>WNFG01000132.1_pt1 | contig 60424 bp, 62 predicted proteins | sample 5400431 | NCBI WGS metagenome assembly WNFG01 (sample SAMN13153346, study PRJNA577476) | soil metagenome | isolation source: 120 cm saprolite under Douglas fir tree site 2 hole 3 replicate 2 | place: USA:California | collected 2015-04-18
CTCGGCGGTGGCGGCCATCGTCTCGCCGCTCGCCTTCGGCTACATCGTCGACGTCACCGGCAACTCGCAACTGCCCTTCTACGGATCGGTGGGGCTGCTGTTGCTCGGGGCGGTACTCGCCTTCACCATGCACCCGGAGCGCAAGTTCGTCGATATACCAGCGGCGGCGGCAGTCCCGGAGAAGCTGAGACCGGCGGGGTAGGGCGCCCCCGAGCAGGAGCAGGCGCGAGGAGCAGGGCGGGGTTGAGCCGCTCAGCCGTGGGGCGAGCTGAGCCAGACCAGCGCGGCCGACCCGCAGAATATTGCGGCGAGGACGATCGAGATCCTGATGCGAGACTCTCGGGAGCTGTAGCGCCGGCGCACCGCCGCCTGCGGGTTGCGCAGATCGGCGAGCAGCTCCGCGGCGCTCGCGTGGCGATCGCGCGGCTCTCGCTCGATCGCCTTGAGGATCACGTTCTCGAGAGCGTGATCGAAACCAGGGACGTGATAGCAGGGCGGCCGGGGCTCCTGGTTCGCCTTGGCATGGAAGAGCGCGGCGGTGCAGGGCTCGTCCCAGGGCAAATTGCCGGTCACTAACTCGTAGAGAAGGATGCCGACTGCATAAACGTCGGTCCGCGCATCGCCGCGTTTCCCGCGGATCCGCTCCGGCGCGGCATAGTCGGGCGTTCCGCTGGCCGGCGAGAGCCCGGTCCAGGTCAGCCTGCGCGCCGACTTGAGGAGCGCGATCCCGAAGTCGATGATCTTCACCCGGCCGCGGGCGTCCACCAGGATGTTCTCCGGCTTGATGTCGCGGTGGACCACGCCCTGCTCGTGCAGGCAGATGAGCGCTTCGCAGACCTGCCGGGCGATCTCGAGAGCTTCCTCGACGGCAAGGCGCCCTTTCTCGCGCAGCGAAGCGATTAGAGGCTTGCCCGGGAAATACTCCATGACGATGTACGGCCGGCTTTTCTCCCTCGGCTGAAGGATGCGGATGACGTTGGGATGATCGATGCTCAGGCCGATCTCCTCCTCGCGCCGGAAGCGTTCGAAGAAGACCACGTCGCTCTCGAACTGGATGTGGGGGATCTTCAAGACGACCGCCCGCCCGGACTCGGTGTCGGTAGCCTTGAAGATCGAAGCCATTCCGCTCCGGGAGAGGAGCTCTTCCACCCGGTACTGGTCGAGCGTGCCGCCTGTTGCGACATCGGCCATGGCCCTGGGTGATGCACTCCTCGTGCCGGCGACGGTTCCGCCAACAGATCGCGCACTTGAGATCCGCAGGTCTGGCGGCAGGCCGCCGGCGCGTTGCGAATTGCGATGCGCTCACCCCAGCGAGATTGCAGATTGCCAGAGACGGATTACCGCGCCCCGCGCATGCCGATGTTCAGGACGGCCGGGGAGCGAAGGCGATGATGCACATGCCGGCGATGCTGACGGCAGCACCGAGCAGGTCCCATCGATCCGGCGTCTTGTGGTCGACGAGCCAGAGCCAGAAGACGGCGGTGGCGACGTAGACACCGCCGTAGGCAGCGTAGGTGCGGCCGGCGGCAGCCGGATGCAGCGTGAGCAGCCACGCGAACGCCGACAGGCTCAGCGCTGCGGGAACCAGCAACCAGCCGGAGCCGTTCTTGCGCAGCCAAAGATATGGCAGGTAGCAGCCGACGATCTCGGCACATGCCGTCATGATGAAGAGCGCCACGGTCATCATCTGGCTGGTCCCCCCTCGACGAATGCCTTGGCGCGCTCGAGGATCTCCTGCGCGTCGGACACCTCGAGGCTGCGGATGGTGGCCGCGAACTCGGGCCCGGTGGCGACGACATCGATGTCCACCGTGCGCCCCGGCAGCCAGAACGGGTCGTTGGGGATCTGATCGGGCGGGATGCGGCCGAGGACGCGTCGGGCGCTATGGCACTCCAGTGCGCGATCGAGCCATGCGGCGGTGACGCCTTTCATCGCCTTCAGTGTGATCACCGCCCCCGCCAGCCGCTTGTAGCAGCCGCCCCCGGCCCCGCCACAGCTCTGGGCCGACAGATACGCCGGCTCGAATCGCATTACCGCTTCGCGGTTGAAGATAGTGTTGAGCGAACCGTTCTCGACGTCAGGGCCGCAGCGCTTGTGCTCCATGTCGGCGGCCACCTCGGTCGCCGTTGGCATGCGAACGGTGGTCCCCCAGCACCCCACGGCCGCGACGCTCAGGACCGCCGCCATTGCCTTTCGCCATTGCAGGACCATCGGGTCCCTCCCTGGATTGGTATCCATCATACGGGTCTTTGAACTTCGCCTTAGAAGCGGACCAGCAAGGCCGCGTTGATGCGCATCTCGCTCTGGCGCAGGTCGGGCACGAAGGTGGGGTCGCCGTTCGATTGCGGTGAAGAGGGGTAATAGCCCGTGGGCGACGTCACTCCTCCCCGCCCGGCGAAATAGGGGACGTTGGCGTGCCGGTAGACGACTTCCAGCACCCAGGTGACCTGCTCGGTGGGCATGATCTGCAGCGTGGTCGAAGCGTCCCAGGCGAAGAACCTGTCGCCCGAGTTGAGCGTGAAGGCGTAAGGACTGTTGTTGGTGTTGTACGGATTGGCCGAGCCGGTCGGGGGGAGGACCAGGTAACGGCCGGGGTTGCTCATGACGCCGCCGCCGAACGTCCAGCCGATCAGGTCGTTCATGAACCACATGCGGTGATAGGCCATGGCCGCGAGGAAGTTCTGAGTGCAGTCCGGATCGGTGGACTTGCCGGAGGCGGCCGTGCAGTTGGGGCCCTCGGCGCCGCCGAAGGGCTTCACGCCGGCCCCGGATTCGACGCCGATATCGCCGGTGATGGAGATGGCGGCCCGATGGAAAACCTTGCCCGGGCTGTTGTAGTAGCGGAGCAGGAAGCTGTTGTCGGTATGGAGGCGGACGCGGCTCGAGTTGTCATAAGGCCTTGCCGTTGGGGCCGTGTCGGTGCCGACGTAGCCGTTGAAGACGACACTGACCGATTCCTGGGGCCGGTAGAGGATCTGGTAACCGACGCCGGGCGAGGTGTTGAAGGCGGCATACGTCTGCCAGCCGTTGATCAGCCACAGCTCCACCTTGAGCCGATCGGTGGGGAAGATCTGCAGCCGGGCGCCATTGAAGAACCAGGGAGTATTATCGGAAGTATAGGACGGCTGATAAGCCCAGTTCTCGAAATTGTTGTACGAGAACAGACCGACATAGGACATGAAGATGCCGACGTCGAGGTTGATGCCGTGCAAGACGTCCCAGTGGTAGCCGCCGTAAGCCTCGCTGATATAGCGAAGGGCGTCGCGCAGGTCGAACTGGCCGCGGTCGGCGCTCGGGTCGTTGCGCGCGATGCCGGTGGCGCGCGTGCCGAGCTGCAAGAGGAGGCGGCCGCGCGCGTTGTTCCAGTGCAGATCGCCGCCGGCGCCGATGAAGCTGACGTTGAACTCGCCCTCGCGAAAGGTGGCCGTCGAGCCGACGATGGTGTGATCGACCGGGTGGTTGAAGCTGTAAACCCAGTTGAGATCGGCGGTGAACGTTCCGGTGAAGTACTTGGTGTCGAGGAGCGCGCTGTGCTGGCGGCTGCTGCCGTTCAGCCAGGTGAAGTCGCCCCAGGCAAATGGCTCCGCTGCCGCAGGGGCCTCGGTGGTGGCGGGCTCCTCGGCGTTGGCGCTTGTTGACGCGAGCCCCACGAGCATCAGGAGCGCAAGGACCAGCGGCGACTTGAGGGTGGTGTCCATTGCGCATGGTAGTGCAGCGCCCGTGCCGCGATGCGCGGCGCGAAATTGCGGGCGCTTGCGCTGGCGCGCGATAAAGAGACCACCGCGATTTGCAAGCATCCACGACTGTCGGATCTTGCAACTTGCGATGCGATGCACGTGCGTTGCTCCGAACCTCCGTTCGGCGTTTCCGTCGGGGCGAGGGGAGCGGCATGCCGCTTGCTACTCAGGGTGGCGGAGGTTCACATGAATGCGATTCGGAACACTGCGAGCGTCGCGCTCGGCCTGCTCTTCGCCGGGTGCATGTACCCGGGAAGGGCGACGCGCGAGCAAAGGTTGGCGACCGCCGCTCAGGAAAGCGCGCGCTATTGCGATGGGGACCCGGAGAAAACCACGCAGGAAGTGATCTCGGCCGTCCACGAGGTGCAGCCGTTGTTTGTGAAGATCAACACGGGAAAGCGCAGCACCGCCACGAAAAGCTACTTGCTGGGCGCGAAGCTCCTGATCGAAGCCCGACAGGGGATGACCGCGCAGTCGCTGGAGCGGACGCTCCGCTGCCACCAGGCGCGGCGGGTGATGGAACCCGATCCGGCCGCGGAGTTGGATCCCTTCTCGCTCGCCAACAGCTGGATCGACATCCAGGTCCAGCCCGACCACTCCGGTTTCATCGTGCTGCTCCGCGGCCAGACACCCGAGGAGAGCCAAGTGATCGATGCCCGCGCACAGGAATTCATCAACTCGCGTGCACCGGAGTTCATCTCCCACCTGGATCAACGCTGAGGAGGACGCGGTGGAGCTCCGTCCAGGAGGCGCGCCCCGGATGAGCCGGCCGACCCGGGTGCTGGTCGTCGAAGACGAGCGGAACATCCGCACGGCGCTGGCCGTGTGGCTCCGAGGGCTCGGCTGCGTCGTGAGCGACTGCGGATCGTCGGATTGGACGGTCGAGGTCGGACGCAATGAATTCGATCTCGCGCTGGTCGGCGTATCGCGCGAGGGAAGGGATGGCTTGAACCTGATCAACCGCCTGCGCGCGTCGCGGCCCGGCATGCAGGTGGTCGTGATGAGCGTCGATGCGGCCGTCGAGACCGTCGTCGAAGCGATGCGGCGTGGCGCCGTTGACTACCTGGTCCGGCCGCTGACTCCGGCGCCGTTGAGACGCGTGCTCGATCACCTGCAGTCGACAGAGCGCCCGGCCTGAGGTTTCGCGTCTAGAGCCGGAACCAGGACCAGAACCAGAAGCCCGAACCTCGACCAGCACCGGGACCAGCACCAGGACCAGGACCAACCCAAAAGGTAATCGCAAACGCGCTCGCAAACCGAATAGGAACGGACTTTTAAAAGTACCCGTTTGCGATTGCGATTTGGATTGGGCGCAAGCCCGCGCCAACGCCTTCGGCGTCGTCGCTGCCCTTGCAAGGTTTTCGATCTCGATGATTCGTTGGCTCGCTGCGCTCGCGCTGAGCTTCGATCGTCGTCCGTACCCAACCCGGTAATTCGCGCAAACGGGTAGTTCGCGCCGCCGCGTTCTGCATTGGGTTCGTTTTGCGTACTGAAAGGATCTTGCTGTCCCACCCGAAACTTTCTTTCGTTCTTCGCGCGCCGCGGCCCGGCCCGTCCTCTGGCACGAGGTGGCGCGACTCTTGCTGATAGCCAGTGGCAAGCATGCTCTCGCTCGGCGCCCGAATGCCGCGTCCTTCTCCGCTCTGGATTCTCTGCTTTCTCTCGGTGTCCTTCCTCGGCGTCGGAAAGGCGCACGCCGACGACGTTGTACCGCCAGGGACGGAGCTGCCTCCGACGCTCTCTCTGGATGAGGCGCTCCGCATCTTCCGCAACCGAGGTCTCGATCTGCTCATTGCCGAAGCAGCCACGCGCAGCGCCGAGGGGACCGTGAAGATCGCCGGCGCCATCCCGAACCCTGTCTTCAACGCCAGCGTCGGGAACTCATTCACCTACTCGACGAGCAAAGCCAGCCTGGCGAACTGCCTGCAGAACGGCGCGGTGTGCTCGCCTTGGGCCAACACTCTGAGCATCAGCGATTCGGCGGCGATCGAGGACACGCTCTCGGGAAAGAGGGACCTGCGATTGACAGTGGCGCGCAACGCGCTCGCCGCAGCGAAGATGTCCCGCGTCGATGCCGAACGCACCATCGCGTTCCAGGTGAAGTCCGCATACGTGCAGGTCGCGCTGGCCACGCTCAACCAAAAGTTCGCCAGGGATGTCGCCGAGTCGCAGACGACGACCCTGAAGAAGTTCCAAGCCCGCTACGCGGCCGGAGCGATCAACCAGTCCGACCTCGCACGGATCGAGGTGCAGAAGCTCGAAGCCGAACAAGCTCTCAGCACCGTGGGGCAGACCCTGCGGCAGGCGCGCATCGCGCTCGCGTTTCTCCTCGGCGTGCGCGGCGCGGTGCCCGATTTCGACGTCGAGACGAAATTGCTCGACTACTCGGTGCCCGCCGGACTCCAGAGCGCAACCGAAACCGCGCTCCTCAGGACAGCTTTCGACCGCCGGCCGGATCTCCTCGGCTCGGGCTATCTCCTGCGGCAGGCCGAAGCGCAGATCCAGCTCGTCAAGCGCCAGCGGATCCCGGACATCACCCTCAGCCTGGGCTACGCGTTTGGTGGCTTCGGCGGGTACTCGACGAACGGGCCGATCCAGGGAAACGTGCTCACGGTCGGGCTCTCCTTCCCCATCCCGGTCTTCTACGGCCTCGACGGCGAGCTTCGCCAGGCGGGAGCCCAGTACGACGCCAACGCTTTGCAGCGAGCCAAGATGACGGCGCAGGTGGCGAGCGACGTTTCCGCCGCCTTCGCCGCGTTCACGACCAGCAGGGAGCTCGTCGAGCGGATGGAGGGGCCCCGTCGAGACGGAGGCGGACTGCTGACGAGCGCGCGGAGTGCGTTCGAGCTCGTCGGCATCCAGTACGACAAGGGAGCGGCAAGCCTCACCGACTACCTCGACGCGCTCCGCACGTACATCGCGGCGAAGACCGAGTACTTCGGAGATCTCGCGACTTACCGGACCGCGGTCTTCCAGCTCGAGGCAGCCGTCGCCAAGGAGCTGCGATGAGGACCTGGCTGCGCGTTCTGCTCACGCTTGCGGTGCTTTCGTTCGTCCTGCTCCGTCCGCGCGTCGCCTTCGCGCAGGCTGCAGACGCCGGCGACGGGGGCGCGCCCAACGATGGCGGCTGTGTCGACTACGCCGGCAATCCGTGCCCACCGGTCGCCTGCGACGGTGCGCTGTGCGACACGACGAATGGCGCCGGATGCTCGGTTGCCGCGGGCTCGGGAAGCTCGACGCTACCTGTATTCGTCATCGGTGCGGTGGCGCTGGCGATTGTGCGAAACCGCCGTCGCCGTGCGGAGCGACGGCGATGAAACGTTGCCCGTCCGTTTCAAGCCGGTTGTCGGGCGCGATCTTCGCCGCCGCGATGGCCACCGCGAGGATGGCGGTGGCAGAGGCCGAGCCGGCGGTCGACGTCGCCATCCGCGAAGCACCGCCACCTCGCCGCATCGTCACCGTGGCGTTCAGTCCTCTGCCGCTCGTTCTGGGGAAGCTGAGCTTCGAGGTCGTCGTCGTGCCGATCGAACACCACGGCCTGGTTCTCAGCCCCTTCTACACCTCGACCACCACGGAGCCGATCTTCGTTTTCAACGACGCGGGTCAACCGACGCGCCTTCCCCAGCAAAATTTCAAGGGCTTCGGTGGCGAGCTTGGCTACCGCTACTACTCCGGCGGGCGCGGACCCCGCGGGTTCTTCGTCGGCCCATCGATCATCCTGGGGCGGTTCACCGCCACCGCAGAGGACGGCAGCCAGACGCAGTACCTCCACTACGGCCTCGCGGCCGACGTCGGCCACCAGATGCTCGTCGTGGACCGCGTTTCGCTCAGCCTCGGCGCCGGACTTCAGATAATGAAGACGGACAAGCCGATACCGCCGCAACAGTTCCCGGCGAAGATCTTCGCCAGCTCCGGCGTCCTGCCGCGCCTGCTCGTCTCGCTGGGAGTGGCCTTCTAGCATGCGAAACCATCTCACCAGTGCGGCGCTGGCATCGGTGGTCCTCGCGGCTTGCTCCCCGGAGGTCATCGCGAGACCGCCACCTCCGCCCGTTGACTGGCAATCGCTGGACCGCCCGCCAGCGCCCGCGGATGCCGGACCCGCCGCGATGGACAAGGAGCGCATCGTCGGAAACGCTTTCATGAAGGCGCTCGCCTCGCCCGGTTTCGCGCAACTCGGCCCCGCGCTCGCGGAGGAAGCGCATTTCAGATTCGCCGGGTCGACCGAAGTGCGCGGACGGGAAAAAGTCATCGAGGCGCTGGACGCGCTCCTCGGCGTCATCGACGAGCGACGCTTCGCAACCAACCGCGTGCTGCTGACGGAAAACGCCCAGCTCCGGGAGTGGACCTTGACGGGCGTGCACAAGGCCGCCCGCAAGCCCGTTGCGATCAAAGGGCTGGCGCTCCTCTGGACCAAAGACGACGGTTCCATCGCGGACATCCATCTCTATTTCGACGAGGCGGTGGTGAAGGCGCAGATCGGCGAGGGCCAGAGGGCCCTGCAGCGCCTCCCTCCGCCGCCCGCGCCTCCGCCAACGCCCCAAGAGGTAGAGCAACAGCGAAGCCCCGAAGAGAGCGCCAACCTGGCATTGGTGCGCGCCGCAATCCACGCGCTGGAGGACGACAACGAGGCGGCGTTTGTCGGGACGATGGCTGAAGACGTCGAGGTGACGACGCTGGAGAGCGCCGAGCCGTCGCGCGGAAAAGCGGGCGCGCGGGCCTGGTTCAGGACGATGCGCCAGGCGATCGCTAACCTCGACACCTTGGTCGAGAACGCATGGGGAATCGGCCCGTTCGTCGCCGTCGAGTACCGCATCAGCGGCGAGCAGCGGAAGCCGATCGGCTGGGTGATCCCCGCGCGGAAGAATGCGCTCGTCAAGATGAGCCTGGTCGATATCGTCGAGATTCGCGGCGGGAAGATCGCGCGCGTGTGGCGCTACGACAATCCGATCGAGATCGCGTCGTCACCCGAGTCGGCCATCGCCAAGGAGCTGAGACCATGAACCCTGCTGCTCGCACGGCCCTCGTCTGCCTTGCCGCGTTCGCCTGCTCCCGGCAGAAGGGCGCGCTTTCGGCCCCCGAGGATGAGCAATGGATCGCGCGCGAAGCGCTCGAGCGCGGCGAGGTCAAGGAGGCCGAAGCGCGGCCGCGAATCCTGCCCTCGCCGATCGTGACCGCGGGGCGCATCGCTTTCGACGACCTGCGCGTCACGCACGTCTTCTCGCCGGTGACCGGGCGAGTCACGCGGCTGCTCGCGGACTACGGACAACGGGTAAGCAAGGGGACGCCGCTCGCCGCCATCGTCTCGCCCGACCTGGGGACCGCCGCCTCCGACGAGGTGAAGGCGCGGGCCGACCTGGTCGCGGCCGAGAACGACTTCAAGCGACAGAAGCAGCTCTTCGAGGCCAAAGCAGCCTCCAGCCGCGATTTCGAGACGGCCCAGGACAACTACCGCAAGGCCAAGGCGGAGGAGGAACGCGCGCTGAAGCGGCTCCGGCTGCTCCGGGCCGGCCATATCGACGCCGTGACGCAGGAGTACCTGTTGCCCAGCCCCATCGACGGGCGGGTGATGACGATGTCGATCAATCCCGGCGTCGAAGTGCAGGGGCAATTCTCCGGAGGCACTGCCTCGGGCGAGCTGTTCACCGTCGGCGACATCGAGCGCGTCTGGCTGTTCGCCGACGTGGCCGAGTCGGAAATGAGCGAGCTGGCGGTAGGCGCACAGGTCACGGCGCGAGTGCTCGCCTACCCGGGCCGCGCTTTTCGCGGCATGGTCGAGTGGATCAGCGCCACCCTCGATCCCGCGCTGCGCACCACGCGCATCCGCTGCGCCCTGCCAAACCCAGACGGCCTGCTCAAGCCGGAGATGTTCGCCACCGTCTCCATCGAGCGACCCGCGCTGACGAAGCTGGCGGTGCCGCGCGCTGCAGTGGTGCGCATCCACGACCAGTCGTTCGTCTACGTTGCGGCGGGCGAGCGGGCGGACGGCAAGCAGATCTTCAAGCGCCGCCACGTGCAGGTGCCGGAGTACGCCGGCCCGCCGGGGCAGCGCCGCCGGCCGACTTCCGAGGTTTACCTCACCATCGACGGGGCGCAGCCGGAATGGGTGGCGGTGCTAGAGGGGCTTAGCGAGGGCGAGAAGGTGCTGCTCGATGGTGCGGAGCCGCGCGTGCACCGCGAGGAAGAGGTGTCCCTCAGCAGCGCGCAGTGGGCGGGGGGCACGGTCGCCACTGCGGTGGCCGAGGAGCGCGACCTGCCCGAGTTCGTCACTGTCGGCGGCAGGCTCACTTTCGAAGACCACCGCGTCACCCACGTCTTCTCTCCGGTGAACGGCCGCATCGAGCGCGTGCTCGCGGCGGTGGGGCAGCGGGTGCGCAAGGGAGACCCGCTCGCCCTCTTGCTCTCGCAGGACCTGGGCAGCGCCTTCTCCGACGAGTTGAAGGCCAACGCGGACCTGATCGCCGCCGAGCACGAGCTCACCCGCCAGCGCGAGATGTTCGCCCTGCATGCCGGGTCGCGCCGCGATCTGGAGGCCGTCGAGGACAACTACCGCCGCGCCAGGGCCGAACTGGAGCGGGCAGCGCAGAAGGCGCGCCTCTTGCGCGCGCGCGGCGCCGACGAAGTGACCCAGGAATTCGTGCTGCGCAGCCCGATGAACGGCGAGGTGGTCGCCCGCAACGCCAACCCCGGCGTGCAGGTGCAGGGCCAGTACTCGGCCGGCGGCAATGTGGTCGAGCTCTTCACCATCGGCAGCATCGAGGAGCTGTCTCTCTTCGGCGAGGTTTACGAAATGGACCTCCCCTCGGTGCGGCGCGGCGCCGAGTTGGAGCTTGCGGTCGCGGCCTATCCAGGGCGGGTCTTCCGCGGTCGGTTGGACTGGATCTCGGACGTGCTCGACCCGGTGATGCGCACGGCCAAGGTCCGCTGCATCCTGAACAACCGCGAGCGCCTCTTGCGGCCTGAGATGTACGAGACGGCGGCCATCGCGGCGCCGGGACGGCGCGCGGTCACCGTGCCGCGCGAGGCGCTGCTCCGGCTCGGCGACGAGACCGCCCTCTTCGTCCAGGAGCTGCCAGCAAAGGACGGCCGGGTCGCCTTCCGGCGGCGCGCCGTGATCGCAAACGAGCAGGTGCCGGGCGAGTTCGTCGCGGTGCTCGCCGGCCTCAACCCCGGCGAGCGCGTCGCCTCGCGCGGGGCGATCTTCCTGGTGGGAAACTGATGATCAAGAAGCTGGTCGATCTCGCGCTCGCCAACCGCATCCTCATCGCCGCGGGCGCCGTGATCCTGCTCGCCGGCGGCCTGGCCGCCTTTCATCGATTGCCCATCGAGGCGTATCCAAATCCGGTGCCGCCGCTCGTCGAGGTGATCGCGCAGCCGCCCGGCTGGAGCGCGGAAGAGACCGAGCGTTACGTCACCATCCCGCTCGAGATCGGCCTCTCCGGCATGACCGGCCTCGATCACATCCGCTCGCAGTCGCTCTTCGGGCTGACCGACGTCAAGTGCTACTTCAGGTGGGGCACCGACTACTGGGCGGCGCGCCAGGAGGTGATCAACCGGCTGCAGTTCATCACGCTTCCGCAGGGAATCGTCGCGCAGCTCTCGCCCTGGAACTCGACCGGCGAGATCTTTCGCTACACGCTGCGCGGCAAGGGCTATTCGCTGCTCGATTTCAAGACTGCCGAGGACTGGATCCTCGAGCGGCAGTGGAAGCAGGTTCCCGGCGTCATCGACGTCACCAGCTTCGGCGGGCTGACGAAGGAGTACCACGTCGAGGTCGACCCTTATCGCTTGCGCGCGCGCGGCGTGACGCTGGCGCAACTCTCGGCTGCGCTGGCCAACGCCAACCAGAACGTGGGTGGCCAGCGCGTGACGCTCGGCGCGCAGGCATACACCGTGCGCGGCATCGGTCTCATCGGCTCGCTCAAGGACATCGAGGACGTGGTGGTCCTCGAGCAGAAGGGCGTGCCGGTGCGCGTGCGCGACGTCGCCAAGGTGTCGATCGGCAACGCCCCGCGACTGGGCATGGTGGGCAAGGACGACGACCCCGACGTGGTGCAGGGCATCGTCTTGATGAAGTACGGCGGCGAGACCGACGCGACGCTGAAGGGCATCTACCAGCGGCTCGATTACATCCGCAAGAGCCACCTGCTGCCTCCCGGCATGGAGATCGTGCCGTATTACGACCGCGGCGATCTCGTCCATCTCACCACCCGCACGGTGCTGGAGAACCTGCTCGTCGGCATGGCGCTGGTGACGCTTGTCCTCGTGCTCTTCCTCGGCAACGTGCGCGCGGCGTTGATCACGGCGATCAACATCCCGCTGGCTCTGATGATCGCCTTCATCGGCCTGGTGGCGACCGGCACGCCGGCGAACCTCATCTCCATCGGCGCGGTGGACTTCGGCATCGTCGTCGACTCCACCGTCATCATGATGGAGAACATCTTCCGCCACCTGGGCCAGGGCGGGGAGCGGTCGACGTTCGAGCGCATCCGCGATGCGGTCTCCGAGGTGGGCAAGCCGATGGCATACTCGACGCTGATCATCGGCATCTCCTTCTTGCCCCTCTTCACGCTCACCGGCGTGTCGGGTGTGATCTTCGCGCCCATGTCGCACACCTATGCGCTGGCCATCGGCGGCGCCATCCTGCTCGCGCTGACGCTCACGCCCATGCTCGCCTCCCGGTTCTTGCGGGCGCGCGAGGAAAACGGGCCAAGCCGCGGAGGAGCCGGCCAGGCCGGCGAGGGGCGGAGCCCGCAGGGCGGAGCAGCCAACGGCTGGCGCCGCTTTTTCGAGGCGGGCATCCGGCACGACGAAGAAGAGTCGAATCCGCTGATGCGCTTCTTGCACAAGCTATACAATCCTTTCTTCGACGCCTCGTTGCGCAGGCCGCGGATCGCCTTCGTGATCCTGCTCGTGCCCATCCTCGCCTGCGTCGCTCTCTACCCGCTGCTCGGCAAGGAGTTCATGCCCAAGCTCGAGGAGGGCAACTTCTGGATCCGCGCCACGCTGCCCCAATCGGTGTCGCTGGAGGAATCGTCGCGCCACGTCGGCCGCATGCGGGAGATCCTCCGCAAGCACCCCGAGGTCATCACCGTCACCTCGCAAGTCGGCCGGCCCGACGATGGGACGGATGTGACCGGCTTTCACAACATCGAGCTCTTCGCTCCGCTCGAGCCCTTCGACGAGTGGAAGCACGGCCTCGACAAGGAGAAGCTGACGCGGATCTTGCAAAAGGAATTCCAGGACGAGTTCCCCGGCGTCGTCTTCAACTTCTCTCAGTACATCTCCGACAACGTCGAAGAGGCGCTCTCCGGCGTCAAGGGCGAGAACAGCGTCAAGATCACCGGCCCCGACGTGAGAGGCAACGACGGCCTCGCCGACACCATCGTCGGCGTGCTCGGCAAAGTGCGCGGCGTCGACGACCTCGGCCTCTTCCGTTCGATGGGCCAGCCCAGCATCCGCATCGTGCCCGACCGGGTGCAGTGCGACCGTTACGGCCTCAACACCGGCGACATCGAGGCGGTGGTGCAGGCGGCCATCGGCGGGCAGGCCGTGACCCAGGTCTTCGAGGGCGAGAAGAGCTTCGCCTTGACGGTGCGCTGGCTGCCGCAGTTCCGCAGCGACCTGGCCGCCATCCGCCGCATCAGCGTGGCCAGCCCCGACGGCAGCCAGATCCCGCTCGGCCAGCTCGCCTCGATCAGCCTCGAGGACAGTCCCAACGTCGTCTACCGCGAGGACGGCCGCCGCTACACGCCAGTCAAGTTCTCCGTGCGCGGCCGGGACCTGGCCGGCACCATCGCGGATTCCGAGCGCCAGATCGAGGAACAAGTGCGGCTGCCGCCGGAGACGAACCTGATCTGGTCGGGCGAGATCAACGAGCTGAAGGAGGCGGAGGCGCGCTTGTTCTTCATCGTGCCGCTCACGCTCCTCGCCATCGGCTTTCTCGTCTACAGCGCCGTGCGCAACTGGCTCGCGACCTTGATCGTGCTGATCGACATTCCCGTCGCCTGCACCGGGGGGATCCTGGCGCTGCTCATCACGCGCGAGGAGCTGTCGGTGTCGGCGGCGATGGGCTTCATCTCCATCTTCGGCATCGCCGTGCAGGACGCGCTTCTCATGGTGACCTACTTCCAGCAACTGCACGCGGCTGGGCACCCGATCGAGAAGGCGGCGCGCGAGGCGGCCGAGAAGCGCTTCCGGCCGGTGCTGATGACCACGCTGGTGGCGACGCTCGGCCTCTTGCCGGCCGCGCTCTCGCACGGGATCGGAGCGCAGACGCAGAAGCCGCTCGCCATCGTGGTCATCGGTGGTTCGCTCTTGCTCGCCACGCTGACGCGGCTCTTGCAGCCGCCTTTGTTGGTGATGGGCTGGCGCTGGCTCGAGTCGCGCCGGCAACGCAAGCCGTTGCAGGAGCCGGGCTGGGTTGCGCCGGCCTGATCGTGCGACTATGCGGAGGGCGACATGAAGCTCCGGCCGCGCATCGCTCTCGTCTCCTGCATCGTCGCGCTCTCCACCGTGGGCGTGACCGGCGCGCTGCTCATCCGCCAGTCGAGGGCCTATTCGCGCGAGCAGCTCCTCATGACCCAGACGCTGCTGGTGCAGAACCGTGCCTTCGCGCTGGGCGACAGCCTCGAGGTGGCCTCGCGCGAGCTGACGCGCCTCTCGCACATGGCCGAGGTGGATCTGACCGACAACGACCTGCGGCCCGAGGCGACGCTGCTGGCGCACGCCCACCGCAACTCCACTCTCTTCAACATCGGGCTGCAGATCGTCGACGCGGCCGGCCGCTGCCTCTGGTCCGAGCCCGCCTCCGACCAATGCGCCGGCCATTCCTATGCGGAGGAGCCCTGGTTCGCCGCGGGACGGCGCGCGAGCGGGCCCATCGTGATGAGCGAGCGCGCGGAGCGCGCCCCGACGATCATCAACCTGGTCGTGCCCATCGGTGGCAAGCCCGGCGCGGCCGACGGGGTGTTGCGCGGCATCATCGACCTGCGCACCGACCGCATCATGTCGCCCTCGCTGACCGGATCGCTCCCACCGGCTACGGAGGCGGCGCTGGTGGCGCGCAACGGCGACGTGGTGTTTCCCGCGCGGCTCCCCGACGCGGCGGGGTGGCGGCGGGCGCTGGCGGCGGCGCCTCGCGAGCAGCCCGACGCGTTCGTCGACAACGAAGCCGGCCAGCCGTTCCTCTACGCTTACGCGCCGGTGGCACACGCCGACTGGGGCCTGGTCTTCCGCTGGCCGTACCGTGTGCTCGACGTGGGGCTGGAGCGGCAGCTCCGGCTGCTGCTCGTCATCCTCGGCTTCGGCGGCGCCCTGGCGGTGGTGCTCGGATTCATTTCCGCGCGCTTTCTCGTCCGGCCCATCGGCGAGCTGGTGCGCGCGGTGCGCTCGCTCGCCGCTGCCCGCCAGAGCGGGACGCCGGGGCCGCCCGAACAGCCCGCGGCAGCGGTGCGCAACGACGAGCTGGGCGAGCTGGCGCGCGCCTTCACCGATCTGCGCACGCAACTCGCCGCGGGCGACGAGACCCATCGCCAGGACCTCGAGCGCATCCGCGAGATGGCCGGATCGCTCGAAGAGCGCGTTCGCGTGCGCACGGCGGAGCTGGAGGCCGCGCAGCGAGCGCTGCTCGAGCAGGAGCGGCTCGCCGCCATGGGGCGCGCCGCGGCGGTCATCTCGCACGAACTGAAGAACTCGCTCAACGCGCTGGGGATGGGGTTCGAGCTGGTCGCGCGGCAGGCCGACTCCGCGCCGCAGCTCCGCCGCATCAACGCGCAGGTGCGCGAGGAGGTGAGCCGGCTGCGGGCCATGTCCGACGCGCTTCTCGTCTTCGCGCGCGCGCCGCGTATCGAGGCGCGGCCCACCGATCTGCACGCGCTGGTGCGGCGCACCGTGGAGCTGTGCTCGGAGCAGGCGGCGTCCTCGAAGGTGGCGGTGGCGCAGGACCTGTTGGGCGAGCAGCCGCCCATGGTGGTCTGCGACGTCGGACACATGCAGAGCGTGCTGGTGAACCTGGTGCAGAACGCCATCGAGGCGGTGGCCTGGTCCGAGGGCACTTCGCGACGCGAGGTGCGCATCGCCACCAGGCACGCGAACGGCTTTGCCGAGATCGCCATCGAGGACAGCGGGCCCGGTGTCAGCGCGCAGGCGCGCGAGCACCTCTTCGAGCCGTTCTTCACCACCAAGCGCAACGGCACCGGCCTGGGCCTCTCCACCGCGCAGCGCTTCGTCGCGGCGCACGGCGGGCACATCGATCTCGAATCGTCGCCGCTGGGCGGGGCGCGATTCGTCGTGCGGCTCCCGCTGCGCGGCGTGCAGGGCGCGGTGGAGGCGGCATGAACTCCTCCGTCCTCATCATCGACGACGAGAAATCGTTCCGCGTCATCGCCGAGGAGGCGCTCTCGCGCGAAGGCTACCTGGTGCGCACGGCCGCGAGCGGGGGAGAGGGCGAGCGCGCCTGGCGCGAGGATCCGGCCGACGTGGTCATCCTCGACCGCAACCTGCCCGACGTGGACGGCGTCGATCTGCTGGCCACGCTGTCGGCCGAAGCGCAGGAGCGCGGCACGGACACGCTCTTCCTCGTCGCCACCGCTTACGCCGACGTGGAGAACGCCGTGCAGGCGCTGCGGCAGGGCGCCGAGGACTACCTCACCAAGCCGATCCAGCTCTCCGAATTGCTGGTGAAGATCCGCAAGGCGCTGGAGGCGCGGCGGCTGCGCAACCGCGTGCGGGCGCTGCGACGCGATCGCGGGGCGCCGGTGGGCGCGCTGCTCACTTCGCGGAGCGAGGCCATGCGCGAGGTGCTGGAGGGGGCGCGCAAGGTGGCGCAGAGCCCCTCCACCTCGGTGCTGCTGCAGGGTGAGAGCGGCACCGGCAAGGAGATCATCGCGCGGTTCATCCACGACGAGACGCCGGGACGGGGCGACGAGTCGTTCGTGGCCTTCAACTGCGCGGCCGTCGCCGAGGGGCTGCTCGAGTCGGAGCTGTTCGGGCACGAGCGCGGCGCGTTCACCGACGCCAAGTCGGGCAAGCGCGGGCTGCTCGAGCTGGCTGCCGGCGGCGCGCTGTTCCTCGACGAGATCGGCGAGCTGGGCCTCGCCATGCAGACGAAGCTCTTGCGCGCGCTCGAGACGACCACTTTCCGCCGCGTGGGCGGCACCCGCGATCTCCCGGTCGATGTGCGCATCATCGCCGCCACCAACCGCAACCTCGAGCAGGAGGTGGCGGCCGGCCGCTTCCGTCTCGACCTCTTCCACCGTCTCGACGTCTTTCACCTGACGGTGCCGCCGCTGCGCGAGCGCCGCGAGGACATTCCCGAGTTGGCGCGCTGGCTGCTCGAGCGCATCGCGCAGCGTTTGTCGCGCGTGCCCCCGGGCCTCTCGCCGGAGGCTGAGCGCGTGCTGGTCGCGTACGATTACCCGGGCAACGTTCGTGAGCTGCGCAACGTGCTGGAGCGCGCGCTCATTCTCGAGAGCGGGCCGCTCATCACGCCGGCCTCGTTGGTGCTGGGCAGGATTCCGCGCGCGCCCGCGGGCGCCGCGTTTTTCACCGCCCAGCTCGAGGATGGCCGGCCGCCCACGCTGGCCGAGCTGGAGAAGCTCTACGTCGAGCGGCTGCTCGCGCACGCCGGCGGGAATCGCACTCAGGTGGCGCGTCTGCTCGACGTCTCGTATCCCACGGTGGCGAAGAAGATCGCCGATTACGGGATCAAGATTCCCGAATGAGCCGCTGGATGTGGCTCGCGGCGGTGCTCGCGGCGCCGGCGGCCGCCGCCGCTCCCCGGCACACCATCTCTCTCGCGCTCGGCCTGCCCGCAGCGGAACTGGGTTGGCAGGTCCGCGCCTCTGATCGGCTCGCCTTCGGGGCACGCCTCGCCTGGGACCAGCTCGATTCCGAAGAGAGCCTGAGCTTGAGCGCGATCGGAATCACCGCGCCTGCGCGACTCGATTTCGCCTTCGAACACTTCGTGGTCTGGCTCGAGGCCGCGCCGGGAGCGCGCCGTATCGCGGGTCGTTTCCGCGAGGCGAGCTGCGGCTGCATCGTGGACACCTCTCCCGCGTACGCGTTCCAAGTGCCGCTGACGGCGAGCTTGCGCGTGCCGCTGTCAGAGGTGGTGGGATTGACGCTCTTCTCGACGCTGGGATCCGATCTCCCGCTCTCGGGCGGACTCCTGGTCTCTCCCCAGGTCGGCGCCGCGGCGGACGCGGCGGTGTCGTCCGCGGTGTCGCTTGGCCTCATGGCGCGCGCCGGTCGGATGCTCGTCCTTGGGAACAACGTCGATCCCGCGGTTCTCGGCGGACGCCGCGCGATCACGATGCCGCTCGCGCTTCTTCTCACCATCGCCGTGCGACTCTGAGTCCCGGTACAAAAGGTGGTTTATCTGATTTATGATCCCAATAAAGTGGCGGGTTCTCTTCGACTCGGAGGGTGCCATTGTGTCCGCGTTCCGAATGATAAGTGCGGTTTTATCACTTGCCGCAGGCGCATTTGGATGCACCGCACATTTGCCGCTTCGAACTGAGCTTGGGGTGCATCATCCGACTCAGACTCTGTCGTTTCGAGCGACATCAGAGGAACAGGAAATTGCCAAGATAACGGCGCCCGTTGAGGACGATGACTGGTGTGACATCAAGATAGTCGTCACGTATCCTATCGAGCCGATCCCTTATGTCGTTGAATTGCACGTTCGCGATTCTGCGGGCGCCGCAATTTATGGGAGTGTAGATGTGACGTGCGGCCAGGGTGATTCCGATCGACCTGGTTGTGATTTGGTTCGCGATCTAGAAATTGACAAGACAAGCCCAATACAGCCCATTCGATTGTTCGTTCGTTCAATCGCGGGAAGAGATATTCCAATAGTGGTCACTCTTACGTATGGTCTCGGAGAGAAAATTCGCGTTCGTGAAGGTCCGCGCCTTGCTCCTCACTGATGTTCAAGAGCCATCGACGCCGCGCCAGGCTCGCGGGAGTGGCACCTCGCGGCCCCGGAGCTATTTCGTTCGTTTCTTCGTAGATGAGAGGGCCCGTATGCCTCTGAGTCCCGGTGCGAAAGGTGGTTTATCTGACTTATGATCCTGCACTGAAGGGGGTCCGCATGGGCGACACGATCCGCGAGTTGCGCGTCCGCCCCGTCATCGTGCCGATGAAGGAGCCGCACCAGACGGCGAGCGGCACCATCACCGAGTCGCCGCTGGTGCTCACCGACGTGCGCACCGAGGACGGTGTCGAGGGCCACTCGATCCTGTTCACGTACACGAGGGCCGCGCTGCGGCCGACGGCGGAGCTGGTCGAGAACCTCGGCGGGTGGCTGATCGGCGACCCGGTGGTGCCGCTGGACTGCGCGCGCAAGCTGTCCGCGCGCTTGAGGCTCCTCGGGGCGCACGGGCTCACCGGAATGGCGGTAGCCGGCCTCGACATGGCGCTGTGGGACGTGGCTGCGCGCCGGCAGCAGAGCTCGTTGGTGAAGATGCTCGGGGCCGCCGCAAAGCCGATCCCGGCCTATGGCGCCGTCGGATACGACGGAGCGGCAGGCTCGGCGCGAGTCGCCGAGCGCTGGGCGCGGCGCGGCTTCCGCGGCGTGAAAGCGAAGATCGGGTATCCCACGGCGTCGGAGGACGTCGAGGTCGTGCGCGCCATCCGCTCGGCGGTGGGCGACGACGTCGCCATCATGGTGGACTACAACCAGTCGCTCTCCCCCGCCGAGGCGGTCGAACGCCTGCGCGCGCTCGACGAGCTGGGTCTCACGTGGATCGAGGAGCCGACCATCGCGGAGGACTACTCTGGCCACGCGGCGATCGCGCGGGCGGTGAGGACGCCCATCCAGTGCGGCGAGAACTGGTGGGGGCCGCTCGAGGTCTTCAAGGCGCTCGATGCCGGCGCCTCGGACTACCTCATGATCGACCCGATGAAGGTGGGAGGGGTCACCGGCTGGCTGCAGGCAGCGGCGCTGGCAGCGTCGCGCGGCGTGCGGGTGTCCAACCATCTCTGGCCGGAGATCAGCGCCCAGCTTCTCTGCGCGACCGACACCGCGCACTGGCTCGAGTATGCCGACTGGTGGAACCCCGTCGTGGCCGAGCCGCTTCGGGTCGAAGAAGGCCTGGCGCGGATCGAGGGCGTGATCGGGACCGGCGTCGCGTGGAACGAGGATGCATTGGGGCGCCTCGGAGCAGCTCGGGTACGTTGAACGCGCGGCTACCGCGCGTTCCGCTTGCGCTTGGCCTCAGACCTCGGACCTCAGGCCTCGGGAAAAACGACTTTTTCAGGCATTGCCCGAGGCCTGATGCCTGAGGTCCGAGGCCTGCGAGGCTCAGTGCAAGTGAGCCTCGCCCTGACTGAGACTCGCCCTAGGGGTGCTGGCAGAACGCGGCCGCTTGGGTTCCGTGGGTGCAGGCCCCGTCGTGGCAGCACTGTCCCGCGTCGCAAGTGACGCCGCAGGCGCCGCAGTTGTTGGGGTCGGTCCGCGCGTCGACGCAGATGTTCGAGCAGAGCAAGCCCGTGCAAGCCGAGCACGCTCCTGCGACGCAGGTCTGGCTGGCGGCGCAGGTCTTGCCGCAGCCGCCGCAGTTGAAAGGATCCTGGGTGAGGTCGGCGCACTGATCCTTGCACTGGGTGCTGGTCGAGGGGCAGCCGACGCAGGTTCCGCCGGTGCAGATCTCGCTCGCCGTGCGGCTCTTGCCGCAGACGGAGGACTCTTGGAATCTGCGGAGGACCGCGCTCCCGATCCACAGGCCGTGGCCGCAAGGAAGAAACAGGAAAGGACGGCGAAAGAAGACGTACAGAGCGACTGTGATCGACGGATCGATCGAATCATTTGGCGCCTCGCTTTCAGGGACCCCCCTGGGCGCCTGAAAAAGAAATAGCTGACTGCCGACGATGTGGGCAAGCGCCAAGCCACGCGGCCGCCGGGGAGCCGAGCCTTCGAGTGTTCGAATTGAGTCGGTCGCGCCTGATAGTAGGTGTCTACGTTCGCCACAGCAGGAAATGTTGGCGGCGATACAGCTATGTTCGTGGGAGCGGGCAGGGAGACGAGGGCACTGTCGCTCGGCTAATCAGGCAAGCATGACCGCCCAAGCTGCCGCGAGCTCGCTCGATGCCTAGCTTGGTTGGAACCAGACGGGAGAAAGCCATGCGCGAATTCGGAGTCCGGCGGTACGGCGACACTTTGTACCATCACTGTATGGCGAACTCGGCGGCGGATGCGGCGAACTGGTTCGCGCACGCGCAGACCGGGATCGCCGGCAAGGATTTCCAGGCCCTGGTCAAGGACGTCACCGTGCCGGTCAGCGACGAGGCCGGGCGCGGCGGGAATCCGCAGGTGGTGCTCGTTCGCCACGGCCCCTTGACGGACGGCGGGAAGAGCGCGACCGACCTCAAGCGCACCAGCCCTCTGCGCTGAAGCTCGTCGCCGACTCAGACACGAAATCCCGCGGCGCGCGCCTGCGGAAACGGCGCAGCGCCGCCCGCGCTTTGAATCGCCGCGAGCAGCCCATCGATCCCGTCCATTTTGGAAACCACCGAAACGACGTTTCCGAATTCCTCCATCCCGATGGATTCCGAGGAAGAGAAGATCAGCACCGGGATCGCGGCGTGGGCTCCCTTGGCCTTGCGCGCGAGAAAAGTGGCGCCATCCATCACCGGCATCATCAGGTCGAGAATGATGAGGTGGAACGTCGTCGCCGACTCGAGCGCGTCCAGCGCGAGCTGCCCGTCCGCCGCCTCGATGACCAGGTGTCCGTCGCACCGCAGCAAGAGCGCCAGCGTCTCGCGGAGGTCCGCGTTGTCGTCGACAAGCAAGATATGTCCGGGGCCAGACATAGCTCAAACTACGCACGAGCCGGTGCGTTTGCCTACTTGCTCTTGAACGATTCGTGCTGGACGGGCGGCCTTGCGCCTTCCCGTTCAGCGAGAAGCAGTTCGCCGCTCGCCCGAATCGATCGACGACAGCCGGTAGGTGGTGGGCACCTCGCCGCCGTCGAGGAGGAGGAAGAGCTCGCCTGAGGCGCGCCATGACAGCGGCCGCACGAAAGCAGGGCAGCTCAACTTCTTCCCGTCGGCCGCGAGGTAGTGCCCGTGCGACTGCCGGTCGAGAGAGACGACCCCGACCGAGCGGTCCAACTCCGGCGGAAGGTCGATGGTCGGCGTGTTGCTCGGCCGCTGGGACAGTTTTCCCTCGACGAGGTCGAGCACGCAAATCGGCCGTGTCGTCATCCTGGCTCCCGGGCTCGCGCCTTCTCGCCGCGCGACGATGAAGCGAATTGGTTTGCATTTAGTCTAGCCGTAGCGCGAGCGGAAAGCTCGCACTTTCGGGGTCCCGGCAACACGACTGAGGAGCTTTCCCAGAGGGCAGGCCTTACGATCATTCGAGGGAGGAACGTGACGCCCATCGTCGTGCGCGATCTCGGGACGGGAGAGTTGTCGAGCCGGCCGCACGACGCGCTGACTCTCGACGTCCCTGCCGATTTTCCCCGGACCGGGGTTGTCTTCACCGTCGCCGACGGATTCCGGGCAAACTACACCGCTGCCGACGGCCAGCACGTGCTTCGCAACGTCACCCCTGGGCCCCTCCGCTGGCGGGTCAAAGGGGAGACCTGCCTGATCGCCCGCAGCGGCGGCGCGCGCCGGCTTCGGCAGTATCGCCTCTGCTCGGTCTCGCCGGATGAAACGCCGGTGGAGCGCGAGGGTCTCATTCAGTACAGCCCAGAGTGAGAGGCGAGCGTGGGGCCTCCCCGCGGTTATACTCTTCGTGCGCCCGCCGCCGACCCTCGTCGACGAACTCGGACGTAGAGGCGGTAGAATGACCATCCTCATCGTCGCTGCGCTCGTTCTCATCCTTGCGGTTCGCGGTCGCCGTGCCTTGGCGCTCGCTCCGGCGCGGCGCCGGTAGCGCGATGGAGAAGCTCATCGCCGTCGTGGATCTCACCAGCGGCACGCTGCTGAACCGCGACAGGGGCACGCTGACACTGGACATTCCGCTGGACTTCGATCGCAACACGGGCGGCGTGTTCGTCGATGCGGACAAGCTCGGCCGCTACCGCACTGCCGAAGGCCAGACCTGTGTCTACGCGACCAAGCCGAAGCACCTGTCGCAACGGTCGCCCGACGAGGAGTGCCTGGTGGCGACCGAGCAAGTGGACTCCAGCGGCGCGGCTTGCACGCGCCGCTACTGGTGGTCGATCGTTGAACCGTCCCGCTAGGGACGGGCCGCGATCAAGGCTTTCGAAGGTAGTTCCAGCCGGCACGCCCGGGAGGATTCGCGATGTTCTGGAAGATGATCGCACTGATGCTGATCGTGTTTGCCGTAGCGATGTACTTCTCGGTCACTCTCGGCGGACTCATCTACCTGCTGCCAGTCGCGACGGTCGTGCTGGTAGTGATGCAGCGGATGTCGAAGGCCCCGAACACCGAATTCGGGCGCTGGAAATCCGCCTCGCGGCGAGAGAAGCGACCGTGAAGGCAACGACACCAAGGAAAGGAGGCGCCATGCCGAAAGATCCCTACGTCTCAAAGATGGAGGCCGAGTTGAACGAATGGAAGGCGAAGCTCGACGCCCTCAAGGGCAGGGCCGCCAAGGCCAGCGCCGAAGCGCGCAGCGAAGTGCAGAAGAAGGTCGAAGCCTTCGAGGCCCGGTACGCCGACGTCAGCCGCCGATTCGACGATCTCCGCGCTGCGGGGGCCGGGCGTGTGGCGGACATCAAGGTCGGACTGGAGAAGGCGTGGGACGCGTTTCGTTCCGAGTTCGACCGGAAGCCTTAGCGCTGGCATCTGCGACGCGGCGGAAGCGAGGCGCTCGTGAAATTGGCAGCCTTGAAGATGAAGATCGAGCAGGCAAGGGAACGGCTGCTCAGGGCCGAGAAGGAAATGGAAAAAGCGCTCGAGCAGATCGGCCACGCTCCTCGCGTGGAGAAGAGCATCATCAGCACCGCGCTCAGCACCGCGTTCAGCGAAGTGAAGGCCGCGCGACAGGCCCTGACGGGCCTGGAGGAACCGCCCCCGCACGGAGGGTGAGTCCCGCCGCGTTGCGTGCCGGCTCAGCTGTCTTCCGGCGTCCCGTCGCCTCCCAGTTCATCATCCGGGTTCTCCGGGCCCGAGACGGGCGCATCGGGCGGCAACACGTACCACTGACGGCCGTTGAGCTGCTGGCGCTTGAGCAGCCCCTGCTTCTCCATGGCCTGGAGCAGCCGGCTGAACGTCGAAAAGCCCTGCTCCCGCACGTCGAAGTCCGGCTCTTTGCGGACGATGTTCTCCTTGATCAGGGAGGGGTTCAGCGGGCCCGTCGCGCGGGAAAGAAGGCTCGACACCACCGCGCGGGCGATCTCGGGGATCTGGCCGGAGTCGGGTGGCGATGCACGCGATCGAGCCGCGCGCGGTGTGGCGCGTTCTTCGCGCGGCGCCTTCTCCTTCCGGGGCGGTCTCAGGTAGACGAATTCATCGCACGCCTTGACGAAGAGCGGCGAGGTGGCCTCCTTCACCGCCAGGCCGATCACCAGCCGGTTGTTCTCCCGCAGCTTGTAGGCGAGCGGACAGAAGTCGCTGTCCCCGGAGGCGATGGCAAACGTGTCGATGTGCTCGCGGGCGTAGCACAATTCGACCGCGTCGATGACCAGCCGCATATCGGCTCCGTTCTTCCCGGCGCGGGTCGACGGCGGGACGTCGATCAACTCCACGCCGAAGTCGTGCAGCCGGCGCGTGGCCTCGCGGAAGCGCGACCAGTCGCAATACGCTCGCCGGAAGACCACCTTTCCTTTTTCGAGCAGGCGGTCCATCGCGGGCTGCAGGTCGAAGGCGGCCGGGCTGATTCCGGTATTGGTGACCAGGTTTTCGAAATCGATGAACAAGGCGATTCGCCGTTCCGTGTCGCTGACCATGACCTGCGTGTATCACCCCGTGCTACTCTCCGTCGGCGGATCGAGCGCACGTGTTGAGCGCCACGCAAAGGCAGTCAGACCCTCATCCGCCAGGGATCCCGTGAAGGACATGACGCAGAAGCAGGCGAAGGCCGAGGCGTTCAGACGATGGGGGGTGAGCGGCACGATCACGTTCCGGCCCCCGGCCAAGAACCATCGGGGCCGCCTCGCGCGATACCGCTGCGTCGTGAGTAACGGTGCGAACGGATCTTTCCGCTCGGTGGAAGGGCAGGGGGATACCTGGCTGGAGGCATTTGCCGACGCGCGCCCGCGTTGAGACGAGCGGGATCATGCCCGGCCTTTCGGCGGGCGCGGTGGTCGCGAAATCTCTCGAGGCCTGAAGCCCCGAATCACCTCATGCCATGAAGTCGTGCTTGCGCACCGTCTTGCGGCCGTTGGCCTTGGCGCGCTTGGCGCCCTGTTCGAGCAGCCAGTAGAGATATCCGTTGAGCGCCTCGAAGGCGTCCCCGGCGGTGTTGCAGCCCGCCTTCTTGAGGACGCCCTTTGCCTTGCTTGCGATCACGAGGGCTTCCTGCGACTTTTTTTTCGCCATCTTTGGTCTCCCTGGTCGTGCCCGTGCACGAGCGATGGTCCTTCTACCTCAGGTCACGACCCGATCGCACTTCGATTGTCGCACCCTGCGGGCTTGACAAAGGGCCGCCGGCGCGCTTTGGGGGCCGCCATGATCGTCGTGCAGGGAAAATCGAAGCGCTCGGTCGACCGTTGATGACTGCTCGAGCGGGTCCGCCCGTTCGCTGAGGTCGTCATCGACATCGGCGCCGGCGACGGAGCGTGGGTCCTGCGCCGGGCCCGTGCTGAACCGTCGCGCTTCTTCATCGGCCTCGACAGCAACGCGGACAACCTGGCCGCCTCGTCGCACCGCGCTGCGCGCAAGCGGCAGCGCGGAGGGGCTCCCAACGTCATCTACGTGCAGGCAGCGGCCGAGGCGCCGCCGCCTGAACTCGAGGGCCTGGCGCACGGTCTCATGGTGGTGCTCCCCTGGGGATCGCTTCTCGCGGCAGTCGCATTGCCCGCCCTGCCGGTGCTGGCGGGACTCTCGCGCATGTGCAAGCCGGACGCCGAGCTGCGCGTGGTCTTCGGGTACGACGCCTCGCTCGAGGCGGCCGCGGTCGGGGCGCGCGGGCTTCCTGCGCTCACCGACGAATACTTGCGCGCATTGCCGGCGCGCTACAGAGTGGCGGGGTTCTCGGTTTCCGCGCGGCTGCTCTCCCACCGGGAGCTGGCGGAGCTGGGGACCACTTGGGCCGGCCGCCTCGCGCACGGCCGCGCCCGTTGCTTCTGTGAGCTGCGGGGCGCCATGGCTTGAGAAGCGGTCCCGCTCGCGCGATGCTAGCCCCGCGACGGCCGGCCGGCTCCGGGAGGCACCCGTGCAAGGGAACCAGAACCAGAACCGCATGCTGCTCGTGGTCGACGACGAGGAGTCGGTGCGAGAAGCGCTCAGCCGAATCCTGGGCGGCGAAGGCTACTCGGTGGTGACCGCCGACGGCGGCGAGCAGGCGCTGCAGCTCCTCCAGGTGAAGCCGATCCAACTCGTCATCACCGATCAGATCATGCCCGGCCTGTCCGGCCTCGATCTGATCAAGCTCGTCCGCGTGCGCCATCCGCGCGTGCTGCGGATCATGCTGACCGGCGACACCGACCGGGAGCTGCCGGTGCGCTCGATCAACGAGGGCGAGGTCTACCGGTTCATCCGCAAGCCGTTCAGCAACGCCGACTTGCGCACCATCGTCTCTCTCGCTTTCGAGGTCATTCGTCTCGAGGACGAGAAACGCCAGCTCATCGCCCTGGTGCGCGGCCAGCGCGCGGCCTGGGAACAGGGAAAGTCGCCGACCGATCCCCTCGGGTTGGAAGCCGAGCTGCTCCTGCTCGCCGAGGACGAGAGCGCCGGCGCCTGAGCGCATCGTCATGACCTCTGGCCGCTCTGTCACACGCCTCGACGTCTGGTTGGCGGCTGGCGTGGCGCTACTCGCTGGGCTCACCTTCATGCCCGCACTGAGCGCCGGCTTCGTCGAGTGGGACGACCCGCTGAGCATCTACTTGAACCCGCACATCCAGCACCTCGACTGGGACTCGTTGCGCTGGATGTTCACCGACGTCCGCTACAACCCGCGCTACATGCCGCTCACCTGGCTCGACTGGGCGCTCACTTACCGGTTGGTGGGGCTGCGGCCGTTCGCCTACCATCTGGGGAGCGTGCTCTTGCACGCGGCGAACGCGCTCCTCCTCTTCGGGCTCATCCGCCGGTTCCAGCGCCTCGATTCGGCGGAAGCGCCAGAGCCGGCGCGCGTCTCGCTGGCCGCGGCGCTCGGCACGCTCTTCTGGGCCATCCACCCGCTGCGCGCCGAACCCGTGGGCTGGGCGACCGACCGCTCTTATCCCCAGTCTCTCTTCTTCCTGCTCATCGCCTTGCACCTTTATCTGTCCGCCGTCGTTCCCGCTCGAGGCGCGGCTCGCCCTCGCATGGCGTACTGGGGGGCGGTCGCGGCGTTCGCATGCGCGGTTCTCTCCTACCCGATCGTGCTCGGCGGGGCCGCGGTCTTGCTGGTGCTCGATGTCTACCCGCTCCGCCGCTTCACCGACGGGTACGCGAGCGCCACGGCGCGCAAGATCTATCTGGAAAAACTGCCCTTCGTGCTGCTCGCGACGGGCGCGCTAGTCATGACCATCTGGGCGCGCGTAGCGGTCGAGCACATCTGGACAGCGCCGGTCGGCCTCCAGCAATTCACTGCCGGCGCTCGGATCATGCAGGCGTTTTATATCTACGCGTATTATCTGTGGCGTCCGTTGGTGCCGGTCGGACTGTCGCCGGTCTACACCGCCCTGATTTCGTTTCACCCCTCGGACCCGCCGTTCGTGGCCAGCCTGCTGTTGGTCGTGGCCGTGAGCGTGCTCGTAGTGGCGCTCCGGCGGCGATGCCCACTCCTTCTCGTCGCATGGGTTTGCCATCTGGTGCTCCTCGCGGCGTCACTCGGGCTCACCGAGCATCCGTACAGCACCGGCGATCGCTATGCCTACGTGGAGGGCACGCTGTGGGCCGTGCTCCTCGCGGCCGGGCTGCAAGCCATCTGGAGCGCGCCGGTCCGAAGGGCGATCGCGCTCTGGGCATACGCTGCGGCAGGGATATACGCCGCGGTGCTCGGCCTGCTGGCGTTCCGGCAGGTGACCATCTGGCATGACAGCGTGCGCCTCTACACGCATATGATCGATACCCTCGGCGACGACACCTATCGAGAGGTCATCCATATGCGGCTCGGCGATCTCTTCATGCGCCGGGGAGAGTGGGAGCGCGCCCGCCGTTCGTTCGACGTGGTCCTCCAGCTTGCCCCGGGGTATCCGGAGGGCCGATTTCAGCGCGGCATGGCCGAGCTCAACCTTGGCCGGTTCGAGGAGGCGCGGCTCGACCTGGAAGTGGTCTTGCGCAAGCGGCCGGATCCGCGCGCGCACAACCTCCTCGGGGTGGCGCTTCGGGAACTCGGGCGGGTCGATGAGGCGGCCGCCCATTTCAGCGAGGCGCTCCGCGAAAAGCCCGATTTCATCGACGCCCGGGAAAACCTGGCTCGGCTCAAGCGGTCCCCCCGCTGATGCGTTGCTCAGTTGCACTGAGCCTCGCAGGCCTCGGACCTCAGGTATCAGGGGAAGCCTGAGGTTTGAGGCCCAACCGAAGCGTAGCGCGCGCCCCAGCGTTGTTTTGAACGCCGCCTTGGAGCAAACTGTTTTCAGTGCCTTCGCTGCGGATCAATGAGCATCGCGAGGCGGCGACGCGCGCCGGGCTCAGCTACGTCACCGACGGCGTGGCCGGCATCCGCCGGAAGCGCAAGGGCTCGGGCTGGGCCTTCTACGCGCCCGACGGCTCGCGCATCACGAACGGCGAGCGGAGCCGCATCGAGGCGCTGGTCATCCCCCCGGCCTGGACGGACGTGTGGATCTGCCCCGATCCGCAGGGCCACATCCAGGCCACCGCGCGCGACGCCCGCGGCCGCAAGCAGTACCGCTACCACCCGCTCTATCGCGAGGCGCGCGACAAGTCGAAGTTCCGCCGGATGCTGGAGTTCAGCGAGATCCTCCCCGCCCTGCGCGAGCAGATCGAGCGCGACCTGCGGGCGCGCGACCTGACCCGGAGACAGATCCTCGCCACGGTGGTGCGGCTCCTCGACAAGACCCTCATCCGGGTGGGCAACGACGAGTACGCGCGCGCGAACCGATCGTTCGGTCTGACCACGCTGCGCAACCGGCACGTGGAGATCAAGGGCGCGATGCTGCACTTCTCCTTCCGCGGCAAGAGCGGCGTCTATCACGAGCTGGCCATCAGCGACCGGCGCCTCGCCCGCATCGTGCAGCGGTGCCAGGACCTGCCCGGGCAGGAGCTGTTCCAGTATCTCGACGCCAATGGCAAGCGGCAGACCATTTCCTCCGACGACGTCAACGCGTATTTGCGCGAGACCACCGGCCAGGACATCACCGCCAAGGACTTCCGCACCTGGGCAGGCACCATGCTGGCGGCGCAGGAGCTGTGCGCGATGGGGCCGGCCAAGAACCGCCGCGACGCCACGCGCAACATGAACCGGGCCATCGACGTGGTCGCCGAACGGCTGGGAAATACACGCACCGTGTGCCGGAAATACTACGTGCACCCCGGCCTCGTGCGCGCATATCTCATGGGTCTGGTGGCGACGCTGCCGTCCAAGTCCCTGCCGCGCCAGTTCCGCCGCGACAACCCCCCCGCGGCGCTGCGCCGCGACGAGGTGGCGGTCTTGCAGTTCCTGCAGGAGGGCGTACCCGACGGTGAGGACTCGACTCCTCACCAGGCCGGGACCGGCATCGTCAAATAGAACGCGTATCTGGATGGCGATCTGGCGGGCGAGGGTTACAAGGCGGCAATGCCTGCCATTCCCGAGACGATGCGCGCCGCGGTGATCGAGCGCTTCGGTCCACCCGACGTCCTGAAGATCCAGAACCTGCCCGTCCCCGAGATCGACAACGACGAGGTGCTCATCGCCGTCCACACCGCCGGCGTGGGGGGCTGGGATGCGGAGATGCGCGGCGGCTGGTGGCCCGAGGGCCGGCCAACCTTTCCTCTGGTCCTGGGCACCGACGGCAGCGGCACGGTAGCGAAAGTCGGCTCGCACGTGCGCCGATTCAAGCTGGGCGACCGCGTCTACGCCTACAACTTCCCCAACCCGAAGGGCGGCTTCTACGCCGAGTATGTGGCGATAGCGGCGCCAAACGTTGGGCACGTGCCCGCGCTGCTCGATCTCCAGCAGGCGGGCGGCGGCTGCGCCACCGGCCTGACCGCTTTGCAAGGCGTGGAGCGGCTGGGGGTGGGGAAGCGCGACCGCATCGCCATCATCGGCGCGGCCGGCGGGGTGGGGAGCCTGGCGCTGCAGTTCGCGCTGCGCGTGGTCGAGGCGGTGGTGGTAGCCGTCGTCAAGGGCAAGGACGCGTTGGTCCTGGCGCGCGATCTGGGCGCGAACGAGGTGGTCGACGCGAACAAAGACGACGTCGACGAGAAGGTGGGTCGCTTCGCTCCCGAGGGATTGGCCGGTCTGCTGGCCTTCGGGGGAGGTGAGACGCTGCGGCGATGCATGACGCAGGTCCGAAATGGCGGGCGCGTGGTCCATCCCAACGGGGTCGAACCGCTCCCGCCCAAACGGCGCGGCATCGAGATGATCGGCTACGACGTCGAGGCCGGCCCGGCGCAATTCAGGCGGCTGGGCGCGGCCGTCGAGAAAGCGAAGCTGAAGGTGCCGATCACCGCATCGTTCCCTTTGGCCGAGGCCGCCAAGGCGCACGAGCGCATCGAGTCGGGGCACGTGATCGGCAAGATCGTCCTGCGCGTGCGGTGAGCAACCCGCATCGGCAGAGAGCAATTAGGCTTTCGGGCTCGGGACCGGGTTCGTGTACGTTGACGGGCACGGATGCGGGTACGGTTCACGTACCACGGTCCGTGGGACGTTCCCGTCCCCGTCCCCCTACCCGTGAACGTACACGCACCCGGTCCCGAGCCCGATCAGTGTCCATACTCTAAAATTCGTAGGTAAGCGCGAGTTGCACGCCGAGTGGGTTGCCCGGTGTGTAGTGGATGTCCTGCACGGCGTGGGGTTCGCCGGCGAGTCGCGACACGTTGCCGAATTGCGCTTCGCGGTAATGGGCGTTGGAGAGGTTCTGCGCGATGAGCGTCGTGGTCCAGTGGCGCATCGACCAGGCCAGCGCCGCGTCGAAGACCGTGTAGCTCTCTGCCACGAGATAGCATCGATCATCGGGTCCGAGCGACGGGGTGCAGGGCGGGACGCCGTCGGCCGACGTCAATTGTGTCGCAGGGCGCGTGCCGATGTGACGCGCGCGCAGAGATGCCCGCAGGCCCGATGGATGCTGCGCCGTCAGGCCGCCCGTCACGATGCGCGGCGGGGCGAGCGCGACGGCCTCGCCATTGCCCGAGTCGGCCTTGTAGCGGCTGGTGGCGAGCGAGACGTCGAGGTCGGCGTAGAGCCAGTCGAGGACCTGCCAGCGGCCCTCGAAGTCCAACCCGACGCGGCGGGTCGCGCCGCTCGCCGCAGTGCCGCCCGTGTCGCCGTTCCAGAGCAGCTCGGATTCCAGATCGAGCCGCCACAGCGCCGCCGACAATTCGACGCGGCCGTCGAGGAGCCGCGTGCGAGCGCCGACCTCGTAGCCGAGCGCGCGCGGCAAGGCGCCGGCGCCACCCGTCTCGACGGCGCTGCGCGCGTCGTTGGAGTGGAATCCGCTGCCGAAATTCAGATAGAGGTCCAGCGAAGACGCAGGCGAGAGCACGACGCTGGCCTTGGGTGAGAGGATGCTGTGCTGGGCGGCGGGATCGCCGCCGAGCCCTTGCACGTTGAAATGAAAGGTATCGCTGCGCAGCCCAAGGACCACGCGCAGCCACGGAACGGGCCGCAGATCCTCTTGAACATACGCCGCGGCATCGACCTGCCGGTCGCTGGTGCTGACGCAGGGATTCGCCACCTGGAGGCATTGCGCGAGCCGCGCGCGCTGCTGAACTCGCCAGAGCGCCACGTCGGACAGATCGGCGCGGTACTGCGCACCGATGGTGCTGAGGAGAAAGCCGTCGCTGCGCTCGTAGCGGAGCGCGCCGTAGAGCACCACCCGGTGATCATCCTGCTCGATCTCGTCGCCGTGGACGGGATCCGCCGCGAAGAAAGTGAAATCGCTGAAGAGCGCCAGATCGGAGTGGATGGCCGAGAGCGTGGCGGAGAATTTGGAGCGCGCGTCGGGGCGCGTGACGAGCGAGGCGATGACCTGCTGGCGCTGCGCGACGCCGCCCTCGCTGGGATCGATGGCGCCGAAGCGGTCGATCGCCCCCGAGTCTACCGCGCGCGCCGGGATCTGCCCCGAGCCGTGCCACGACGACGAGTACGCCATCGCCAGCAGTGAAAACTGCGACGACGGGGAGAGCTGCGCGGTGGCTTTGGCGAAAAGGTTGTAACGCTCGAGATTCTCCGAGTGCAGAAAGGGCCCGCCCGTCCCGTACACCTCGGCGGCGAAGTACGGCGACAGATCCCCGCCCGGCGCGGCGATCCCCAGCATGCGATACCCGCTGAACCAGCGCGCCGTCCCGTCGGTGCGCTGGCCCGAGAGCGTCGGGAACACCCCCGCCATCGCGCTCACCGACGAGTGCTCGAACTTGCTGCGTGTGACGAGGTTGACGGCGCCCGCCGTGTCGAAGTCGCCCAGGTCGGCGAAGTACGGTCCCTTGCGGATGTCGAGGCGCTCGATCGCCTCGGGAATGAGGAAGTGCAGGTCGGCGTACCCCTGCCCGTGCGCGTGCGACGGCAGGTTCACCGGCACGCCGTCGATGCTCACCGCCACGTCGGTGCCGTGGTCGGCGTCGAAGCCGCGCAGGAAGAGCTGGTCGGCCTTGCCGCCCCCCTGGTGCTGAGCGAGGACCAGCCCCGGCACCACGCGCAGGATGTCCTCGGGGGTGAAGCGCGGCCGCAGGAGAAAGTCGCGGTCGTGCACGGTGGTGGCGCTCGCCGCGGTGAAGGGCCGCTCGCCCTCGACGCGCGCTTCGTACTCGGGGCCCGGCGCGGCAACCGCGGTGTCGTGCAGCGTCGGCGGCGGCGCCGGCTCGAAGCGCAGCTGGTAGTTGATCTGCGACGCAACCGCCACGCCGTCGAGACGCGCCGGTTCGAAGCGCGCCTTGCGCGCCGCTTCCAGCGCGGCCTCCTCGAAGCCATGTCCGGGCGCGGTAGAGCGCGAAACCTTCGCGTCCGAGACCGCGCCGTCTGGCGCGATGGTGAGCTCCAGCAGCACCGTGCAGCCGATGCCGGCGAGGCGCGCGGCGTCGGGATAGCGCGGCTCGGCGCGCTCGACGAGGCGCGGCGGATCAAGGTGCGGCGGCTCTTCGGCCGCGGCGGAGAGCGCGCAGCAGAGGCTGCACGCGAAAGCGCGAGACATAGCAACGCTCCGGAGCGAGAGGAACGGCGCGGGGAGATCCGGCTCTCAGCTTCGGGGCGGGCCTTGCGACTGGTCGGGCGTGAGGTAGCGAAGCGCCGGAACGTCGGCGCTGGCAAAAAGCGCGGGCGCTGCGAATGCGTGCGCGACTGCCGGCAGGGGCGGCGGCGCGGGCGGCGCATGCAGCGCCAGAGCGAGGTGCTGAAGGGAGCCCTCGCCGTGCGCGCGCTCCGACCCGTGCGTGTGGTGCGCCGGTTGCCTGCGGTGGCCGAGATCCCAGAGGCGCGCGAACACCTCGTCGAAGTCGGCGCCGCGCTGGGCGAGCCGCGCAAGCAGGTCTTCGAAGCTCTCCGCCTCGCGCGCGTGCACGTGCGCGTGCAGCGCCGGCGCTGCCACCAGGCCGAACGCCGCCAGCGCGGCCGCAAGTCCCGCGCGCCGCGCGCGCGCTGCAATTCTCTTCGCGCCCGAAGTGCGCACGAGCGGAGCCTACTGCAGTTTTCAGGTCGGCCGCGAGTCCTCGTCAAGGCCTGCGCACGACTCGCTGCTATGGCGCGAACGCCAGACCCTTCAACAGCGACCCTATTTGACGGCGCCTCCGCTAGTTATAGCCGATCAGAATTTCGTTCCAGCGCCGGCGCGGCGACCTTGGCCGCGCGGGAATTTGACTGCCTCAGCAGCAGCTTTTTTGGAGACCCGGCTGAAGCCGGGGGTCTAGAACTGCGGAAGCCTCCTTCGGAGGCTGTTTCTATCGATGCGTTCTTGCCTCTACAGGTCGAACCAACTTCCAGGCAGTTGTACCGGAATCGGTTGTGAAATGCGCACTGCAATGCGGCGGTGGAAACAACGGAAATCGAGAAGGCCCGAGATGAGGGCCGAATTGAAGGCATGCTGTCCGTGCTGAGAATCGTGCGTGAGTTACTGAACGGAACGCCCGCCCCGCGAAAAGGCACCTGCACGGCGCGGTCGATTCCGAATTTCAGGTCGTGAGCGAGATGATCAGGGACCTTCAGGCCAAGTAGACCATCTGATTCACCAGCCGCACTTCTGGCCTGCGTTCTGCTCCTTGAGCCACTTCTGCAGCGGGGCGAAATAGTCGAGCAGCGCGCCGCCGTCCATCTCGCGCGAGCCGGTCATGGCGAAGAGCGCTTCAGGCCATGGCTTGCTGCGGCCCAGCGCCAGCATCGCGCGCAGCCGCTCGCCGGCCACCTTGCTGGAATACACCGAGCACTCGTGCAGCGGCCCTTTGAATCCCGCCGCCTGACACATCGCCCGGTGAAACTGGAACTGCAGGATGCGCGCGAGGAAGTAGCGCATGTAAGGCACGTTGGCAGCGACGTGGAACTTGGCGCCCGGGTCGAAGTCCTCCTCGGTGCGCCCGACGGCCGGCGCGATGCCTTGATACTTGCGGACCAGTTCCCACCAGGTCTTGTTGAAATCGGCGGGCTGGATCTTCCCCGAGTAGACCGCCCATCGCCACTGGTCGATCAACAGCCCGAAGGGCAGGAACGCCACGCGCGTGAGCGCGTCCTTGAGTTGCACGTCGATGAGGCCCTTCTCGTCCGCCGGCGCCTTGTCGATGAGCCCCAGCTTCTGCAGATACCCCGGCGTCATGGAGAGCACGATCGAGTCGCCGATGGCCTCGTGGAACCCGTCGTGCGCGCCGCCTTGGAGGAGGAAGGGGAGCTTGTAGTGGTAGTGCTGGTAGTAGTTGTGGCCCAGCTCGTGGTGGATCATCTGCAGATCCTCCTCGGTGGGCTTGATGCAGGTCTTGATGCGCAGGTCGTTGTCGTCGAGCACGTCCCAGGCGCTGGCGTGGCAGATGACCTCGCGGTCGCGCGGCTTGACGAACATCGAGCGCTCCCAGAACGTGGGCGGGAGCGGATCGAGGCCGAGCGAGGTGTAGAAGCCTTCGCCGGTCTTCACCATGCGCTTCCAATCCCACTTCTGCGCGGCCAGCGCGCCGTCGACGTCGAGGCTGTGCTGGACCGGGTAGGGCTCGACGAGCGGAAAGATGTTGGTCCATTCCTGCGCCCACATGTTGCCGAGCAGGTGGGCCGGGATGGGCGCGCCGTCGGGCACCTTTTCCTTGCCGTAGGTCTTCTGCAATCGGGCGCGCACGTAGCAGTGCAGGTCGGCGTAGAGTGGCGCGACCTGCGACCAGAGACGCTCGGTCTGCTTCTCGAACGCTTCGGGCGGCATGTCGTAGCCGGTCCGCCAGCGATCGCCCTCGTTGGCGAAGCCGGCCTCGCGCGCCCCTTCGTTGAGCAACTCCACACGGCGTGCGAAGAGCGGGCGCATGGGCCGCGAGACGGTGCGCCAGCCCACCCAGGCGTCGAGCAGCTCGTCGTAGCTGCGGCTCTTCGCCATCAAGACGCTGAGCTGCTCGAGGTCCTTGCACTCGCGCTTGCCGTCGGGTCCGCACCACTTGCCCTTGCCATAGATGCCGGAGAGCTTCGCCGCGACGGTGGTCAGTTCGAGGCGGCGCGCCGGGTCGGAAGGACCCGCGCCGCGCGTGCGCAGGATCTCGAGCATGCGCGCCGTGTCGGCGTCGAGCGCCGGCACGTCCTTGAAGCGCGCCGCTTGCTTGACGGCGGCGGTCTGGTACGCGAGCGACGCTTCGTTGGCCTGGGCGGCGCTGCGCTCGGTGTCGTCGGTGAGGTACGTGTTCTTGATCCACTCCGCGGTGCTGGACTTGATCTGGTGCGCGCGCAGCTCGGGGTTCACCTTGTCGATGAACGCCTTCGCCTCGGCGGCGGTCGGCTTGGGCTGCTCGGCGGAAACGGTTTGCGGCGTGGCGGCGGGCGCTCCGGCACAGGCGCAGAGAAGAAGACCAAAGGGTGCGATTCGCATGGCGGCGCATTCTGCCACCGAAATGCCCGACGACCGCGAAATCGTGCGGCGGTTCGTCGACGCAGAGCTGGCGCGGCGGCGTCAGCTCGGCTTGCCCGGCGCCGGCGGCGTCGAGGGGGGCGGCGGTGCCGAGGGCGGCGCGGTCAGCTTGACCGCCCAGTAATCGTAGAGCGAGCGCGCGTTGGGATATTGCGTGGTGGAGCGGGGGACGAGCCGGAAACCGCCGCTGTCGAACTGCGCGTTCTGCTGCAAAAAGGCGCCGAGGCGCTCGTCCTTCTCCAGCGCCGAGACCAGCTCTGGCTGTTGGCTGAGCACGACGGGCTTCTGCTCGGGAAGCGCGAGGATGGAGACGGGCACGATCTGGATGGCCCCAGCCGTCGCGAGCGGCGTCGTTTCCGCCACAGCCTGGCGCGACTCGAGCCGGATCATGCGCGCCTTCGCCTCGGGGATGCTCGCCTCGATGGCCACGCTCACCCAGTCGAGGAGCCGCTCGCGCACCGTGGCGATGTCCTGCGCGGTGGCGATGGGCTGGATGCCGCCCGCCTTGCGGACCGCGCCGGCCAGCGCGGAAATCTCTTTCAGGTAGACGTTCTTCTGCGCCTCGGGGATGTAATACATGACGACGAGGTGGACCTTCTTCCCGTCGGGCGCGCCGTAGTCGATGCCCACGGGACTCCAGCCGACCGCGCAGAGCAGCTCGCCGTTCCCCGGCGCGCGCACGTGCGGGCAGGCCACGCCTTTGCCGATGCTGGTGTTCATGGCCTTCTCGCGCGCCATCATCGCCTCGTACAGCTCGGGCGTAGAGGGCAGGTCGGGGACCGCCTCGATGAGGTTGGCCAGGTACTCGAGCGACTTGCCCTTGTCGGTATCGGGCAGCTCGACGAGGCGGCCTTCCTGGAGCGCGTTGAGCAGGCTCTTCATCAGTCGGTCCCGTACCGCCGGATGAAGAGCGTCTTCATGAAATGCGTGAGGATCGAATAGGCGACCACCGTGGCGAGCATCCACGGCCAGAAGGCCGGCGGCAGCGCCGTCAGGCCCAGCGGACCGGCCAGCGGCGAGAAGGGCAACAGGCAGGCGGCGGCCATGACCGAGAGCGTGGTCAACGTCAGCGGCCAGCTGGCGCGGCTCTGGAAGAAGGGGATCCTGTTGGTGCGGATGATGTGCACGATGAGCGTCTGCGTGAGGAGCGATTCGACGAACCAGCCGGTGTGGAAGAGGCTCTCGAAGTGCGCCTTCTGCGCCGGGTCGGTGGTGGTGGTGTAGGCGATGCAACCGAAGAAGTACAGCATGAGGAAGTACGTCGTGTAGTCGAAGATCGAGCTCATCGGCCCGATCCACACCATGAACTTCTTGATGCTGGCGATGTTCCACTTGCGCGGCTTCTGCAAGTACTCCTCGTCGACGCGGTCGGCGGGGATGCCCAGCTGCGAGACGTCGTAGAGAAGGTTGTTCACCAACACCTGGATGGGCGCCATGGGGAGGAAGGGCAAGAAATAGCTGCCGCCCACCACGCTGAACATGTTCCCGAAGTTCGAGCTGGCCCCCATCTTGATGTACTTGACGATGTTGCCGAACACCTTGCGCCCCTCGAGGATGCCGTCCTCGAGCACCAGCAGGCTCTTCTTGAGCAGGATGATGTCGGCCGACTCCTTGGCCACGTCGACCGCGGTGTCGACCGAGATGCCCACGTCGGCGGTCTTCATCGCCGGCGCGTCGTTGATGCCGTCGCCCATGAAGCCGACCACGTGGCCGGCGCGCTGCAGGGCGCGGATGATGTCGTCCTTCTGCGCCGGGGTGAGCCGCGCGAAGACGTTCGACTTGCCCGCCGTCTCGGTGAGCTGATCCGCCGACAGCCCGCGCAGCTCATCGCCGGTGACGAGGTGCTCGACCTGCAGCCCCACGTCGCGGCACACCTTCTGCGTGACCAGCGCGTTGTCGCCGGTGAGGATCTTCGTCGCCACGCCCGCCTTGCGCAGCGCCTCCAGCGCCGCGGTGGCCGTCTCCTTGGGCGGGTCGAAGAAGGCGAGATAGCCGAGCAGGATGAGATCGCTCTCGTCGGCCGCGGAGAAGACCTCCTTGTCGCGGGGGAACTCGCGGTAGGCGATGGCCACCACCCGGTACCCGTCGCGGCTGAGCGCCTCGTACTCCTCGAGGAGGTCCTGCTTGAGCATGTCGATGAGCGGGTTGATGTCGTCGTCGACCTGGTAGCGGGTGCAGACGCGGAAGATCTCCTCCACCGCGCCCTTGCAGATGAGCACGTGCACGCCGCCGTAGTCGATGACCACCGACATGCGCCGGCGCTGGAAGTCGAAGGGGATCTCGTCCACCTTGCGGGCGGTGCGCTCCACGTCGAGGTCGCTGTGCGCGAGGATGGCGCGGTCGAGGAGATTGCGCAGGCCCGTCTGGTAGTACGAGTTCAGGTACGCGTAGCGCAGCACGTCCTCGGACTCGCGGTTGGTCACGTCGACGTAGCGCTCCAGCACGATGCGGTCCTGCGTCAGCGTTCCCGTCTTGTCGGTGCAGAGCACGTCCATGGCGCCGAAGTTCTGGATGGAGTTGAGCCGCTTGACGATGACCCGCTTCTTCGACATGGCCATCGCGCCCTTGGAGAGGTTGACGGTGACGATCATCGGCAGCATCTCGGGCGTGAGGCCCACCGCCACCGAGAGGCCGAAGAGCAACGCCTCCACCCAGTCGTGCTTGTGGAAACCGACGATGAGGAAGACCACCGTCACCATCACCACCATGAAGCGGATCATCAGCCAGGTGAAGCTCTCGATGCCGCGGTCGAAGCTGGTGAGCACGCGCCGGCCGGAGAGCCGGGCGGAGATGGCGCCGAAATACGTGCGCGGGCCGGTGTTGACCACCACGCCGCGCGCGGTGCCGCTCAGCACGTTGGAGCCCTGGAAGCAGGCGTTGGGAAGGTCGAGGGCGCTCTTGCCCTTGGTGTCGAGCGGCGCGGCGGTCTTCTCGATGGGCATCGACTCGCCGGTGAGCGCGGCCTGGCTGACGTAGAAGTCCTTGACGGAGATGAGCCGCAGGTCGGCCGGGATGATGTCGCCCGCCGCCAGCGCGACGATGTCGCCCGGTACCAGTTCGCGCAGCGGCAGCTCGATCTCCTTGCCGGCCCGCACCGCCGTGCAGGTGGCCTTGATCATCGCCAGCAGGCTCTCGACCGCGCGGCTCGAGCGGCGCTCCTGCACGTAGCCGAGCATGACGCTGAGCACCACCATCAGGCCCACCACCGCCGCGGCGCGCGCGTCGCCTATCACGAGCGAGAGGACGGCGATGACCAGGAGCTGGATGACGAGCGGGTTCTTGGAACGCTCGAAGATCTCGCCGAAGAACCCGAGTTGGCGCGCGTGCTCGACGTCGTTGTAACCGAAACGCTCGCGCTGCTCCTCGACCTGCTCGGGATTGAGACCCTTCTCGCTCGTGCCCAGGCGGGCGAGGACGGCCTCAGGCGGGAGGGCGGCGCATTCGAGCAGTTCGCGCTCGCCCTGCGCGGCAGCGACGGAGGCGGCCTCGGCGGGTCGCGACTGGCGGGTGCTGGCTCCGGCGCTGACGTCGACGCTGGCCCTCGCCATCACCCACCTCGCCCGACGAGAGCCCAAGGGAATTTCATTCGCGCGTCTAGATCGCCGGCAACGAGGCTGTCAAGCGGGCCCGTTACCCAGGTGGCGGCCTTCGACACAGTGACGTCACACCTGATCGGGACGGCGCGTGAGGCGAGCTTCGAGCGAACCAGCGCTGGGTTCGCGCCTGCAAAGCCGTGCTGCATGTCAACTCGATGGACGCTGCCGGCGCTCGATCTATTCTGCGGCGCCGCGCCGCAACCGAGAACCAGAACGACAACGCGTTTGGGCTTTCGTTCTCGTTCTCGTTCAGGACGGTAGCCGCCGTGACGGAGCGCACATAATTTCCGCTCATCGGGGGGTGGCGCGGTGGTTGAGGAAAGGAATGGGCTGCTCGAGCCCGAGACGGGCGCGGGCGAGCCGCTGAACGCCGAAACGCCGCGCGAAGGACTTGTTCACTTCATCACTCCCGCGGAGCTGCGGTTCGTGCGCAACCATTTTCCCGTGCCGCACGCCGGCCGGCAGCCGGCGTTGCGCATCGGGGGGGCGGTGGCGCAACCGCTGGCTCTGTCGGCTCGCGATCTGCGCGAATTGCCGGCCGTGACCCTGACCGTCACGACCGAATGCGCCGGAAACAACCGCTCCTCCATGGCGCCGCCTGTCGAAGGTGAGAATTGGGGGAGCGGGGCGGTCAGCACGGCACAGTGGACCGGCATTCCTCTGCGCACGCTTTTGCACAAGGCGGGGCTGAAAGAGACGGCCGTCGAAGTGTCGTTCGGCGGGGCCGACGCGGAGTACGAGCGCTCGCTCCCGCTCGACAAGGCGCTGGACGCCGATACCATCGTCGCCTGGGAGATGAACGGCGAGCCGATCCCCGCGCTCTTCGGTGGGTCGCTGCGGCTGGTCGTCCCCGGCTGGTACGGGATGGCCAGCGTGAAGTGGCTGGCGCGCATCGAGGCCCGCGAAGAGCCCTTCTCGGGGGAGTTCCAGACGGAGAGATACCTCTACGCCGCGGGCGCGCCCGTGGCACAGATGCGCGTCAAATCGCTGCTCACCGAGCCGGCGTCCGGCCCGGTCGCGGCGAGCGAGCCTCTGGTGATCCGCGGCTTTGCCTGGGGAGGGCAGGGCGGCATCGCGCGGGTGCAGATCGCCGTGGGGAGCACCGATCACGACTGGCGCGACGCGCGCCTCGTCGGGCCGGCGCTGCCTCATGCGTGGCGGCGGTTCGAACTGGCCTGGACGCCGCCCTGGGCGGGACGCTACCTCCTGCGCAGCCGCGCCATCGACCGTTCCGGCGCGACCCAGCCCGACACACCGCAGTGGAACGAAGGCGGCTACGGCGCCAACGCCGTCCAGGAGGTGGCGGTGACAGTGAAATAGCGCGCGCTCCGCTTGCGCTGGACCTCAGACCTCGGACCTCAGACCTCAGACTCTCGGGAAAAACGACTTCTTCAGCATTGCCTGAGGCCTGATACCTGAGGTCCGAGGCCTGCGAGGCTCAGTGCAACTGAGCCTCGCGCTAAGCGTGCGCCAGGATCGACGTGGTCGTGTCGCGATACGTGCGCCCCAGCACGTTGCACAGCGTGCCGAGGAACTTGAAGCTGACTGTGAAGTTGAGGTGGGTCGCCTTCTCCAGCATCTCCGGTTCGACCTTGGCCAGCTGGGCGGGACTCATCGCCACCACTGACGCCGAGCGCGGCTTGCCGTCGACGAAGGCCATGATGCCGAACAGGTCGCGCGCGCCCAGCTTCGCCAGCGGCCGGTCGGGCTGGCCGGGGACCCGCTTGCGCACCTCCATGTCGCCGCTCTGGACGAGGTAGAAGGAGCGGCTCGTCTCGCCTTCGCTGACCACCACTTCGCCCTGGCTGGCCGCGAGCTGCTGGCCGAGGAGCGAGATCCACGACGCCTCTTCTTCCGAGAGGTGCGACGGCCGTCCCGCCGTGGCGCCGGCCGGCGGGGGTGGGCGCGACATTCCCGGCGGAACCGGGCCGAGCTTGATGGCCACCTCGTTGGTCGAGCGCACCTTTTCAGAGATGGAGCGGCAGTAGACCGCGAGCAGCCCGCTGGCGAGCGAGCGGTGCGCTTTCAACTCCTGCATGAGCGGGTGCTTGGGCACGGCGCGCACGATGGTGTCGACGCGCGCGACGTGCCGGACCCCCTTCGGCAGATCCGCGAACGCTTCCGCCTCGCCGAAGATGTCGCCCGGCCCCAGCTCGACCAGCGTCACCTCGCCGGACTTCGTCTTGGCGCGTACGTCCACGCCGCCGGCGGCGATGAGGTAGAGCCATTCGACCGGCTTACCGCTGGCGCTGATCTCCTGCCCGGCCTTGAACTCATCGAGCTTGGCGAGCATCTCGAGCCGGTCGCGGTCCTTGGCCTCGAGAAGGTTGAAGCGCTCGCTGGTGACGAAGGCGAACATGGTTTCCTCAAGGCTGAGCCCGATTCGCCGCGGTTGTCAACGGGCCAGCCCCGCCGCAGCGCGCGGACTACCGCGGCGCCGCCGGGACGGCGCGTGCCACCGGGCTCGCTGCCAGCCGGAAGCCCAGGTTGGAAAAGCGGGCGTCGGGCGGCCATGCGTTGCGGCTGGCGCAGCGAAGCTGGGGCGGATGCGCGTTCCACGACCCGCCGCGGGCGCTGCGCAGGCCCGGCACGAACCAGTCGGCGCACCATTCCCAGACGTTCCCGGCGCAGTCGAGCAGGCCGTGTGGGCTGCGGTTCCGTGGAAAGCTGCCCACCGGCAGCGTGCGGCGCGCGCCTCCGCGGTGCGCCGCGAACGAGGGTTCCCACTTGTCGCCCCAGGGGAACCGCCGGCCGTCTTCGCCGCGGGCGGCGCGCTCCCATTCTTCCTCGGTGGGGAGGCGCATGCGGACGAAACGCGCAAACGCGTCGGCCTCGTACCAGCTCACGCCGACGACGGGCTGGTGGGGCGCCAGATAGGCGCGCCACTCTTCGTCTTCCCAGAAGCGCGGCGCCTCGATGCGGTTCTCCTGCCGCCACGACCAGCCCTCGGGGGTCCAGGCGCGGGGGTCGCGGTAGCCATCTTGTACGAATTGTACGAATTGCTCGTTGGTCACGGGCGTCTCGCCCATCTGGTACGCGCCCGTCTCGACCAGCCGCCTGGGGTGCTCGTTCTCCGATCCCTCCGGCGGATCGCTCCCCATCCAGAACCTCCCCGCCGGCACGGAGCACATGCGCACCCCGCCAGTCTGGTACAAAATGATAGAAGGCGCGACATGCACCTTCCCGTCCCCGGCCCGCCCATGCGCGACCTCTTGCTGCGCACCCTGGTCGCGCTCACCGCCTGGGCGCCGCTGCGGAACCTGGTCCTGTGGAAGTTCCGCCGCGACGCGCGCATCGCCGAATTGCCGCCGGGGACCCGCTGATGGAAGCGCTCGGCGCGGCGCCGCTGGCGAAAGCCTTTCGCGAGGGCAGCGACGATCCACTGCGTGCGCTCGAGCGCACGCTCGCCGCCGCCGATCGCGGCAAGGACGACAAGGCCATCCTCTGGCGCGTCCCGGCGGCGAGCGCCAAGGCGGAGGCGGCCCACCATCGGTTCGAGCGCGGCGCGCCGCTCGCCAGGTACGACGTACTGCTCGGGCCGGCCATCGGCTGCTTCGCGCCGCGCATCCATCCCTCGGCCCGCACCAGCGGCGAGTTGGACACGGCGAAGATCGCCCGGCTCGCCGCCGTCGCGTTCGTCGCCAATCTCACCGGCCACCCCAGCTGCGTCGTGCCCTGCGTGCGCGACGGGCTGCCGATGGGCGTGCAGATTATCGGCCACCACGGCGACGAGTCGCGCGTGTTGGCGGCCGCTCGCGCCTTCGAGCAGAAGTTCGGCCCGCGAAAGCCCCCTCGATGGCACGGCTGAAAGCGGTGATCTACGACCTGGACGGCACGCTCATCGACTCGCGCGCCGACCTGGCCGACAGCGTGAACGCAATGCTGCGACGGATGGGTCTCCCCGAGCGAGAGGATCGCGCGGTCTGGGGATTCATCGGCGAGGGGGCGGAGCGGTTGATCCGGCGCTCGCTGGGACCGGTCCACGAGAGCCGTTACGCCGAGGCGGCGCCGATCTGGCGCGAGGAATACGCCAAGCGCCTCCTCGCCAAGACCCGCCTCTACCACGGTATCGCAAACCTCTTGCTCATGCCGCCCGACAAACGCGCCGTGCTCACCAACAAGCCCGGGGGCTTCGCGCGCGGAATCCTCGAAGGCCTGGGCGTGGCGGGGGCCTTCCAGGCCGTCATCGGCGGCGACGAAGGCGAGCGCAAGCCCGCTCCCGGCGGTCTGCTGGCCCTCTGCTCGCGCCTGGGAGTGCAGCCTGCCGAGGCGCTGCTGGTGGGCGACAGCGCGGTCGATGTGGCGACCGGCCGCGCCGCCGGCGTTCCCGTCTGCGCGGTCGAGTGGGGCCTGGGCGAGGGTGCGGCGCTGGCGTCGGCCGATTATCTCTCTGCTACGCCGGGTGAACTCGGCAGGCTGCTCGAGCGGCTCTGCACTTGACTCTTTGGCTGCAGCGCGCGAGAGAGCGTGCCGCTACACCGTAAGGAAGGAGCACGCCGTGGGAGAGACCGTCCGCATCGTCACGCCGAAAGAGGAGCTGGAGCTGCCCATGGTCACTGGCACCGAAGGCGAGCGCGGCGTCGACATCTCCAACCTGCGCGCCAAGACGGGCCTGGTGACGCTGGACCCGGCCTTCATGAACACCGCCTCGACCATGAGCGCCATCACCTACCTCGACGGCGAGCGAGGCATCCTCCGCTACCGCGGCATCCCCATCGAAGAGCTGGGCGAGAAGAGCACCTTTATCGAGACGGCCTACCTGCTCATCTACGGCCACCTGCCCACCAAGGACGAGCTGTCGAAGTGGGAGCACCTGCTCACGCGCCACTCGATGATCCACGAGGACATGAAGCGGTTCTTCGACGGCTACCCGATGACGGCGCATCCCATGGCGATCCTCTCCGCCATGATCACCTCGCTCTCCTCGTTCTATCCCTACGCGCTCAATGCCAAGGCCGACGAGTACCGCGACATCACCATCGCGCGGCTCATCGCCAAGATGCCCACCATCACCGCCTTCTCCTACAAGAAGAGCATCGGGCACCCCTTCGTCTATCCGCGCAACGACCTCGACTACTGCGCCAACTTCCTCCACGAGATGTTCGCCGTGCCGGCCGAGGAGTACAAGTCGGACCCGGTCCTGGTGCGGGCGCTGAACCTGCTCCTCATCCTCCACGCCGACCACGAGCAGAACTGTTCCACCAGCACGGTGCGCCTGGTCGGGTCGGCGCAGACCAACCTCTTCGCCAGCATCTCGGCCGGCATCTGCGCGCTCTGGGGTCCGCTGCACGGCGGCGCCAACCAGGAAGTGGTCGAGATGCTCACCGACATCCGCAAGAAGGGGCTGAGCGCGAAGGAGTTCATCGCGCAGGTGAAGGACAAGAAGACCGGCATCCGGTTGATGGGCTTCGGCCACCGCGTCTACAAGAACTTCGACCCACGCGCGAAGATCATCAAGCGCGCCTGCGACGAGGTGCTGCAGAAACTGGGCATCCGCGACCCCATGCTCGACCTGGCCAAGGAGCTGGAGCAGGCGGCGCTGAACGACCCGTACTTCGTCGAGCGCAAGCTCTATCCGAACGTCGATTTCTACTCGGGCATCATCTATCGGGCCTTGGGAATCCCCACCGGCATGTTCACGGTGATGTTCGCGCTCGGGCGGCTGCCGGGCTGGATCGCGCACTGGAAGGAGATGATCGAGGACCCGAACACCAAGATCGGCCGCCCGCGCCAGATCTACACGGGCCCGACCGAGCACCACTACGTCCCCATCGAAAAACGCACCGCCTAGCCACTATGGCGGCAGCGGTTGGCCTTTGAGCAGATACACCACACCCGTGGTGATGGCCGGCACGTAGGTGATGAGCAGGACGCCGACCGCCATGATGATGAGGAATGGCAGCGCCTTCCGATAGAGGAGCGGCAGCGGCTTCTGGAAGCGCGAGGCGCTGAGGAACAGGTTCAGCCCCATGGGCGGGAAGAGAAACCCCAATTCCAGATTGGCGAGGAAGACCACGCCGAGGTGCACCGGCTCGACGCCGAACGCGACCCCGAGCGGCGCGACGAGCGGGGCCAGCACCACGATGGCCGAGTAGATCTCCAGCACCGACCCCAGCACCAGCAAGAGCACGTTGAGCGCGAGCAGGAACTCCCACTGCGAGTGGATGTGCGCCTGCACCCAGGTGAGCAGCCGCGTGGGGATCTCCGCGTCGACCATATAGCTGGTCAGGCCCAGCGCGACGCCGAGGAGGATCACCACGCTTCCCACCAGCGTCGAGGCGTGCACCAGCACGCGGGGCATGTCGCGCGTGGGATGCACGTCGCGGTGCACGGCCAGTTCGAGGATGATGGCGTAGGCAGCCCCGAGCGCGGCCGACTCGACGATGGTGGCGAATCCGCTCGCGATCGAGACGATGACCAGGAGCGGGAGCCCCAGGTCCCACTTGGCGCTCCACAGCGCGCGGCCGGCTTCGCGCGAGTCGAACTTCTGTCGCGGCGTCTTGGAGCGCACGCCGATGAGCACGCCGTAGGCGGCCACCAGCACGATCATCAAGAGGCCGGGCAAAAGTCCGCCGATGTAGAGGTGGTCGATGGCCACCCCCGCCACGACCCCGTAGAGGATCACCGGAAGCGAGGGCGGAAAGAGCAGCCCCAGGCTGCCCGAGGCGGTGACGAGGCCGAGCGAGAAACCTTCGGGGTAGCCCTCGCTCACCAGCGCCGGGAAGATGATCCCCCCGAGCGCGAGGATGGTGACGCCGCTGGCGCCCGTGAAGGTGGTGAAGAGCGCGCACACCACCACGGCGACGACGGCGAGGCCGCCGGGCATCCACCCGAAAATGGCCTGCGCGGCGCGCACCAGCCGCTTCGACGCGGCGCCCTCGGCCAACACGTAGCCCGCCACGGTCAACAAAGGGATCGCGGGCAGCGTCGGCGAGACGACGAGGCGGAACGTCTCGGCGGGCACCGACGCGACCGGCGTCCCGGCGAGGAAGAAGAGCAGCAGGGCGAATCCCGCCATCACCACGAACACCGGCGCGCCGAGCAGGAAGGAGGCGAAGAGCAGCAGCGAGCCGGGCCAGGCCAGGAACGCGGTGTGGCCCCGCACCAGCGCGGGTCCGTCCGGTGCGGGCAAGAAGCCGAGGCCCTTGACGGCCAGGACGCGCGAGATGAGGAACGGCACCACCATCGCGGCCAGCACGCCGCAGAAAATCCGCCCGCGCCTGTCCGGCGCCATCCGCGCCCCGCGGAAGGACATGATGGCGAAGGCGATGGGCATGACGATCTCGAACCACCACTCCGGCACGCCGCCCGCCAGCGTGTCGACGCGGGCGCGGTCGAAGAGGAGCATGTCCAGCGACGCGTAAGCGAGCACCGCGCAGACCAGCGCGGTGACGGCCGAGCCGAAGGTGCGTGCCATCGTGCGCGGCGCGCCTTCGGGGAGCAGGTCGACCGTCGAGAGCGCCAGGTGATGGCCCGAGGCGGTGGCGAGCAGCGCGCCGATGAAGCCGACCCAGAGCGTCAAGTGTTGCGTGTACACCGCCGCGCCCGGAACGCCCGAGCCTGTCAGGCGGCGCACCACCGCCTCCAGCGTGGGCAAGATGACCATGGTGAGGACGATGACGACCAGCGCCCAGCGCTCGAGGGCCGTTCCGGCTGGCTTCTCCCCCGGCCCCTCGTGCGCCCCCGCGATGTGCTTCGCCACCGCGGGCAGTGTCTCGGCCAAGTCGACTCCCACCTGCTCAAAGCGGTTGACTTCCGCGCCAGCGTCAATATCTGTTGCGGGTATCTTGCGCCCGGTCAAGTTCTCCGCCCTGCTGCTCCTCCTGCTCGGCTGCTCGCCCAAGCGCGTCGCATTGAACACGCTGGCCGACGCGTTCTCATCGACGGGGCAGGGCGGCGCGTTCGCCAGCGACGACGATCCCGAGCTGGTGCGAGACGCGGTGCCGCTCGCGCTCAAGACGATGGAAGCCCTGGCCGACACGCTCGACGATCATGGTGGGCTGCGGCTCGGCATGGCGCGGGGCTTCACGCAGTACACCTATGCTTTCGTGCAGCTGCCGGCCGAGATGGGCGCGCCTCCCGACAAGGCCCAGGCCGACATGCTGCGGGCGCGGCGGCTCTACCTGCGAGCGCGCTCCTACGGCTTCGATGGGCTGAAACTCACCCGCGGCGTCGCCGAGCAGGAGTTGCACGCGCGCCAGCTCGGCAAGCTGCAGAAGGAGGACGTGCCGCTGATGTACTGGACGTTCGCGCCCTGGGCGGCGGCCATCGCGGCCAACAAGCGCGATCTCGAGCTGGTGGGCGACGTTCCCGTCGTGGCGGCCATGCTCGACAAGGCGCTCAAGCTCGACGAGGCGTACGACCAGGGCACGCTGCACGAGTTCGCCATCAACTTCGATCCGGCGCGGCCCGAGGGCACCACGCCGCAGAAGCAGAAGGCGCACTTCGATCGGGCCGTGCAGCTCGCCCAGGGCGAGAAGATCTCCGTCCTCGTCACTTACGCCGAGGCGGTGCTGGGGCCGGCGCAGGACAAGAAGGGCTACGTGTCGCTCTTGAAGCAAGCCGTCTCGTTCGACGTCGATCAACCCAAGGCGCGCAAGAACCGGCTTTCCAACGTGCTGGCCCAGCGCCGCGCGCAGTATCTACTCGCCCACATGGACGACGTCTTTCCGGACTGAGGTCTGCACATGAACCGACTCGCGCTCGCCATTCTGCTCGCAGCCACTTCCGCCTCGGCGCAGACCATCAAGATCAAGCTGGGCACGCTGGCTCCGCAGGGCTCCACCTGGCACCAATTGCTGATGGAGATGGCCGTGGAATTCGCCAAGGCCAGCGGCGGAAAGGTGGAGCTCAAGGTCTACGCCGGCGGCACGCAAGGAAACGAAGGCGAGATGATCCGCAAGATCGCCATCGGGCAGCTGCAGGCCGCGTCGATCACGGCCATCGGCATGCACGAGATCACCTCCGAGCCGCAGGCCGAGGACGTGCCGTTCATGATCGACTCGTATCCGGAGTACGACTACGTGCACGAGAAGCTGCGCGGAAAGCTGGAGGGGTTCCTCGTCGCCAAGGGCTACGCCGTGCTGCAGTGGGGGGAGGTTGGGTTCATCTACCTCTTCTCCACCCTGCCGTACCGGACGCCGGCCGACTTCGCCAAGGGAAAGGTCTTTACCTGGAACGGCGATCCCGGCGCCGAAGCGGCGTGGAAGGCGGCCGGTTTCCACCCCCAAGTCCTCTCCTCGACCGACCTGATCCCCGCTCTCTCCTCGGGGATGGTGAACATCGTCGGCGAGGCGCCGCTCTACGCGTACACCACGCACATCTTCGACAAGGCGAACCACATGCTCGACCTGCACTGGGGCTTCCTCACCGGCGCGACGGTGGTGCGCAAGGAAACCTGGGACAAGGTCCCCGTAGACGTGCGGCAGAAGCTGCTGCAGATCTCCGAGGACTACGGCAAGAAGACGCGCGAGGAGGTGCGCAAGCAGAACGAAGACGCCATCGCGCAGATGAAGAGGCGCGGCCTCACCGTGGTCGAGCCGGCGGATCTCGAAGGCTGGCAGAAGGCGGCCGAGCGGGCCAACGCGGTGGTGCGCGGGAAGGTGGTGCCGGCGGCCGTCTACGACGAGGTCAAGCGACTACGCGACGAGTATCGTGCTCTGCAGAAGCACTAGAACGAGAACTCAAACCCAAACCCAAACCCAAACGAAAACGAAAATCGTAAACGGACTTTAAAAGTACCCGTTTGCGATTGCGATTTGGATTGGGAGCAATCGCAATCGGGTACTTTCAAAAAACTTCCGTTCCTGTTGGTCACCATCTCGCGGCGTGGTCCTCCGTCACGCCGGCAAGGCCGTCGACCTCGACGCCCAGCACGCGGCCCGAGAAGGTCCCGAAGGGTTGAACGTACTTGCTCAGGATGATCTTGAGATCGACCGTCTGCGCCCGGTAGCCCTCGGGCTGGAAGGCGAGGTCGAGCGCTCCGCCTTCGCTCCGCAGGCGCCACGGGCCGAGCGGCGCGGCTGCGTCGAAGGTGAAGGCGACTTTCCCCACCGGCCGCGGCTCGCCGTCCACCCAGGCGACGTTCTCGCCCGCTCCCTGCAAGAAACCTTCGCTCAGGTTGAAGGCGACGAGATGGCTGCCCTGCTGGCCCACCGCGAACGCCCAGCGCCAGGCCGTCTCGCGCGCGAAATAGCCGTGCGTGTAGTCGAGGCCGGCCAGCTCTCCGTGCACGGGGAAGATGGTGTTGCCGGCGCGGATCTCTCCCTCGGCGGGGATGAGCACCGTCTTCTGCGTGAAGTCGAAGCGGCCCGCCCCGCCCGCCGGCGCGATGGCCGTCATGGGCGAGGGCGCCTTGCGCGTGTCGAGCGTCAGATCGATCGCGGCGTTCGCCCAGCGCGCTGTGGCGAGGACGCGGCCGCCGCTGCGCAAGATGCGCGCGCGCACGCCGGGTCCCAAGAGGCGCGCCGACAAGCCGTCGCCCGGCTCGTCCGAGACCTTGGCGCAGAGGGAGGGCAAGACGGGATTTTCGTTGACCAGCAGCCGGCGCGCGCCGCGATCGAAGATGGCGCAGATGCCGCTCGCCAGGTAGCCCGTCTCGATGATGGCGAGCGTGAGCATCGCGTCGCGGGTCGCGAGGCAGACGACCTGCCACTTCTTCTCCATCAGGCGCCGCCCCAGCGTCGAGGTGGCGTACTCCCCCTTCAAGGCCGAGAAGCCCGCGTGGGCGACGCTGCCCGCGTAGAGACCCATGCGCGGCGCGCCGTCGTCTCCGATGACGCTGGGCGGAGCAGGGGGAAGCTGGTCGGCCGGGAAGAGCGGGGTGGCTTCGGACATGATCGGACTGTGCGCCGCGCGGCGTCGTCCGGCAAGCCGATCTCCGGCGCGTTGCCGCAGTCGCGACGAAGCGCTAGATGCCACGCATGCGCTTTCTGCTCAGCAACGACGACGGCGTGGAGGCGCCGGGCCTGCGCGCGCTGGCCGAAGGGCTCGCGACGCTGGGAGAGGTGGTGGTGTGCGCGCCGGACCGCGAGCAGAGCGCGACCAGCCGGAGCATCTCGCTGCACCGGCCGCTACGGATCGAGAAAGCCCCGCCGTGGGGATCGATCGAGCGCTGGTCGGTGGACGGGACGCCGACCGACGCGGTCTACGTGGGCCTCAACCACGTGCTCAAGGATCGCCGCCCGGATGTGGTGGCGAGCGGCATCAACCGCGGGCCGAACCTCGCCAACGACGTTCACTATTCGGGCACGGTAGCAGCGGCGATGGAGGGCTGCGCGGGCGGCGTGCCGTCGTTTGCCATCAGCCTGATCAAGAGCCACGACTACTCGCACGCGGCGCGTTTCGCCGCCCAGCTGGCCCGGCAGATCGGGCTGCACGGCCTTCCGCCGGGCACGCTGCTCAACGTCAACGTGCCTCCCGGCGAGCCGGCCGGTTCGCAGATCACGCGCATCGGCCGCCGCTCCTACACCGCCTCGGTGGTCGAGAAACTGGACCCCCGCGGCCGCGCGTACTACTGGATCGGGGGAGACGAGCAGGCGCACGAGAACGTCCCGGGCAGCGATTGCAACGCGGTGTTCGACAGGAGGCTCATCTCCGTCACGCCGCTGCACCTGGACTTGACGCAGTTCGCGCTCGTCGAGGAGCTGCGCCGTTGGGAGCTGCCGGGACTGGTGCGCGAGTAGCGATCATCGCGGCCCTCTGCTGCGCCTGCGCACATCGCCAGGCCCACGCCTACCGGGTCGTCGCGACTTATGCGCCGCAGGGGGGTGTGTTCCATCACGTGAAGGCGGGCGAAACGCTCTGGCGCATTTCACGAACTTATGGCGCGTCGATCGAGGAGCTCTTGCGTGAAAATGCCCTCGCGGACCCCTCGTCGCTCGCCGAAGGATCGCTCCTCTTCGTGCGGGGCGCCGAGCGTGAGCTGTCCGTCCCGCCGGCCGACGCTCCCTCGTCGGCCCGCACGGAGCCGCGTCCCTCGCGCCGGGCGGGTCCCGCGCAGATCCCCCGCGCCGGCGGCTCGCGACCACTCGATCCCGCCGCCCACGGTGAGGCGCTGGCCTGGCCCGCCAACGGCGTGCTCATCTCCGGCTTCGGGGCGCGCGAGCGCGACCAGCATGACGGCATCGACCTGGCGGCGCCGGAAGGGACGCCCATCCGAGCCGCCGCCGACGGCGTGGTGATCTTCGCGGGGCAGCAGCGGGGTTACGGAAATCTCGTGCTCCTGGCGCACGAGGGCGATCTGGTCACCGTCTACGCGCACAACTCGCAGAACCTCGTCGCCCCCGGCCGGCGCGTCGCGCGCGGCGATCCCATCGCGCGCGTGGGCCGCACGGGCAACGCCACCGGGCCGCACCTGCATTTCGAAGTGCGCCTCGGAACGCATCCGCGCGATCCGCTCGGGTTCCTGCGCTGAGAGCGAATCGATGAATTTCTTGCCTGCCGTTTGGGTGGCTGTTAGAAAATCGCGCGAGCTGAGGCGCAAGCCCGGCTCCCGGCCGTCGGTCCCTACCCCCCCATGGGACCGGCGGCTGTTTTTTTTCGCACGGGATGGCAGGATGGCCGCATGTCCTCCCTCGACCAAGCGCGCAGCCTGATCCGCGACGTGCCCGACTTTCCCCAGCCGGGCATCCTCTTCAAGGACATCACCCCCGTTCTGGCGGACAAGCAGGCGTTCCAGGCCGTGCTCGACGCGCTCGAGGAGCGGCTTCGCGGGCGCGGGTTCGACCGCATCGTAGCCATTGAATCGCGCGGGTTCATCTTCGGCGCGGCGCTGGCGGATCGCATGAAGATCGGCTTCTCGCCGGTGCGCAAGCTGGGCAAGCTGCCGTACAAGACGCACCGGATCGAGTACGCACTCGAGTACGGCAAGGGCGTGCTCGAAGCGCACGTCGACGCGATCACGCCGGGCGAGAAAGTCGCGGTGGTCGACGACCTCCTCGCCACCGGCGGGACGGCCTGGGGCGCCGGGCAACTGGTGCAGAAGCAGCAAGGGACGGTGGGCGCGTTCGTCTTCGTCTTGGAGCTTTCCTTCCTCAAGGGGCGGGAGCGCCTTGCCTCGCCCGTCGAGTCGCTCATCGTCTATTGACGAGTGTACTTGACGTTCGACGAGATGTTCTGAGACTAAGGCGAGGGAACGCCCCCATAGCTCAGGTGGATAGAGCGGCGGTTTCCTAAACCGCAGGCCACAGGTTCGAGTCCTGTTGGGGGCACAAATAAATATACCTTCAGAACAATATCTTACGACATCATAGCAAGAATCGCTTGAATGGCTTTTTGTGTTTTAGTAACCTCCGTTTACTCCCTGTTTACTCCCGTGGTGCATAAACGGAGGAGAAAATGGCGCGGCTCAAGCTCGGTGATCGCAAGGACTGGAGCGGTGGGTTCGCGCGCTGGAATGGCTCGAGTTGGACCTACTACCTCAGGCGGCGCGACCCCCGCCTCGGCCGCGACGACGAGGGGCGCGCCAGGCAGGCGGTGATCTCGACCGGCGCGCACAGCGAGGAACTGGCCAGGGTCCACCTGGAGGTGTTCGAGGCGAACCCACTTGCGTACGACCCCTCCCGCGTCAGCATCGGCCGCGCGCCGCTGTTCTTCACCGACGCGCTGTGCGCGGAGCACGTCGACTATCTCGCCGCGCCCATCCTGCAGGGCGGCAAGGCCAACACTCCGCAGCACTGCGCGACGGTCCGGATGTCGCTGATGTGGTGGAGGACGCACCTCGGGCAGCTGAACCTGCGCGCCCTGACCGTGGAGGAGCTGCGCGCGAGGATCCCGGTGGCCGATGTGCGCGACCAGGCCGGCGCGCTACTGCAGAAGGCCCCGAAGGGCCGCAAGCACAAGCTGGCCGCGTTCAAGCATTTCGTGACCTGGCTGAGGCGCGTGCGCGGCGATGGCCTGAACCAGGGCGAGGGACCGGACATGTCCACGCTCGTTCTGCCCCAGGCCCACGGTCACAGGCTGAAGCTGCACGATCCGAAGCTTGCGCTGGAGCGCCAACGCAAGGGCCAGCGCGCGCTCGAGGGCTTCCCGGAACTGCGGAAGGCGCTGGCATCGCAACAGCGATGGGCCTGGGCCATGCACGCGCTCGACCTGCAGGCGGACACCGGATGGCACACCTCCGAGATCCAGCGCTGGGTGAGCCTCGGCGGGCTGGTCGAGCCGATGCCAGCGGGCGGGGAGAAGGAAACGGCGGCGTTGCTGCTGACGATCCACAAGAGCGGCCAGGAGCACCGGACACCGGTGAGCAGGGCAGGCCTAGAGGCAGCGCGGGCGCTCTATGAATGGGCGTCGGCGCGCGAGGGAACGAGGCACCATGGCTGGGATCCGACTACCAAGCAGATGAAGGAATTCAACAGCCAGCTGTTCCCGAAGCAGCAGTACGAGCGGCTCTGCGTACGGCTCTGCGAACAGAACGGTATCGCCAAGTTCGGGCCGTCGCACATGCGGCACGCCTTCGCAACGCTGAACAGTGGCTCTGGCCACTCTGCGAAATCGATCGGGGCATTCCTGGGCCACAGTGAAGGGCAGAAGGGAGCGCTGGTGAAGAGCACTTACGCTGACCCGCGGTCGCAGATCGACGGCCCGGCGATGGAAGCGCGGCCGATCCCGGTGCGTCTGCAATCGCCGCTGGAGAAACTGCTCGAGAAGCCGACGCCGAAAAGGAAGCGCGGATCCACCGCCACGAACATGCCGCCGGCCACCGCCTAAAGAGCGCGCCGCCATGGGTGCCGCCAACTAACAGCGCAGACTGTTCTCCATGGCCGGATCGGAACGGCTCAGGCTCCCTGCACGACCTGCAGGAGGGTGGTGGCGGGCAGGTAGAGCTTGTTCGTCGTCCCGGGCACGGGGAGAAAGCCCTTGGCCCGGTAGAACTCTATGTTCTCGTCGGTGAGCGCATCGATGATCACGGCCACGAAGCGGATCAGCTCATGGACCTGGGCGGCATCGGCCAGAGCTCGGGCGAAGAGCTGCGTGCCGAGCCCTCGCCCGGCGAATCGGATGTCCACGCCAAGCCAGGCCAAGGTCAGGGTTGGCGGCGCCCTGCTGGGGGGATTGCCGGCGAACAGCGCGGCAGGCACCAACGACACGTCGAGGGCGGAATTGGCTAGCGTGTAGTAGCCGGCGATGGACGCGGCGGAATCTACCAGCACCCGGGTCGTGCTGGTGTGCTTCTTCATTGCGCCGAGTGCCTTGTGGATCAACCACTCGTCCACCCGCGGATCGCCGCTCGAAAACCGCTTCCGGCGATGGTTGCGCTTCAGGGTCTCGAGCTTGTATCCGGGAGGCGGGAATGCGGCCATTCTTACCGCACCGAGCGCACGAGCTTCCCGAGCTCGCGCTGGGCCCGAGTCGGCGCCGGCGGGTGCTGAAGAGCCTGCCAGAAGGCGATCTGGTCCTGCCTGGCCAACCGCAGAACGCCCGTCTCGGCCTCGTCCACGTCCTGTCTCGCCAGGGGCACGATTCGAGTGCGAACGTAGTCGCTGAGGCTGAGACCCCGGAGGCTGGCGGCCCTCAGCACCAAGGACTTCGCTCCGCTGTCGAAGCGAACCAAGAGGTTTGCATTCTTGGACGGAACCTTCTGGGTCCTGGCAGCTGTGCGACCGGCTCTCGGACGATTCGTCTTCCGGCTGATGCTCCGCATGGGTGACTCCCTGGGACATCATTGTATCGCGCACCGCGATACACGCAACAGTGGATTGTGCACATGCATGATCCTAGCCTGCACGCTGCGACGGGTGCCGCCAGCTCGTCAACGGGCTCAACGCCGGCGTCGAAGGTTGGGACTTTTTCGTCGTTCTGCCCTTGCGCGGCGATAGGCACAACGCCACCGCGCGGTGCACCCCGTCGCGCTTCAACCGCTCGATCTCGTCGCGCGAGATCCTTGCGAGAGAAAGCAGAAGCCGGCGACACCGCCGGCCTGCAGGCGGCGCTGGATCAACTCGCGCGCATCGGCGGTGACCTCGAGCATCCGGCACGAGCTGCGGACTGCAATGCACTTTTCGCGTTCATTCCAGAACCGCAGCGTTCGCAGATGCGGAAGCTGGAGCAGTCTGCGCTGCAGACCCCGCGGAACAGGACGCACGGCAACGATTTCAAGGTCAGCATCCTCTGCTCGATCCAATCCACCTTTGCTCCGCACCTGTCGCAAGGTTCCATGGTGAGCGCGAAGAGCATGAATCGTGCCGAGTCCCGGTAGGGAATATCGGAGGCTGGCAGCAGTGAAACGCCAAGCGACCGCTCAGCGCTATGGAGCACCCGCCAGAGGACGGGCGTCATGACCTGCGGTGCAGCGACGTCGCCGGCGCGGGCTTGACCGATGGTCGTAAGCGGTGTTATACAACGCAAGCGGAGGTCGGATGTCACCCAGCAAGACGACGATCGCGGTGCGGTTGCCCACTGAGTTGCTCAAGCGAGTCGACGCGTACGCGACAGCGCTGGCGAAGGAGGCGGGAATCGAAGTGACTCGGACGGACGCGGTGCGCAAGCTCCTGGCAGCGGGCTTCGAGGCGGAAGGACGCAAGCGGAAGAAGCGGTGAGAGCCAGCCCCGCGAACGGGCGCGCGCGGGAGCTGGGTGAAGCGAGGGGCGCCACGGCTGGAACCGCAACGCCCCTCTAGATCGCGCCCCTTTCGGAGGAAGGACACGACCATGGCAAGCAAGACTAGCAGGTCAGAACGTGCCGAGCACCGCACTGACGCGCGGACTGGCGCTCGAGGAAGACGAGATGATCGTCCACAAGTACTCGGGGACGCCCGGCTGGTTGGGGGAGGACGACCGGCTCGATGCGGAGATGCCATGAAGCGCGACGACATGAAAGCGCTTCTGGCGCCCTTGCGAGAGGCGTACCGAGCCGAGGTGAGGAGCATCGCGGAGCGTCTCGCGCTCCGGTTCCAGGCGGGCAAGTTCGACAACGCCACTGTCGCCGAGGAGCATGCATGTGAGCCGTGGTTTGCACTCGAGACGCTGTGCGAAGATCTGCCGATCTGCCGTGACAACGAGAGCGCTCGCATCATCATCGCCGTCTCGAAGTATGCGGCGGAAGCGCCGATCGACCAGGTGAACATCGAGGCCCCGCCGGTCCAGGAGACCTTGTGGCAGGGGTTCGCGTCGTGGTGCCTCGCCCGCGACGTGCACGACGAGGCGATCCGTCGCGAGTGGGCTCCCTCGCGGCAAGAGCGCGAGTGTCCCAACTACCAGGAAAGGGCGGCGCGGTCATGAATCAACCAAGGACCGTCGCCGAGGTGAAGCGGCTCGTGCTGCCGATAATGCACCTGCCAGACGATACCGACCTGTGCAGCGGCGCGGCCTACGAGGCGATGCTTGCGGCGCGCACCAGGCTGAACGGTGTTCTCGCTGACGTCTGGAAGAATGCCGAGGGCAAGCAGCTCGAAGCCATCCTGAAGATCTCCAGGAAGTCCCGAGACGAAAGGTGCCAACAACGCCGTAAGGGCTGGACCGGCTCGTTCGACACGCCGGCGGAGACGTGGGAAACGATGCGCGCCGCGTCGCTCGCGGGCGAAAACCTGCGCAGTCTCAGCGGGCGTTTCCGCGTGCTCTACTGGGCCGTTCTGCGACAGCGAAAGATGGATTGCCCTAACGGCGTGCTCTGGGGCATGCAACGGATGTCCGTGCCATCGACGAACGTGATCGAATTCCCGCGGAGGACCCGGCCATGAAGCGCTCACCGAAAAGCGCCTCCGTCCTCGATCTGGGCGCCGCGCGCGCTGCAAGAGGCGACGTCGGCGACGTCGCGCGCGAGAAGCTCGAGCGCGTGCTCTGCCTGCATGTGCTCGCCGTGGGGGACTCGCTCACTCTCAGCGCCGTGCTGATGCTGCAGGAGCTCGGCAGAGCGGTCGACCACGCGGAGCACGCAGTGCGACGCTGCTTGAGTCGGAGCGAAGACGCGCGAGCAGAGCTCGCCGACTGTGAATTCCTCCTCGCAATCTACGAAGCGAAACCAGGAAGCGACCACAACCAGGGAGTGATTGCATTACTCCGAAACAACATCGAGAAGCTGCAGGAGACCATCGAAGGCCAGCCACCGGCGCGCTGCTGAGCGTCGTCGACGCCGGGCAGAGGGGCGCCGGCTCGAGACGATTCAAAACTGTCCTCGTCCTCGACTATCATTCGCCGCGTCTCACTTGCTGCTCCTCCTCGGCAGCGCAGAGACCACGACCCTGGGGCCGCGCCACCGGGCCGCCAGGGTCTTTTTGCATCGGCCGAAAGTGTCCGCCCCGGCGGATGATGGCTCCGTGTTCGAGCCGACCACAACCCCTCCCCGAAACAGTCCCCCGCGTCGCGGAAACTGTCCACACCATCGACGAAAGTGTCCCGCGTGTCGGCGAAGCTTGCCCGGGAACCCCAGAAACGGTCAAGGCAGCGAGGGGTTTGCCATCCTGCTCGCAAACTTCGCCTCGGCCGTCGCGAATCGCGAGCTTTCCGTCGAGAGCGAGCGTACATTTGCTCTACCGTCACGCTTCATCGTCTGGCCCTCGCCAAACGTCTGGCCCTCGCCAAACTCGCTGGAGTGCCTCGGAGCGACACCAAGTCGCAATGGGAGCGCCATGCGCGCCGCAAGAATCGTGAAGCCATTCTCCACTCTGTGCCTGCTCCTCGCCTTCGCGGCCGATGCGGAGTCTGCGGCTGGCTACAAGGGCATCCCGTGGGGCACCGCCTGTCCTGAGGCGGTCAAGCAGATGGAAGCAAAGGGCTTCGTCTTCGATCGCAAGGACAAGACCGGCTGGCGCGCCGAGGGAACTTCTCCCTGGCAGCCACACCTGTTCATGCCCAACCGCGATCGCGCTTCATGCTCGATGGAGAACGCGGATCTTGAGTTGGACACCAAGCAGGCCAATCCCTACGTCGCATTCGAATCCATTTCAGGGAGCATCGGGATCGCGCTTTTGTGCCGTGGCGGACGGTTCGTCGGCGCCCGACTCGAAACCGCGCTGACCAACACCTCCGCCGCCGCGCTTTTGACGGCGGCGGCCGGAGCGCCGGTGCGCACGCTGCGGGCCGACACGTGTGGCAGGCTGAACTGGGAGTGCACCGCAGACCACTCGCTCCTCCGCGCCCGCGGAGATGCCGTCCGCTACCTGGAGCGGCCGGTCCGTTCCTCGCACGAGTACGCCGGGCAGAATCCGCGGACGCTGCGGTACCTGATCCTCGCGCAGTCGGAGGACCGCGCCCTCCAGACCGCGTATCTCGCGTGCACGGGCAAGCTGCTCGCTGGAACCCGACTCGCGGAGAAGAGAATCCAGAACGGAAACCGCGCCGCGGTCGAGTAGGTACCGCGCTGGCGCGAGCGCTCATGGCCAGCCCGGCACCAAACCAAACCCCACCGCGCCGGCTCCCGCCTTTCCCCACGACGGCTACTTGACCAGCTCATGCCCAGCGACCGCAAAGGCGATCGCCGTAGGCGGGACTATCCTCTCCCGCGCCCGCGCTGGCGCGGCCATCGAGGTGCCCGCGCTGGCGCGGCCATCGAGGTGTTGATGGAGATCAGCGCGGCCGATTCGATCATCGAGGCAGAGAAGGTGCTCTGGAAGATGACCATCATACCGAGTCGCGCGGGCGGGATCTTTCGACCCAACGGCACTGGGTACGGCGTGAGCTAAACCGAAAGGGGAAGCCAATGGAAACGATCACGATCAAACGACTCAAGGCGCAGGTGGAGCGGATGAAGGACTTCCGCGAACAGCAAGAGCGACGTGCACATCTCCTGCGCAAGATCATCTACAACCTGCTGCCAGCGGAGCAGCGCAGCGTCAACGGCATCTGCGGGTTACTGCGCGGGGCCATGGAGCCGGGCGTGGACGAAGATTATGACGATGTTCTGCTCCTTTGCTTCTTCGACTGGGAGGGGTGCCTGATAAACCCCGACAGCCGCCGCGCGCCGCAGCTCAGGGTCATCGACGGTGGCGCAGCGATGGACCATCGAGCGCCGCGTGCCTAAGATCGATCGGGTGCAGAGAACGCGCGTGGGAGGCCGTTTGCTGCGGAGGGCTCTCCGGGCCTCACCTGGAGGAGTCGGGGAACACGGAACGCATGAAGGCACCGTTGGCGACGGCTGGCAGCATGGAGAGGTCTTGGTTATGGAATTCACTGCGCGCAACCAGCCAAGATCGAGCTCACGGTTTCGCCGGCGCTGTAAGATCGATTTGAAGGCCGGAGACGCGGGGGCCGGTTCCGCCGCCTTCACCATCGACGTCTCCGCCGGCGGTTTCTGTGCTGAGTTGATGCGGGTGCCGTCGCCAGGCACGCAGGTGACGGGTCGATCACGATCGGCGGGCACGAATACACTTTCAGGGGCAGGATCGTTTGGGCGCGCGCCAGCGAGCCGCGTGTGAACCTGCGCGGGCGTATCGGCGTGACGTTCAGTGAGATCGCCGACGCGTTCAAGAAGACGGTGACCTGAGCGCGCCGGTGCCCGTGCGCAATCCGATCTAGACTGCCGCTCATGGGGTTCCAGGAATGGCTGATGGAGTTCCGCATACTGCACGACAAGGGCGCGCTCGGACGAGCTCGCGGACTACGACGCCAAGCTCTACAAGGACGGCCGCGAGGAGCTTGGCGGCCGCGTTGGTGCAGGCGCAGTGACAACGCCGAAGGCGTTGGCACATGCTCCTAATTGCAAACGCAATCGGGTACCTTCAAAAAAATTCCGTTTACGACTATGGAGTGCGTTTTAGTGCGCGGTGGTGTCCGGCTCCGGCTCGGTCTCGTCGAGCGACTTGGGATCGCCCGCGCGCAGCTTGACCGGCTCGTCCATCGGCACCGTGGTGTACTCGTCCGAGGAGATGTACTTCCAGCGGATGGGGAACGGGCTCTCGCGCGCCTGCTGCGCGCCGTCG
>WNFG01000134.1_pt1 | contig 60106 bp, 54 predicted proteins | sample 5400431 | NCBI WGS metagenome assembly WNFG01 (sample SAMN13153346, study PRJNA577476) | soil metagenome | isolation source: 120 cm saprolite under Douglas fir tree site 2 hole 3 replicate 2 | place: USA:California | collected 2015-04-18
CACGCCCATGTTGCAGAAGGGCGTTTCTGTGGATTTGGCCAATGTCAATAATCCGCATGACATGAAAGATGCCGACAAAGATGACGCCATCGTCGTCGCCGTCACCCGCGATGGCAAGATCTACCTCGGCAATACTCCGCTGACCAAGGAAGACATCACCAGCCAGGTGAAGGATCGCCTCTCCGCTCGTCTGGACAAGACCGTTTATGTCAAGAGCGATGCGCGCGCCAAATATGGCGACGTCGTTGCCGTCGTGGACGAAATTCGTTCGGCTGGTGTCGATCAGCTCGGTCTGCTCACCGAGAAGAACCAGAAGGACAAAACAACTCCTCCTCCTCCTCCCTCGGCGGATTGAGGACCGTACTTATCTGTTGGTTCCGTTCGTTTGCTGATTTTCTACGGCCGCGCCGGATCCCACCCGGCGCGGTTTCACGGCCTGCTGAATCGCTCTAGCTCAGGCCACTAGGAGACTCGCTATGGGGATGGATGTTGGAGGAGATAAGGGCGGTGCGATGGCGACGCCCAATGTGGTGCCGCTCATCGATATTCTGCTCGTGCTGATTATCATTTTCATGGTCATTACGCCTCTCACGCCCAAGGGCTTGGACACCCTTGTTCCTCAGCCTTCGCCGAACCAGCAGCAAAACGTCGAGCTCGAGAACAAGACCGTCGTCGTCCAGGTGGAGAAAAACGGCAAGCTCAAGATCAACAATGAAGACACCACCTGGGAAGGTCTCGGCCCCCGCATGGAACAAATCTTCAAGGAGCGGGCCGAGAAAATCGCTTTTGTCAAAGGCGACAACGATGTAATGTTCATGGAAGTCGCACGCGCCATAGACATCATGCGCGGCGCGGGCATTGACAAAATCGGCTTGATCACTGCAAAACTCGAAGCCGGTCAGTAGATTTTCGCACGTTCGCGCCGGCGCGGGCCGGTGTGACGACGGGTGATGTGAGAGTCCTCCTCGCGGGGCATTTGGTCCTGAACGCTGGCCGCTTAGCGGCTGCGTAAAACGAGGTGACTCATGGGAATGATCGTTGGCGGTAAACGGGGTATCGTCTCGGAAATGAACGTGGTTCCGTTGATCGATATCCTGCTGGTGCTCCTGGTGATCTTTATGATTATCCCGGTGCACTACAAGGGTCTGGATGCGCTGATTCCCCAGCCGTCGGAGAGGGTCGTAACGCCTCCGCCAGATGGACTGGTTGTCGTACAAGTGCTTGCGGACGGGACGCTGCGCATCAACCAGGAACTGGTGGCTTGGAATTCGCTCAGTACCCGGCTCGAGGAAATTTTCAAGCAGCGCGCGTCGCGCATCGCTTTTATCCGCGGCGACGGCCCGGTCAAATTTGGTGTGGTGGCCAAAGTGATCGACGTCATGCACACCTCGGGAATTGCGTCAGTCGGCCTACTGACGCCGGATTTGGATAGGGGCCTCTGAACTGTTTCGAATTGCCCTTCGCAGGGTGGACGTGAATATCCTGGCGCTGCTCCGGTATTCTCGGAGTCACGCTCAGCAGGGATGGATGCTTCGATGACTTATGCATCGTCGGTGACAGGTGCCACTTCAGCTCGGCTGGGTTTCCCCCGCATCGCTCGCAGGGCTTCCGCCTTTGCGGCGCTCTTGATTCTTGCCGCGGGTCTCTCCGGCTGCAACAAGCTGAAGGCTCGCGACCTCCTCAATAAGGGTGTCGCCGCTTTCAAGGCCGGCCAGTACGACACGGCTATCGAGCACTTCAAACAGGCCAAGGATCTTGATCCGGGCCTGATCAACGCACGCCTTTATCTGGCCACCGCTTACGCCAGCCAGTACATTCCCGGTGCTCCCTCCGAACAGAACATCCGCCTCGGCACGCAAGCCGTAAACGAGTTCAAGGAAGTCCTGGACGTCGATCCGAACAATTTGAGCGCCACTGACGGTATCGGCTCCATTATTTTCCAGATGGCGGGCACCCCCTACGATCCCAAGAAATTCGAGGAGTCGAAGTCCTACCATAAGAAACACATCGAGTTGAAGCCCAATGATCCGGAGCCCTATTACTGGATCGGCGTCATTGATTGGACGCTCGCCTTCCGTGCCAACGGCGAATTGCGAGCTGAATACAACAAGAACAACATCAGAAAACAATTGAAGGACAGCGATCCGCTGCCCCCCGCCCTTCGCGCGGAATACGCTGCGAAGTACGGCCCGCTCGTGGATGAAGGCATCGTCGCCTTGCAAAAAGCCATTCAGCTTCGGCCCGATTACGACGACGCCATGGCCTACCTGAACCTCCTCTATCGCCGCAAGGCCGATATGGTGGAATCCGCCGAAGAGCGCGCCAACCTGCAAAAACAAGCCGACGAACTCATCGACAAGGTCAAGGAGATCAAGCAGAAGCGCGCCGAGCAGGTTCAGCCGGGTTCCTGACCCGTTGTCTCAGATAGTCTTTAATCAATCGATTTATCTCCAAGGGCGTCCATCCCGGACGCCCTTTCTTTTTCTGTGGCACAGCCATGCTTGTTCACCCTGAGATATGAAGGGGTTGTGCCCTTCTTTCCTTACCAATGCACTCTCTCCCTTGGTTATGTAGAGGCCGGGGGCCGGCCCTCCTATTTTCTCGCGTTTCCTCTGCGTCTCTGCGTTAGACTCTTCCTTGAGGTTGTGCGTACTCCGCCAGTCATTCCGCATCGAATTTTTCTGGAATATTCTCCTCCAGCAGTTTCCTCGCCGTCTCCGCGTCCTCCTCGCGAACCATCAGCTTGATCCCGCCGACTAGGTTCGAGTAGAACCAATCTATTCAATTTGGAACGCTGCCGCTCTCAGCCACACCCTCGCAGGAAGTGCCCCTCCAGGCGTAAACTAGGCTATGCCGTCCCCGAGCAATCTTCCGCTGCAATTCAACCGCGACCGCTCCGCGCGCCAGCTCGACGCGCGCCTCGAAGAACTGCTCGAAAAGCTGCGCATCAACCGGCCCTCGGAAGATCCCTGGATGGTGCGGCGCGCCTACGAAATTGCCGCCGAGCGCCATCATGACCAGTTCCGCAGCTCCGGCGATCCCTACCTGTCTCATCTCTTGGAAGTGGCACACATCCTCGCGGACATGCGCCTTGACGCGACCACGCTGACCGCCGCGCTTCTTCACGACGCCATCGAAGACACGGAATATCCTGTCGCTCGTATCGAAGAGCGCTTTGGAGCCGACGTGGCCCACCTCGTCGAAGGTGTCACAAAAATCAGCCGCCTCAACATGTTGGCCCCGGAAACGCGCCAGGCGGAAAACGTTCGCAAGATGCTCCTCGCCATGGTCAACGACGTGCGCGTCGTCCTGGTCAAGCTGGCGGACCGCCTGCACAATATGCGCACGCTCGAGTACCTCGAGCCGGAGAAGCAGCAGCGCATCTCGCGTGAGACTCTGGACCTCTACGCGCCGATTGCGCACCGGCTGGGAATGGGTGTCGTCCGCGGCGAACTCGAGGATCTCGCCTTCCGCTATCTCGAGCCCGAATCCTTTCTCGCGCTGCAAAAGGAAGTCAGCGATAAGGCGCCGCTTCACAAGAAATTCCTCGAAGAAGTGCAAACGACCATCCAGACGAAGCTGGTCGAAAATGGCATCCCCGCGGAGCTCGAAGCACGCGTGAAAAGCCTCTATTCGCTCCACCGCAAAATGCTTCGCCAGGAAACCGGCCTCGAACAGGTTTACGATTTGCTTGCCGTCCGCGTCATCACCGATTCGGAGCGGAATTGCTACGCGGCGCTCGGTGTCGTCCATCACATCTGGCGCCCCGTCCCCGGCCGCTTCAAGGACTACATCGCGATGGTGCGGCCCAATTTGTACCAGTCGCTGCATACCACGGTCTTGCACAGCGGACAGTCTTTTGAAGTGCAAATTCGCACCCAGGATATGCACCGCACCGCGGAAGAGGGCGTGGCCGCGCACTGGAAATACAAGAGCGGCAAGCCTGGCTCGGAAGACGACGACAAGCGCATCGCCTGGATGCGTCAGTTGATTGAATGGTCCCAGGAACTTCAGGAGCCCGGAGAATTCCTTTCCACGCTCAAGGTCGATCTCGCGCCCGTCGAGGTCTATGCCTTTACGCCAAAAGGCCGCGTGCTCGAGCTTGTGCGCGGCGCTACGCCGGTGGATTTTGCCTATCTGGTGCATACCGAAGTGGGGCATCAGTGTGTGGGCGCGAAAGTGAACGGCCAGATGGTTTCACTTCGCCAAGAGATCACCAGCGGCGACGTCGTGGAAATTCTCACCCAAAAAGGTCATCACCCGAGCCGCGACTGGCTGAGCTTCGTCAAGTCCTCGCATGCGAAAAGCAAAATTCGCCACTGGATCAACGAGCAGGAACGCGAAGAAGCGAAGGAAATGGGGAAGAAGCTGCTCGAAAACGAAGCACGGCACTTCGGGCGCAGCTTGAAGAAGATTCCGGAAGCGGATTTGCTGAAATTTGTTTCCGACCACGGACTATCGAAGATCGAAGATCTGTACGCGGCGGTGGGGTTCGGGAAATTCTCGGCGCGCCAGATTTTGGCGCGCGTGCTGGGTGAAAACGCGAAGGAAGAGGAACCCGAGACCGCGGATTCGACGCCCACCATCGTCAAGACCGTCAAGCGCATGCTGGGCTTCGGCCAGGCTCCGCTCATCGTCAAAGGCTATGACGACCTGCTCGTTTACCGCGCAAAGTGCTGCAACCCCATCCCCGGCGATGAAATTGTCGGCTACATCACCCGCGGCCGCGGCGTGGCTGTCCACACGCGGCTTTGTCCCAACGTGCAGAATTTGATGTATCAGACCGAGCGGCGCATCGCCGTTGAGTGGGGCGGCGGAGGTTCAGCGACCTTTCCCGTGCAACTTTCGATTCGCGCCAAGGATCGCGCCGGCCTGCTCGCTGAAATCACCGCCGTGATCAGTGGCGCTGGCTCAAACATTCACAATCTGGAAAGCCGCCCCGATCGCAGCAACGCGCGCGTGGACGCCAATCTGGAAATCGTCGATAAGCGCCAGCTCGAGACCATCGTCGCGAATATTCGCAAGATTTCCGGCGTCTACGGCGTGGAACGCGTGTATCAAGCAGGCGCCTAAGTTTCTCGCGCACGTCCTGACGCACAGCGGTTCGTACCTGTCCTTTCGCCGGGTATCACCTGCAACACATGGCGCGGCCCTTGCGCTTGCGGCCGCTAGAATGAAAGCATGCGCTACAATCTCTTTCTTCTCGGCGTTCTTGTTCTGCTGCGAGTCGGCGGTTGCGATAACCATCCGCTCACCGACTATCGGCCTCTGGATCAAGCCGGCATGTGGTCCAGCAGCGTCGAAGAATTGAAAAAGCTGAACACCTCGGACGCGGAAGTCGCACAGCTCGTAAAGATGAAACAAGCGGGACTGAGCGACGATACGTGCGTGGCTCTGGTTAGCAACGCGCATTATCGCAAGCACCTGTTCACGAGCGCGGATTCGGCGAGCAACCTTTCGCGCGCGGGCTATAGCGACGCTGTGATTCTGGAGATTGCAAAAAACGATCAGCTCGATATCGTCAGCGGAGACGCGGTGATGCTGCGGTTGATCGGGCTTTCCGACGGGGCCGTGGATAAGATTTTGCACCGGCGGCTGGCGGGGCAGGGGACGATGGGGAGCGCGCAGATCGGGCGCTTGAAAAATACCGGGCTGACAGAAAAACAAATTCTCGAGCGCATCAATCAGGGCATGACCGACGCGCAAGCCGACCGGGAAGCCACCGTCCGCGAAGTGACGCGCAATCATTCCGGAACTGGTTTCACGCGGGTGCACGGGCGCAGATAGCGATAATTGTTTCGAATAAATGTTTTGCGTGCCTAGGAAAAATAGTGCCGCTCCGGCTGGCATTTTCTTGCGCCTTGGAGCAACGATGCGCGGCTACCACCGGCAATTGTTCGCGCGCACTTTTTCTTCGAACCGTTCCCCGTTACAATCACATTGTTTTGAATCTGCAGGCGCATTCCCGTTTTCTGCTCGCACCGCTTCACGTGGCCGCTGCCCTCTGGGTCACGTCATGTGTTGCGCCGCTGGGGCCCGGCTACGCGATTGAGAAGCAGCAAATCGACGTGCAGTTTGTTCCCGTGCCGGCGCCACGCATTCGAATCGAAGCGGACTATCGACTGAAGAACACTGGCAACCAGCCGTTGAGCGATCTCGAGATCCGATTGCCGGGGAAGCGGCAGTTTCACTATGGCGAACTTCGAGCGACCTGGGACGGTGCAGCACTCGCGATTGCAAATTCTGCGGACAATCCCAGAAACTCTCTCGCCAGTTTTTCGCAGGCGTGGACGGTTTCGGCGCACCGTACGTTCCATGTTTCTTACGAATTTGCGCCGGCTGAGCCGGGCGAGACTGCTATGAGTTTTGCGGAGGACGCGTTTTTCTTGCCTGCACAAGGCTGGAGTCCGGAATTACTGCCGGCCCGGGGAGTCTTTGCCACCGGGGGAGTGCCGCCGAAGAAATGGGAATTGAGCGCACTTGTCCCGGAAGGTTTCCTGATTCATATGAGTGGCGCCCAAGCGAAGACTTCACGCAAGGGCGGAGAAACGATGGTCCGGGCGACCCAGGGAGAGAAGGATCAGCATCCCTTCCTGATTGCAGGGCGGTTCACCTCCGTGCAGATCGGCGCGGGAAATGAGAAAGTTTTCTTGTGGACACGGAAGCCGCAGAACGTGGCGAGCCTCCGCCCGGTGAGGGATGCGCTCGTGCGAACCATACAGGTGTACGACTCTGAATTTGGGAACCGCAGCAAGGATTCTTTCCCGACATGGATTGTGGAGTGTCCGGTCGTGGCAGGATGCTTCACGAGTTTGAATGCGCCAATGGTAAGACTCTTGGATGAAGAGGGCGAAGGGAAAGAGCCGACTTCGGCAGAAATGGTCTCGTTGGATACTATGGTAGTAGATCTGAGCGGCGGCACGCCGAAACTGGCGGCTGCTGTCGCGCCGTCGCTGGCATCGAGTTGGCTGGGCTACGCGCAGAACCCTGGATTTTACGGACAAGAGCCGCCACTTTCCGCCTTCCCGGCCTTTGCAGCGTCCCTCGGAAGGGAGGTCGTAGAAGGCGCAGACTTACGCTCGGAAACGATTCGCCGCGTCCTCCGCCTGATTCCGCAAAAGACTGCGGCGCATCGTCCGGAAGATCGGATCGTTCTTCGGGCGAAAAGTTTTCTTTTTTTCTATGCATTGCAAGACCGTTACGGGCGCGAAGTGTTTCGCAGAGCGGTGCGCCACATGCTGTATGCTCGCAGGGAACGCGGACTGGAACTAAGCGACCTGATCGCCGCTTTCGAACAGGAAACGAACCAGAATGTCGCCGAGTTCGTGCGTTTGTGGATGAAGCGCCCGGGCGTGCCCGATGAATTTCGCACCCGGTACGGCGAAACCGCCGGGGCGGCCCAACCTTCCAAGGAGACCACACCATGAGAGATGTCGTACTGACCGACCGGGGGCCGAAACCCATCGGACCATACTCGCAGGCCGTTCGTGCGAATGGGCTTTTGTTCGTCTCGGGCCAAGTGGCGCTGGATCCGAAAACGGGCGAGATGATGGAGGCTGACATCCGCAAACAAACGGAGCGGGTTTTGGAAAATGTGCGGGGCATCGTGGAGGCCGCGGGATCGAAGATGAACCACATCGTCAAGACGACGGTTTTCTTGAAGGACATGAACGATTTCGGAACGATGAATGAAGTGTATGCAGCCTATTTCACGTTGGCGCCACCCGCGCGTTCGACCGTTCAGGTCTCACGGCTTCCGAAGGAAGCACTGGTTGAAATCGAAGTCATCGCCATTCTGTAGGAGTGGAGCTGACTGCTGTACCTGCGCAGAGCGCAGATTTTTGATGGAATGAACAAAGCCGCAAGGATTGATTGCCGTCAAGGGGGTCAGAAGGAGTTTGTATAGATCTAAAATCGACTTACGGGCGGTCGGAGCTTTCGAGGGCTTCGTGAAGACTCCAGACGGTTAGGACAGTCGTGATGCCGATGGCGTACCAGATGAACTTGCTTTTCGCGGCTTTGACCGGCGCGCCGCCGGAACTTCTGCCGCCCGCGCCGCGCGGCCCCTGAGAGGCAGAAGCACTGGCCGGCGAATCAAGAACGATGCGATAGGCAGTGCCTTCCGCAATTACGCGCACATCATCCTCGACAGCGACGGTGAGCGAGCCACGCGTGCTCTTCACCACGAGTTCTTTGGGGCCCAGGACGGTAACCTGTCCGATCGTCGGCTGATCCGTGTTGGGACGAATTATGGCCGAAGCCACACGCACTGCAAAAGCCTTGGAATTGGCGGTAGAAAAAGTGGCCGAGCCAACGGTGAGAATCGCGGCAGGCGTGGCATCATCCGTCGCAAGCGTGGCGCTGCTTGCGCTGGAAAGAAGCAGACGCGCGGCGCCAGCGCGGACTTGAATATTGCCGGACTGCTCGGTGCTCAACCGATCGCCGCCAAAAACTGTTGCGCCGACGGATGCAGGCGCTGCGCCCATGTGTGCACGATCCGCATAAACAATCGTGCCAAGCGGGGATGCGGGAGCGCCCCAGACAGGTGTAATCAGCAGAGAGATAGATATGAGTGCAGCGATACCTTCGCACGAGCGCGACATTACGTCTCCGATAGGGCCAGTGAAAGAATACTGACTAAGTTTTGCGCCGTCAATCAATAAACACTTCTGTTGCCCAAAAAGTGCTGTCCTTGCAGTGGAGAGGCGGCCTGTGGAGGGACGGTGCTGGCCGACATCGTATTCCGCTGTTACAATGCAAGCCAACACATGGCTGACTGGAAACAGATCACCGCACGCATCCGGCGCGCGCGCACCAGCAAGGATCCCGCGGGACAACTTTCGAATCTCTACGAAAAGACGCGGGACGCCATGGTGGCGTTCGAACTGGCGAAGTATTTCGAAACCTCCGGACTGAATGCCGATGCGGCAAAATGGTATTCCGCTGCCGCGGAACGCTTCCGGCGAGCCGATTGGAAGACCAAAGCGCAGGAAGCGGCTGTCCGGCTGGGCGGCGTACCCGGAGAGATTCCATTGGAAACAGCCACGCCGCGCAGCGGTGACTTTGCTTTGACGCCGCCTCCGGTCACCACATCTGAGCCATCTCTGCCATTCGAACAGGATGCAGCCGCGCTCGAATCCATGGTGGCCGTTAGCAGCGAGGTCCAGCAAGCCACCGACACCGCCGCGAACGCGCCCTTGGCAGCCGATGCGGCCGGAAAACGCCGTCGCCGCGGCCGTCGCGGCGGGCGCAACCGCCGCAAGGGTGGCGTAGGAAGAGAAACTGCGGCAGCGCCCGCTCAACGTTCTTCGGAAGTTCCCGCGCCGCGTCGTGGGCTGCCACCTGCGGTGTTCAATGAATCGGCCGAGCCCGCGCCTCCTAGAGTGACTCACAGCCGCGCGATGCCCAGCTTGCCGATCGAGTCCATGGGAGATCCCGGTGGACCCAGCGTCAAAGGGCGCTATGGCGATCCGGGGCTGTCTTCGCGGATTTCGTTGCTGGAGATGCAGTTCCGCCGGTTGCTTACCTGTCCGCCGGTGAAACTCAATGAGGCGGATACCGCACCAGTGGGGCCAGGAGTATTTGTCCTGACCGATTCAGACCTGACAAGCTACTACTACGTCGAAGCATGCCAGACGCTGCGAATTGCCATCGGGAATCTTTTGCGCGGCGGGTCGAGCCGGCGCGGGGCCGACTCCCTCAAGCCGCAGCTTGCCGAACACCTGGGAATTCCGGAAGCGCGCGTGCCGAAATATCTGGCGGATCATTGCGTGGTTCGCTGGCTGCAGTTGGATGAAGGGGCATCGCATTTTGCGCACTTCGTTGTTGCGGTGCTACGTCCCTCCCTAAACGAGTGAGCAGACCGGGGAAACTTACAGGCCATTCGCACTAGGAGTAACCCCCTGAAATAGGCCTTAGAAAAGCCCGTTGGCTGCGCCCTTTTACCGTTTACCCCCCCCAAATGACCGTTCGACGTAAGCTGCTGGCGTCACGCCCGGGTAGCCCTCAAACTATAGGTGCCCAAAGACTTATTGGACGTACCATGCATTCGTGGTACGGTTTTTGGGCACGCACAAGTGAGCCCGGGGGCTGTCGTTTGAGCTTGGCTCGGACGATTGATTGGGCTCGGTAAAATTCCAGGCCAAGTAGTTGTACTTTCTGAAAGTGGAGGGTAGAGGTTTATGCCGAATCAAGTAGGCACACAAATCGCGAGGACGTTTGATTGGCTACTTTGCAAAGCAGCTGGAATCACCTTTGATACGATTCAGTACTTCAACAAGCGCAATCCGAATCCGTCGGTGACGCCAAAGTGGTCGGACAAGCCGCTGCTCAAGTCCTGGGAGAAGACCAAGCCGACGCTGGGCTTCCCGCGGCAGACCGATTCACTTTGTCCCGCGTGCGTGAAGGAAGCGCGCGAAGCGATTATCGCAGGCAAGAAAGACTGGCGCGACCTGATGCACGAAAAGGTCGGCGAGATCAAGGCGCAGATCATCGAGCGCGATGGCCAAGTGTGGATGGTGAAGGATTGCCCGCTGCACGGCCACTACGAAGATATGATGGCCATCGATTCCAAGTTCCTCAACTGGATCGAAAAGCAGTTCCCCGGCCGCGACATTCCCGCGCACAACGACGAAGACCTTCACAAGCACGGCTCCTCGACCGTCCGCTATGGTCGCGGGTCGGTGCTTACCGTGGATTTGACCAACCGCTGCAACATGATGTGCGATCCGTGCTTCATGGATGCCAACCAGGTTGGCTACGTCCACGAGTTGGGCTGGGAAGAAATTAAGGAAATCCTGGACAACGCGCTGAAGATTAAGCCGCGCCGGCAGATGTCCGTGCAGTTCAGCGGCGGCGAGCCGACAATGAGCCCGTATTTCTTCGATGCCGTCGCGTACGCGCGCAAGATTGGCTACAACAGCGTGCAGGCCGCGACGAACGGCATCGAATTTGCCAAGAGCAAAGAGTTCTGCAAGAAGGCGTTCGAAGCGGGCATGCGCTATGCGTACCTGCAATTCGACGGCATCGGCAACGACGCCAACAGCCACCGCCAGATCGGCAACTTGTTTGACGTGAAGCTCCGCGCGATCGAGAACATGCACGAAGCAGGCATCGAAATCGTGCTGGTGGTGACCATCGTCAACAATGTGAACAACGATCAGGTGGGCACCGTCGTGAAGTTTGCGATGGAGAATCCCAAGAAGATCGCGTTCGTGAGCTTCCAACCGGTTTCGTTTACCGGCCGCGATGAAGACATTACGCCGGAACGCCGCTTGCGGCAGCGCTACACGCTTTCGCATCTGGCGAAAGACGTCAGCAGCCAGGTGGGCAAGGTCGAACCGACCCGTGACTGGTTCCCGATTTCGTTTGTCAGCACGTTTGCCGGGTTTTCGGACATGGTAAAGGGACAAGAGTCCACGTGGGGGTCGCTCTCCTGCGGCTGCCACCCGAACTGCGGCGTGGGCACGGCGCTGATGATCAACAAGGAAACGAAGGAATGGGCTCCCGTTCCGCGCTTTCTTGACGCTGTACAGCTCACGAAAGACGTCACCGACATTACCGACGCCGCTCGCGGCAAGAATTTTTCGAACTTCATGATGGCTATGGCCCTCTTGAAGAACTACCACCCGTTCCAAGGGCCGAAGGGGCTGAAGCTGTATGACCTCTTCAAGAAATTTGACAAGACTTGGGCGCTGACCAAGGGCGCGGAGAAGAAATACGGCAAGACGTCTCCAGACCGCACCTACGAAGACGCCATGAAGCGCCGGCAGACCGATCCGTGGAACTTCCTCTTCATCGCGGGGATGTGGTTCCAGGATCTGTTCAACTACGATTTCCGCCGCACGGAAATGTGCATCATCCCCTACGCCACGCAGCAGGGCGAGATTTCCTTCTGCGCATACAACACCGGTGTAGGCTGGCGGCAGATCATCGAGAACATGCACAAGAACGCGACTGTGGCCGAATGGTACAAGAACCACGGCAAGCACGAAATCTACGCCAAAGGCAAGAGCGTCAACCTGCAGAGCTTCGAGCATTCCTTGAAGATTGACGCCGAAGACGCCTCTCGCGTGCGCCACCTCGAACACGACATCCCGGTGACCGCGGCGGAGGAAGATCGCGCCCGCCGCAAGAAGGCCTATGAAGAGCAGGCCAAGGTTCGCGCGATTTACGAAGAGCTGGTGCTGAAGAAGCCTCAACCGACCGTGGTGCAGATTGGTACCGTCAGCGACATCGCCAAGGCGGTTCCGGCGAACTTCGCCAACGCAGGTAAGCCCGTGACCATCGCTCCGGCGAATGGCAATGGCCATTCGAACGGCAACAGCATTACGGCCAAGATCGACGAGAAGGCTGCAGAAGCCGTCGCGGGCGACTAAGCATCCTTTCCAACTTCGCAGGATCCAACTGCCCTCCGGCCAGTCGGAGGGCAGTTGCTTTTGGGAGAGCGCGTTTGTTTGTGGTAGCTGGTATCATTGTGAAGATCCCAACAGGAACACAAAATGCCCATATACGAATATATTTGCGAGGATTGCCAGACGCACTTTGAGAAGATCGTTTTGAACAAGACGCAGGAAATTGCCTGCCCGAAGTGCTCGGGGAAGAAGAACGCGATTCAGCTTTCGGTGTTCAGCTCGGCGAATGGGTCCGGTAACGGCGTGTCTGCAAAGCCATCCGGAGGATTCGCGAGTGGTGGCGGCGGTTGTTGCGGCGGCGGATGCGGCTGCAACTGAACACTCGATCACAAGATTCCATCCCATGATGCCAGGCTCTTCCTCTCTCCTGTTCTTTGTCAGCGCAGCCGTGGTGCTGCTGGTGATACCTGGGCCCGCGGTGCTCTACGTGACGAGCCGCAGCATCGGCCAGGGGCGCAGCGCGGGATTCGTCTCCGCCCTGGGAATCGGCGTTGGTACGCTGGTTCACGCTGTTGCAGCGGCGGTTGGCTTGTCGGCGCTGCTGATGTCCTCGGCGATCGCTTTCGGCGCCGTCAAGTATCTGGGCGCGGCGTACTTGATCTACCTGGGCATACAAAAGCTGCGGCGGGAGGAATCTCTTGAGCTTTCGCAAGATGCTTCACGCATCAAACTGAGCCGCGTTTTCGGGCAGGGCATCGTCGTCAACATTCTGAATCCGAAGACCGCGCTATTTTTCTTTGCGTTCCTCCCGCAATTTGTGGACGCATCTCGCGGAAACGTGGCGTTGCAGATTCTTTTTTTGGGGACGCTGTTTGCCTTGATGGGCATCACGAGCGACAGCCTTTGGGCATTATTCGCGGGGAGTGTCGCGCTTCGTCTAAATCGAAGTAGCCATTGGAATCGAACGCAGCCCTACGTTTCCGGAGGAATGTTGATTTCGCTGGGCGTCGCCACGGCGCTGGCGGGCACCGGCGGAAAAAAGTAACCAGCCAGCGTCAATCTCTCGCTTGCGCGCCTACTGCGGGCGCGAATAATTCGCGATGTTTGGAGGAATCGGATTCTTCGGGTTTCCGCGCGGATCGGGGACTGGTGTTTGCGCCATCCACTTCATGGGAATGACTCCGGTCCATCCGGGCGCAGAATATTCTTTGTCGTCGTCAACGGCGAAGCCTATACGAACCTTGGCGGAAGCCTCGACCAGCGGCACGGCAAGAACCATAGTGCCCTTCAGCTCCTGTTCGCTTGGCGGCCTGACAGTGGCCCAGCGGCCGCGAATCACGTACTCGACAAAATCACGCATCGCCGCGCGCTTGGCAGCTTCGCCCTCTACCGGTTCAGCCTTGCCCATCACGACGACGGAGCGGTAGTTGACGGAATGGCCTGTGGCGGTGGGGGCACATACGATGCCGTCGAGCAGCGTAACACTAAGACAAAAAGGTGCTCCGCTACCGAGGGTTTTCATCAAGCGGCTCGCGACCGAGCCATGAAGAAATAATTGATCGCCAACGCGCACGTAATTTGTAGGGACCACGAATGGCATGCCATCGGCGATGAAGCCGATGTGGCAAACAAAAGCTTCATCGAGAATTCGATAGATGAGTTCGCGGTCGTAGCTGCCGCGATCCGGCTTGCGGCGGACTCGTGTTCTTTCCGTGGGAGTGAAGTTGCTCATGCAGGCAGACTAGCTGGCATGCGCACTTCGCGGCAAGTGCCAATCTGGCAGGGCAGGCATTCCCGCCTGTTGTCTTTGGCTGATGCTCAAATATTGAAAAGAGGACAGACAGGAATGTCTGTCTTACATGGACCGCCTCCAAATCGTCGTGGAATTGACCTTCATTGGGAATCGTGTAGGCTGTGGGGCGCTGGGCGGTGACTCCAGCGAACCGATCGAGGCGTTTCATGGCTCCGGCAAGGCCGACGATTACCCGCGAGACATTTCAATTTTTCAAAGATCTGGGCCGCCACAACCACAAAGAGTGGATGGACGCGAACCGCGAGCGCTATCAGGACGCTGTGGTACGGCCCTTCCGCCGCTTGCTGGAAGAAATGACGCCCACGGTGTTGGAACTGGATTCCAGCTTTGACACGTCTGGGCGCACCGGGCCGAACTTTTCGCGCATCAACCGCGATATTCGCTTTGCGAAGGATAAGACACTTTACAAAACACAAATGTATTTGAAGTTTTCCGTTCCCGCGCCGGGAAAGCGCGAAACCGGCCAGCTCTACGTTGGAATTTCGAAAGATACAGTGACCGCCGGCTTTCGAATCTATTCGGACGCAAAACGCAAAGAGTCCACGCTTGCCCTGATCGCTGAACCGCGGACGATGGCCAGGCCAAAGTGGGCGGCAAAGCAGAAGAAGCGCCTCGGCCGCCGTTACGAAAGCTACTGGTACACGACCGTGAAGGGCAAATGGACCAAGCACCAAGGCTGGCCGGTCTCACAGGAAGATTGGGAAAGAATTCTCGCGTGGATCGTTCGCCGAAAATTCGTGCCCGCTGCTGCCAGGCGCGCCTCTTTTCCGGGCCAAGCTGCCAAAGTCTTCCGCGATCTCTATCCGCTCTTGCGCTTCACTTCGTTACCGGAGTGAAAGCTAGCTCGCAGCCCAGAGACGCAGAGCCACGAGATGCCACGACAAGAGAAAACCGATGAGCACGCAGCAAGCGGAAGAAACGAGCAGGGAATGAATTCGAACGGCGCAATGGATTTCTTCCCTAGGAACGCGCAAGACAAGCACGAGGCCAACGATTGACAACAACGGAAAGAAAAATGTCCCGAACAAGATTCCTGCGGTCCAAAAATTGAAGCTGCCGATTCGCGAGCCATCCAGTCGCGTGAAGCAGAGCGGTATGACGAGAAAGGCCAGCGTTGCGAACAGGGGGACTACGCGAATCCGCAGGTGGCGTACTTCCTTCATGGCCCCAATGAGCTTCCGGAAAAGCCAGACCAGGGCGAACGGTAGAGTGGTCAGCATCAGAAACAAACAGAGGGTAAGGATAGTGATTCGAAGGAACGGCATCACGAGATAACCCCGCTCGCTGTAAGGAATTCCGTCCCGCCCGCTGCCAGCCACCGCCATTTTGCCGGAGTCAGTCGGAAAAAAGACTGTCGTAGCTTCGGGCTCCTTCTCACCGCGAAATAGATTCGCGCCGACGCTGAGGAGCGGCTCGGGCTGGCCGAATAATCCGGAGCGCGTCAATTTGCCGTTGACGACACGGATGCGCGTGCCGCCGGCCAGGTCGTCCAGGAACGCCAGCAGCTGGCTTCTCGGGGCGCGCGAAGCGTAATATCCAGCATATTTCTGCAGCTCCCTCGGAGTAAGATTAATCACTGCTTGCTGCGGCTTGGGAAAATCTTTCGAAAGAAAATCGATCGCCAGGCGATTCAGCTCCTCCAGAGCGCGGCCCGAATTCGTGCTGTTCAGAAGCAGGACGTAGCCCCAATTGTGCTCCGGCATGTAGCGATACGACGAGATGAAACCGTCGATCCCGCCATCGTGGCCATGCGTGACGACCCCTCCTTGAACACTCGCGTAGTTCGCCAGGCCGTAGCCGAGCCGAAGCCCGTTTTTCGTGCCCAGCGTGGTTTCAGGCGCTTCCATCCGCAAGATAGACTCGGGTTTCACCAGTTGCGCGTCTCCGGTCTTTCCACGCCGCAAAAGGAATTGCACCAGCTTTGCCAATTCGCCCGGCGAAGCCTTCAGATCACCGGCAGGCCGCAGATAGATGAATGGATATCCGGTAGCCCGCGGCGGATTCTTTTCATAACCGACGGCCAGCAGCGGTTTAATTGCGTCGGTGAACGGGAAATCAGCTTTTTCCATGCCCAGCGGGCGCAGAAATGTTTCGCGGATGTATAGATCGAAAGGCTGTCCGGACACTTTTTCGATTAAGTACCCCGCGATGGCGTTTCCCGGATCCGAATACGACATGCGGGTGCTGGGAGGCCAGCGTGTGACTTGCGGTTTCTGGAAACGCTTGAACACATCCAGCAGCGGAAAGTCATAGCGATCTTTCAGGTTATGGACCTCACTGAATTCCATGTCGTCGAAGCCGGCGGTATGTTCCAGCAGGTTTACAACGCGAACCGGCTGGGTGGCTTCCCACCTGTTTTTCACGGGGATTTCCGGCGCGACGTCCTGCAGCCGGGCATAGAGATTGATTTTTCCTTCTTCCTGCAACTTCAGAAGTGCCAGCGCGACAAACGTTTTGCTGATCGAGCCGACCCTAAATTCTGTGTCGCAGCTCATTTCGCGGCCCGTGACGAGATCCGCCTTGCCGATTCCGCCGCACCAGAGAAGTTGCCAGTTCGCCACTAACGCGACTCCGGCTCCGGGGACGCGTTCTTTGTCGAGCACGTCTTTCATAGCCTTTTGCAATTCTGCGAGGGTCTTCGGGTGCGGGAGATCTTCTTCCCTTTGCTGTGCCTCGCTCCGGGAGGGCGTCCATGCCAACGCGGCAGCGAGAAGTAGCGGAATAGCGGCAGACCGGCCAGCACGGCGCATTTCGGCGCTCCTTGCGGAATGAGATTCTTTAGTGGGCCGCATTCTAACCGCGATTACGGATGTTGCAATAGGAATCGCGAGATCGTACCCACCGTGAGCAACGATGCAACCGATTGACGATGCCCGCGCTCTCGCATACGATGCCGCACGTCGCCAATTTCGTTTTCTTGCAAGTTCAAGAAGGAGTGCTGCCGCCCATGAAGTGTTCGCATCGTTTTCTGAGTTTCGCCGCATCGTTTGTTTTTGGTGCAAGTTTCTGTTTCGCGCAGCAGCCTCCGCAGCCTGCGCCGGAGAAACCCGCGGAAAAGCCAAAAGACGATAAGAAGCCGTCCGTTCCTGAAGAAAAAGTGGTGCAGACAAAGCATTCATTGAAGATTGACGGAAAGGAGATCAAATACACCGCGGCGGCCGGAACCATTCTGCTGAAGCTGGAGGACGGAACGCCCAAAGCCAGCATCTTCTACGTGGCTTACACGAAGGATGACGTCGGCGATGCCAGCCAGCGCCCAATTACATTCAGCTTCAATGGTGGACCGGGTTCCGCCTCCGTTTGGCTGCATCTTGGCCTGCTTGGTCCACGCCGCGTGCAGATGGGCGACGCCGGCGCGCTGCTTTCGCCGCCGTATAAGCTGGTCGACAATGACGCATCGCTCCTCGATATCTCCGATCTCGTATTCATCGATCCGGTTTCGACGGGCTACAGCCGCGCAGTTCCCGGCGAAGCGCCCAAGCAATTCCACGGCATCGAGGAAGATGTGCAGTCCGTGGCCGATTTTATCCGGCTCTACGCCACGCGCAGTAAGCGCTGGTCGTCGCCGAAGTTTCTCACCGGCGAAAGCTACGGCACGACGCGCGCCGCGGGGCTCTCTGGCTATCTCCAGGAGCGGTACGGGATGTATCTCAACGGCATCGTTCTGATTTCCGCGATCCTGAATTTTGAAACGGCGAAATTCGATGCCGGCAACGATTTGCCCTGCATTCTTTATTTGCCGACCTACACGGCCATTGCGTGGTATCACAAGAAACTTCCCGCGGACTTGCAGGGCGACCTGCGGAAAGCCGTTGAGGAATCGCGCAAGTTCGCCGTCGGGGAATACGCGGATGCGCTGATGACCGGCGACGCGCTTCCCGTATCAAGACGCAGTGAGATCATGCAAAAGCTGGCGCGGCTCACCGGGCTTTCGCCCGACTACATCGACCGCACCAACCTGCGCATCGAGATTCAGCGCTTTACGAAGGAGCTTTTGCGCAACGAGCGCCGTACCGTTGGCCGCATTGACGCGCGCTTCCTGGGCATCGATCGCGATGCCGCCGGCGAGCAGCCGGAATTCGACCCCAGCCTCGCGGCGATCATCGGCCCCTATTCCGGCATGTTGAACGACTACGTGCGCAACGATCTGAAATTCGACAGCGATTTGCCCTACGAAGTTCTCACGGCACGTGTCCGGCCGTGGAATTACGCGCCGTATGAAAACCGCTACGTCAACGTGGCTGAGACTTTGCGCAAGGCCATGACGCAAAATCCGTTTCTGCACGTATTTGTGGCTAAGGGCTACTACGATCTGGCCACGCCGTTTTTTGCCGCCGACTACACGTTCGATCATCTCGGCCTGGACCCCTCGCTGCGCGGCCACCTCGCCGGCGCTTACTACGAAGCCGGTCACATGATGTATGTCCACCCGCCTTCGCTTGCCAAGCTCAAGTCGGACATCGCCCAATTTATCAAATCCAGCATGCCGGCTGGTCCCCTAAAATGAAACGCGCCTTTGGCATTGCGATCTGGATTGGCATCGCCATTCTGGGTGCGGGCGCACTCGGAGCCATCGCATTACATCGCGGCGAACCGCTGAATGCCATCTGGTTTGTTATTGCCGCGGTCTGCTGCTATCTCGTCGCCTTCCGCCTCTATTCCGCATTCGTCGCCGCAAAGGTTCTCGCGCTCGATGACACGCGAGCCACGCCCTGCGAACGTCATGACGACGGCCGCGATTTTGTGCCCACGAACAAGTGGGTTCTTTTTGGACACCATTTCGCCGCCATCGCGGGCCCTGGTCCGCTCGTCGGGCCCACGCTCGCAGCGCAGTTCGGATACTTGCCGGGCACGCTCTGGCTGATTGCCGGCGCGGCATTCGCGGGTTGCGTGCAGGATTTCGTCATTCTTTTCTGCTCGATTCGTCGGGATGGAAAGTCGCTCGGTCAGATGGCGCGCGAAGAGGTAAGCGAACGCGGCGGCTTCATCGCGCAACTTGCTGTGCTGGCGATCATGACGATTCTCCTCGCCGTCATCGGTCTCGTCGTGGTAAACGCGCTCAAGTCCTCTCCGTGGGCCACGTTCACGCTGGCGATGACGATTCCTATCGCAATCCTGCTTGGTCTGTATCTTCGTTTCGTCCGCCCCGGCCGCGTCCTCGAAGCTTCGATCATGGGCGTCGCGCTCGTTCTTTTCGCCGTCGTCGCGGGCCAGTGGGTGGCGGACTCTCCTTCCTGGTCCCATGTATTTACGCTCAGTGGTGTGGCGCTCGCCTTCGTCATCATTATTTACGGCTTCGCCGCTTCCGCGTTGCCCGTCTGGTTGCTGCTTGCACCGCGCGATTACCTCAGCGCGTTCATTAAGGCCGGCGCCATTTTTTCACTTGCGGCGGGCATCCTTTTGGTTCGCCCGCAAGTCCTCATGCCGCCGCTCACGCACTTCGTCGACGGCACCGGCCCCGTGTTTGCTGGCAAGATCTTTCCTTTTTGCTTTATCACCATCGCCTGCGGCGCCATCAGCGGATTTCATTCGCTGATCTCTTCCGGCACTACGCCGAAAATGATTCTCCGAGAAAGCCACGCGCGCCTGATCGGCTATGGCGCCATGCTGCTGGAATCCTTTGTGGGCGTAATGGCCATGGTCGCAGCTTGCGCGATGACGCCGGGCGTCTATTTCGCGATTAACAGTCCGCCCAGCATTGTCGGCGCCACCGCGGACGCAGCTGCCGTAACGATCAGCGGCTGGGGTTACTCCCTGCAACCACAAACCATGACCGCACTTGCTCACTCTGTCGGCGAACTCACGTTATGGAATCGCGCGGGCGGCGCACCCTCGCTCGCCGTAGGCATGGCGCAAATTTTTTCCAGCACCATCGGCGGCCCACGCCTCCTCAGCATCTGGTATCACTTCGCCATCATGTTCGAAGCGCTCTTCATTCTTACCGTTCTCGACGCCGGCACACGCGTCGGCCGCTTCATGGTGCAGGAGCTCGGCGGCCGCGTCTGGAAGCCCTTTGGCCGCACCGGCTGGATGCCCGGCGTTTTGATCTCCAGCGCCATCATCGTCGCGCTGTGGGGCTACTTTCTCTATCAAGGCGTTGTCGATCCACTCGGCGGCATCAATTCTCTCTGGCCGCTCTTTGGCATTTCAAATCAGTTGTTAGCCGCGGTCGCGCTCGTCGTTGCCACCACCATCCTGATGAAAATGGGCCGCCTCCGCTGGATTTGGGTGACGTTGTTGCCCATGGCCTGGCTAGTCGTAATCACCATGACCGCAAGTTACCAGAAAATCTTCCATTCGAATCCTCGCATCGGTTTCCTCGCTTACGCGAACACCTTGGCAGCGCAAATTGCAGCCGGAAAAATTCCCGCCGAGAAAATTGCGGAAACTCAGCGCCTCATTTTCAATCAACGCCTCGACGCCGCGGTCACCGCCGTTCTGGCCTCCATGATTCTCGTGCTGATTGTGGAGGCGCTCGGGCAGTGGTACTCGATCCTAAGCCGCCGCAAGCAAGCAGTACTTCATGAGTCCCCTTACGTTGCAACGAAGTGGGCCCCGAATTTTACCGGCGCCGCTCACGGAGACGACTGATGCCGCGCATCCCAAAATCCATTTCACGCCCGCTCCGCCGCTTCTGGCGCGGCCTCCGCGAATGGTGCGGCGATGCCGCCTATGAGCGATATCTTCAATCTCCACGCACACAATCCATCTCTCGCCCCGCTCTTTTGCCGGAGGAGTTCTACGTCGAGGAGCTCAACCGCCGCTATTCCCGTCCCAACCGCTGCTGCTGAAACTCTTTTCTTGCCGCTGCCATCCTCCCGCCATACAATCCGACTCGACTTGAGCCTGGCTTTGTCACACCAACGGAGGTAGTAAGCATGGCGATCAATCAGGACAAGCTCCATGAATTTCTCGGCAAGGCCATTGTTGACTTCGGCGCAGTGTTCAGTGCCGCCTTAATCCGCATTGGCGACAAACTCGGTTTGTACAAAGCCCTCGCTTCCGGCGGGCCGCAGACGCCTGCGGAACTCGCCCGCAAAACGAATACCACCGAGCGCTACATCCGGGAATGGCTCTCGAATCAGGCCGCGGGCGGCTACGTGAACTATGACGCGGCGACCGGCAAGTTTCATATGAGCGAGGAACAGACCTTCGCGATGGCCGATGAAAGCAGTCCGGTCTTCCTGCCGGGGGCCTTTCAGTGCGCATTGGCTGCCACCAAAGCCGAGGAGCAATTGACGGAAAAATTCAAGACCGGAGAAGGTCTGGGTTGGCACGAACATCATCACGAACTTTTTGTAGGCACCGAACGCTTCTTCCGTCCGGGTTACGCCGCCAACCTGATCGCCACCTGGATTCCTGCTCTGGGCGGTGTGGACGCGAAACTGAAGAGCGGAGCACGCGTCGCTGACGTCGGCTGCGGCCTTGGTGCTTCCACTATTCTCATGGCCAAATCCTATCCAAAGTCCGAATTCATCGGTTTCGACTATCACGACAAATCCATCGAGACGGCCAAGGCGCGCGCGAAAGATGCCGGCGTGGGCGATCGCATCCGTTTTGAAGTCGCCAAGGCGAAGGAATATCCCGGCAAAGACTATGATTTCGTCACCTTCTTTGATTGCCTCCACGATATGGGCGATCCTGAAGGCGCTTCGGCGCACGTCCGCAGTACTCTGAAAAAAGACGGCACCTGGATGATCGTTGAGCCCTTCGCTGGAGATAAGTTGGAGGAGAACTTGCATCCGATCGGCCGCGCCTTCTACGGTGCCTCCGCGCTTATTTGTACGCCGGCTTCGCTATCCCAGGAAGTCGGCCTGGCGCTCGGCGCACAGGCCGGAGAGAAGCGGCTCCGCGAAGTTGTCACCGCGGGCGGTTTTTCCCGATTCCGCCGCGCCACGCAAACGCCGTTCAATTTGATCTTCGAAGCGCGTCCCTAAGGAAGTCTTCCTAAAGCAGAGAACTAGAGTCCTATTTCGTTTCGCCGCTGCCGCAGCGGTTGGAGCGGTTGGAAGGAAGCTTGTATTCGCCAATCTTCGGGGGTAGACTCGCGCTAATCCCGGCAGGGCCCTGTCAGTCATCACTATTTCGGAGGAAAAAATGCTACGTACGTCTCGCGTGCTGCTCTTCCCTCTCCTAGCGCTTTCCGCCAGCATTATCTATTTCACGTCCTACGCGCAGGAGAAATCTTCCAAACCTGACTTTGACATGACCGCCAGCTATATCGAAGCCTGCAGTTGCGACATGTTCTGTCCCTGCTACTTCAATACCCATTCCACGAATCATACGGGCGAGCATCATATGAATGAGCAATTTTGCCGAGCCAACCTCGTTCTCAAAGTGGACAAGGGCTATTACAAAGACACTAAGCTGGACGGCGCCAAGGTCTGGCTTGCGGCCGATCTAGGCAGCGACTGGAGCACTGGTAAAGATTCCTGGCTGGTGGTGAACTTCGATCCCAGCGTCAGCAAGGAGCAGCAGACGGCACTCGGTGACATTCTTCCCCAGATCTATTCGGCGATTCCCTGGCAGAAAAAGGCCGTGGATACCGTTGCGTTTTCATGGAACGTGGACACAAAGACCGGTGTGGCGCACGCCAAGATGAACAATGGCAAGGGCGAAGTAATCCTTGAGCGCGTGAAGGGCGATAATCCCAGCCACGAAGTTGTTATACACAACTTGAAGTACTGGGCGGCGCAATCCAACGACGGCTTCCGCATGTGGAAGAACAAGCATGAAGCCTTCGAAGGAGACGGCCACAAGTTCTCCTATGACGGGACGAATGGCTTCCTGATCACCATTCACTTCTCAGGAAATGCCAAGGCCACTTCGGCGGATTAATCCTTAGCCTGGGCTAGAACCAGTCAACCGCGGCTCGCCGCGCTTTGGAGGCGCGGTTGGCTGGCTACAACTCTTCGTCGTCTTCGCCGTGGTGTTTCAGCACGGTCGTCTTGTGCGTAATGTGAATGCCGCTATTGCGAATCCCGGCCAGAATGGTCCGGCGCGTTTCCACCGGCAGCATCTCCGGCGCGAACACACCGGCAAGCTCCCGGGGAAAAAACTTGATGAAGAGTGCCGCCACATGCGCCGTGGCGTAAGCTACCGGCGTCGTGAATAGTCCTTTCCGTCGAATTTGATAAAGCGTGGGAAACAAACAGTCGCTGCGAATCAGCTGGTACACGTCCTCCTTCTTGCCGTGCTTCTTCCCGCGAACCAGCATTGCTGCCGCAAACCGCGCGTTTTGCAGGACTCCCTGACGAATCAGTTTCGCAATCACCCGCGGTGAAGACGTCTGAGGAAATCTCAGTTTTGCCATCCCGCGGGATTTCGATAGTTTCCCCTGCTTGTGCCACCGCCTCAGCCGGTCGATTTCATTCCCGCCGATTTTCACATCGAGTTCGCGCATCGGGATGAAGCGCGGCAGTGTGGCCACTTCATCCTGTGCCGCGAGCACCACGCTTACCGTCCCAATCGGCTCGGGAAAGCGAAACTTTTCGACTTCCGAAAACCGCTTCCCGAGCCGAAATTTTCCGTTTCGGTAGACTTGCGGATGCGAAATCGCTTCGTCGAACGAAACTTCCGGCGACCATTGCGAAATCGGGTCGTCACTCTCGGTGCTTTCATACAGCCGGATGTGCACGGCCTCGACCTCGTCAAGCATTTCGGCCGCGCGCTTCACCAGCAGATTGGTCAGCCCCGGCGCCACTCCGGCATTGATCAGCGCCGCGCGGTTTTTTTCTTTGAATCTCTTTGCATAGCGGAATTGCTCCGCTTTGAAGGGATGGCGCGTCAAGTGGGAACTCAAATCCATATAATGCGCCCGCAGCCGCAGCGCTGCCCTTAGCACGATCTCATTGAAAAGCGATGCCGAGGCGTTGACGATGAGGTGGCAGCCCTTCGCGGCCTTTACGATTCCGCGCAGGTTTCGCGCGTTCACTTCCGTGACGGCGATGGTGCCTTTTTTGCCCAGGAAGCGCCGCGCGCGCTCCGGGTCGCGGTCGCCGCACCAGACCGTATGACCTTGCCGCTCCAGCAATTGTGCGAGAAGGGAACCGGTCGCTCCGGCCCCCAAAACGAAGATCCGCATGGCGTGGCAAAAACTCTATCACAGACCCGTGGTTGGAATGCGTAGTAGAAGTCCGTATTGAAGATCCCGCGAACTACACTTTTGCTGAGGGCCGTGGTCGGGTGCGCCACGGAGGAGGCCTTGGGTGCTCAAGTCCTCTTCCAAATCCGGCCAATAAATGCCGTACCCTCCGCCGGAAATCTTCCGATTGCCAAGCTGTTCTTTCGAAGCATGCAATAGCCGCGGATACCACGTCGGAGGCTCATGACTTTACCGAATTGCGATTCGTTTCGCACAGGCATACACTAGTGATCGTAACTCCGACCCCTGCGGCCTATGGGAGAGACATCCTACGGCGTCAGGGGCGACGTCCCGCGAAGTCTCTGGGACTGAGGGTTTGGGTGGAAACGCCCAGGCCTCCCGTGCTTGGAAAGGAGCGAATACGCCGAAAATGTGTAGTTTTCGGTGAGCGCCCGATTCCTAGCACTGATCGGGCGGTTTTGTTTTAGAGGCTTCTTGCGTCCGTGACCGGAGGATCTGCATCAAAGTACTGCGGCAAGCCATGACCCTTCACGACAAATTCGGCCGGCAGATCACCGACCTGCGCATTTCCATCACGGATCGCTGCAACTTTCGCTGCGTCTACTGCCGCTCCGCCGACCCGGAGAACTATCGCGACCACGACGAAATTCTTTCCTGGCCCGAGCTCGACCGCCTGGCTCGTATCTTCTTGCACCTCGGCATTCGCAAAATTCGCATCACCGGCGGTGAGCCACTGGTTCGCGACGGCGTCGAGGACTACATCGCGCGCCTTCATGCTCTTGGCGTCGAAGACCTCTCCATGACCACCAACGGCCACCTGCTGGCCGAACGCTGCGACCGGCTCATCGCCGCCGGTCTCCGTCGTATCAACATCAGCCTCGATTCGCTCGACCCCGCCAGATTCGAACGCATCACGCGTACCAAATCGTTCACCACCGTTAAGCACGGTATTGATGCCGCCCAGAAATCGCGCCTCGCGCCCGCCAAAGTGAACGCTGTCCTCGTTCGCGGACTCAACGACGACGAAGTCGAATCCTTCGCAGAATTTGCCCGCGACTGCGGCGTAATCATGCGCTTCATCGAATTCATGCCCCTCGATGCCGACCGCCACTGGACCCGGAATCTCGTCGTCCCCGCCGCGGAAATCCAGAAACGAATTCACGCTCGCTGGCCCTTGATGCAAATTCCCCACGAGCGCAGCGAAACCGCGCGCAAATACCGTTTTGCGGACGGCGCCCCCGGCGAAATCGGCCTCATCGCGCCAGTCACGCAACCGTTCTGCGGCCACTGCTCGCGCATCCGTCTGACCGCCGACGGCAAGCTTCGTACCTGTCTTTTCAGCAAGGACGATCACGACTTGCGCTCCATGCTGCGCGAAGGCGCCTCCGACGAGGATTTAATCACCTACATCACCTCCATCGTCATGGAAAAAGAGGAAGGCCACCGCATCAATGAGCCCGGTTTTGTCCCCCCGTCGCGCACCATGGTTTTTATCGGAGGCTAGGAAAATCTCACCGAAGCGCGAAAAGATTTGAATCTTGCATCGACCCCACGGTGAGTTTGCGTTAGCATCACAGTAGAACAGACTTTAGTCTGTTCTCTCTTGGGCGAGCATAGATTCCACCGAAACGGAACCTCATGGCAGACGAAGACGACGACCAGCACCAGGGTGATGCTCCTGAACCGGAGCAGCGTCTCTTCACTCTTAAGGAAGCGGAACGTGCACGCCAGGAACTCGAGCCCTTCCTGGTCGAAGCCATGAACTGCCGCAAAAAACTTAGCGGTCTGGAGAACGAGTTATCCGCCGTCGCCGCGCGCATCATGATAATGGGCGGCGTGATCGTGCCGTACGATAAGCTGGCCGCTGTCCGCATGGAGCATACGCAGCTCGCGGAAACGCTGAAGACCTCGCTCGACCGCATCCTGGAAACCGGATGCGTCATCAAGGATCTCGAGGTCGGCCTGCTCGATTTTCCGTCGGTCATCGGCAATGAAGAAGTTTATCTTTGCTGGAAACTCGGCGAGGATCGCATCCGTTTTTACCATCGTCAGGACGAAGGCTTCGCCGGCCGCAAGCCGCTCGACCCGCGCGACATCACCCATGGTGACACCGTCCAGTAGCTTTCGCAATCTCAACCTGTGAACGACTTTGACCGACCATCCTGAAAACCGCCTGAAAGATTCCGCCAGCCCTTACCTGCGCTCCGCTTCGCACCAGCCGATTGACTGGCACGAATGGAACGACGCCGCTTTCGCTCGCGCCAAGGCCGAAGACAAACCCATCCTTCTCGACATCGGTGCTGTATGGTGCCATTGGTGCCACGTCATCGACCGCGAAAGCTACGAGAATCCCGAAATCGCGAAAATCATCAACGACAATTTCGTGGCCATTAAAGTCGACCGCGACGAGCGCCCCGATGTCGATTCCCGCTATCAGTCCGCCATCAGCGCTATCTCCAAGCAAGGCGGCTGGCCCCTGACCGGATTCCTTCTCTCCGACGGCAAACCGTTTTTCGGCGGCACGTATTTCCCGCCAGAAGACCAGATGAACCGTCCCGGTTTCCGCCGCGTGCTGCTCGCTGTCGCCGATTCCTATCGCAATAAGCGCGCCGAGCTGGAACGCGCCGCCGAATCGCTTTCCGAAGCGGTCGCACATGCGGAAGTCTTCACCGGCGCCCGCGCCGAATTCGATCCCGGCGTCGTCGCCGCCCAAATCGATTCCATCACGCAACTTTTCGACATAAAGAACGGCGGCTTCGGCCGCGCCCCGAAATTCCCCCATGCCTCCGCTATCGACCTCATTCTCGAGCGCTACCAGCAAACCAAGGAAAAACATCTCCTCGCCATGGCCGAAACCACTCTTGAAAAAATGGCCCGCGGCGGCGTCTATGACCAGCTGGCCGGCGGTTTCCATCGCTATTCCGTCGACGAACGCTGGCTCGTCCCCCACTTCGAGAAAATGTCCTACGACAATTCCGAACTCCTGAAGAATTATCTCCACGTCTGGCAAGCCACGCAGAATCCCTTCCTGCGCGAAACCCCCGAAGGCATCATCGGCTGGGTGAACGACATCCTATCCGACCAGGAAAACGGCGGCTTCTACGCCAGCCAGGACGCCGACTATTCCCTCGACGATGACGGCGACTATTTCACCTGGACCCTCGAAGAACTCCGCGCCGCACTTCTTACTGAAGAGGCCCGCATCATGGAGCTGTACTACGACGTCGAAGCTCACGGCGAGATGCACCACAATCCCTCAAAAAATGTTCTTTGGATCGCGCGCGATGCCGCCGACATTGCCGAAGAGCTTGGCCTCGATAAGGCTACCGTGCGTCTCACGATCGCCAAGACAAAAGGAAAAATGCTCGCAGCCCGCAAGCCGCGCCCAACGCCTTTCATTGACAAAACGATGTACGTTGCGTGGAATGCGATGTTTGTTTCGGCTTATCTCGACGCGGCACGCGTCTTGGGTAGTTCGGTCGGCGTGAATTGCCGCGCCTTCGCGCTGAAAACACTGGATCGCATGCTGAAGGAAGCCTGGAGCGAATCGCGCGGGTTTGGCCATCGCATCGGTGGTCCCGCTCTCGAAGGCTCGCTCGACGATCAAGTCTTCAGCGTCCTCGCGCTGCTCGACGCCTACGAAGCAACGCTTGATCCGCGCTATTTTTCCGCCGCGCAAAAAACGATGGACCTGGCCATCTCCCGTTACGGCGACGCCGAAGGCGGCGGCTTTTTCGATCGTCCCTCCGACGCTGCCCCCATGGGTGGCCTCGACGTCCGCCGCAAGCCCTTCCAGGATTCGCCCACACCTAGCGCCAATTCCGTCGCTGCCATCGCGCTGATTCGAATGCACGCCTTCACCGGCGACAATCGCTATTACGATTTTGCGAAAAAAACTCTCGAAGCCTTCGCCGGCATCGCCCCGCAGTACGGTCTCTTCGCCGCCACCTACGGCCTGGCCGCCACGCTCTTCGCCCATCATCCGCTGCAAGTCGTCATCACCGGCGATTCGAACGATCCCGCCGTGCAAGCCCTCGAAGCCGCCGCCCACTGCGTTTTCCGCTTCGGGAAATCCGTCATTCGAGTCACGCCTGGCGCCACACTCACCCACCTCGCTGGCGCCCTCAAAGAAACTCTCCCCCATCTCCCCGCCGAAAGACCGCTCGCCGTCGTCTGCTCTGGCCAGACCTGCCTCCCTCCAACCAGCGACCCCTCCCAACTGATCGCCCTCCTCGAAAACGGAGTCGCTGGCGCCGCAACTTCCTAGCTGATTCAATTATCTTCCCCAAACAAATGCGGGCGCAGTGCTCGCACACCGCGCCCGCCCTTTCGTTACTTCTTACTTCTTCGGCCTCGATTCCGGCGGCACCATTCCGTTGATCCGGTAATACACCACTAGGTTGCCGTAGTGCTCCCCGGAGTGCTCGATCAGCCCGTACGCCAAGTCGCCCAGCCGGATCAGCCGCGGCCCGCCATCATTTACGCTTTCGTTCAGCCCTTTGTCGCCTTTAGCCTTGATAACATCCGCACCGTCTTTCACGCACTGCTTCACGAATGCTACTAGGTCCGCCTTGCTATTGATCTTCAGGTCTGCGGGCTTGGGATCGTCCGAGTAGCGCGGCTTCTGCTTCTGCGCCGAATCCGTGAAGTAGTACATGGATCCCGAAACGTGCAGCAGGATCGCCCGGAACGTCCGTGAATCCGGATTCGGCTTATAGTCGTACTTGTCTTCCGGCAGGTCTTCCGCAATCGCAATCAGCTTCCTGCCAATCTCATTCCATTGTTCGAGCACCGCTTCCGAAGGTCCCGGCGCCGGTTTCGGCGTCTCTTTCTTCGCCGCCTCCTGCGCCAGCACCGGCAATGCGGCCAACCCCACTGCCAGAGCCGCTCCCGCCATCCACTTCAGGTTCTTCATCATCTTCTCTCCTCAGTTGCCCCCGCCTCTCCCACTGTTCCGAACCGGGCAGGGCGCTCATTCCTTCAGACGGACCACCGCGCCAGTCGTTTCCTAAGGACCGGATTTGTGCGTGGCTGGCGTTCCGCGGGGGACTATCTTACGCAGGAAACTGCTTTCCGTCACACCCAATTCCACGCGCCTGGACGTGCTAAACTTGATCTTTGCACCGTGGGTGATTTTATTGTGAATTGGGCTTTTTTGCTGTTGCGCATCGCCATCGGTTTAAGCATTTTGACGCTGCTCTTTCTCTCGCAGCGTTTCTGGTATCGCTCCCTTTGGCGCATGACGTCGAATTGGGGCCAGGTCTGGCTCCGCGTCGGTGCAAGACTCGCTTACGTATTGATCCTGCTGATCGTCATCGCCACATTGATCGAAGCCATCAGTCTGGGCCGCGGGCGCATTATTCCGCGAGCCTCCATGATTGGGGTTCTCACGGGGCTTTGGTTTTTCAGCGCGCTCTTTGCGTATTTCGCGGTCAAGATGGTTCATGGGCTGGAACGCATCTGGAGATGGACGCGAAACGTGACCGCTTCGCAAGCAGTTGTTCCTCCGCAGACTTCGGCACAAACCTCGTCCATCCCTGCTGTCGCCGAGACCCTTGCTGACCCCGGGCGCCGCTACTTTTTCCGCGCCGCCACCGCTGCCGCCGGCGCCGCGCCATTTCTCGGTGCCATGTACGGTTTTGCCGCCGAGCGTTTGAACTACCAGGTCCGGCGCGTCGAAATTCCAATGCACAATTTGCCGCTTGCGCTCGACGGCATGAAGATCGTGCAGATCAGCGACGTTCACTTGAGCAGCTACATGTCGCGAGCGCAGGTGCGCCGCGCCGTGGACATGGCCAACGATCTCGGCGCCGATGTTGCGGTCGTCACCGGTGACCTCATCACCGGCATGGGCGATTCGATTGCCGATTGCATCGAAGAAGTTCGTCGTTTGCACGCGCCGCTTGGCACCTGGGGCTGCAACGGCAACCACGAAATTTACGCCCGTGTGGAAGACGAAGCGGCTTATCTCTATTTGCAGGCCGGCATGAAGCTCCTGCGCTACGAGAACGCGCAAATCACTTTCAAAGACGCGCAGTTCAATCTCATCGGCGTAGACTACCAGCGCGAGCGCACTTCCCGCGGCCAAAGACAACAAACGCTGGCCGGCGTCGAGCCGCTCGTCCGCCGCGACATGCCCAATATTCTTCTTTCGCACAATCCGAATAGTTTTAATCGCGCCGCGGAGCTTGGCATCGAGCTTTCTCTCGCCGGCCACACCCACGGCGGCCAGATTCAAGTGGAAATTCTCGACCATCGCCTGAGCCCCGCGCGCTTCATCACCGATTACATCGCCGGCCTCTACCAGCGCCCGCTGTTCGCCGCCGCCGTGAATGACCGCGCTTCCGCGGCCAGTGACAAGTCGCCGGTGACCATGCATTCTTCTTCCATGGCCCGCATCTACGTCAATCGCGGCCTGGGCACCGTCGGCGCTCCCGTCCGCCTCGGGGTACCGCCGGAAATTTCTCTGCTCGTCCTCCGCAGCGCCTAGCTCCCGTTTCACTATTCGCGATTCTTTCCATTTCGTTTCCGCAAGAAGAGAGGAGTGTTAAGATTCCTTACACTTATTGCATCTCATCATGCCGATCAAAGGAAAAAACTACTGGCTCGAAACGGTAACTACGCCTCCCGTGGCATCGGCGCACGAGCTGCCAGACAGCACAGACGTTGCGGTCGTCGGCGCGGGCTACTGCGGACTTTCCGCGGCGCGCACACTTGCGAAACGCGGCGTCAAAGTCGCTGTGCTCGAAGCCGAAACGTTCGGCTGGGGAGCGAGTTCGCGCAACGGCGGAATGGTCCTTACCGGAATGAAGCTTCCCGCGCCCACGCTCATCCGGCGCTACGGCATCGAAACCGTGCGCAAGATGTGCGCCGCTTCGCTCGACACCATTGATTGCGTCGAGCAGATCGTCCACGAAGAAAAGATCGACTGCAATTTCTCCCGTTGTGGCCACCTCGAAGTAGCCTGCAAGCAGGCGCATTTCGATGGCTACGAGGAAACCGCAGCGCTTACTAAGCGCGAATTCCATCACGAGCTGCGCATCATTCCGAAGAGTGAATTGCGCGCGGAAATCGGCTCCGACATTTATTTCGGCGGCATGGTGGACGAAAGCAGCGCGGGGTTGAATCCTGCACGATACGTCACGGGCGTCGCCGATGCCGCGCGACGCGCGGGGGCGCGCCTTTTCGAGCACACGCGTGTCACATCGGTTGAGCCGGAAACAAACAATGGCGGGCGCAAATTCCGCGTGGTTACTCCAAAGGGTACGCTCATCGCTCGTGAAGTGATTCTCGCGAGCGGCGCTTACACCACCGAAACTACTCCGGCGCTACGCAAGAAAATCATTCCCATCGGTTCGTACATCATCGCAACGGAAGTTCTCCCCGCCGACCTTGCGCGAGAACTCAGCCCGCGCAATCGCATGATCTACGATTCGAAGCATTTTCTGTACTACTACCGCCTCACTCCGGACAACCGCATGCTCTTCGGCGGGCGCGCAGCGTTTTTTCCGGAAACCGAAAACACCGTACGGCAGAGCGCGGAAATCTTGCGGCGGGGCATGGTTGACGTTTACCCGCAACTGCTCGGCACAAAAGTTGAATTCGTCTGGGGCGGCACGCTCGATTTCACCCTCGACGTGATGCCCCACGCGGGAAAAATCGATGGTATGTATTTCGCCGCCGGATTCGCCGGACACGGCGTGGCTGCTGCTACCTGGTTCGGCGCGAAACTCGCTGGACTGATTTGCGGCGAGCCGAACGACATTCCTTTCGACGCCATCAAATTTCCGGCCGCGCCCTTTGGTCTTCGCAGTGGCAATACGTGGGCGCTTCCTCTCGCGGGCGCGTGGTACAGAATTCTCGATTTCTTCACGTAGCCCGCTGGCCGCTTGCAGTTTTCCGCGCCTGCGATTTGCGAAACAGAAAATACATGACGGGGCCGAGCAGGACGGGAACCGGCCCCCACTTCCGCGCGAACGCATCGCTCGCCACGAGCGCGACGACGCTCATCGCTAGCGGCGCGGCGATGACATAGAGCAGTCCGGCACGGCCCCAGGGAATGCGGAAAGGGCGCGGCAGGTCCGGCTGGGTTTTGCGCAGCCGCCACGACGCAAGAACCGTCAGAATCGTAACGCCGATGCGCAGCCAGGCGTAGACGGTTAGAAGCTGCACCATCGTTTTTTGCGCCAGCAGCGCATAGATGATGCAGGACGCAATGATGGCGATCCACGGCGTGCCGTAACGCGGATGCCGCACGGCGAGCGCCGGCGGCAGGTAGCCGTCCTCGGCCATTGTGGAGGGCATCCGCGTGCTGGTCAACACCGTGGCGTTCAGCAGCGAAAGATTGGTGATCATGGCGGAGATGGACATCGCAAATCCCAGCCACGGACCGCCGATCAAGTGCGCGGCTTCGGAAAAATATCCGGTGTGCCAGCTCTGCCAGTTTCCCAGCGCCGCAAGCGAAAACATCGTGGGCAGAAAATAGGTTGCCATCGAAAGCGGCACGACGATCGCCAGCGCGATCGGATAATTCCGCTGCGGATTTTCCACTTCCTCGGCCACGCTCGAGACCTGTTCGTAGCCGGAGTACAGCCACAAGCCCAGCGCAAGCCCCACGCCGAAAACCTGAAACGGCGGCACGTGTGGCGGAATCAGCGGAGTAAAAGGGTTGTGGCGCCACTTCGTGGTGGCGATGGCACAGAGCGCAACGATGGGCACGAGAATGGAAATTTCCAGAACGGTGGCGACCGTGCCGACCATCTGGATACCGCGCACGTTGATGTACCCGATCATGGCGATCACGGCGACCGCCACCGCGTAATGCTTCCAGCCGGTGAGCGCAGGGAAGAAAAACTTCAGGTAATCCGCTGTCAGCACGCCATACGTGCCGCCTAGAAGGAACGACGCGCTCCAATTCCACCAGCCCGCCAGAAATCCCCAGAAGTCGCCAAATCCCGCGCGCACCCAGCGGTAGAAGCCGCCCTCGACAGGAATCGCGGTGGTGAGTTCCGCCGCCACGAGCGATACGGGGATGCACCAGAAAAACGGAATAAACAGTTGATAGAGCAGCGTTAGCCCCGGCCCGCTGGTGGTGACCATGTCTTCGAGGCCGAACGGCCCGCCGGTGGCGTAGGCGTACATCACAAAGACGAATGGTAGCAGCGTAGCCTTGCGCAGGGCCGCGCGCTTGGAGTTGGGTTTGTAGGGTGTGGAGGAAATGTTCACTGGCCTCGTGTAATCCAGACTGCGAATTTGCCCCGCAGAGAGTAGCGTATTTTCTGACAGAGTGACTAGTGACCCCAACAAGGTCAAGGCAGCGTGGTGAGTCGTGCTTGCGGTCCAGCAAAGACGACAGCCAGGTTGGGTGTGCCGCGAGAAGGAAAACAGAATGTGGGCTAGGCTAACGGTTAGGCGCCTAGGATGTGGATTCGGTGCGAAGGCGAGCTATAACGAGGCGAATCTCTTCGTAGGGGATTTCGGGTGGGAGGGCTTCTTTGAGGGGCTTAAGGCGGTCCATGCCGAGCCGGTGGCAGGCGGCCGCGATTTGGTTGTAGCGTTCGGGGGCCAGCCAGCCGGACTGGAATTGGGCTTCGCCTCGCTCGATGAGATCCGCGACGAGGGAGACGACGGCGCGAAGGGTTCGGGCGCGGATTTGGGCGATCTCTTCGAAGGTGCGGCCTTCTTTTAGCAGGCGTAGGGTTTCTTTTGCGGGAGAGGAGACTTTTAGTTTGCCTTCGTTGGTGGCGCGTTCTCCCTGGCGGAAGCGGCGGAAGACGTCCAGGATTTCCTTGCCGTACATTTCGACGCGTTTGTCGCCGAAGCCGGACACGCGCCGCAACTCCTGCAAGTTTGAGGGTTCGACAAGGCACAAATCTTCCAGCGCGGAATCGTGCAAGACAACGAACGCGGAGACACCCTTATCCTTCGCGGTGTTCCGCCGCCACTCCCGCAAATACTCATTCAACTCTTTGTCCACTGACGAAATAGCGGCCGGCCGGCAGACCCGCGGCTGTCCTGAATGTGCTGGCTGCGCCGGACGCGAATCGGTGCTGCTTCGCCTCCTTTGGGCAACTTCTATTTCCAGCCAGTCTGGCGGGGCCACGCAGGCGTCGCAATTGCCGCAGGTTTCCCATTTGGGAGTTTCGCCGAAGTGCATGCAAATGTGGCGTTGGCGGCAGGCGTCTGAGTTCACGAACTGTTCGACTTCGCGATAGCGCTGCCAGGCGCGCTCTTTCTCTGCGTAGTCTTCGATTTTTCCGTTGAAGTAGGCGTGGAGGCCGGAATCTTTTTTTTGCCAGAATAGGAAGCAATCGGCGGGAAGGCCGTCACGGCCGGCGCGGCCTGCTTCCTGGTAGTACTGCTCGACGCTCTTCGGCAGAGCGAGATGAATGACGGCGTGCACGGCGGGCTTGTTGATGCCCAGGCCGAAGGCCATGGTGCCGACCAGGATGCGCACTTCGTCGGCCATCCACTTTTCCTGGTTTTCGCGGCGGGTGCGGCTATCCATCTGGCCGTGATAGCCGATGGCGGCGATGCCGTGTTCTTCGAGGAAATCGACGGTTTCTCCAACGCGAGCGATCGTAGGCGCGTAGACGATGACACTGCCGTCCGAGACTTGCCTTACGGCGCGAAGGAGGAGTTCGTCCTGTGTGCGGGCATTGGACTGGCGGACCATGTAGCGGAGGTTCGGGCGGCGGAAACTAGCGATGTGTTTGTACGGATCACGCAGGCGGAGCTGCTCGATGATGTCGCCGCGAACGCGCTTCGTAGCGCTGGCGGTGAAGGCGGCAAGGGGGCGGTCGGGAAAAATCTCGCGAAGGCGACTGAGCTGGCGGTATTCCGGGCGGAATTCATGGCCCCACTCGGAAATGCAATGGGCTTCGTCGATGGCAAAAAAGGAAATGGGGAGGCCCTTCAACCAGTCCACGGTGCCGCTTAGCGCAATGCGCTCCGGAGACAAATAGAGCAGTTGGTATTTGCCGTTGGCAGCTTGCCGGAGGATGTGGGAGCGTTCGTCAGGGAGAGTCGCGGAGTTCAAGCAGGCGGCGGAAATGCCCATTTGGAGGAGTTGCGAGACCTGGTCCTGCATCAACGCGATGAGCGGGGAGATTACGACGGCGGTGCGGGCATCGAGCACGGCGGGAAGTTGGTAGCACAGCGATTTCCCTCCACCGGTCGGCATGATGACGCAAGCGTCTCGGCCCGCGGCGAGGCAGCGGACGATGGCTTCCTGGCCAGGACGGAAGGCTTCGTAGCCCCAGTAGCGGCGCAGGGATCCATAAAGGAGGGCGCCGTCGTCGAAGGAAGGCGCGTTTTCGCCGCTTTGATCCGACAATGCGGGTGCCGTACCCATAGAGAGCTCCTAGGCCGAGCGGAGACAGGCGAGCAGATCTTCGCTTTTGTTTCGCTACATGTCAAGTGCAAATTTTGATAAAGGACTTACGCCGGAAACCTCGCCAAATCCCGCAAGAGCACAGGGGTAGAGCGTGGAACGATCAAAAGCGATTGGTATGGAAGCCGTAGATGTTGCCACCGATTGCTAGCAATTGTGGAATGGGGGCCAAGCTGTGCCAGCCCTTGGAGTGCGCCATCTTCTAGCTCAACCAGTTTACGCCGGTGGCCAGGGCTAGCCCTGTAGCGTAGTAGGCGGGCGCGGGCAGCCTGGCAAATGGCCTGGCCAAAGGATCCGACTCGGACCACCAGGAGTTATTCTGCACCTCCAGCGCCTGATGCATGTCTGCCAAAACTGGCGCCGTAGACTGCGGCGCTGAGGAGCACAAACCTGTTCTTTGAAAAACGCCCCGAGGATTGGGTCTTGCGTCAAATGGGGTTGCTTCGACAGCACGCATGGGGAATATGGGGTTCAAGTCCGATGATTTCGTTTCGAAGTGGGGCGCAGAGAGGCTTGGTTCGGACTGGGTTGATTCGGTTTGAGCGATGACGCAGGGCGCCGCTGCCAAAGCCCCTAGAATTGTAACGGCCCGGATCGATCGATAATTCATGGAGATCCTTCTTGCCGATGCAGAATGGAATCCGACCGGCGGTTCCCAAGAAAATCGAATCGTTCACGCGGACTGGGGCACTTGTCTTGCCAAGCGATCTGGACGTTGGCCCGATTTCGGCGGGCGGGAACTCGTGCGAGGAAGTCTTTTCTTTCGTGCTATTTCCGTTTCTTGATTCAGATTCCTGGGGGTCTTTTCTGAGAGATCTCCGGGGACGGTTCCGCTCGAGCGAGCGTCTCCTCAGACCATTTTGAAAAAGCCGATGCGGTGGCGTTTCAGATGGGGAATCGGCACGCGGCTCAGAGCAAGTTGCGGCACCCCTCACCCGGTGCCATAATCCAGTTTCGAAGCGACGAGCCGTCCGTGGCGGGTGGCACATGCTTGTTGCGAGTCTGTGCGGGATTTCTGGGGGATTTATGGCGCTGAGAGATGACTGGGTGGAAGCAAGAATCAAAGAAACCGCGAACGAGAACGGGTCGAGAAACGTGTCGCAGATGCATCTGGCGCGGCAGGGCGTGGTTACGGAAGAGATGCGGTACGTCGCAAAGAGAGAAAAGCTCGGGCCGGAATTGATTCGCAGCGAAGTGGCGCGCGGGCGAATGATCATTCCTGCGAACGTGAATCATCGCAACCTGGAGCCGATGGCGATTGGCATCGCGAGCAAATGCAAAATCAACGCGAACATCGGAAATTCCGCGACCAGTTCCAACATTGAGGAAGAGCTGAAGAAATTGCACCACGCCGTGCATTACGGCGCGGACACGGTGATGGATCTTTCGACGGGCGGTGATATTCCGACGATTCGAAAGGCGATCATCGAGGCGTCGCCGGTGCCGGTAGGGACCGTGCCGGTGTACGAGGCGATTTCGCGGGTGCGGCGGCCGGAAGACTTGACGATCGACCTGATGCTGGAAGTGATCGAGGAGCAGGCCGAGCAGGGCGTGGATTACATGACGATTCACGCGGGGGTACTGCGGGAGCATGTGCCGCTGGTGCGGAAGCGGATTACGGGAATTGTGAGTCGCGGCGGGTCGCTGATGGCGCACTGGATGGAGCATCACAAGAAGCAGAATTTTCTGTACGAAAACATCGAGGACGTCTGCAAGATTTTCAAGAAGCACGACGTGAGCTTTTCCTTCGGCGACGGCTTGCGGCCGGGTTGTATTGCGGACGCGAGCGATGAAGCGCAATTCGCGGAATTGAAAGTGCTGGGAGAGCTGACCTCGAAAGCGTGGGAGCATGATGTGCAGGTTATGATCGAAGGGCCAGGGCACGTGCCGCTGGACAAGATCAAGGAGCAGGTCGACAAGGAGACGGAGTGGTGCCACGAGGCGCCGTTCTACACGCTGGGGCCGCTGGTAACGGATATCGCGCCGGGATACGACCACATCACGAGCGCGATCGGGGCGGCAATGATCGGCTGGCACGGCGCGTCTATGCTGTGCTACGTGACGCCGAAGGAGCATTTGGGGCTGCCGAATCCGGAAGACGTGAAGCAGGGCGTGATCGCCTACAAAATTGCGGCGCACGCCGCGGACGTGGCGCGGCACCGGCCGGGCGCGCGGGACCGCGATGACGCATTGTCTTACGCGCGATTCCTGTTTGATTGGAACAAACAGTTTGAGCTTTCGCTTGATCCGGCGACTGCGCGCGCGATGCATGATGAGAATCTTCCCGACGACTTCTACAAAGAGGCGAAGTTCTGCTCGATGTGCGGGCCGAAATTCTGCTCGATGAACATCACGCAGATGGCGGACGCCGAGGGCGGCCACGACCAGTCCGAACGAAAGCAGAAGTTCGTCGAACTGCTGGCAAAGGTGCAAGGGGCGGGAGCGTAATTCAGCACAAGTTGGCAGGCATGGACAGCAAACCCCAATTCAAACCCCATCCGAGGTCGGCGCCAGGTGATTTCTACGTTGAAGATGCACGTGCATAGCTTGCGGAGTTCAACACGTTACGGCCCCGACTTGATGGACTGGACCGCGGAACACTTGCCCCACTGCTTTTGGAAATGACAGCCTGAGACGCACCGAGAGCTTGGACAGGCAATCGAGGTCCCGAAGGTACAGGAATTGGGATGCCACAGATACGCGGGACTGATCCGGAAATTCTCCGACGACTCCCGCGGGAGTATTGCGATTATTTTTCGCCGCAGCAATTCGTTCCGACAAGGTTTAGTCCAGATGGACAACATTCCAATTCGCATTGCTCGAGAACAAAAACAGTCTTGCGCACAGATTATGGAGAAAGATTTTCAGAACAGTTCAAACATGAAAGCACAGAACACTCCAGAGATGGATTTGCGCGAGGAATTTAACTACTGGGCGGAGGCGGGACGAGGCGGGGGCCCGGAAACAAAACTGCGAATTCACGCGTATCTCAATTCAGGAGCGAGCAGAGATGTTCTTCGAATTGAGCTGATGCCGAAAGGGGCGAAAACATGACCTTCCTGATTCTCTCCGCCATTTTGTACTTCCTCCCGACGATACTTGGGCGGCACAAGGGCGACGCCCTGGGAATCTTTCTGGTTAATCTGCTGTTTGGCTGGACGGTCATCGGCTGGTTTGTCGCGTTGATCTGGGCATGCGCCGCCGAAAGGTATGTGCCAGTCCGGTGTGTTCCGGCAAGCTCCGGCCGGTTTTGCTGCCAGTGCGGTTCGCTTGCTCCCGTTGGTGCCCACTATTGCGTTGCGTGCGGGCGAACCGTCTAGATAAAGAATGTCCAGGACACGCGAGTGACGGAACCAAAACCCGACCAAGCCCTCCGAGAGGAATTTGACCGCTGGGCGGAGGCGGGGCGTGGCGCGGAGATGGAGCAGGAGCACCTGCCGATTACGCTGCCGGTGCTGGAGAAAATGCGGCTGGCACCCACGGACAACGTGCTGGATGTGGGTTGCGGCGCGGGATGGCTCTCGCGGCGGCTTGCGAAATTGGTGCCCGAGGGCCGCGTGGTGGGAATGGACATCTCCGACGAGATGATTCGCCACGCGCGGCGCGCGAGCGCAGAGTTCGGCAATTTGCTGTTCGTGACAGGCGAAGTTAAGGAAATTCCCTGGCAGCCGCATTTTTTCTCGCACGCGATTTCCGTGGAATCGTCCTACTTCTGGCCTGATCCGGCCGCCGGAATCAAAAATATTTTTCGCGTGCTGCACGACGGCGGTTCGGCATGGATTTTGATCAACTATTACCGCGACAATCCGCATTGCCACCAGTGGGGTGAGTTGCTCGCGGTTCGAACGCATCTTCTATCCGGCGAGGAATGGGCTGAACTTTTCCGCGAGGCCGGATTCTCTAGCGTGGGGCATGAACGAATCGTGGATCCATCGCCCACACCAGAAATATATACCGGCCGGTGGTTCCGCGATGCGGAGCAGCTCCGCGCGTTCAAAGCGGAAGGCGCACTGCTGGTGCACGGAACAAAGTAAGTCCTCACACGTTGCCCTTTCCGAAACAAAATCCTTTGGGCACCGGCTTCGAACAGGCAACGACTGCTAAAATGAGGCCACGTTTGCCTTCCAGGTGATTGCAAGAAATTGTCCCAGACGGGTTGGACCGACTCGAGAGCAACGCGTGATGAACACGATGCCCAAGTTGCAAGTGCTCGTAGTGGACGATTCGCCCGTCTACCGGAAGCTGATCGAGCACACTCTGGAAGACGGAGGATACGCCCCGCTCTTTGCCAAAACGGGTAGCGAAGCGCTGGAACTCTACGCGCAGCACGCGCCGACGATCGTCATCACGGACTGGATGATGCTGGATTTCTCCGGACCGGAGCTTTGCGAACGAATCCGCGGAGACGCCCAGCACCTGTATACCTACATCATCGTGCTGACCAGCATTTCGGAAAAAGACAACGTGGTGAAGGGATTGGCAGCAGGCGCAGACGATTACCTGACGAAGCCGTTTGACCCGGGCGAACTGCTGGCGCGCATCGGAGTCGGACGCCGGACGATCGGCCTGCACCGTGAAATCGAAGCCAAGAACAAGTTGCTCGAGGAAATGGCGCATACGGACTCGCTTACAGGCTTGCCGAACCGGCGAGCGATCGAGGAGTGGGCCGCGCGGCAGCTTCGCGGGGCGGCGCGCCACGGGTTTGCCATTTGGGTTGCGAATGCGGATCTGGATAACTTCAAGAGCATCAACGACAGCTACGGCCACGATGCCGGCGACCGGGTTCTGCAGAAATTCGCCGAGGTGCTGAAAGAAAATACGCGCGCATCGGACATCAGCGGCCGGATGGGTGGCGATGAATTCCTGCTGGTGATGACGCATCTGGACGAGAAAAGCACACGGCTGACAGTGGAGCGGCTGCGCAAGCAGTTTGCGGATCTGAAATTTTCATTTGGCGGTGAGACTGTTTCCGTGACAGCGAGTTTCGGGATCGCCGGGTTCCATGGCAAGGAGCCTCCGGACTTTACCAAACTGGTCCGGCAGGCGGATAAGGCGCTGTATAGGGGCAAGCGGGCAGGGCGAAATCAGGTCACGGTCGAATCCCTCTAGGCTTTTTCCTCTTTCTTCCTTTGGTTTCAGATTCTGGTGACATAACGGGAACTATGGTATGAGGGAACGCGGCCCGCCCGCCTGCGCGGTCGGGATTGACTTTTTCGCGAGCCGCGCGTGGACCGGTTCACAAGTATTGTTTTGAGGATCGAGGCCTTGGGATGTCCTTTCTGAGCAGTGGGGTGGCGGTAGTGACCGGGGCGGGGTCCGGCATCGGGCGGGCGCTCGCACAGCAACTCGCGGCGGAGGGTTCGGCATTGGCGATTGCCGATATTGATGAAGCGGGACTGGCGGAAACCACACAATTGCTCGGTAAGAAAGCTGCGCTGCTGACGGCGACGGTCTTGGATGTCGCCGATGAGGCGGGCGTGAACGCGTTTGCGGAAGAGGTCGGCCGCAGGCATGAACGCGTAACACTGCTCATCAATAATGCGGGCGTCGCGATGGAGGGTACGTTCGAGGAGATCTCGCTGGATGATTTTCGCTGGCTGATGAATATCAATTTTTGGGGCATAGTGCACGGCGTGAAGTTTTTCCTGCCGATGCTGAAGCGGGAGCAGCGAGCGCACATTGTCAATATTTCCAGCGTTTTTGGGTTGATCGCACCGCCGGGCCAACCAGCGTATTCCGCCAGCAAGTTTGCGGTACGGGGATTTACAGAATGCCTGCGGCATGAACTTGCTGGCACACCCGTGCATGTTTCTTGCGTGCACCCGGCCGGAATCCGGACGGCGATTGCGCGCCGGGCGCGAGTGGGGGCCGGTGTAAGGCGAAAGGGACTCGAGGAGAAAGCGGCTCGATTTGAAAAGCTATTCCGGACTTCTCCGGAAGTGGCCGCAGCGCGGATTCTGCGGGGCGTCGAGCGCCGCGAACCGCGCATCCTGATCGGCTCGGACGCCTACAAGATCGACATTTTGCAGCGCCTGCGGCCGGCTTCGTACTGGAAGACGCTCGCGCGCATGGCGAAAGACTGAGTCCCTGTGTTCCATCGCAGAGCTTAGTTGAGTTAATTGCTGAAGGTTGACGATGAGAACTGGACGCAGGGTGGCACAAAAAAACACGCTACTGGCCGTAGCCGGGCTAATCGAAAAATGAGTCACCACCAGACGGCGAGACATTTTGACTAGACTACTTGCGGAAGATATACTCCGCGGAAGATAGTCAGCGCTGTGGGGAGAATGGCGGCCTATGGGTGTTCTGGACCAGCGGTTCGAAAAGAATTTCATGATCACCTCGGTGGACTACGTATTCAACTGGGCGCGGAAGAGCGCCATCTGGCCGCTGACGTTTGGATTGGCGTGCTGCGCGATCGAGATGATCGCGTCGACGACGTCGCGCTTTGACATGGCGCGGTTTGGCGCGGAAGTATTCCGGCCGTCGCCGCGGCAGGCAGATTTGATGATTGTGGCAGGGACGGTGACGCTGAAAATGGGGCCGGTGCTGAAGCGCGTGTGGGAGCAGATGCCGGACCCGAAGTGGTGCATCTCGATGGGAGCGTGCTCGAGCGTGGGTGGGCCGTTCAATGCGTATTCGGTGCTGCAGGGCGTGGACAAGATCGTTCCGGTAGATGTGTACGTCGTGGGATGCCCGCCGCGGCCGGAAGGGCTGTTTTTCGCGCTGCTGAAGCTGCAGGACAAGATCGATCAGATGACGCTGGCGAAGCGGCCGACGGAAGTGCGGTTGAAGCCTGAGATGGTGGAAGAATTCAAGCAGGGAGTGATGGTGGCGCAGAGTCCGGCGCCAAGATAAGCAAATGGGTAAGGAAGTATAGGAACGAGATGCGTGCCCCGGCGAAATTGGAAAGACGAAGGAATTTAACGCAGAGGGCACAGAGAGCACTGAAAAGGGGAGAGAAAAAGAACCATGGCGTTTGCGCGGGCTGCCAAGACCAATGAAATTACTCCGGGAACGATCCGCGAGTTCCAGGTGGAGGGTAAAGCGATCGCCCTGGCGAACATTGGCGGTAAGTTCTACGCCATTAACAATACTTGCCTGCACCGCGGGGGGCCGCTGGGCCAAGGAGTTATGGACGGCAACGTGGTGACCTGTCCCTGGCATGGGTGGCAATACGACGTAACCACGGGCAAAATCAGCCAGAACCCGGCCGTGGGGGTGGACTGCTACCGTGTGGAGGTCCGCGGGGAGGATATATTCGTTGACGTCGGGTAACCTACGCTAACTATAAGAAAATAAAATAGATACTCGAACTCTGGCGCAGACTTTGCAATCGGGCCCTTTCCAGCTAGTCCCGGTCAGTATCGCCTAACCCCCACATTTTGTTTCGCTTTTTGTGTGTCAGCGTGTATATTGCTGCCGACTCCAAGCGATCGATGTCGACTCCGACTGCCCAACGACACTACTGGATCTTCACCGCCGACCCCCACCACTATCACTGGGACACCCTCTTTGTGAAGGGTAAGGAAATGTGGCACGGCGCCAGCTCGAAACCGGACGCGATTCGCGCGCTGAAACAGGTGCGCAAGGGCGACCGCGTGCTGTGCTATCACTCGGCGCCCGACCGTTCCCTGTATTCGATTGCGGAGATCACCCGGGATCCTTATCCCGATCCGCACGATCGCAAGGAAAAAAACCTGGTCGCGGACTTGCGGGCGTTCGAAAAGCTGCCGCGGCAGGTGACGCTTGCGGAACTCCGCGCCAATCCGGCGCTGAAGAAAATGAAACTGCTGAAGAATGTGCGGCTGATTGTCTCGATGATCAGCGACACGGAATACCAGGAGATCCTTCGCATGGCTGGGATTGTTGCGACGCCGGGCATCCCGCTGCCGTAGGAATGAACGGGGGTATCCGATGTCTGCCGTGGGCCGTTCGGTGCGCTCGCCCTTTGTATTGCCGCCCTCATAACAATGTTTCCAGACAAGCCGCGCCAGAATTCGATGCTCGAAAGGATTCCGTCAGGGAAGACGCGAGTGCTCGATCTCAGCTACGCGATTAACAGCAAGCTGGTGCCTTGGCCAGGAGATGAAAAATTCTTCGAAGCGAAGGTGAATGCCACCATCGAGAAGAACGGTTACTTCACGCGGAGCTTCTGGATGCTCGAACATTACGGAACGCACCTGGACGCTCCGGCACACTTTCCGCCGGGGAAAGCAACGGTGGACCAGATCCCTGCGAAGCAACTGATGGGGCCCGCTGTTGTGCTGGACGTGCGCGCGGAAGGAGCGAAGGACGCGGATTTTCAGCTTCTTAGGGCGGGCGTGGAAGAGTGGGAGAAGCGTCACGGACGCATTCCGGAAGGGGCTATCGTGTTGCTGCGGACGGGATGGGCGTCCCGTTGGCCGGACGCGCAGCGCTACCGCAATCAGGATACGCAGGGAAAGATGCATTTTCCGGGGTTTTCATCGGGGGCGGCAAAATTGCTAATCGAAAGAAAAGTGAGCGGGTTGGGTTGCGACACGATGAGCATTGACTATGGAGCATCGGCAGATTTTGCGGTGCATCGCTTGGCGCTCGGGGCGAGCTTATATCATCTGGAAAACCTTGCTGACCTGAGTGAAATGCCGGAGAGCGGAGCGTTCCTGATTGCAGCGCCCATTAAGCTGGAGGGCGGCTCTGGAGGGCCAGTGCGCGTGTTCGCGCTTTTGCCCTGACGCATCTCATTTTCGCGAACATTTTTGGAGTTTCTTACGTCTCAGAAGGTAGGTTCCGTGCCGGAGTCGGTGCATAAAGCCAACAATCTTGTGAACGGCGGCTGCGCGGCGGGCTAGCGCATTTATTCCCAGTTGTAATTCCGGAGCAGCCATCGTATCCGAATTATCACAAAAAGTAGCCGGGCCGGACTCTCAAATTGCGGGGGTGCAACAATGCGGCGCCCCTGCAATATCAATGAGGCTGATCCAGTTGCTCCCTGTTTTTTGCTCGAAGCTTTCGCGGCCAAATCGCTGAACTGCCGGAGCTCACTTACTGTGCGAAGAGCGCTGGTCTCTGGGGTGTGTTATTTTGGGGGTTGGTTCTCTTATGCCGGAACTTCCTGAGGTCGAAACAGTAGCGCGTGGATTGCGGCGAGCGATTCTTGGACGGCGGATTGTCTCCGTGACGCTCGGGAAGACGGATTTCATTGATGATCCCGCGGCGCTGGAGGAGCATTTGCCGGGGCGGCAAATTGCGGCCGTGGAGCGTTTTGGAAAGTTCATGTTGTTGCGGCTTTCCGCGGCACTTGGAAGCAACCGCATCCCCAGCAATGGCGATGCTGCGCCTGCGGCACTGCTGGTGCATTTGGGCATGACCGGTCAAATCGCGCCGATGCCGTCGGCGCAACCGCGTGAAAAACACACTCATGTTTGCCTGCTGCTGGATGATGGGCGCGAGTTGCGCTACACGGATGCCCGGCGCTTCGGACGGATCGCCTACTTGACGGAGGCGCCGCTCGCCGAAGAGCTAAAGGAATTTGGGGCCGATCCGCTGGAGGTGAGCGATGAAGAATTTGCGAGCCGGATTCGAGGGCGGCGCGCGCGGATCAAGGCGCTGTTGCTGGACCAGAGCGTGCTACGCGGCGTCGGCAATATCTATGCGGATGAAAGTTTGTGGCGGGCCAAAATTCATCCGGCGCGGCTGGGAGCACAACTGGGCAAGGAGCAAACGAAGACGCTGCGACGCGTGTTGCAAGAAATTCTGCAGAAAGCAATTGTGATGCGCGGGTCATCGATTTCCGATTTTCTTGACGCGGAAGGAGAGCCTGGGGAATATCAGCGGCACCACCGGGCGTACGGACGCGAGGGGAAAGCGTGTTACCGGTGCCAGTCTTCGGTTCGGCGGGCGATTGTTGCCGGGCGAAGCAGTTATTTTTGTCCGAAGTGCCAGCCCGGGCCGAGGCGATTTGCGGTCTTGCCGATGCCCAAGAAAAAGCGAAAGAAAGTCTAACACAGAGGCGCAGAGTTCGCGGAGAGGTCGCAGAGAGGAAATTGCAAATCTCGGTGCGGATTGGAGTTAGGACGGAGGAAAATGAAACCTGGAGAGCGGCTACGACCGTCTATACGTACAAGCCCGGAGGGTGGGCCGCGCAGCCAGCGACGATAGTGGGCGGAGATGGCTGGGCGAACGCGAATGACTTCTTTCCGTGAAATCTTGTTAAAGACTTTGAGGGAGAACGAATGAACTCACGTCGAGTGGCGCTGTTGTGGTGTGCGGTGGTGCTGGTACTTGCCGGAGTACGCGCGGGATCGGCGAAGCCTGCGGCGGAAGATACGAGTGCGTTCGCTGCCGCGGACGCCCAGATTCTGAGCGAGGTGCGCGACCACAGCGAGGCGATGCAGAACAGCGAATACCTGGGGGACGCCATCGGGCCGCGGCTGACGGGCGCACCGCAATTGAAGCAGGCCAATGATTGGACAGCGGCCAAATTTCGCGAGTACGGCCTCACGAATGTGCATCTGGAGCCGTGGACCATCGCGCATTCCTGGACACGAGGAACGGCGCGCGTGCGAATTGTTTCTCCGACGGAGCATCCACTGACCATTGCCTCGGCGGGTTGGGCTCCGGGCACAGCGGGAGTCGTACGCGGACCGGTGGTATACGTTGATATCAAGAAGGATGAAGATTTTGAAAAGTATCGCGGGAAACTGAAGGGTGCGATCGTGATTGCTCAGGAACCCGCGAGTCTTTCGCCGCCGAAGCCAGACGAACCATTCAGCGGGGTAAATCGTCCAATGCAGACACCTCCGCCGCTGAAGGGCCAGCCGGCTGCGCCGTCACTCATTGCAGCGATGATGGCGGAAGCGCGGAAACGGACGGAGTTTTACAAGCAAGAGGGCGTGGCGGTGGTGCTGCGCGATTCGAACAAGCCGCACGGCCTGCTGAACATGACAGGAATCGGCGGAGAGAAATTCGAGATAGGAGCGATTCCCACGGCGTTCATCACCGGTGAAGGCTACCGGATGCTCTACCGGATGGAAAAGCATGGCCCGGTACAAGTCGAAATCGAGATGACTAATTCGTTCAGCGACAAGCCCGTGGAGGTCTACAATACGGTCGCGGAAATCAAGGGAAGTGAAAAACCGGATGAAGTGGTGATTCTCGGGGCGCACCTGGATTCCTGGGATTTGGGAACCGGCTCGACGGACAACGGGACGGGCTCGATGGCGGTTCTCGAGGCGGCGCGCACCCTGGCAAAACTGAACCTGAAGCCGAAACGGACGATCCGCTTCATTTTGTTCAGCGGAGAAGAACAAGGCTTGTGTGGCTCGGTGAAATACGTGGAAGCACACAAGGACGAATTGGAGAAGATTTCCGGCGTGCTGGTGCACGATACAGGAACGGGGAGAGTACTGACGCTGGCGTTGCATGACAATTATCAGGACCGGGAGATTGTGGACCAAGTACTGGCGCCGCTGAAAGAATTGCGGCTGCGTGAGCCGACGATGATGCACATGTCGGGGACGGACCATTTGTCTTTCAACGAGGCGGGAGTGCCGGGCTTCTGGGCGTTGCAGGATGGTGCGGAATACATCAAGACGCATCACAGCCAGTCGGACACGTTCGACAAAGTGTGGAAGGACGATCTGAATGAGGGTGCGCAGGTGCTGGCGGCGTGGGCGTACAACACCGCGCAGTTGCCGGAAATGTTGCCGCGGCGGCCTCTGCCGTATCGCCCGTCTGCCGATGCAGCGAAGGCCGAAGCGCCAAAGCCGGATCCGATCGTGGAGGTGGACACGAAGATTCTGGAGCAGGTGAAGTCCGACCAGGCCGAGCTAAAATCCAACATGGAATATCTAACGGATCGTATCGGCCCACGGCTGACGGGTTCTCCGCAGCTCGATCGCGCCAGCCACTGGACGCTCGAACGATTCAAGGAATTGGGTCTTTCGAATGCGCACCTGGAGCCCTGGACCGTTGCGAATAGTTGGACGCGCGGGCCGGCGACGGGAAGAATTCTCGCTCCAACCAACGCAATACTCACGATGGCTACCGCAGGATGGTCTCCAAGCACGAATGGAACGATTCGTGGCGCGGTCCTGGGTTTGGCTTTCGACAAGTTGGCGGACCTTGACAAATACCGGGGAAAACTGAAGGGAGCAATTGTTTTGTTGGGGCACCCAAGGGAGATGGAAGCTCCGGGAAACCCGATGACCACGCCATGGGGCGAAGAAACAATTCCTATTGCGCATCCCAAGGGAGAGGCGCCGTACGTTTCGGGCGAGTATCGAAAAATCCGCATGGCGCTCACGAAAATGATTTCCGATGAAAAACCGGCGGCGGTGCTCATTGGTTCCGAAAAAGAGTACGGGCTGCTCAATATGAGCACGTATTCGCGGGACTACCAGCCGGCGGGCGCCCCAGTCGCCTATGTGGCACGTGAAAATTACCGGCAACTGTGGCGCCTGCTGGACGAGGGGCCGATTCAAGTGGAAGTCAACATTGAGGGGAAGCTCAGCGGAAAACCGGTGGAAGTTTATAACACCGTGGCGGAAATTCCGGGAAGCGAGAAGCCGGATGAGGTCGTGATTCTCGGCGCGCATCTCGATTCATGGGATTTGGGGACCGGTGCAACCGACAACGGCACTGGCTCGGTGGCCGTGCTGGCCGCGGCGCGCGCGTTGCAGAAGGTGGGCGTGAGGCCGAAGCGAACAATCCGGTTCGTGCTGTTCACCGGCGAAGAACAGGGTTTGGTCGGATCGAGGGCATACGTGAAAGCGCATCAGAGCGAACTGGGAAAAATTTCAGGCGTGCTGGTGCACGACAGCGGCACAGGCAAAGTGCTGACGGTTGGCCTGATGGGAAACTATGCCGCGCGGGAGACGATCGACCACGCGCTATACCCGCTAGGCCGCGCGAAGGAAGTCGGATTGATGGAGCCGACGCTGCGCACGGAAGGGGGCAGCGATCACGTGCCGTTCGATGAGGCCGGCGTGCCGGGATTCTGGTGCGTGCAGGACCCCGCGGATTACGACAAAGCTCATCACTCGCAGGCGGACACGATCGAGAGAGTGCGCTGGGATGATCTGACGGAAGGCGCGCAAGTGCTGGCGGCTTTCGCGTACAACGTGGCGGAACTTCCGGAGATGCTTCCGCGCAAGACCGCGAAAAAGGGAAGCGACTAAGCCAGGCGCATGCGTGCCGTTCTACAAAAAGTCAGCTGCGCGCGTGTGACCGTGGAAGGAAAAGTGACGGGCGAAATCGGCGCCGGGCTGATGATTTTGCTTGGCGTGGGGCGCGAGGATACTTCTGCTGTTTCGTCCTCGATGGCGGAGAAGTGCGCGAACCTGCGCATTTTCGAGGACGATGCTGGGAAGATGAACCGGTCGCTGCTGGACGTCAAAGGCAGCGCGCTGGTGGTGTCCCAGTTCACGCTCTACGGCGACGTACGCGGGCAGCGGCGGCCGAGCTTTATTGCGGCCGCTCCTCCCGAGCAAGCCAAAGCCTTGTATGATGAATTTTGCTCTGCCCTTCGCAAACTCGGTGTGACTGTGGCCACCGGAGTCTTTCAAGCAATGATGTCCGTGGAGCTGGTCAATGAAGGCCCGGTCACGATCCTCCTCGATTCCGACAAAACCTTCTAAGAAAAGTCCCATCCGGCAAGTTCCTAAAGAGAAGTGGAATTGCGCGCGCGCGTTGCGCAAGCTGCGCTCCCTGGGGGAACAGCGAAATATCGACGGCATGGCGCGGTACGGGATTCGCGCGAAAGTCGTGTATGGCGTGGCGAAGCCGAGGATGGACGAGCTAGCGCGCAGAATCGGTCGGGACCACGAACTGGCGCTGGAACTGTGGGGCACAGGCGTCCACGAGGCGCGGATTCTGGCGGGAATGATCGACGTCGCAGAGCAAGTCACATCGAAACAAATGGATCGTTGGGTACATGATTTCGATAACTGGGATGTGTGCGACGGGACCTGCTGCCACCTGTTTGTTTTTGCGGAACCCGCGTGGAAGAAGGCCATCGAATGGAGCAGACGCAACGAAGAATTCATCAAGCGGGCAGGTTTTGCGCTTATGGCGTATCTTGCTTACCGGGACAAGACGGCCGCGGACGCAAAGTTTTCGCGACTACTGCCGATGATTGCGCGGGAGGCCCATGACGAGCGAAATTTTGTCAGAAAGGCCGTGAATTGGGCTTTGCGGAACATCGGGAAGAGAAACGTTCGGCTGAATCGGGCCGCCATTCGCGAAGCGGAAAAGATTCGTAAACAGAATTTACGCGCGGCACGGTGGATTGCCGCGGACGCACTTCGCGAACTGAAGAGTGACGCCGTGCAATCGCGGTTGCAACGGAAGGCGACTTGAAGTAGATGGCAGTAGCAAGCAAAAACGAACTGAAGATTCGCCGCGCGAAGAGCACCGATGCGCAGCGGATTGCGGAGCTCAGTGGACAGCTTGGGTATCCGGCAACCACGGCCCAGATGCGCGAACGATTGCGCGAAATCAAACCCGTCTCGCAGCATGCTGTTCTTGTGGCGGAATCTGCAAAGGACGGAGTCATCGGCTGGTTGCATATAAGCAGGGAGCCGCTTCTTGAAGTGGAGATACGCGCCGAAGTGAACGGGCTCGTCGTGGCTGAAGGGCAGCGAAGCGCCGGAGCGGGCGCCCGGTTGCTCGCCGCCGCGGAAGAGTGGGCGCGAAAGCACGGCTGCAAGAGCATGTCCGTGCGATCGAACGTGATTCGCGAGCGCGCGCACAAGTTTTACGAACGAAACGGCTACGAGCACTACAAGACGCAGAAGTCTTTTCGCAAACTGCTCTGAACTTAGTGAGAATCCCCACCCAATTCCTTCCAAAATCGCGCTTGGCAGGAGAGTCCCACAATATATCGCATTACGATATACTTGTCCAATGGCGAAGGAGATTGAGATCACTTCCGCGGAGTACCGGGCGCTCGCGGAGCTGCGGTACCTCATTCGCAAGTTCGTCGGGGAAGGTGACGCGGTGGCGCGCGCCGCGGGCGTCGAGCCGCAGCAATACCTGTTGCTGCTTGCGATTCGTGGGCTGCCTGAAGGCGAAGAGGCTACCATCCAGGCCCTGGCGGACCGTCTAGCGCTGAAACATCACAGCATGGTGGAACTCATCGACCGCCTCGAACTGCACGGCTACGTGCGCCGGAGCCGCAGGCGGGACGACCGACGTCGCGTACTAGTGGCGCTCCTGCCGAAGGGAGAAAAACTTCTCGAGCAAGTGGCGCGTTACCGCATCAGCGAGCTCCGCTCAAATGGCACTGCTTTGGTGAATGCCATCAGGGCCTTACTGGAAGATGGCCAGGCGCTGCACGCGGAGAGAAAAACTAGGAACAGCTGACGGAGTGTAAGAGTCCGAGAGAGGTCCTTCGACTTGCTAGCGGGATCGCGGTTGCGTCGGTTCTGGGTTGGGCCGTGGAAGCAGGCTGTGGCGCAGAAGAACCGGGCCGATGCCCGGCCTCTGCATGGGTGCATTGCGGGGCATAAGCAACGATCAGAAATTAGGAAAAAGCCGGGCCAGTTCGGTCGGTCCCGCAACAGCATCTGAGACGCAAAATGCGCGAATGACAACGGAAGAGAAAGGCGGATGAAGGGGATTACTTCCGGATGACCGACGGCGCGGAGGTACTATAGGTCAAGGAGCAGGGAGCCGTGACCACACGTCAACCGAAAGTTCACACACAACTGGGTCAAGCCGCAGTGCGGATCTTTGCCGCCAACGAGCGCATGAACCAGATTCTTATCGAACATCTTGACCCTACCGCCTGGAGAGCCAAACCACCCGGCAAGGCCCGCCCCATTGCGGCGATCTTCACGCACATGCACAATGTCCGCTCCAAGTGGGTCAGGCTTACAGCTCCGCACCTGAAGGTTCCACGACAGCTCGACCGCGCGCACTGCACACCGCAGCAGGCCCGTGCGGGATTGGCCGAGAGCTCCGCTCGCTGCGTGGAGATGCTCGCTGAAGCGCTCGGCGGTAGTGGTGGCCGCATCAAGAAGTTTCTCAGAGACGGCTGGGGCCGGCCTTGGCCGGTTGGCGTGGAAATGCTGTGCTACATGCTTTCTCACGAAGCCCACCATCGCGGGCAGGTGTGTATGCTCGCGCATCAGCTCGGATTCCGGTTGCCTATCGAGGTGACGTCCGGGATCTGGAATTGGGAAAAGCTGTGGAAAGAGTGCGGGTGGCCTGGCGACCCCGGCTATGATTCCTAGACTTTTGCCAGTATTGATTCCAAATAAGTTTAGGGCTAGAGGAGCACAGAATGGATTCTGTGCCACTGGGCGGCCATTGGAACTCTAGAAGCCGCCGCCGCCACCACCGCCGAAGCCGCCGCCCGACGATCCTCCGCCATCACCGCCGCCAAAACCGGATCCCCCGGAACTGCGCGGAGCGGAGGTCATGACGCTGCTGGCGCGGGAGGACATGCTGTTGAGGTCGCTGGTGAACATCATGGGGTAGAAACTCGGGCCGTACGAGCCGCGATACCAATCCGGCGGCTGGGTCATGATTCCTTGGAAGGCTTTGCTCCAATTTTTCTCCACGCCGAGCGCCATGGCGTAGGGCAGAAATTTCTCAAACATCTGAGGCGTCTTAATCATGCGATTGAAGCGGTCGGATTCGACGTGATTGAGAAAGTCTTCGAAGCCGAGAACGCCTTCTAGAGCGCGCGTACCTTGTTCTGTGTGCGCAGGCATAAACCAGCCGAAGGCGCAGATTACGATCGCGCTGAGAACCCCGGCAATAATAAATGTGAGCGGTGCCATACCCAGGCTGGAAGCGACCGCACTCCCAGCCCAGATCGCAAGAGCTCCGAAAACTACGCCGATACCGATGTACGCGGCGCGAACGCTGTCCGGCCGCCGGCGATAGTAGCCATGCGTGACGAGCGACGCGAAAATGCTGTCCTTGATGCCCGGCAAGTTTGTGTAGAAGCGATTTTCGAGGCTGGACATGGAAACAGATTCGCCAACCGTCCCCGGTGAAAAAATTCCATTCAGCAGGACTTGCTCATGGGGTTTGAGTTTCGCCCATTCTGCACGGTCCTTTTTCAGAATGAAGTTGTAGTCTTTGTCGTGAATAAGGCCCAGCATGCGATCTTTCTGATGCTCCTCGATCACCAGATAGCCGCGCACGGCGAGATCGACGATGGTGGAGGTAATGTCGCGCATGTCGGCGGAGTTATCAACGAGCGTACCGGCTTCGCCCGGCGTGAGTTGATCCGGCGGCTCGTATTGCGCGGCGATCGGACGCAAGCGCGGATCGCGGCCGCGGGTCCACCAGAGATAAAACATGATGACGAAAACGATGAAAGGTAAGCCGAGCGGCCAATTGCTTCTCAGGAACAGTGATGCTTTGTCGAATGCCGTCGGCTCGTGGACGAAGCCTTTGTCGAAGGCCACGGCGATCGTCAAGCCTTCGTGATAGCCAAGCGGATGGCGCGTGCGCACTTCCACGCCGTTGCCCACGATCTCGGAGTCGGCTTCCTGCGCGCGTGAGTGATACGCGCCCGTGAAAACATTCGCACGAATGCCCGTCGTGCCCTCGGGCAGGAGCGCGCGTGCATGCGCCGATTGGATGGGCATGTCCCACTCGTCGCCGGTGACGTTCCAGTAGAGCTCGTCGTGATCCTCAAAGAAACGAAGAGCGTCGGAGATGCTGTACTCGATCACGATGGTCTTGTGAGTGTCCTGCGCACCGGGTACGTAGACTTTCAGCTTGCGGTAGTGCCGCTCGCGGCTGCTCTCGAATTTCAGCGAATTTCCGTTTTCATCGGTGACACGCTTCACATTGAGGAAAAGTGTGTAGTTCAGCCCCTGCGGGGTCACATACTCAACGGGGATTTCGCGATAGAGGCCCTTCCAGGAGCCGATGAATTGCACTTGAATCGTTTCTGTGACGTCAATCGTGCCTTTCGGGGAGACGACGATCTCCGAATCGAATTTCTCGATGCGAAGTTCACGAGCTACGGCGACGGAAGCAAACAGGGAGAAAACCGCGAGAAAGAGAATAGCGGCGTAAGCAAGGTGATTGTGTTTAAGCAGGGCGCGGTTCATGCGGGCCGCTGTTTTACTTGGCGGTCGGCGCGCTTGGTGCGTTGAAGCTCACCTTGGGCGCTTCGCGTTCGGCTGGAGCGGTCACTTCGAAGAACTCGCGCGGCTTGAAGCCGAGCATGTTGGCAAAGATGTTGGTCGGGAACTGCTGAATTTTGGTGTTGAGGTCGCGCACCACGGCGTTGTAGTAGCGCCGCGCGTTCTGCACGGTGTCCTCGATTTGGGAGAGCGAATTCTGAAGCGAAGTGAAGCTTTCGATGGCGCGGAGTTGCGGGTAGGCCTCGGCAAGCGCAAAGAGGCTCTTCAGCGCGCCGGAGAGCATGTTTTCCGCTTGAGCCTTGTCACCGGGGCTGGTCGCGTTCATTGCGCGGTTGCGCGCGTTGATGACCGCTTCGAGTGTGCCCTTTTCGTGGCCCGCATAGCCTTTCACGGTTTCCACGAGGTTGGGTATCAGGTCGTAGCGGCGCTTCAGCTGAACGTCGATATCCGCCCAGGCATTGTCGATCTGCACTTTCAGCCGCACCAGGCTGTTGTACATCCCGATCGCGAGAATAACGAGCAGAACGAGGAGGCCCAAAATGATTATGCCGGTCATCGAAGAACCTCACACGAGATGGAATACTTGCCGACAGCGTGCTCCAGCTTCCACTGCAGTCAATATACGTGGCGCCTTAGTGGGTGTAAAGAGCAGGAGACGCGCGGGGCTCTCAAGAATGCGATGGAAGCAGACAATACCCACGGAGGAAGAACTGGGAGCTGCCCATCTGCAGTCTGGAGTCGGGGTGAGACCCGAAGACGCCGCACAGGCTGTAATTTTGCTCGATCCAGGACATCAAGAGGCGGTCGTAATCTGTGCCAAACGTGGTTTCGGCAAATTCTCGAGCCGCACGGTTGGCGATGAGAATTACAGACGTGTGTGATCTACGGAGCCTGTCGATGGCGTCTTCTTCCCCCGCGGCGTCAAGAAAACCCGGCAGATTAATCTCGTCGCGCAAAGGATTCCGCCGGTCAGATAGAAATAAGAGCGATGTTCCTTCCGGCATGACGGCGACAGGATCCCCTGGTGCGGTTTTCGCTTCGATGAAATGCAGGGCTTGATCGAAGGCGACACCTAGCTCGATGGACGTGCGCCACGTCCCGCGACCGGTCACAAAGGAGTAAGGAAAGTGACGCCGGTAGCGCACGGAAAGAGTAACCGCCGTCGCCAACACACTAATTGCAAGGACGATCGAAGCGAGCTGCGCGGCGCGGAGACGCGTTGCAGGATCGGGCAGAAACAAAGGGAAGATCACCAACCATAGGTAGATGAAAAGGACGAACGAGCCCGGCAGAAGAAAAGAGCTGAGCGCGCCGCCCGTGGAAACGCGAAGCAGGATTCTTGCCAGGCAGCCGAGTGCGGAAGCGACAAGAACCACCACGGTGCCGGCGTGGATTTGCATGGCTAGAGTTCCGTGACGCTGGGCGCGTACGAATGCGACGATGCCCGCAGCGGCAAGGGCGAGCAAGAGAAAGGGCATTGCCATGAGCGGACCCAAGTCTGAGAGACCGATCCCCGTTATCACGATTCCGGCAAGAGAAATTACGAGCATTGCCACAGCCCGCCCTGGGGTTCGTGCTGCGGGTTCGCGCTCATCGGCTAAATGCGCGCGGTTCCTTCCGAGCAGTGCGACGGAAGCCAGGAGCCCCCCGAAAGCGATCAGGCGGCCTAGCGATAAGATCATCAGGCCCAGCGAATGCCAGGGGTGGTCAAATCCAAAGCGCAGCCCGTAGAAATAGAGCCACTGCCAGGGCAAATGCCCGAAAAATAGATGGTTTTGGACCGTAAGCGTCCGCCAGCCTACCTGCGAGGCAAGCCACGCGTAAACCAACGCGGGTACGCTCAGAGCAGCCGCCAAAAACGCCACATTCCATTGAACCATGGCACGGATGCGAGGATATCCGGCGACCGCCGCTGCCACGAGTCCTGTTCCGACCGCCGCGCCGCCCATTTCTGTCTTGGCGAGAACCGCGAGTGATGCCACCATGCCCGCAACGAGCAGCCATCCAATACTTCGTTTCCGGAGAAAAATCACCAGCAGCGCGGTCGTGGCCAGCACCAGGGTAGTGCCGTCGAGTCCAGAGTAGGCGTAGGCAAGGATGTAGGTTCCCTGGGGCTTCAGGGCACATACCCAGGTAACTGCCAGGCACGCAATTGTCGCCTCGAAGCGGCCAGCGATCTGCCTTGCGAGCCAATAGACGAGTGCGAGGATTATCATAGTGGCGACAATGCCGTGGCCCCAAAGAACCCAGAGAGACGGACGGAAGATGCGGTAAAGAAGTGTGTTTAAGTAGGGAGACAATGGCCCATAGAGGTAGCCGACATCGGAATACAACATCTCGCCGCGGGCGAGCCGCAGAGGGACATTCAGTTCGCGTCCATGATCGACCAGGGGGTTGCCCCAGCATTGCCAGGACGCTGCCAGACCCACGGCGAGAGAAGCTAGGATCAACACCAGGTAAGGCGCATCTTTTCGATTGATGCTTTCCGCAGGCGGCGTGGTAAGCGCACCCAAGATGGCCCGCCACACCCGGCCAGCGCCAGATGCGAAACGATCAACTGTGTTCACTTGGTTGGTTCTCCCGAGCGAAGCCCGGCCCAGGAGGTCAAGGAATTGAAGGCGGCGGAGAATCACGAAGCTCCAATATACCACTAGTGGTCCCTCCTCAATCATGAGGAATCGGCAGCGGATTCCCGGCCTGTTTAGATTGCAGCGAGCTTGGCATTGCAATTCGAGACGGACTGGATTATCTCTAACATAAGGTCTCGAATTGATTTATGCTGCGCGCCAAGGTTGGCAGTTTCTTTTGTGCCCACCCGAAGCCTAGATTCTGGTTGACGACCGTGCTCTCCAAAGCGCTCAGCGCTTCCGTGTGCGGGATTGGCTCGGCCTTTCCCCGCATCTGAGCGAGGCCATCCAGTACAGAACACTGGACCGCTACTATTGGGCATTGGTAGGACGGACATTCCTGTCTGTCCCTCTGGAGTTTTGAAGTCGGGCAATGCTGAATGATCTGGAGTCAGATCGAGGGGCAGGCGAGAATGCCTGTCCTACCCGGAGGAACCGAACGCGCCAGCCAGCCTGTCTGCTCCATTGACTCCGTTTCCGTGGCTATGTTACCCATAGAGCGCTCAGTCTAGGGGCTCCCGGGCATCGGCTCACCAAAACATGGCGCCTGACACCAAGCACCTCGAAATGACGCTGGAGACGCAGGTCGAAAGCGTGAATCTTGCCGAGGAGATGTGCCTGCGCGTTGCCGAGGCGGCCGGATTCGGCGAAGACGATTGCTACCGCATCGGCATGAGTGTACGCGAAGGCGTGATCAACGCATTCCACTACGGAAACCAGGAGCGCCCGGAGAAGAAGATTTATCTGGCCGTGGACTTGACCCCGGACAAGATGATCATTCATGTGGTGGATGAAGGCACGGGATTCAAACTTTCCGAAGTGCCGGACCCGCTGGCGGAAGAGAATCTGCTCAGCACGTCAGGGCGCGGGATTTTTCTCATGCGCGCATTCATGGACGAATTTGACGTGGTGCCCGGAAAAACCGGCGGCGCGGAAATTGTGATGTCCAAGAAACTGCCAGCTCCGGGTAGTTCTCCCAATGGCGACGGTGGCCAAAGCGCCGCGCCGCAGCAGGGAGTATAAAGGAATAAAGATGGCACTGCACGCCACGCATCGCGACGCTGGGAAAGTTACTGTTGTGGACTTGAGCGGCCGTATCACCCTGGGAGACGGGAGCGCTTTGCTGCGAAAAACAGTCCGCGGCTTGCTGGACGACCAGCGCACGCAGATTCTGCTCAATCTTGCGGACGTGGACTACATCGACAGCTCTGGAATCGGCGAGCTCGTCAGCGGCTTCACCGCCGTAAAAAACAGGAATGGAAACCTGAAATTGCTGCATCTGACGAAAAAGGTCCGCGATCTTCTGCAAATCACGAAGTTGTTCACTGTCTTCGATGTGTATACGGACGAAGGAACTGCCGTCCGCAGTTTTGATTGATTGCGTCTTCCAGCGCGCCAGCGTCAGGCTCTGCTTGTTTCCAGCTCGTGTCCAACCGTTGTCTGCAGCACAATCTTCCTGAGGAACCGGCTGCCGCATGAATTACGCCTCGGATACACAGTGGATTGTGGAGCGTGCAAAATCCATCGGTTTCGACCGCTGCGGAGTGGTCCGCGCAGAAAAATTTCCAGAACTGGCGCAGACCTCGGAATGGCTCGCCCGCGGATACGGTGGCGAGATGAAATATCTGGCGGACCCTCGGCGATCCGACCCGCAAAGCGCCCTCCCGGGGGGTCGGAGCGCTATCATCTGTTTGCTCAACTACAACACGGCACATCCGCTCTCCACGGAATCCGCGCCTCAAAACGATCAAGAAGAGCCCCGTGGGTGGATTTCCAGGTACGCCTGGGGACGCGATTATCACGAGGTGTTGCAGGATCGCTTGGACCGGTTGGTGGACGCTCTTCGCGAGCATTTTTCCGGACCGTTCGAAGCGCGGTCCTACGTGGACACCGGGCCCGTACAAGAACGCGTCCTCGCAAAACATGCGGGCTTGGGCTGGCTCGGAAAAAATACATTGCTGCTGAACGAAACGCTCGGTTCCTTCTTTTTCCTGGGAGTCATCCTCACGACCCTCGAATTCCCGCCGAGCCTCGCGGCAAATGAATTGCCTCCGCCAGACCTTTGCGGGAATTGCCGTCAGTGTCTGGATGCTTGCCCGACTCAAGCATTCGTCGAACCCTACGTGATGGATGCACGAAGGTGCATCTCCTATCTGACCATCGAACTGCGACAGGGCATCCCCGAGGAATTTCGCGAACCGATGGGACGTCATGTTTTTGGCTGCGATATTTGCCAGGACGTCTGCCCTTGGAATCGGCGAGCGCCGATCGCGGCCCTCGAGGAATTCCAGCCAAGAATCTTTTCTTCGCCGGATGAAGAAAAAGCAAACACTTCTCCATCCGCCGAAGACGAGAGTGTCCTACAGCCAAGGCTTGAATGGTTAGCGGGTATGAGCGAAGCAGAATTCCGGAAAATGTTCAGGGACAGCCCCATCAAGCGCACCAAATGGCGCGGGTTGGTGCGGAATGCCTGCAACGCGCTGGGAAATTCCAAATTGCGGCGGGGTTCGAAAGTTCATGCGCGCGCTAGCGTTCTGCTGGAACGGCTCGCGGCTTCGGCTGAGCCGGTCATAGCCGAATCTGCCAGATGGGCGCTCTCGCGCATCCAATAGTCGCGTGAGGAAATGGCTTATGGGAAGAAGAGAGGTGGCCTGCAAGGTCTGGAAAGCCGCATGGCACCTAAGACGGCGCTGCCTTCAAGCGGTATTACCATCCAGGCGGAACTAGCTGTATAATTCCGGCCGCAGGTCAACTGGCCCTCCGCTTTGCTGGAGATCTTATGAATCGCCGCAAATTTTTGGCCAATACAGGTATCGTCGGCGCTGGATTGCTCGGAGGAGGGAAAGCTGCTCCTGGTCTTTTGTGCGCCGGCACTGCTACAAACTTGGATTCAAATCTCACACCGGAGGAAAAACCCGTGGCATTTAGCGTCCCCCCGTTGCCGTACTCGTTTGATGCACTGGAACCGCATATTGACGCCAAGACGATGGAGATCCATCACGATAAACATCATGGCGCCTACGTCACGAACCTGAACAAGGCCTTGGACGGCCATGCTGATTTGCAGGCCAAGTCCCTCGACGATCTTCTCAAGGGTCTCGATTCCATTCCTGAAAACATTCGGGGGCCCGTTCGCAACAATGGCGGCGGCCACTGGAACCACTCGCTTTTTTGGACGCTGATGAAGAAGGGCGGCGGCGGCGAGCCGAAGGGCGACCTGAGCGCTGCGATTGCCTCGGCGTTCGGGTCTTTTGCCGGGTTTCAGGAAAAGTTCGCTGCAGCAGGTCTGGGGCGATTCGGGTCCGGCTGGGCCTGGCTCGTCGTGAGGGATGGGAGGCTAGCCATCGACTCCACACCCAATCAAGACACGCCGTACCTGCTTGCCGGGAGTAGCAAGGCGGTGCTGGGCCTGGATGTCTGGGAGCACGCCTATTACTTGAAATATCAAAACCTGCGCGCGGATTACATCAAGGCTTGGTGGAACGTCGTGAATTGGGACAAAGCCGCCGAACTTTTCAACGCCGCGAAAAAATAAGTCCTGCGAGCCAGGATTGACAAAACAAAAGCCCCCAACCAGATTGGGGGCTTTTGTTTTGCCTCTAAGAGAAATGACTGATTCTGAATCAGGCCATCAATTGCCGCTTCGCCAGAGGAACCACGGCCACGGCGCGCCGTGGAACGGGGTAGTTTCTTGCAGTGGCAGAATAGGTGCTGACCT
>WNFG01001238.1_pt1 | contig 60094 bp, 53 predicted proteins | sample 5400431 | NCBI WGS metagenome assembly WNFG01 (sample SAMN13153346, study PRJNA577476) | soil metagenome | isolation source: 120 cm saprolite under Douglas fir tree site 2 hole 3 replicate 2 | place: USA:California | collected 2015-04-18
CACTACGGCACGAAGTTCGACAACGCCATGTGGGATGGAAAGCAGATGATCTACGGCGACGGCGACGGGAAGCTTTTCAACCGCTTCACGGCCGCCCTCGACGTCATCGGGCACGAGCTGACGCACGGGGTCACCCAGTACACGGCCGCTCTCCAGTATCACGACCAGAGCGGTGCTCTCAACGAGCACATCTCCGATGCCTTCGGCATCATGGTCAAGCAGTACACCCTCGGCCAGACGGCGTTGCAATCCGACTGGCTGATCGGCGCCGGTCTCCTCGGCCCGAACGTGCGGGGCATCGCCATCCGCTCGATGAAGGCCCCGGGCACGGCCTACGACGATCCGTTGCTCGGCAAGGACCCGCAGCCCGCCCACATGCGCGGCTACGTCTCCGGCTCCGACGACAACGGCGGGGTGCACATCAACTCGGGCATCCCGAACCGTGCCTTCAGTCTGGCGGCAACGGCGCTGGGTGGTTTCACCTGGGTCGTGCTGGGACGCATCTGGTACCGGGTGCTGACGGAGAAGCTGTCGCCAACGGCGCAGTTCCAGGATTTCGCTCTGGCCACCGTGGCCATGGCCGGTGAGCTGTACGGCATCGGCGGGCAGGTGCAGACGACGATCGCGGATGCGTGGTCGGCCGTCGGCCTCCCTGTTCCGCCGAGGCTGAGCAAACGTGTGGCGGTCAAACCGCCCCGGCCTGCCAATCGACCGGTGCGGCCGGTGCGCCGGCTCCGCGGTGTATGGCGCGAGCGCAAGGCTGCATGACTGAGTAGTTGACCTGTCAACCGACGCGCGGGCGTTCCGATCACGCCCGCGCATATGTGGCACAGACACTCTTGTCTGTGCTGGAAAGGAAAACCATGAGCACTGGACAGCAACAAGAGAACAAAACGGCCGATCTCTCCTTCGAGAGCATCGACGACCAGATCAACGACTACGTGAACGAATTCATCGACGAGTTCGAGTCGCTGGACACGATCGGAGAGGGAGCCGTGGCCACGCCGCAGACGGCGGCCGACCGCGCCCAGCGTCTGACGACCACGTACGCCGGAGTCCGTCCGATCCTGCTGGCGCTGGCGTCCGTCCCGCTGGTCCCCGAGACCTGGCGCGCCGCCATCACGGTCTTCGTAGCCTCGTTGGACGGCGTAACCGCCACCTTCAAGGCCGGCAAGGACCTCGCCGTCGGCGGCGTGGGATCCAAAGTCGAAATGGAGCCGAAGCTCCCCACCGACTGATGCAGTAGAGCCGGGGCCCGCGCGTGCGGGCCCCGGCATTTACCACTACGAAAACGAAAGGAACCATCATGAGAACGATTGACAACGAGGAAGCCACCTTCGAGAGCATCGACGACCACTTCTACAAATTCGATAGTCCGGAGGTGCTGGAGCCGGACCTGGAGCCCGTGAACCCCCACGAACATCTCGCCACCGCCTTCACCCTCGCCCGCCCCATCCTGCTTGCCATGGTCGCCACCCCCCTGATCCCCGAGCGCTGGCAGGAAGCCATAGACACGCTCGTCTCCGCGCTCGATGGAGTATCCGCGGACGATTCAGAGGGGGAGTGGGAGGGGGATCTGCCGGTTTGTTGAGGGACGAAAAGGGCTGTCTTATTCTACTTTCACGAGCACGCTAAAGCCCTCACGTTGACACTGGAGCGACCGTTCTACGCGCGCAGAGTCGGAGCCCCGAAAGCGGGCTCCGATGTTTTTGCAGCCAGTCTTCTCCAATTGGCCGTCGGACACTCTCCACCTTCCAGCATATCTCAACCGTTTTGCCAGCGCTCTCGAACAGGCCCTACGCACCCCAATCAGAACACCGACGCCACACCACTTTGGCGATTGCAGCTCATGGGAGGTCACGATCAGCTACGACCCAACCCTGCCACTCGACGCGTCGCTCTTCGTTCGCCAACGCCCCCAAAACCTGCTGCTACTCGGCCGATATGTGCGAGAATTACTTCCGCTACTGCCAAATGAAGAGGAAGCGTGCTTCTCGACCGAGCACCGACCGCGAACCCCACGGTGACGCGAAAGCTGCGCGGCAACTCACCATCCTGCACCTTTCCGACCTCCACTTTGGAAAGAACCATCGCTTCCAGATTCAACGGGCACCTTCCGGCGGCACGCCAAAATCCGCAGGAATCCCCACGATGGCAGAGAAGCTGACGGAAGATCTCGCGGAGGGACTCCCACCAGCGCCGGTGATCGTCTGCGTTACCGGGGACCTCGCCACCCAAGCCACGCACAAGGAATTTGATGAGGCAGAAAGATTTCTCCGCACGCTCGCTGAAACCTCCATCAACGGTCGCAAACTCACGATGGACTCGATCTTCATCGTCCCCGGAAACCATGACGTTCTCTACACAAAACCCACCATCGAAGAACGCATCCAAGAATGGATCGCGTTCTACAACCGCCTCTACGAGCCCACAAAAGCCATCGTGGCACACGACGATCACCACTACGACCTCGTCATGCTCCACGACCGCACCAAAACCGCCGGAGCGTACATCCTAACCATCAACTCCGTTCTATGGGTCCGGAAGAACTCTCCAGAGCAGGATCGAGGCAACATCGACGACAAGCAACTCAAGCGCATCGAAACGCTGCTCAAGCGCGTACCGCGCCCAAAGCTCAACGGCAGCATCCGCATTGCCCTCCTCCATCATCACCCCATCCTCATCCCGGCGCTCGCCGAAGCAGACCGAAACTATGACGCGGTCGTCAACTCCGGCGCGCTCCTCGAATTGCTGCGTCGGTACGGCTTTCACGTCATCCTTCACGGACACAAACACAATCCGCACACGTTCACCGACGACACCCGACCGGCGTTCGGTGACACGACAACAATGCCGCTCTACATTGCCGCAGGCGGGTCACTCGGCAGTACCGAGCTTCCAGATGGGCCGAAAAGCGGCAACACCTACAATCGTATCAGCATCAAAGTCCACTCCGCCGCAGCGCAATGGCGCGTTCAGTTACAAACCCGACGGCTCAAAGTCTTCGCGCGAAACGGAAGCCGCTTGGCGCCCTACAACTGGTCGTGGGAGACCGTGGACGAAGACGATCGCAGTTTCTTTGCCGATGCACGCCTACCTCGGCCACGCGTCGACGCCGAATCTGCAGAAACTGTCGATACTGCGCGCATCAAAGAGTACCAACGGATGCGCGGCAATCTGCCGGTCGTTGAGGTCTCACCATCGATGGTCCCTGGACAGGCCTACGAGGCACGCGCGTGGATCGTACCGCACCAACGCAAGAAAGCCGATATCCCGATCAGCGTCCGCTGGAGCGCCGGCCCACGCTTCCCGACATTCACGATACGCGCGAAGCAGGACCCGTTGTACTGTGCGGCGTTTCACTACTGGGGGTCGATGCTCCTACGCGCAACCATGACATTCAGCGACAAGAAAACCATTGATGCGTACGTGTACGCGCGGATGCCAACCACGTACCAACGAGAATAGGGGAGTGAGCAGATGAATGTCCACGTCATCGGACCTGTCATTCGCCATAACAGCGATGACCGATTTATCAAGACAGCCACAGAAACCATCGCCCTCAGTGCGGTCTACGACGTGTTGGCCGAAGACAAGCGGTTCACCGCGCACCTGCCCCTACCGAATCACGTTCTCGACGCCGTAACACCAGCAGCGCTCTTCAAGCATATGCACGACCTCATCGGCAAGGCTGATCAGGTAGTGTGGGTCTACCAAGAGGGGCCGCCCGGTGCGATCGAGGCAGGACTGGCGATCGCCGCAGGAAAGCGACTGCACCTTCTTGCCGGGACGCGAAAGTTGCCGAGGATTATCAGAGGAATTCCCAACGTGGTTGTCAGCACCGATGTGGCAGCACTGTGCGACGAGGTTGCAAAGAAGTTCTTCATGATGCAAGACGACATCATCACGATTGAACGCGTGCAAATCATCGACAAGGCGGAGGAAGAGAGCAAGGAATAGAGGCGAAACGAAGGGTCGGCCTTCGTTTCGGCATGTGCCACGAACTATTGCGGCCACAGAAGCGCGGCTATGAAGCCTAGTATCGCCGTGGCCAGGTACTCCGAGTTCGCGGCCACGACATCCAGCAGCTCACGCGCGAGGACGGCGTCGACCGACTTGCCGTCGCGGTCGGCGAGGCGTTCCAGGGCCAGGATCTCGAGGCGGGGGATGCGCACTTCCAGGTCGGCCAGGCAGAGGAGCTCGGGGATGGCGTCGGCGAGGTCGGCGCCGAGGGCGGCTTCGATCGCTTCCTGCGGCCAGACGTCCGCAGGGTTGCGCCGAAAAGCTTTTGAACCACAGAGACACAGAGGACACAGAGTTGTTCTCTCTGTGTCCTCTGTGTCTCTGTGGTTCAATTGGTTTTAGAGGATCATTCTACGGATACCGTCCCTCAGTACCGGGACGTTGAAGTTGATCAATAAACCGAGACGCCAGTTGCCGAGTTTCATGTACGTTAGCAATTGCGCGGCATGAATCGGCTCGAGGCTGGAGACGGCTTTGATCTCAACCACGACTGAGGATGCCACCAGGAGATCGATCCGGAAGGAGCAATCGAGTTTCAGTCCTTTGTACTCAATCGGAAGAGAGAGCTGCCGGGCGAACGGTATGTCTCGCAGACTTAGCTCCCTGCTGAGACACTCCTCATAGATCGACTCCAGGAGTCCCGGCCCGAACGTCCGGTGTACTTCGATGGCTGCACCGATGATGCACCGGGTTACTTCTGCGTCGTTCACCTCCCGAGGATCCCTCGGGGCTGATCCGCTACGTCAATTGACTACGTCTCGTAGACAAATTGGTGTCCCGAGGTGGAGGTGGATGGGAATTGTTCCACCGTTCGTAGACCAAAGGCTTTTAACCACAGAGACACAGAGAACACAGAGAAAGGGAGCGCCGCCGTTCCGGCGGCGCTCCCAATCGATCAGTTAATCCCTCTCGAAACGATCCATCCGCTCCGTTGGCGCCGAGGCGCCGGGGGTGCCGCCGTTGGCGGCATCCCATTTCGCGCGGGTCAGCGGCTCGATCGGATCGAGCTTTTTCTTTGCCAGAGCGGCGTTGATCGACGGCAGCTCCTTCGCCGTCCAGCCATCGAAGTCGTGGACGACGTCGGCCAGCTCGCGGCTGAGGGCGTCGGTGCGCTCGACTTCGGTCTGGCCGGGGCGGCCTTCGAAGAAGTTCACGTTGCCGTAGAGGTCGGTCAGGTTCTCGCGGAGGCGTTCCTCGCCGGTGATCATCCCGCCTTCCTTCGTGGCCACAATCTTGCGGCGGAGCGTATCGACGTCGGACGAAGCGGTGCCCAGGCGCTTGGCCAGCGCGTCGGCGGCGGGCAGCTTGGAGGCGCGGTCGTCGAGGGCGGTGCGGACGCCGTTGATCCGGTCGACGGCGAAGGTCATCTCGCCGAGCTGCGCGTACAGCTTGTTCGCCAGGTCCCATTGCGCCTGGCGATCGGCGGCGGTGTGCTTCGAGCGAGGATCGGGGACGATCTCGATCGGCGTCGTGTAGACGTTCTTGTCCTTCGTCATCTTGATGGTGTAGGTGCCGGGGAGGACGCGCGGGCCGATCGAGGCGCTGAAGGCCGCCACCGCGGCCGTCGGCACTTTCGGCGCCGGGAGGCGCATCGACCAGGTCACGCGATTGAGGCCGCGGCGTTTGCTGCTGGGGATCGTGCCGATCTTCTTGCCGCCGGCGTCGGTCACATCGATGGAGAGGTCGCCGAAGATGTGCCGCGCGCGCTGGTAGTAGGTGATGACCGCGCCGTCGGGAGGATTGGGCCCTTCGAACGCGGCGTCGCCGTTGGCCCAGCCGCCCTGGGCGGGGATGCGCTGCACGACCGGCATCGACTGCATGAAGACCACGTCTTTGGCCAGCACGTCCGGCGTCAGGGCGCGCAATGGCGTGATGTTGTCGACGATCCAGATTCCGCGGCCGTGCGTGGCGATGACGAGATCGTGATCGCGCGGATGGATGGCCAGGTCGTCGACGGCCACGCTCGGCATGTCGCCGCCCTTGTACTGCGCCCACTGCTTGCCGCCGTCGAGCGTGACCCAGAGGCCCTGCTCCGTGCCGAGGAAGAGGAGAGAGGGGTTGACGAGATCTTCTTTGATCACGTGGGCAAACCCGTGGATCGGCGCGTCGGCGCCGATCACCGGCGTCCACGTCTTGCCGAAGTCGGAGGTCTTGTAGGCGTAGGGCTTCATGTCGCCGAAGGTGTGCAGATCGAAGGTGGCGTAGGCCGTCCCGTCGTCGAAATGTCCCGGCTCGACCGACGACACCCAGGCGTTCTTCGGCAGGCCGGCGATGTTGGCCACGACGTTCGTCCACGACTTGCCGCCGTCGCGCGTGACCTGAACGTTCCCGTCATCGGTCCCGACCCAGATCACGTCGCTGTTCTTCGGCGACTCGGCGATGGCGTAGATCGTGGTGTGCATCTCGGCATATGAGTTGTCGACGGTCACGCCGCCCGACAGCTCCTGCTTCTGCTTTTCCGGATCGTTCGTGGTCAGGTCGGGGGAGATGCGCTCCCACGTCTGGCCGTGATCCTTCGAGCGGAAGAGGAACTGGGCGCCGATGTAGAGCGTGCCGGCGGGGGAGACGTGAATCGGGGTGTTCCAGTTGAAGCGAAGCTTCCCTTCTTTGTATTGGGGAAGCGGCTTGATCGGCCGGGTCTCGTGCGTCTTCCGGTTGACGCGGCCAATCTCGCCGCCCTGGGCCTCGGCGTAGATGTAGTCGGGATCGCTCGGATCGACGAACATCCAGAAGCCGTCGCCGCCGTAGAAGTTCTCCCAGCGGCTGCTGGTGATGCCGCCGGGATAGGCCGAGTCGCCCACCCAGGAGCTGTTGTCCTGCAGGCCGCCGTAGACGTGGTACGGCCGGTCCATGTCGACGCTCACGTGGTAGAACTGCGAGACCGGCAGGTTGTCGGCCTTCCACCAGCGGTTGCCGCCGTCGTAGGAGTACCAGAGTCCACCGTCGTCGCCGGCGATGAGATGGTCGGTGTTGGCGGGATCGATCCAGACGTCGTGCCAGTCGCCGTGACCGCCGCCGCCGATGCCGCTGAAGCTCTTGCCGCCGTCGTTCGAGGCGATGAGACCGCCGCCGGCCTTGTAGACCTTGTTCGGGTCCTTCGGATCGACGACGAGGTTGGCGAAGTAGAACGGACGCCAGATCATCATCTGGCTGCGGTCGCGGGCCTGCCACGTCTTGCCGCCGTCCTGGGAGTAATAGAGTCCGTTCTTAGGCGGCTCGGCTTCGATGAGCGCGTAGACGGTGTTCGGATTCGACGGCGCCACGGTCACCGCGATGCGTCCCCACGGTTTGCTCGGCAGGCCTGCCGCCGACTTGTCGTCGAGCGACTGCCAGGTCGTGCCGCCGTCGATCGACTTGAACAGGCCGCTGCCGCTCGGCGCGCCGGGTCCTTCGCCGCCGGAGCGGAAGGTCCACCCTTTGCGGCGGAAATCCCACATGCCGGCGTAGAGCGTCTTCGGGTTGGCTCGGTCGAGCGAGAGCATCGAACAGCCGGTCGAGGCGTTCGCGCCCTTGAGGACCTTGGTCCACGACTTGCCGCCGTCGGAGGTCTTGTAGACGCCGCGGTCGTCGCTGTCGCTCCATAATTTGCCGGGGACGCAGACATAGACGGTGTTGGTGTCGCTGGGATCGATGGCGATCCTGGCGATGCGCTCGGAGTTTGGCAGGCCGAGGTTGGTCCAGTTGTCGCCGCCGTCGGTCGACTTGTAGATGCCGTCGCCGTACGAGACGGAGTTACGCGTCCAGGCCTCGCCGCTGCCGACCCATACAGTTTTCGGATTCTTCGGATCGATGGCGACGGCGCCGATCGACTGCACCGGCTGTTTGTCGAAGACCGGCTTGAAGGTCGTTCCGCCGTTCACCGACTTCCAGACGCCGCCGCTGGCGGCGCCGACATAGACGGTGAGGCGGTTCCCTTCCTGCACGGCATCGAGTGCCGCGATGCGTCCACTCATCGCCGCCGAGCCGATGTTGCGCGCGCCGAGGCCGGAGATGGTTTCGGAGTCGACCTTGACGGGAGTCGGGGGTCGGGTGTCGGGGGTCGGAGAGGGGGCAGCGGTTTGCGCAATCGGGGTAGTAGTCGGCGACGCCAGCGGCGCGGGAGCCGCGGTTGCTTCGCTCCGACTCCCGACCCCCGACCCCCCACTCCCGGGCTTTGCGAACAGCGAGCTCGCCATCGGCACGTTCGCTTCGATCTTCGAGAACGTCACCTTCTGCCTGTTCGGGCTTCCCTTCACCCCGTTCTCGACGGAGAAGGGGAGGTACCAGCCGCTGACGTCTTTGTAATCGCCGAGGATGGTCTCGTAGACGCGCTCGGAGCCGCGGATCGTGCGGTGGGTTTCGATCTTGATCGGCACATTCGAGCTGGTGTCGATGAAGTACGTCTTCACGTCGCCGGCCGGGTTGGTCACCTTGATCTTGTAGGCCTCGGAGCCTTCCACCGGCTCCGTGCCGGTGTACTCGACCTTGTTGCCCTTCTGCGCGTAGTTGACCAGCGGGCCGTCGAGATCGGAATCCTCGATGATCGATTTCAGCTCTTCCTCGCTGAGGGCTTCGGCATCCTTCTTCCCTTCGAACGGGTCGATTTTCCAGCCGGTGGTGCCGTCGTAGGCGTTGACGGCGGTCATCCCCTGGATGGCGAACTCCTGACGGACGCTGTTCGGCCGCTGGTTCTCCTCGAGAACCTGGGCCTCGAATCCGCCGCCGCCGGTGAATTTGCCGGTGCGCTTGAGCGACTTGACCGCGGCGATGCGGTCTTTGCCGCCGACCGTTGCGATGTACTTGGCGATGATCTCGTCCGCGCTCTGCGCGAACCCGTTCACCGCCACCAGAAAGATGATTCCAATTCCGAGCAGTCCTCGACGCATGCAGCTTCTCCTTTTCGACCAGTGGACGAATTGTCGGGGGATGATACGCCGCAGGCGGCGGGGGGTTGCATGGGGGCTGGTTGCTGGGTTGCTGGGTTGCTGAGTTGCGCGGTTTCGGGGTCTCGCGGTCTCGCGGTGGGGGTTAGCCCGAGGTTAGCCGCATTTCTCACATTCTCACTGGAATCGTCGGCACCCTGTTACTCGATTAAAGGCGTCGCAAGTGCTTCATGCAGACGGTGAGAAATGCGGGTCAGTTCACCAATTCGAGTCTTCGAATAAGAAACACCGCGAGACCGCGCAACCGCGAGACCGCGCAACCAAGTCACTCAGCAACCCAGTCACTCAGCAACCCAGCAACTCAGCAACCTTCTCACGGCATCCGGTACACGAACGCGTTGATGTGCATCCCCGCGCCGACGGAGGCGAACAGGATGATCTCGCCGGGGTGGAAGGCGTAGCCGTTGAGTTGGCCTTTCGCGATCAGATCGAAGAGCGTCGGCACCGTGGCCACGGAGCTGTTGCCGAGCCAGGAGATCGTCATCGGCATCACGTCCGGGGGTGGGGTCATTTTCTCGGCGTCGTAAAGCGCGGCGACGATGGCGTCGTCCATCTTGCCGTTGGCCTGATGGATGAGGATCCTGGAGACATCGCGGAGCGGGATGCCGGCTTTGTCGAGGCACTCCTTCATCGATCCGGCCACGGTCTGCAGGGCGTACTTGTAGAGCTTGCGCCCTTCCATCTTCAGAAAAAGAGCCTCGAGGCGGACCTCGTCTTTGAACGACGACGGCCCCATCGTCAGCATCGTGGAGTGATCGAGCGTGTCGGAGCGCGCGGCATGGGCGAGGATGCCTGCGTCGCCGTTATCGCGCGCCTCCAGGATCGTGGCCCCGGCGCCGTCCGCGTAAAGCATGCTGTCGCGGTCGTGCGGATCGGTGATACGGGACAGGGTGTCGGCGCCGATGACCATGGCCCGGCGGATATCGCCGGCGCGGATCATGGCGTCGGCGGTGATGACCCCCTGGATCCACCCCGGGCAGCCGAAGATGAGATCGAAGGCCGCGGCGTTCGGCTTGGTGATGCGCAGCCGGGCCTTGACGCGCGCCGCCAGCGACGGAACGAGGTCAGGCTGTCCCCCCTCGTGATGCACATCGCCGAAGTTGTGGGCAACGATGATGACGTCGAGCGACTCGCGGTCGATGCCGGATGAGGTCAGCGCCTCGTTCGCGGCGGCGTAGGCGATATCGGACGTGACCGTCCCTTCCGCCACGTACCGCCGCTCCTTGATCCCGGTGATGGCCTCGAACTGCTGGACGATCTCCTCGTTCGTCTTGTGGATGCGCGAGCCGTCGGCGGCACGGAAGTCGTGATGCAGAAATTCCGAGTTCGGAACCCGAATCGGCGGGATGTGGCTCCCGGTGGCGGCGATGACGGAACGAAGCATGCGAACGGTGATTTTATCCTGAGGCAGGCGCGTATTTCACATATCGAATCAAAAAGCCTTATCTATCGAGGGGCTGGCCGGTGCGGCGCCGTCGGCGTATCGTTGTCACATCCCAGACGAAAACGCAGAAGGAGGAGCACATGTCCCTGTCCTTTCCGCACGTGAACTACCTCGCCATCCTGACCAGCGCCGTAGCCATCTTCATCCTCGGTGGGCTCTGGTACTCGGTCATCTTCAAGAAGCCCTGGGTCCGCCTGATGGGAATCCCGGAAGAGAAGATGAAGGAAGGCTCCGGCGGAGCCATGCCGATCCTTCTCTTTATGTCTTTCCTCTGCGGCCTGCTGATCTCCTACATCCTGGCCATCATCATCAACCATTTCCCGCCGATGACGTGTGCCCGCGGGGCGTTCGTCGGGACGCTGGTGTGGGTAGGCTTCGCCGCACCGACGAGCTTCGCCACCGCCATCTTCTCGATGACGCCGAAGCCGCTCTGGTTCATCAACTCAGCGTACAACTGGGTTTCGTTCGTGGTGGCGGGGATGATTTTGTCGGTGTGGCGGTAGGGCGGCCGTTCTCGTCGGTGTACGTTTGCGGATCATGAGGTTGTCGGTTGTCGGTTATCAGTTGTCGGGACCGCCGGACTGCGCGAGCCGACACCGATAACTGATAACCGACAACCGTTTCACGGGTATCTGGCCCGAATATCGCTACTTCCCGGGCATGATCCGGAAACTGAAATCAGGCGAATACCGGCTCTATTCGCGAAAGAAGAATCCCAGCACCGGCAAGAGACGCAACCTCGGTACATTCAAGTCGCGCGAGGCGGCGCAGGCACACGAACGGGCTGTTCAATTCTTCAAGCATCACTGAGCTACATGAGTTGTCGGTTATCGGTTGTCGGTTGTCGGGCACCCAAACCGAGGGAGCCTCTCCCGACAACCGATAACCGATAACCGGTTCTCGACAACCTCACGAATCCAGATCTTTCAACTCCCTCCTCGGCATCGCCATTCGTAACGCGTTGAGCACGGCCACAACGTCGATCATTTCCTGCGTGATCGCGCCGGGCACGGGGGCCAGCCAGCCGGCGGCGGCGGCGATCATTCCGATCAGGCTCAGGCTCATCCGGCCGACGGCGCTTTGTAACGCGATCGCCCGCATCCGGCGGCCGATGTGGATCAGTTCATCGACCACGGCGGGACCGGGCTCACAGCAGTCTGCGCGTGACGCGCGGCTGCGCCGCTGGCACAGACAAGAGTGTCTGTGCCACATTCGGTCCCGTCGGACTCCGCTCTCCTGCCAATACCGAGGGGCAAAATGTGGCACAGACACTCTTGTCTGTGCCCAGCGGCGCAGCCGCGTGTTTGGTTGCGGCTTCGCCGCTCGGTGAGCCTTCAGCCCTTCTTCTTCGTGGTCGGCTTCGGTTTGAGCGAGCCCACATACGCGTAGCTCCGATCGAAGTACTTCTTCAGTTCCCGCGTCTTTGCCAGCAATGCATCGGGGACTTCAACGTATTCATGCATCACCGCGCCATATTGCACCGGATTCCTGCTCGCGTATTTCTTGATGAAGGCATCCCGATCGTCTTCCGCAAGCCGGAGGATCAGCGTCGCCTCCTTCGTAAAGAGGCTGAACATGTGACCGTTTAACGACGTGTAGGGCATGGTGTCGCCCTTCCGCGTCACCTCAGGATTGGTGGCCACGAGTTTTTCGTACAGGGCCAGCTTCTCCGCGTATCCCACGCTGGCCGGCTTTGCACTCTTCATGCGGGTCGTGCTCATCGCGCCTCCATTTGCGGAAGGATACAGAAACTCTCTAGGGCCGTCCGTCACTATCGAGTGTGAGGGGAATGGCGGAATCGCGTCTCTCTCTCCGACCGGAGGAACAAACACCATGGCCACCCGGAAAACCACGCGCCCCCGCACGACGAAGACCGCCGCGGCGGATGACAGCAACAGCCGCACCTCGTCATCGGTCGACGAGATGTTGCTGGCCGCGCTCGAGCGCGGGGATGACAGCTTCCAGACCGGCCGTTACCTGGCCACGTTCAAAGAGGGGGCGATGGATGCCGGCGCGAAGCCCTTCGCCGCCGCGCAGGGAATGCGCGTCGCGGACGCGCGCGACTTCGCGAACCAGGCCGTGGCGATGGAGAACGTCGCCGACGCCGACGCCGTCGTGTTCCCGGCGATCGGCGTAGCCCTCATCGGCGGCGGCGCGGCGCGCGCGCGCGGGATGACCGCGGCCGCGGAGGTCCCGACCGACAGCAACATCGCCTCGATCGATCCCGAGTACTTCGTTTTCTCCGATGGGGTGGCAGACGCGTTTTTCCGAACCCTCGATGCAGGCACAGGCAGCCCCAACCCCGGCGAGTACCTCCGCGGTTTCCTGCGCGCGGCCGAGACCATCGCCAAAGACCTCGGCGGCGCGGCACCTGCGCCGGCATCACAGAGTGAAGAGCAGGCTCTCGCCCTCGGCGCGACGTGGGGACTGATCGCCTGCAAGGTTCCGCCGGGCAGCCGGAGCGGCTCCGGCATCAAGCTCGCCGTGCTCGACACCGGGCTCGACCTCGGCCACCCCGACTTCGCGGGCCGCACGATCGTGACCGCAACCTTCGTCGGCCAGCCGGTGCAGGATCTTCACAGTCACGGTACCCATTGCATCGGGACGTCGTGCGGTCCGAGCTCACCCGCCGGTTCGACGCCGCGCTACGGCATCGCCTACAGCGCCGCGATCTACGCCGGCAAGGTTTTGAGCAACAGCGGCGGCAGCGTGGGAGGCAGCGTCCTGGCCGGTATGAACTGGGCCATCGCCAACAAGTGCGACGTCATCTCCATGTCCCTCGGCTCACCGCGCACTCCCGTCCAGCCGTACTACACCGCCGCCGGTCGATCGGCACTCAACAATGGACTGCTGATGATCTCCGCGGCCGGCAATGACGCCGGGCCGACCGGTGCCCCGGGGAACTCCCCGACGATCATGTCGGTGGCCGCGGTCGATACCAATCTCATCCCCGCCACCTTCTCGGACTTCGGCAAGGTCGAGATCTCCGGCCCGGGCGTGAACATCTTCTCCTCCGTTCCCAGACCTACGCGCTACGGTTACAAGAGCGGCACGAGCATGGCCACGCCGCACGTGGCCGGCTGCGCGGCACTGTGGGCCGAGACGTCGGCGACGCTGCGCGGCATGGTCCTCTGGAACAAGCTGCTCCAGACGGCGAAATCGTTGTCGTCCCCAGCGTCCCGCGTCGGCTCCGGACTTGTGCAGGCACCGTAACTGCTCACGGGTACAATCGTGGAGCACGTATGGCCACGAAGAAGAAGGACTGGGTGGTGACGACTTCCGGCGACCGTCCGCTCGAGGATGTGGCGAAAGAGCTGAAAAAGAGCGGCTTCAAAGTCGGCGAGGTCCTCCACGAGGTCGGCCTGATCACTGGCGAAGGGGGTGACGACGTCGCCGAGAAGCTGCGCAAGGTCAAAGGCGTGACCGACGTCTCCGCCAACGTAGGAGCCGACGTCGGGCCGCCGGATTCGTCGGATACCTGGTAGCGGATTGTCGGTTATCGGTTATCGGTTATCGGTTGTCCAGATTCGACACTGTTCTCCCGACCCTGACAACTGACAACTGACAACCGACAACCGACAACGCGCGCAGCGCAGATCAACCGACAACCCGTGATGCGCTACGATCCGCCCATGCGCCGCCATGTCGCCCTTCTCGCGCTCATCGCACTCTGCGCCTGTACCACCGCGCGGCCGCTCGTCGACACGCGCAACGCGCAGCTCGTCGATCTTTCGTGGCCGTTCGACGAGCACACGCTCTACTGGCCGACGTCGCCCTCCGCCTTCGAGCACAAGGAGCTCGCGTACGGTCCGACGCCCGGCGGCTACTTCTACTCCTCATACTCGATCTGCACGCCCGAGCACGGTGGCACGCACCTCGATGCGCCGATTCACTTCGCGGCGAAAGGGCTCACGGCCGACGCCATCCCTCTGGAGCAGCTCATCGCCCCTGTGGTCGTGATCGATGTCACCGGAAAAGCAGCGGCAACCGCGGACTACCGGCTCACCGGCGATGACGTCCGCGCCTGGGAAGCGCGCAACGGCGCGATCGAGGCCGGCACGATCGTGTTGCTCCGTACCGGCTGGGGCAAGCGCTGGCCCGATCGCAAGTCGTACTTCGGCGACGACACGCCGGGAGCGACCGACAAGCTGCACTTCCCGTCATTCGGCGAGGAGTCGGCGCGGCTGCTCGTGAGCGAGCGTCATGTCGCCGCCATCGGCGTCGACACCGCCAGCATCGACTACGGCCCCTCCACCGATTTTATCGTTCACCGCGTCGCCCTCGGCGCGAACGTTCCAGGCCTGGAGAACATCGCCAACCTCGAGCGCGTCCCCGCCCGCGGCGCTTGGCTCATGGCCCTGCCGATGAAGATCGCCCGCGGCTCGGGTGGGCCGGTGCGGGTCGTAGCGCTCGTGCCGCGGTGAGTTCTATGTTGCGGCGGTGAACATCGATATCCGAAATCGATTGGAAACCATTTCACTACTAAGCGCAGCGCGGCGTAGCCGCAACCAAACCTGGATGCAGGCCAGGGCGCGGCAAGCACCGCCCCCTCATCCGCCTTCGGCACCTTCTCCCCCGCTGAAAACGCGGGGGAGAAGGACTCTCGATTTTAGGGACGCGCGAGCACTTGTTCTCTCGGGCGCTCCCAACGGTTTTGGAAGAACGGTTTTGGAAGAAATCTTCGCGTTGTGCGCAGAAATCAGTGGTTAGTAGTACAGAGGACACAGAGGTTTCTCTGTACTACTAACATTGGGTTTCTGCGCACAACGCGAAGATTTCTTCAAAAACCGTGCGGTCGCATCGAGAGAACAAGAGCTTGCGCATCGCTAACATCGAGAGTCCTTCTCCCTCAGCGCTTTTCAGCTGGGGGAGAAGGTGCCGAAGGCGGATGAGGGGGCGGTGCTTGCCGCGCCCTGGCCGGCATCCACGTTGGTTGCGGCTACGCCGCGCTGTGACCTCTGTGTCTCTGTGGTTGAATGATTGAGGCAAACGACTATTGCGACCTGATCGGCGCCTTACCGCTGTTGAGGAAGTCGATGAGGATCTGCATGCGGTGGGGGATGAACGTGTCGCGCATCCCGGTGGAGATCAGGTAACGCTGCCCTCCTTCGCCGGCCTCCAGAATGTCCTCGGTCACCTGCTGGATGCCGTCGATTGAGTGCGGGAACGACACTCCATCGCCGACGTCGCCGGTGAAGAAGTGACAGCCGACGCAGTTCTGCGTTTCGGCGCGATGGACGTCAGCTTCGCCTGGAGGCGGCTCTTGAAGTCGGGGGCCGCCACTTTGCTTCGATTGAAGGGGACGAGGTATTCGAAGGCCTTGTCGTCGTCGAGCGGATCGCTCTCGGCGATCACGTAGTCGCGCGGGATGTCCATGAAGTATTCGTTGGCGTTGCGGACGGCGAGGTTCGGCACCTGCTCGACGAAGGCGTTGCGCAACGCCTTGGCCTGATCGCTGTTGTCCGTCGAGTCGAAGAGGTGGCCGAAAGCCATGTTCGGCAGAACGTCAGGCGTCATGCGCAGCGTGCACTCCTCGCTGCTGCAATCCCTGCTCACGTGGAATTGATACATGCGCGGCGCGGCGTTCGCGACGGCAATCTGCGTCGTGCGGATGCCGCCGCCGGTGACGCCGAAATGATCGGGATCGATGACCGGCGCCACGCCGGGGATGCCGTCGAAGTAGAACTGCTCCAGCTTCGCCCGGCGCTCCGCGATCGAATCGACCTTGGTGAGATCGGCCCAGAACTTCGCCACAGGCCGGCAGCCGGCCAGACCCGCCGATGGATTGGGATTGCGCAGCACCGGCTCGAGGATGATGTGCAACCGCAGTCCCGTCGCCATTCGTTTGGCGTAGATGATCCGGTACTGGCCGCAATTCGATCCGTCTGCCGGCGCGGCATCGAAACGATTGACCAGCGCGATCGGGAAGTACTCCCCGGCGGTGTACGGCGTCGCCGCCAGCGCTCCCTCGGGGGTGGGACAGCGCCGCGGGAATCCGTTGAAGGAGAAATCGCCGTTGGTCAGGAAGTCGTCGCAGTGCGGCCCGGCGTGATCGGCCAGCCCGGGCTTCGGATTCTGGGTGTCGAACCACTGCCGGAAAAGCTGCGCCGAGGTGAGGTTGTGGATGCCGCCTCGGGTGATGAGCTGGTCGAGAAACCGCTGAAACGTAAACCCTTCCAGCAGCGCTACATCGGTAACAACCATCGACCGCCGGGCATCGAGCGACGTGATCTGTTCCGCCGGCCCCGACGGAGGCGGAGTCACAGCACGATGCCGCGTCGGCGCGGCGAGCGTGAAAAGGACAGAGATCGAGAGGGCGACTGACGCGGCCGGACCTGGGCGCATGACAAGCTCCTGTTTGTTTCAGTTTACGTCCGGCGAGGAGCAATGGATTGCGTGGGCGACGGAGCGCCAGCGTTTTGCCGGCTGGCTCCGCGGAATCTCGCCGGGATCAGGGTCTTCAAGGCATGCGCTACGTACGAATCGATCTCCTGTTTCTTCGAGAGACGCAGATGCAGCGCGCCGATGTAGGCGGCGTAGGCGAGCAGTGCCCGGGCGCGGGCCTCGGCAGGTTTCAGGCCGGCCTCGGTGTACGACTCGATCAGGAACTTCAGCCGGCGGTTGGAGATGCGCCGGATGATCCGTGCCGCTTGGGGGACGGCGGATGAGGCAAGGACGATGTACAGACCGTGAGCCTCCCGTTGTTCCATGGCCTGCTCGAAGAGCGCGGCCAGGCGCCGGCGCGGGTCGGCGATTTCCCGCAATTCGCCGAGAGTGGTCTGGTCCCTCTCCTCCCATCGTCGCAACGACTTTTCGATGAGCTCCTGCAGGCTGGCGAAATGCCAGTAGAAGCTTCCTTTGGTCACGTTCAGGGAGCGGGCCAGCTTCGGGATGGCAAGCGAGGCCAGCCCTTCCTTTGCGATCGCTGAGAGCGCGGCATCCTCCCAATCCTGAACTGTCCGATTCACCATACCGGCCGGTATTGACACCCGCTCACGGCCGGAATTATAGTCCATACCGATCGGTATGGTGTGTCAAATGAGATGCCGGCTGGCCATGGACGATGACAGGCCCGCCATCTACGCCCTTCGCCATCAGGTGTACGCGCGCGAGCTGGGGCAGCATCCGGAGAACGCGGAAGGGCGGCTCTCCGATCCGCTGGACCGGGACAACGTCTACATCGTGGTCACGATCGGCGGCGGGATGGCCGGATTCGTCAGCATCACGCCGCCGAGGAATGGCCGGTTCTCCGTCGACAAATATCTGCGGCGCGAGGACATCCCGTTCGCCCTCGATACGCGCACGTACGAGATCCGTATTCTCACGGTGGTGCCGGAACATCGCGGAGGGATCGCCGCAACTCTGCTGATGTACGGCGCCCTTCGCTGGGTCGAAGCGCATGGCGGCACGCGCATCATCGCCATCGGACGGCGAGAGGTCCGCGAGATCTACGCCAAGGCCGGGCTGCAGACGTACGGCGCCGAGTTTCGCTCCGGCGCGATCAGCTTCGTGCTCATGAGCGGACTGGCGCCTGCCATTCGCGAGCGCATCGATCCGGCGTTGCTGGCGCGTCTGGAGCAGGAGGCGGCGTGGGATCTGGCCATCCCGTTTCACAAACCGGCGGAATGCTTTCACGGCGGAGCTTTCTTCGAAGCGATCGGCGACGGCTTCGAGCACCTCGACCGCGGCGCGTCGGTCATCAACGCCGACGTGCTCGATGCCTGGTTCCCGCCGTCGCCGCGCGTGATCAGCGCGTTGAGCGAGCACCTTCCGTGGCTCCTGCGCACATCGCCACCCGTCGGATGCGAGGGGATGATCCGGACCATTGCCCGCACCCGCGGCGTCGATTCCGATTGCATCCTCCCCGGCGCCGGATCGTCGAGTCTCATCTATCTCGCCCTTCGCGAGTGGCTCACGCCTCGATCACGCGTGCTGCTTCCCGACCCGACCTACGGCGAGTACGCGCATGTGCTCGAAAAGGTCATCCGATGCCGCGTCGACCGCGTCGCGCTCTCGCGCGATGATCAATACCGGCTCGATCCGCGGCGGCTGCAGCGGCCGGGCTATGACCTCATCGTTCTGGTGAACCCGAACAGTCCGACCGGCGCGCATGTGCCGCGCCAGGAGCTCGAAGAGTTTCTCCGGCATGTGCCGGCGACGACGCTGGTCTGGATCGATGAGACGTACGTCGACTACATCGGCGCGGATCAGTCGCTCGAGCAGTTCGCCGTCAAGCGCGAGAATGTCGTCATCTGCAAGTCGATGTCGAAGGTGTACGCGTTGAGCGGCGCGCGTTGCGCCTACCTTTGCGCGGCCCCTCACCTGCTCGAGAAATTGCGGTCGATCACTCCGCCGTGGGCGGTCAGCCTGACCGGGCAGGTGGCGTCGGTTGCCGCGCTGGACGATCCGGACTATTACGCGGAGCGGTACCGGCAGACACACGAGTTGCGCACACGGTTGTGTGACGGCCTCACGGCGCTCGGGCTCGACGTCATGCCATCGACGGCGAATTTTCTTCTCTGTCATCTACCGGCGGACGGACCGTCCGCTGCAGAGATCGTTGCGAAATGCCGCCAACACGGACTTTTCATCCGCGACACATCCACGATGGGCGTGCGCAATGCGGTACGGATTGCGGTGAAGGACCGGCCGGTGAACGAACAGATCACCGGCATTCTGAGCAGAGCGCTGGCCATGCAGCTCGTATGAGGAAGAAGTAACACCTGGGAGCGCGAGCGTCTCGCCAGGCGTCTCGCGCCCGCGCTCTCGAGATTGGTTGTGACGACGCCGCGATAGCGGCTCAAGAAGGTCCAGGGGTGCTCGCAAAAAACGCTCGCACTCCTGTCTACCGTCTTGTTGCCGCTAACGCGGCAAAACCGCGGCGAAGCCGCCGTAAGAACTGTAGCCCCCGGCTTCAGTCGGGGGATTCAGGGCATTCCCCGGTATCTCGAGCCCGCTTCAGCGGGCGACAGAACGATTTCCGAGGTTCAGGAGGAGCTCGATCGACTCCTGCGACGACATCGCGTCGCGATCGATGCACGACACCGGTGGACATGATCTGCCGCCCGCTGAAGCGGGCTCGCAACCTGGACGGCACTGTGACCCCCGACTGAAGCCGGGGGCTACGGTTCTTATACCGGCTTCGCCGGTTTGGCGCCCGTTACGTCCAAATTCCAGGTTGCCGCTAACGCGGCAAAAGCGCGGCTTCGCCGCGCTCTCGGGTTTGGTTCGGCCACCAGCGCGGCTGCGCCGCACGGCACAGACAAGAGTGTCTGTGCCACATTGGACTGCGCTTGCAACTTGCGCTACGGACCGACCAGAAGTGCCTGTGCCACAAAGCTGGAACGATGTGGCATGGCACAGACACTCTTGTCTGTGCCCCCCGCGCCTAGCGCTCCCGGGGGGCTCACTCACTGATCTGCAGCAAGTGCAGCGACGCTCTTGATTGGGTGACCGGCATCGGCCGGTCGCCTTTCATCATCAACCAGAGCAACTGGTTGAAGCGAGCATCATCGATCCGATCCGGTCCGCGGAAGTCCATCCCCTCGGACATTCTCGCGGCCGCGGTCTTTGCCGGGTTCATCTCTTCGAGACTCGCCTCCGGCGTGATCGCTACGTACGGGGTGAGGTCGGGCGCCGCGCTGAAGACGTCTGCCAGTGACCGGCTGAAGTAGTCGAACTTGGAGAGGCGATCGAGACCGAGGATGTCTTCGATGGCGGCGATGACGTCGGTGGTGTTCGCGAAGCGGTGGATCGTTCCCGGGCGGTTGTAGGCCGAGATGACCAGCAGCGGTCCGCGATGCGAGTCGACGTGATCGGGGCCGGCCTGCGAATCATCCTCGAGCACGAACACGACCGTATCGCTCCAGTACGGCGACTTCGATAACGCCTCGACGATGCGGCCGAGGGCGAGATCGTTGTCCGCCATGTAGGCGCGCGGCGAGTGGTACTTCGGGTTGCCGCCGGCGGTGTGATCGGACGGGAGGTGCATCACCTCGAGGGCCGGCATGTTGCCATCGGCGACAAAACGCTGATGCTCTTCGATCCAGGCATCGGCGCGCTTCTGGTCGGGGATCTCGACATTGAACGCCGGATAGATCGGACTGATGTCGCCGCCGAGGTCGGCCTGCGTCTTCGGCCAGCCCTGCGGTCCGTTCACCATCTCCCCGTAATCGCGGAACGACACGCCGGCCTTCTTCGCCAGCGTCCAGAGGAAACCGTTCTCGGGCTCGTCGATCTCTTCGCCGTCGACGGTGGCGCGGCGGTCGGAGTACACCGAGGGAACCGTCTTCTCGCCGTAGTCGGTGACGTACGCGGCGGTTGACCAGATGTGCCCTTGCGAGCTGACCTCGGCGTTGGTGAAGAAGCGATCGAAGAGTCCGAAGCGAAGCGCCAGTGCGCGGTGATTCGGCGTCGAGGTCCTGTCGAAGAAGACGAGGCTTGGATCGCCGTCGCCTTCTTTCAGATCGCCGAAGATCTGATCGTAGGTGCGGTTCTCTTTGATGATGTAGACGACATGCTTGAATTGCGGATAGCGCCGCGGGGTACGTACGGCGTTCCAATTGTTTGCCACCGCGACGCGGCGCGAATACCCGGCCAGCGCGGTCGTCTTCGCGGTGATGCGCAGCGTGCCATTGAGCTGCCCGAGCGCATAGCCGAGCGGCCTCTGAATCCCCTGGCCGGGCGTCGGGCCGCCCGGATTGGCGTGACTGCCGTGTCCTTTGCCGTTCAGCACGAGCAGGTCGCGGCCGGTGCTGGCGACGGCGGTCGGATACCAATCGGTGGGGATCCGTCCCGTCAGTTTCCAGGTGTCGAGGTCGAAGACGGCCACGGCGTTGTTGTCGCCTTCGGCGACGTAGAGCCTCGTTTCATCCAACGCCAGCGCATTCGGCGTGCTCCCCTCGGACGGCCCGCCCGGAGCACGATCGCTCAACATCCGCACGGTTTTTCGTGAATGTGTGTCGACGACGGCGATGCGATCGCTCCCCGCCAGAGCGACGAAGAGCCGCGAGCCTGACTTGTTCGTCGTGAGAGCCGACGGATGACGCCCCACGCGCAGACGGGCCTTCCGAAAAAGCGTTCCATCTTGGCGCGCGTGAAAGATCGAGATCGTGTCGCCGCCCCAGGCCGAAACGTAGACGTTCCCGTCCGAGGCCACCTCGACCGCGTACGGGTAATGGTCCGTCGGGAGCCGTTCGATGACGGATGTCGCCAGATCGACGACGGCGAGCGAATCGCCGACGTTCTCGGCGACGTAGAGATAGCGGCCGTTCTTCGACACGGCCAGACCGGCCGGATAACGCGAGCCGGTCTTGTCCTCTTTCTGCTTGCCGAGGACGATCTTCCGCTCCAGCGCGGCGACGCCGTCCTTCCACGTGTAGGCGAAGACAGAGTCGTCATTGCCGCCGGAGACGTACAGATGCGCCTCGTCCGGCGAGAAGGCGATACCGTAGAACGCCGCCTCCTGCTTGATCGTCTGCGTGACGGCGCGCGACTTCAGGTCGACGATCTGCAAGCCCTGCTCGCGCCAGCCGCTCAGCACGACGGCGGCCTTCCCGCCGCCCGGCGCGAGCGCCATCCCCAGCGGCATGCTGCCGAGGTCGATCGACTGGCCGGCAGGATCGAGGCGCACACCGGTCGCGAGGGGAGAGGTGAATTGAGCGTGTGCCGGGAGGGCCGCGCAGAAGAGGATCGAAGCGCAGATTGTCTTCATCGTCGATGACCTGACGCGAAGGATAACGGCCATCTAGAATGTCGAACGTTATGATTGCGTCACGAACGTTCCTGCTGTTGCTGGCCTCTTCCCTCGCGGCATCCTCGGCGGTGGCCGATCCGCTTTCCGATCTTCGCGAAGTTCTCCGGCGCTATCCGGCGAAATCTCCCTTCGTGGCCACGGTTCAGGTCAGCGGCGACACGCAGGGTGCCTCGGGTGCGCGGAATGCCGCGACGACCTTCGAAGTCGAGGACGGCCCTGGCGGGTTGAACATTCACGTACCGCCAACGGCGCTCGCGGCGGCGGAAGCAGAAGCGGAGAAGAAAAAGCGCGATCCGGAGAGCCTCACGCCCACTCGCACGGCCATGGTGGCGCTCACGGTTTTCGATGTCATCGACGCCCTGGATGCCGCGGCGATGCTGCTCGACAATCTCAACGGCGCGACCCTGATCGAGCAGAAGGCGTCGACGCGCGACGGGAAACCGGCGATGTTGCTGCGCATCAAGGTCAAGCCGACGCTCGCCATTACGCGTGGCAAGTTCGTGAACGAGCCGGAGGTCGAGCTTCGCGTCTGGATTGACGCCAACGGCGTCCCGGTCGCGGCGGAGCGCGATTCGAATTACTCGGTGTCGGTTCTCTTTCTGAAGGCGGGAAACGTCAGGAAAGAACAGTGGAAGTTCGCCGTCCTCGGCGATCGCCTGTACGCATCGCGCAATGAGCAGGACGACCGGGCCAGCGCACTCGGCAAGAGCGTTGTTACTTCCCGATCTGTGACGTATTCGCCAAGGTAATCCGCGGATTCGAGGCGTATCGTAGACAGTGATTTAAGGAGGGCCTGCCTTGAAACAGAACATACGATTCCGGCTCAATGGGAAACCGGTGGCTCTCGATACGGAAGACGACCGGACCCTGCTCTGGGTGCTGCGCGGCGATCTCGATCTCACCGGCACGAAGTATGGCTGCGGTGAAGGGGTCTGCGGCGCCTGTACGGTCGCCGTCGACGGCGTAGCGGTCCGCTCGTGCCAGACGCCGCTTGCATCCGTGCAGGGGAAGAGCGTCGTCACGATCGAAGGTCTCGAGCGCGACGGGCATCTCCATCCATTGCAACAAGCCTTCATCGATCACGGTGGATTCCAGTGCGGCTATTGCACGTCGGGGATGCTGATGAATGCCTGGGCGTTCCTGCAAAAACAGCCGCATCCGTCGCGTGACGCCATCGTGCAGGAGATGGACGGCAATCTCTGCCGCTGCGGCGCGCATCAGAGGATCATCGCCGCAATCCAGGAAGCGTCGGTGAAGGGAGGTGCGCGATGAGCAGGCGCAATCCTGACGTCGACGTGGACGATCTTCATCGCGCGGTGCTCTTCGCCGCTCCCGAGACCACGATCCCGGCGGCACGCGAAGGGCGCGGCTTCTCGCGCCGCCTCTTCTGCAAGCTCCTCGGCGGGGGAATCGTCGTGCTGATCACGACCAAGCCTGCCAAGCTGTTCGCGCAGCGGCGTGCCTACCCGGAGGATCTGAACGCCTACCTGCGCATCGACGAAAGCGGGGCGGTAACGCTCTTCTCCGGAAAGATCGAGATGGGACAGGGGATCCACACCTCGCTGGCGCAGATGGCCGCCGAGGAGCTGGGCGTATCGCTCGACTCGGTCACCATGGTCATGGGCGACACCGATCAATGCCCGTGGGATCAGGGAACGTGGGGATCGCAGTCGACGCGAATGTTCGGTCCCGCGGTCCGCGCTGCCGCGGCCGAAGCGCGCATGGTGCTGATGAACCTCGCGGCGAAGAAGCTCGAGGTGGGGCGCGACAAACTCGTGGTGGAGAACGGCGTCGTCTCCGTCGCCGGCGACGCCGCGCGCAAAGTGACGTACGGCGAGCTGGCCAAGGGAAAGCAGATCGCCCGCCTCGTCGACGAGAAGGCGGCCCTTCGGTCGCTGAAAGAGTTCAAGGTGATCGGCCGGCCGACAAAGCGCCGCGACGGCCACGACAAGGTGACCGGGCGTGCCAAGTACGCCGGCGATGTCCGCCGGCCGGGCATGCTCTACGCGCGCATCCTGCGTCCGCCCGCGCACGGCGCGACGCGGAAGTCTCTCGATACATCAAAAGCAAAGGATATGTCGGGCGTGACAGTTGTGGAGAAGGGCGACCTCGTCGCGGTCCTGCACGCCGATCCGGAAACGGCCGGCAAGGCCCTTGCGCTCATCAAGGCCGGGTGGGATCAGCCGGCGGCCGCGTTCGATACGGAATCGGTCGGCGACTACTTCTTGACGAATGGTGGTGCAGGGGAGGTGCGCGCATCGCACGGCGACGTCACCAGCGTCACGGCCAACGTGGTGCATTCGACCTTTCGCACCGGCTACCTCGCGCACGCGCCGATGGAGCCGCACACCGCGATCGCGGAGCTGAAAGACGGCAAGATGACGGTGTGGGCGGGGACGCAGAGCCCCTTCGGCGCGCGGTCGCGCATCGCCCAGACGTTAGGCGTCGATGAAAAGAATGTTCGCGTGATCACGCCGTTCGTCGGCGGCGGATTCGGCGGCAAGAGCGCCGCGAATCAAGCGGTTGAGGCGGCGCAACTCGCGCAGATCACCGGCAAGCCGGTGATGGTGAACTGGACGCGCGGCGAGGAGTTTTTCTTCGATACCTTCGGCCCCGCCGCGGTGGTGAAGATCGCCTCTGCAGTCGACGACCACGGAAAGATTACGAGCTGGGATTACCACGTCTACGCCGCGGGAGACCGTTCGGCCGAGATGTTTTACGACGTGCCGAACGTCAGCCTGAGGACGTACATCGGACGCGGCGGACCGCGTGTGCATCCGTTCGCCACTGGTCCCTGGCGCGCTCCCGGCGCGGGGACGAACGTCTTCGCCCGCGAGTCGCAGATCGACATCATGGCCGCCGCGGCGAAGATCGATCCCTTGGAGTTCCGTCTCCGAAACGCCTCGGATGTCCGTCTGCGCCGAGTCTTGAAGGCGGCGGCCGATGCCTTCGGCTGGAAGGCGGCGCCGGGGCCGTCCGGACAGGGCCGCGCTATCGCCGCCTGTGAGGATGCGGGAGCGTACTGTGCGCTGGCCGCCGAGGTAGCCGTCGACCGCGCCACCGGCGCCATCACGGTCAAGCGCGTCGTCGCCGCGCAGGACATGGGCATCGTCATCAACCCCGAGGGGGCCAAGATGCAGATGGAGGGCTGCATCACCATGGGACTCGGCTACGTGCTGAGCGAGGAGCTGAACTTCAAAGGCGGCGCCATCGCCGACAACAACTTCGACACCTACGAGTTGCCGCGGTTCGCCGCGGTTCCGCGCATCGAGACGCTGCTCATCCCCAACGACGACCTGGCGCCGCAGGGAGGCGGCGAGCCGGCCATCGTACCGATGGGCGCCGTCATCGCCAATGCGGTGTTCGACGCCATTGGGGTGCGGATGTTCCGTTTGCCGATGACGCCGGCGAGGGTGAAAGCAGCGATGAAAATGTAGCGGTGGTTCCGCGTCAGCCCTTGCACAGACAAGAGTGTCTGTGCCACATCAACTTACGGCATGCGCAGAGTTTGGAGTCTTGCCGAATCGAATGTGGCACAGACACTCTTGTCTGTGCCACGGCGCGCAGCGCCGGAGTCACCACCGCCCCTCCGGAGGCCCCATGAGCGATGACCGTTACGCGAATTTCGATTACAGCCGGCTGATCGCCTGGGATGACCGGCTGAAGCGCGAGTGGCCGCTGTTCGAAGAGCTGTTCGCCAGCGCTCCTTCGAAACGCATCCTCGACCTCGGGTCAGGCACCGGCGAGCACGCTCGTTTCCTGGCGTCGAAGGGATTCGATGTCACCGGCGTCGACTCGTCCGCGGCGATGCTGGAGAAGAGCCGCGCTGGCGATGACGCCGGCGTCCGGTTTGTCGCTGGCGACCTGCGCGACGTCGCCTCGGTGGTCGACACCTCGTTCGGCGCGGCGTACTGCATCGGCAACGTTCTTCCTCATCTCAATGATGAGGACGATCTCGCCCGCCTGGCCGCCGGCCTGCGCCGCGTTCTCCTTCCCAACGCGCCGTTCCTGCTGCAGATGATCAACTACGACCGCATCGAGGCCAAGAAGGAGCGCGCGTTACCGCTGACCTTTCTCCCCGATCCGGACGACAAAGAGGCCACCATCATCTTCCTGCGTACGATGGACCTCCAGCCCGACGGCCGCGTCATCTTCATGCCTGCGACCTTCCGCCAGCGCTCCGACCGCGAGCCTCCCATCGAGCTGCTCTCCACCCGGCGTGTGGAGATCCGCGGATGGCGAAGATCGCAGATCGAGAGTGTCTTTCGCGAAGCCGGTTTCGCCTCGGTCGAGGCGCTTGGGTCGTATCAGAAGACGCCGTTCGATCAGGAGGAGTCGCGCGATCTGATCCTCATCGCGCGGTGACAGGACACCATAGGCTATCCGTAGATGGCGCATGCCGAGGAGCTGGCCGGGGTTCCGGGGTTGAGAATGGCAGCGCAGTGGCCGGCGGTCTCGTGACGGCGTAGGCGTTCCGGCGTTCGTGAGCTTCGAATCGGCTGTCGAGAAGATTCCTTGATCTCCTGAATGGGCTTTTTTTCGTCGGTAGTAGATCCCAGGATCTACCGAATAGGCTTTGAGCCTCATGAGGGTGGCTTGAATCCTCATTGAGTAGATCCATGGATCTACCGAAGAGGCTCAAAGCCTCATTGGGTAGGCTCAAAGCCTATTGGTGTAGATCCATGGATCTACCGAAGAGGCTTAAAGCCTCATGGGGTAGGCTTAAAACCTATTGATGTAGATCCATGGATCTACCGAAGAGGCCTGAAGCGACATGGGGTAGGCGTTGAGCCTCATGTGGTGGACCTGAACGCTCATTGAGGAGGCTCTGAGCCCACCCTGAGAAGCTCTAAGCCACCCCCTTTGTCCTGCGTCAACTGAACTGCGGCACGCAGGTCCAATCGTCGCTGAACACCGACACCTTCGTAACCTCACGTGGCATCAGCTATAGTTAAACACCTACCCCCGTCAGCAGAGGTCTCCAAGGAGTGTGCGGCCATGGCCGACTTGCGGGAGGATTTCTGGGACAACCTCCTGGACTACATCCAGGATCGCACCGTCATTCCGGTGATCGGTTCGGAGCTGGTCACAGTTCAGGAGGGCGGTCGCGACGTGCCCCTCTATCGCTGGATCGCGCAGCGGCTGGCGGGCGATCTGAAGGTGCCCACCGCGGAGCTTCCGGACGGCTTCGATCTCAACGACGTCGTCTCCATGCACCTGCGCAGGCGGGGGGAGCGGGAGGAGCTCTACGCCCAGATCCACAGGATGCTGCGCAACGCCGCGCTGAAACCGTCGGATTCGCTGCGGACGCTCGCAGGAATCCCTGGCTTCGACCTCTACATCTCGCTGACCTTCGATTCGCTGCTCGCCGACGCGGTCGGCGGCGCGCAACAGATCTCCTATTCGCCGAACAGCGTCCGCGACCTGGCCTGTCCAAAGGCCGGCCTCCGGCAGCCGGTGGTGTTCCATCTGCTGGGGCGTGCATCGGCGTCTCCCGACTACGCCATCTGCGACGACGACCTGCTCGAGTTCCTGCACGCCATGCAGGACAAGCAGCGGCAACCGAAGACGCTCTTCGATGAGCTGCGCGGCAACCATCTGCTCGTCCTCGGTTGCAGCTTCAGCGACTGGCTTGCCCGCTTCTTCCTCCGCACCGCGAGGAACCTCGAGCTGTCTCAGAAGCGCCGGCGTTGGGATGTGCTGGTCGGAGACCAGATCGCGCATGATGCCAGGCTGGTCCAGTTCCTCGAAAGCGCGCAGAGCACGGAGCCCATGGCCCGGGAGGCAGGAACGGGCGGAAGGAGCATCCCAAACGGAGCTGTCTTCGTCAGCTACGCCAGCGACGATCTCGAAGCCGCCGGTCGATTGGCCGAAGGCCTCCGCGCGGCGGGGCTCGAGGTGTGGTTCGACAAGGATGCTTTACAGATGGGGGATGACTGGGCCCGCAGCATCCGGAGAGGACTCGAGCAATGCTCGCTCTTCCTTCCGGTCATCTCGCGCCAGACCCTGAGCGAGGAGAACCGGCGCCGATACTTCTGGCGGGAGTGGAACGACGCGGACGACTTCGCCCGGGGGATGGCACCGGGCGAGGCGTACATCGTCCCTGTGGTGATCGACGACACGCGCATCGATCATGCGCAGTTGCCGGATTCCTTCAAGAAGGCGCAAGGCAGGAGCCTGCCGGACGGGAAAGTCACCCCCGACGCCGCCGAGTTGCTCGTACAGCTCGTACGCGACTTCCACCGCAGGCAGCGGGCGGCATGAGTCATCAATGGTAGAGATTCAACGCCAGGTCCTGAGCGCCGACAACCCGTGGCCGGGACTCGATCCCTTCGACGAGGCGGACCGCGACTACTTCCACGGACGGGCGGCGGAGTCCGGCGAGCTGCTGCGTCTGGTCCGGCGTGAGCCGCTGACCGTGGTGTTCGGCCGCTCCGGGTTGGGCAAGACGTCGCTGCTGAAGGCCGGGTTGTTTCCTCTGCTGCGCGGCGAGGATTGCTTGCCGATCTATGTGCGCCTCGACCATGCCGAGGGAGCGCCGGCGTTGCGGGAGCAGATCTTCCGCGAGTTGCAGACGGCGTGCGATGCCGATCGGGTCCAGGCGGCCAAGCTTGCAGAAGAGGAAAGCCTCTGGTCGTTCTTCCACCGGCGCGACGCGGAATTCTGGAGCGAGCGAAACCGCCCGGTGACTCCGGTGATCGTGTTCGATCAGTTCGAGGAGATCTTCACCCTCGGTCAGGAGACCGAAGAGTCCCGGTCCCGGTCGGCCGCCTTCCTCGCCGAGCTGGGTGACCTGGTGGAGAACCGGCCGCCCGAGGCTGTGCGGGCGGCGCTGGAGGCCGAGTCCTCGGCGGCCAGACGCTTCGACTTCAAGCGCGCGACGGTCAAGCTGGTGCTGAGCTTCCGCGAAGACTTTCTGGCCGAGATGGAAGGGCTCAAGGAGCGGATGCCCTCCCTCATGTACAACCGCTTTCGCCTGCTGGCGATGAGCGGTACCCAGGCCTACGAGGTGATCACTCGCGCCGGCGGTCATCTGGTCGACGACGACGCTGCCCGCCGGATCATTCGGCTGGCCTGGAAGAACGAGCCCAGCCCACCCGTCGATCCAGCGGATTTCCCCAGGATCGAGATCGATCCGGCGCTGCTCAGCGTGGTATGCAGTGAGCTGAACCACAAGCGCCAGCAGTCGGCACTCGACCGCATCACCCCCACTCTTCTTGAAGGCGCCGACCGCGAGATTCTCTCCGGATTTTACGAGCGCGGCATGGCCGGCCTCGATCCACGCCTGCGGGCCTTCGTCGAGGACGAGCTCATCACCGACCGCGGCTTCCGCGACAGCCACGACCTGGAGGACGCGCTGGCCGTCCCCGGCATCACCGCCGAGGCGCTCGATGCGCTGATCCGCCGCCGCCTGCTGCGCGTCGACGAGCGGCAGAGCATGCGCCGGATCGAGCTGACCCATGATGTGCTGGCCCGAGTGGTCAAGGAGAGCCGTGACATCCGCCGCGCACGCGAGGCCGAGGAGGCGGCGAAGGCCCGCGAGCGGGCCGCACTCGAACAGCAGCGGCGCAACCGTCGCAATGCGGCGTTCGTAGGGGCAGGAGCGTTGGTCGTGATCGTTCTGATCGTGATTGCTGGATGGCTCGTCTTAGTGGCCCGTGCGCGCGGAGAGGCGGCCGTACTCGCGGAGATTCAGGCACAGCGGGCGAAGATGCGGGCCCAGAGCGCGGAGATGAACGCCGCGGAGGCCGAACACCATGCCACCCAGCAGCACAGGCTCGCTGATCGAGCCACCAAACAAGCGAACGCGCAGCAGCAGATAGCAACAGCTATGGGCCGGCAGGCCGAGGACCAGCAGCAGAGAGCCGACAAATTGCTGCGCGAAGCGGAGAGCACGCGACTGATGGCTAACGCTGATCGGCTTCAGGATACCGCCTACGATGCATCCCTCCTGGTCAACCTGGAAGCAGTTCATGTCGTTCCAACACTTGATGCCTCGGCTGGGCTGCTGCGCCGTTTCGTGAGCCACCCGCATCTATCCACGTTTCTACCGGGACATCAGGACAAGGTTACTAGCGTCGCCTTTAGCCCGGACGGGAAGCGGGTGGCCTCCTCGAGTGAGGACAAGAGCGTGATCGTGTGGGACGTGGACAGCCGCAAGCCGCTCGCAGCGCTGGAAGGGCATAAGAAGAAAGTCAATAGCGTCGCCTTCAGCCCGGACGGGAAGCTGCTCGCCTCAGCGAGTGATGACGAGACAGTGATCCTGTGGGACGTCGACAGCCACAAGCTCCTGGCCACGTTGGAAGGGCACAAGGGACAGGTTTATAGCGTGGCCTTCAGCCCGGACGGGAAGCAGTTGGTCTCGGTTTTGGAAAACGAATTGATGATCCTTTGGGACGTAGACAGCCGTAAGCCGCTCGGCACCCTGGAGGGGGGACACTGGGACATGATCCAAGGCGTCGCCTTCAGCCCGGACGGCAAACGGCTGGCCTCCGCGAGTGCGGACCGGACCGTGATCCTGTGGGACGTGGAGAGCCGCAAGCCGCTGGCCACGCTGAAGGGGCACAAGGACCAAGTCTATGGCGTGGCCTTCAGCCCGGACGGGAAGCTGCTGGCCTCGGCGAGTTCGGACGAGACCGTGATCCTTTGGGACATGGTCAGCCGCAAGCTGCTGGCCACGCTAAAGGGACACAAGAGCTTTGTCTTTGGCGTCGCCTTCAGCCCGGATGGGAAGCGGCTGGCCTCGACGAGTTGGGACAAGACCGTGATCGTGTGGGACGTGGAGAGCCGCAAGCCGCTGGCTACGCTGGAGGGGCACAAGGACCCGGTCTGGGCCGTCGCCTGCAGCCCGGACGGCAAGCGGCTGGCCTCGGCGAGTGATGACCGGACCGTGATCCTGTGGGACGTGGACAGCCGCAAGTTGCTGGCCACGCTGGAAGTCAACAAGTACGCTGTCAATGGCGTCGCCTTCAGCCCCGACGGGAAACGGCTGGCCTCGGCGAGTGATGACCGGACCGTGATCGTGTGGGACGTGGCCAGCCGCAAGCCACTGGCCACGCTGGAGGGGCACAAGGGCCAAGTCTATGGTGTCGCCTTCAGCTCGGACGGGAAGCTGCTGGCCTCGGCGAGTTCGGACAAAACCGTGATCCTGTGGGACACGGACAGTCGCAAGCCGCTCGCCACCCTGGAAGGGCACACGAAGGCGGTCAGAAGCGTCGCCTTCAGCCCGGAAGGCAAGTGGCTGGCTTCGGCGAGTGACGACGAGACCGTGAACCTGTGGAATGTGGACAGCCGCAAGAGGGTCGCCACCCTGGAGGGGCGCAAGAGCCGGGTATGGAGCGTTGCCTTCAGCCCGGACGGGAAGCGGCTGGCCTCGGCGAGTTGGGACCAGACCGTGATCCTGTGGGATGTGGATAGCCGCAAGCCGCTGGCCACGCTTGAGGGGCACAAGGGCCAAGTCTCTGGCGTCGCGTTCAGCCCGGACGGGAAGCGGCTGGCCTCGGCGAGTGATGACCATACCGTAGTCCTGTGGGATTTGGACCTGGATCATCTCGAGGCGGAGGCCTGCCGCACGGCCAATCGGAATCTGACCTGCGAGGAATGGCGAAACTATATCGGCGCCGACAAGCCCTACCATAAGACCTGCGAGGCGCTGCCGGGACCAACCGAGAAGTGCGATTGATTCCGGTTCTTATCAACCGGAGGAGTCGCGCGATCTGATCCTGATCGCCCGTTGAGCCCGCGGTATTCGTCACTGTCCTCTGACGTGCTCAACGCCGCTCTCGCTGTACTGTTCCAACCAACATGGCTCATCGGTTCGCGCTTGCTGCCCTCCTGATCCTCCTTGGCGCCGGGCCAGTTACGGCCTGCACGATGAAAGGGTTGGATCCGAACGATCTCGTCGAGAACACTCCGGTTTACTCAGCCAATGGACGATTCTGCGTCGTCGTTCGCTGGCATGAGGGGCTTGCGGACTTCACCAACCAGCTTGCGGGAACGTTTTTACACATGGACGGCCCGGCTCCTCCGGACGCCGAACAAGACGTTCCAGCACCGCGTAAGACCGTGATTGCGGCGCTGTACGAATCGGGGACGAAGAGCCGCAGACTCATTGCCGAGATTCCTCTCGACATCGAAAAGACCGGTGACGTTCTCGTCCCCGACTCGGGCCGATACCTCATCGTCCGCAGTCCTGCATCTCGCGGCTGCTATCCCGGAACATTCGAGGGCGATACGCTGGTAACCATCTACGCTGCCGAAGGATATCGAGTCGGCGCGCTCAAGGTCGAAGACGTATTCACTCCATCCGACGTCTTGCAATTCTCCCTCGGCCATGTCGTCCCGGATTGCCAATTGCGGCACGAGAGTCAGGATCAGGAAGTAGTCGTTCTCTCGGTTCCAGTACAGCGGAAAGAAGGGAACGATCCGCGATACGAGGAGCGGCGCGTCGACGTTGCCACCGCCGCGCTGCTCGATCTGAGGCGCGACATCTATCCCGTCCCCCGAAGTTACGCCACGCCTGCCACCGACCCTCGGTACGCGGGACGACCCTACGATCCGCAATCGCTGGATTGTGCGGCGGCCAAAGATCTCGTCTCGATCGACCCGAGGCGATTCTTCGCCCATGCGGTCCTCGGACCGGAGCCGGAGTTTCCATCTGCCGCGATCAAGGTCCGCATCCGCGGCGTCGTGTCGGTGGAGGTGATCGTCTCCGAGAGTGGGGATGTGCTCTGTACGCGCAACACGCGGCTACCGTTCGGCCTTGACCACGCCGCCGTCGAAGCCGCGCGGCGCTGGAAGTTCCGGCCGTTCATCGTCAACGGCCATCCCGTAAAGGCCGTTGGAGAGATCCTCTTTCACTTCCAGGATGTGGATGAGGAAACATGGCAAGAGTTGCTTCGCAACGCGCCGCCGTCGGGCGAATGACCTCGGGGCCGATTCTCAGGCGTCTGCTTCCGCTTCTCGGATCACTGCTTCAGCCACACGCTTTGCAGCCGCTTCTGGTGTCTTCTCACGCACAAATTGAAACTGGCGAACAAGCGCTGGGATGTCGCCCGGGTCCACGCCCTCGGAGAGGACTGGCACGATACGCTTTCCATCCGCCAAGGCTGCGCCAAGCTCGAAGAATGTCCATGGACGTTGAACGCTCTCGGGTGTGATCACCATGATGAGAACTCGACTCTGGCGAAGAGCTTTCTCGATTTTGTCCTGCCAACGATCACCGGGCAGAATCTCATGAGCATCGAACCACGTGGTTATGCCGGAGGCGGTGAGCGCGTCTGTAAACTTACGCACCCAGGGTTGGCTGGCCGACGAGTACGAGAGAAATACATCATATGGGCGACCCTTCGCATCACGAGGGGTTCTTGTCGCTTCGATCGTGGTCTCAGCCATTGTTGTTCTTCCTTAGGTGGCCTGGCAACGTAGAATTCCGATCGTCGTGGTGCTGCACGGTTGTCCGCGAAAGAATTTCAGGCTCATCCCAATGCACCGGTATTTCTCAAGAAGCGAGACATTATCCGTTTGAACGACCTGGACAAGTATCTGAAACACCGCTCCAATCTCAATCCACACATACGGTCGATCCAGAGCCCACGGTGTAAACAAAACGAGTAGCTCATCGGCCTTATCCAGAAAATCCCGGATGTCTTCTTCGAATTCTGCACCTACGTCGATATCGGCTTCATCGAGAAATGGCGTCGCGCCCCGATCGCTTATCTCGCGCGAGATCTGACGGGCAACCCAGGTGTCTTCACCAGAGTGGCTGACGAACACCAACCACTTTTTCTTCTTTGCCATCGTACCTCGTTCAGCCTGTCAACTGAGGTCCGCTATCGTATCTCAGAGGTCGTTGGTTGCTCCTCCCTCGCCTCCCCCCTCGTCAGCAGCGGTGGCGGCCGCCACGCGTCGAACTCCGGCGGAAGCAGTTGCAGGATCTCGTGGGCGCGCATGCCGTAGAGGTCGTAGTTGAAGTCGAGTTGTTGGATGACGGCGATCAGGCGGCGGAGGTTGCCGGGGCGGCTGGGGGTGGTGGCGCCGCGTTTGGGGCGGTGGCGCTTCGGGTCCCAGTAGAGGAGATCGATCGCTTCGATGAGACCCTTGTTCGTGATGAGATCGCGGCGGAATCCGAGGTCGTAGATGAAGGCGCCGTGCTGGTGGACGGGTGGATGGAGGAGCAGCCGCGCGTTCTGGCGGTGCAGGGTGAAGAGCCGGTAGGGACCGGCCAGCAGATGGCGGCCGCGCTGCCAGCCGCCGGTCTCGGTCGTGGGGATGTAGTGATAGTCCTCGCGCGGGCGTCGTTTCCCGCTTGCGTCGATAGGCGAGAGCTGATCGAAGTAGAAGAGAGCCAGCCAGCTCCAGAGGCCGGCATCGTCTTCGGGTGCGGGCACATCTGCGAGGACGCATGCAAGGTATTCAGCGGCGTCGAACTTGCTGGCGAACGTCCGCGGCTTGATCTCGACCGCGCGCTGGAGGCTGGTCGAGTAGTCATCGAGGTAAAGGATGGCCGGGCTGGGCTGGAACTCCTCGCCGTCGCGGATGCGCTGCAGGAATCCGCGGAGCTCCTCGATTCCTTTGGCGTTGAGGCTGCGGAGTTTCGTCATCAGCTTTCCCGTTGTGCGGCGCGCCATCCATCGATCAGCGTCTGCCGGTTGCAGAACGCGTCGACGACTTCGTCGATCCAGTACGGCGCCTCGTCGGTATCGTCCGGCAATGGAGAGGTCGCATATTGTCCGGCCCACTGCAGCCAGAAGTTCCACCACTCGTCGCCTGCCTCGTGCGCGTCGTGCCCGTCGATGAGGAGAATACGCGTGAGCACCTCGCGCACCGCGGCCGGATAGACGAGGGCCAGGAATGCCGCATCGGACTTGGCCACATCCTGGATATCGTCGACGCGGTTGTTCAGCTCGAGCACAGGACCGTTCGGCTCGAAGGCGATACGCCACGCCTGCTGGCCCAGCGCGCCGGTGAAGCTGACCGGTAGCAGCGGCAGCCGTCCGGTGATCTCCGGTTTCTGCTCCGAGACGACGATGTCGTCGGCGACCGCGACGACGCGATGTTCGTCATCGACCAGCTTCACGCGGAAGTGAACGAGGCTGGTGCTGTCGATGTCGGTCAGCCGGCGGTCATCGGGAGGAGCGAAGTGCGCGACCGAGCCGCAGTCGAAGCGCATGAACGACGTCCGGTAGTAGGCCTCGATGAAGACGCGCGTGGAGGGAGCGGCGCCGATGCCGTCGAAGGAAAGCCGCGGATCGAAAACCAGCGTGCCGTCCGCATCGCGCCGCAGCGTGACGCGGATGTTGGCGCGCGGGATCCGGGCGCGCTCAGTGAAGTTCAGTTTCCGCAGCATCGTTAGATTCGTGCAGGGGATCGTGCAGGCGGACGACGAGGTCGCGCCGCGGATCGAATCCTTTCATCGAGACCAGGAACTTCGCCGACGACGGGACCAGCTCGAAGGCATTGACCGAGGTCGGCCGCAGACGGACGCCGTCCGCCTGCACGGTAATGCCGCCGTCGGACGTCAGATCGAAATCGAACGGGCTGTGCTTGCGGAAGGGATTGCCGGCGCGGACGCGGTAGGCGATCTCGCCGCGCAGCGGACGGCCGATCATGGCCGGGTCGGATGCCTTGATGGTAAAGCCGCCCTCGATCCTGGCGATGGTGACGCCGCTCGATCCCGCCGGTGCATCCGAGGCGGTGGTGCCGGGCTTGCTCTCCCCGGCGATGGCGCGTACCGGAGTCGGAGCCATGACATCGTCGTGCAGCGACTCTTCCGGCACGTCGATGGAGAAGAGATCGGCCAGGAAATCGCGCACACGGCCGGCGGGTGGGTGGGACAGCAGCGAGGTCAGGAACGACGCGCTGTTCTTCACGAAACGAAGCGTCGATGGGCCGTGGTCGTAGAGCGTGCGGACCTTGTCGGCGCGCTCGGACCAGTCGGTATGCGCGGGGTTCTCGGCGTCGCCGAGGAAGGTGGAGAGGGGCTGATCGTCGATCACGATGAGCGCGCGTGCGGCTTTTTCGGTGCTGACACGCACGTCCGGGATGGTGATGCCGCGGCGGATGAATCGATGCTCTCCTTTGCGCAGCGCGTCATCGTGCTCGAGGTAGACTTCGAACCAGGAACTGGCCGCGCGGACGCGTTTGCGCTTGACGAGAATGGGGACGCGGAAGGCGATGCGCTCGCCGGAGCTGAAGCGCTCGCGCAGCGAGGCCAGCGTCGCCGCGTCGAGGATCGATTCATCCCACCTCGGCGCGGCGGCGTCACGCTCCGGGAGGACGATCCGCGCGTCGTCGTCCTGGGCCAGCGACCAACGCGTGAGCGCGCACAACCTTGCGGAGTTGGCGTCGGCCGTGGAGAGTTTTTCGATCGTTTCGGCGTCGATTCGCTGGCTCCGCGCGGCGTCGACGACTTCGACGGTCAGATCACCGCGCAGGATCGGATAGAAATATTGCCGCACCACCGAGTCGGTGACGCGCTCGGGCGACAGTTCATCGTCGCGGAAGTAGGGCACGACGATGGAGAGGCCGGGCTCGATGCGGTTGACGCCGAAGTCGTCCGCGAATCGCTCGAGCAGGATGGGATCCTCGATCGGCAGCGGCTGGCCGTTGCGCTTTTCGAATCGGGCGAAGAATCCGTAGGGATAGATCCGCTGGCCGTCGAGAACATGCGTCTTCAGAACGGACTGCCCGAGGAGGAGGGCGCGATTGTCGTCGAAGCGGCGGGTGATGCCGAAGATGGTGCGGTTGCGGGAGGCGACGGTGAAGACCGCCTTGCCCAGTCCCCAGCGGCCACGATCGACGTCGCCCTTGCTGGAGCGGCCGACGTTTCGCCAGAAGTAGTAGAAGTCGTTTTTCCGCTCCTCGCCGGGAGCGTCGAGCTCCGGATCGGCCCGAGGGTCCCCGGTGAGGCCGCGCGTTCCGGAGTCTTCGATGAGGAGATAGGGAACGGCTTCGTCGTCCCTCGGCAGGACTGTGTGAATCGACTTTGCCGCCGCCCGAAGATGCATCTCCAGTCCTTCGAAGTACTCCCTCACCCCCTCGGCGGGAAGCGCCTGGGCCCCCGATGCGAACCGGAACCGGACGCTCACCGGCGAGCGGCTTCGCGGCAGGCGGGCATCGAGCGAGTTCTGGATCGACTCGCGCACGAGCGCGTCCGCGAGATCCTGTGCCTTGAAGAATTCGTCATGAACCGGATCGACGTGCACTTCGCCGAGGTCCATCGACCGGAAGTGCCAGGGAGGGAAGCGGGACATAGGGGTTTGGAGAGGTTACACCAGGGAGTCGCTCACATTCCTCGCGGCTCTCGGGATGACAGCAAGGAACAAAGCCTTGACTCGCCTAGCCACGCCAGCGTAACGTCCCTGTAACATTCCTACCCCTAAAAAAACGGAATCGCGGAGGGAAGCCATGAAGCTTCGTCTGTTTCTCATCCTCGTCGTAGTTGGCTTCGTGGGGATACCGCTCGCAGGCCAGACGGTCACGGGCACGATGCGCGGCGTCACGACGGATCGCACGGGAGGGGCATTGCCGGGCGTGACGATCACGATCCGAAATGTCGAAACGGGACTCGAGCGCATCGTCGTCACCGACAAGTCCGGTTCGTACAACGCGCCGTTCCTGCAGATCGGCCGTTACAACGTGCAGGCGGATTTGTCCGGCTTCGGAACGATGCGTCGCAACGACGTGCGCATCGATCTGAACACGACCGCCGTGCAGGATTTCATTCTCGATCCGGCAATGCAGGAGACGGTGACCGTTGCCGGCGATGCTCCCCGCATCGACGTCACAGACGGCGAAGTGAAGCAGACGATGCGCGCGAAGGAGATCGAGACACTGCCCGCACCGGATCAGACGAACTTCCTCCGCCTGGCGTCGGTGTTCACCGGCTACCAGGAAAACCCGACCAGCGGTCAGGACAACCCGGCCCTCTCATCCGGCTCGTCCGTGAATTTCAACGGCACGGGAACGCGCGGCGCGACCTTCCAGATCAACGGCGTGAACAACGACGACGCCTCGGAGAACCAGAATCGGCAGAACGTGCCCATTGCCACGATTGAGTCATTTCAGATTCTGACGAACAGTTTCAGCGCGGAGTTCGGGCGTGGCTACGGCTCGGTCGTCCTCGTTCAGACTAAGCAGGGCACGAACAACATCGATGGTGAGATCTACGACTACTCCCAGGACAACCAATACATCACGCGCGACGCCACGCAGGTCAGCCTCGATCATGGCAACCACTATCGCCGCCAGTTCGGCGCAACGGCCGGATTCCCCATCCTCCGTGACCGGCTGTTCGTGTTCGTCAATGCCGATCAGGTGCAGGACAAGGGCGACGTCCTGACCACGCGCGGCGTTTTCCTCCCCAGCGACCTCGATCCCGCCAAGCGTTTGACGCTCGGCAACAACACAGCCGCCAATCGTGCCTGGCAGGACTCGATCATCGCCCGCTTTCCTCAGTCGGCTCCGAATGCCACCAACATCGCCTCGCGCGCCTATCAGGGATTCCAGCACAGCAATCTGCCTAGGAGAGACGAATCGGCGAGGCTCGATTTCAATGCCACGCTCAAGAATACGATGACTGCCCGTTACCAGAGGAGCCATCAGGAGACCCACCCGGGAGAACTGATCATCGGCGAGGAAGCGGGGCAGGTGAATCATCAATCCAGTTTCGGCTTCACCTGGACCAACATCCTCTCGTCGGATACCGTTCAGGAGGGTCGCATCGGGATCGGTACGCGTGAAGTGGCCTGGACGATTACGGACGATCCGCTAACGCCGGTGGTGCGCATGTCCGGCGGCACCGGCATCACGTTCACGATTCTCGGCAATGCCGGCGCCTTTCCGATCATCCGCAATCAACGCGACAACCAGCTCGTCTACAACGTCTCCTCGGCGCGCTGGGCCAAGCACACGCTGAAGCTGGGCACCGACTTGCGCCGGTCCTCGCTGAATGACCGCGCCGAGAGCTTCAATCGTGGTTTCTGGAGCTTTTCGGCCACATGCCAGGGCGTAAACTACGGAACGGCCATCGCCGCCTTCTGGGCAGGCTGCGTCAACTCGTTTACAAAGTCATTCGGGCCGGCATACCTGCAGCACCGACTGACCGAAGAGAACGTGTACGCGCAGGACGACTGGCGTCCGACGGACAATCTCGTTCTGAACCTCGGCGCACGCTACGAGAACGTCAGCCCGCCGAAGGAGCGCAACAACCTCGTCAATTACGGCTTCGGCAGCAGCAGCTACGTCGACCCGCGGCTCGGTTTCGCCTACTCGCCGAATTGGGACGGCAACCGCTTCTTCCGGGCGCTGACCGGCGGCAACGGGAAGTTCTCCATTCGCGGCGGCTTCGGCATTTTCCACGGCCGTGTGTTTCAATCGGTCTTCTCCCAGGGTGGCGCCAGCGTTCGCTTCAACCCGCCCAACGCCGCCTCGATCTCGCAGTCCTCGACGAACCTTTCGGATCCACTCAATGGATTCGTGTTCGCACCAGGGTTCCCGGCAACACGCGTCAGTGCAACGTTCGTCGATCCGAATCTGAAAATGCCCGAATCGCGGCAGTGGAATCTCACCTTCGAACGGCAAGCCTTCTGGAATTCCCGCTTCCGCGCCAGCTACATCGGGACGCTTGGCAAGAATCTGCTGCAATATCGATGGGACAACGTTCCGGTCGCTCCTGCCGCACCGGGCACAGCGGGCGCGACCTGGGTCGTGGCCCAGGACTGGCGCTGCGCCGGAACAGGGAATGCCGGCGTCCCGACGAACACCACCTGTCCGACCGCGGTGCCGATCGCGGCGAATGAAGTGAGCCTTCGCGTGCCGCGCACGAATGAACGGCGGCCTGACGCCCGCTACGGCGACGTGCGCGTCGTCGGAAACCTCGCCGAGAGCTGGTACCACGCCGGGCAGCTCGAATGGGAGACAGGCGACTACCATGGCTTCACGGGCCGTATGACCTATACATACGGCAAAGCGCTCGATACGGGCGCCGAAACGACGGATCAGGGCATCGGTGATGTGGGCATCTTTCCACCGCGCCCAGGAACCTCCCAATTCGCAAGGGGTTACTCGCGCTTCGACGTCCGCAACCGGTTCACGATGGCCAGCGCCTATACGCTGCCATGGTTGAAGAATCGGAGCGATTGGGTCGGCTCCGCGCTCGGCGGCTGGACCGTCTCGACACTCGTCCGTCTTGCCTCGGGCACGCCGTACACGATCGTCGACGGTGGCGCCCCCGACGTTCTTTTCCTCGGCACCGGAATGAAGCCCAATCGGCCGGTCTGCATCGATCCGAACTTCTGCAGCGGAAGCATCACCAGTCCGGCGGACAATGGCTCCGTGCCGGTGAGCGCGTTCCGCCACGCGGTGTACGGAGATACCCTGGAGAGCTTTATCGGCCGCAACACGTATCGGGCCGACGGCGCCCGAAGCATCGATGCCGGCTTGTACAAGAACTTCCAACTCTCTCGAGGCATCGGTGTCATCGTCCGGCTCGACGTCTTCAATGTTTTCAACCAGGTGAGGTGGTGGATCCCGGGCAACGACATCAACTCACCGACGACGTTCGGCATCGTGAATCAAACGGCGTATGGTGCCACCGCCAGCGGCGGCACCGCGCCAACGTCGCTGACGCCTCCCCGTACGTTCCAGCTTGGATTCCGCCTCATCTATTGAGATTCTGCCATCGGCAAACACGTACGGCCACCCTGACCGGTGGCCGTACTTTGGTAGATGGAGCGCGGCAGCAGGCCCGCCGCACTCCGGAACTTCGGTCAGAGGCGCGGCTTGGATTCATTGACCGTCAGCGCCTTGGCCGCTGACGGCGAGGCCGGTGATGGCCGCGCGGTCGTCGTCGTCATTGCTGAAGTCGATGAAGCCGAAACCCTTCGATTCGCGGGACTTGCGCTCGTCGGCGACGTGGCCGACATGAGCTTGCCGAAAGGGATGGCGAGCTCGTTGAGCTGCGCATCGGTGTTCGCCTCTCATCAGACGCTCCAGTTCTCGAGATAGGAGCGGCAGCGAAGCATCGGGGTAGGGAAAAGGGCCGTTGTGTCACTCCTATTGATGAGGCAGTCGTGCCTCTTCGATGCTGATCGATAACTAGAAATTATTCGTTACCACCATGGGGAACGTCGCGATCTTCGCTGTCTTTCTCGTACTGATCGCGAGTTTCGCGATCAGCGTGTGGTCGGCCCGCAGACGCTCCTCCGATCTGCTGCAGGACTTCCTTTTTGTGGGCAACACGCCGCTGCTCGCGCTCTCGAGTTGCATCGGCTCGATCATCTCCATGGCCGTGTCGTTCACCGCGCTGTTGTCAGCCGGCTACCTTTGGGGATGGCAGATGATCTTTCCAATGATCGCCGGGGCCATCGCAGGCCTCGTCGCGATTTTGAAGGTGAGCGAGCATCCGCAGGTCGTCGCACACGAACAACGGGTCGAGCGCGGTGCATTCGTCTACGGCGCGTCGTATCTCGCGGTCGTCGACTCGCGCGCGCGAATGGCGTACTACGTCTTCATCCTCGCGGGATACATGGCGATGCTCATCACGGAGATCGTCGTACTGCGGACCTTCATCGGCCTCGTTACCGATCTGCCGGCTTACGAGTTGCTCTTGACGATCGGCACTCTGCTCCTCGTGTGCTACGGCTACGTCTACATCGGTGGCTTTCGCGGAGTTCTCGTTACCGACTACTTCCAACTCCTCGTTGTCTTCGTCTTCGTCGGTCTCTGGTTAAGCGCTATCTCTTTCCGCAGCACATTGCACATTCCTCCCCCAACCATTTCGAAGGTCTTCTTCACGCCGTTGACGCGGATACTGCTGCATGGCGGCATCTTCGCAGGCGCATTCGCCTGGACGTTCGCTAGCACGGACCAGTGGTACCGCACGCTAGGCACGCTACGCCGACCGGCGGCGAAGCAAGTCCTCAAGAGCTCCGCCGTAGCGCTCTGTGCATTCGGCGTCGTCCCGGTCATCGCGGGCGCGGCTTCGATCGGCCGGTCGGGCGTTCCATCGGCGATCACAAACGGCGTCTCACTATTTCTTGTTACGCATCTCCTCGCCGATTCGAACGTGACGTTACGATTCGTCTTTGCGATGGCGTTGACGTGCGCTGGTCTGACGACGTTGAACACCTACATCATGACGATGCAGCAGCTCTACTATGAGGCTTCCACACGGATCGATTCCACACACTGGCTGCACTACCTTCTCGTGAAATACCCACTGAAGTGGAAGAGCGTACGCGGGTTCGTTGCCGTGCTTACCGCTACCGCGTTTGTCGTGTCGTCCTATTTCCCCGAGCGTTACGTCTACGCGTTCGGAGTGCTCGCGTTGTCGTGTTTCATCCTCATGCTGCCGTTCATGACGGCCGCTCTCTGTGAGGTGGTGGCGGCATCGAAGCGTGGTTTGGTCGCTGCGGCCGCCCGGCTCATCGCGACGCGTCTGTTGCGCCACGGCGCGCTCACGATCGGGCTAGGTGTCATTGTCTGGGCGTCTTTAATGCTTACGGTACGGAGCACGATCGGTCCGCTGACTATTCACCTCTACGCAATCCCGGCAACGGCGCTTGTCGCCGCACTTGCGGCTGCGATTGTCACGATCACCATCCCCGAAACACAGCAAAGGATCTCCGCATGATCAATCTTGGCGGGCTGTTCACGATGACGAAGGGGTGGTTGAAAAGCCTCCTCGTTCCCGTAGTCATCGGCATCCTCCTCGGCACTACGGACGTAGTGAAGTTGCCATTCGCTAAGGTGTATCCGGAGCGCGACTCAATAGGCGGTGTCGCGTTTCCGCTAGCTTGGGTGACTGGTGGTGGAAAACAACCTTCACGGCTAGAGTTCGTACTGGTCCGGCAATCGCTCAAGCCTACGACGAAGCTTGAGTTCATTCGCCGCGGTGCGCCGGTGGAGATGAACAGTGTCTTCGCGGGGATCGCGTCGGACCGCACGGGTATTGCCGCGCCGCTCACGGGCGGTCTGAACGGTGTTCGGTTTCTTTCCCTTGAGATCCCGGAGAAAACGATCGGCGGAACAATGATTGCGCTCAGCCTCGCGCCGCGTGAAAACGCAAAGTACGTTGTGACGGTTGGCGACGTCACAAAGGATCTCGTTGATCCGGACGACTTGGTGATCCAGACGAAGAACGAGGCACGTCGCAGTGCGATTGTCTATTTCTTCATCATCGCGAGCGTCGCTATCGTCGCGTTTTACGGCGCACGGGCCAGACCGCTCCAGCATCCGAAGGATCAGTCACCCGACGACGCACAGTGGGTTTAATGGCTAATGGCGCTAGATCGCGCGCAACAGCAGCCGGTTAAGGTTGAACCATGCCTCGACGTTGAATTGGTGGAATGAGGAGATCACCTGGAAGCAGCCCAATTCACAACGGCTGCAGTCCTTCGGCTCGACATGCTGCACGAAGCAGCCCTCCTCCAACTTTCCCTCGTGGTTGACGGTGACAGCCAGCCAGTCGTAGCAAGGCTTCGCTCCCGTCTCCGACCGTAAGTGGGAAGCGGGATTGAGGATGGCAAAGCGTTTCTTGAGACGGAGGATCTGGTTCTTCGTTTCTCGCACCTCGGCTGCCGTGAGAGCCGTCGCCACGACGCTTTTGTAGGGATAGACAAAGGTGAACAACATCGCATCCACGTAGGGCGCGATCCCCTCCGCCATCTCCTCGAGCGCGTGGCGGTTCTCGGGTGAAATCACGGTAATGCTCACGACCTGCTGCCCGTCACGATCACTCAGGTTCTTCAGGATGTGCTGGTAGGTGCCACGTCCGCGCACGGCATCGTGCTGCGTCTCAGGTCCGTCGATGCTCACGGTGAACGCCGTCGGAGTAAACCGCCACATCGAGCCCGTACCGTTCGTTGCCAGGATCGTGTTCGCGCCACGCGCGTGAGCGTGCGCGAGGAGTTCCGGCAGATCGACGCGCAGCGTCGGCTCACCGCCTTCGAAGACGAAGATGCGGATTCCCCGCTTCACGAGATCATCGATACGCTGTTTCCAAGCCGCAGTGTCCTGCTCGCCCGTGAAGTTTGATGGAGCCGTGTGCCAGGGGCAGTAGTGACAGTCGAGATTGCAGCGCTTCGTGATCTTCAAATAGGCGACGATCGGCGAGCGATCACCAAGCATCCACTTCGCACGCCGGCCGACGTAGTAGAGAAGAGACCGCTTGTCGTATTCGAGATTGAGTGACCGGGGAGAAGGACGATCCATAGGGGCCCGCCTGTAGAAAGCACCAACGAATAATTTCTAGTTATCCGCAGTGCGAGCGTGGGCGGTACGCCACCTACTTGCCCCTCTCTGACTGGGAGCTTTCGGGTCTTGCCGGAATGTTCAGGGATAGCGGCGTTACTTCGTACTGACGATCCCCCTCCTCGGATGCCTCTCCGTAATCCTCACCTTCAGCGCCGCATCGGCAACGTGCGTGTAGATCTCCGTCGTCGAGATGCTGCGGTGGCCGAGTAGGCGTTGGACGTAGCGGATGTCGACGCCTTCTTCGAGGAGGTAGGTGGCTACCGAGTGGCGGAACATGTGGGGGGTGATGCGGTCGCGGACGTCGGCGCGTTCGCCGTGGAGGCGGATCAGGCGGCGGATCATCTGGGGGGAGGCGGCGGCGCCGCGGGAGTTGACCAGGAACGTTTCGGCGGTCGTGGCGGAGAGATCGCGGGCGGTGCGGTAATCGGTCAGCAGGGACTTGATCTCGTCGGGGACGAAGACGCGGCGCTCGCGGTTGCCTTTGCCGACGATGCTGATCGTGCCGTCCTCGACGTCCACCGAGGCGTCGCGCAGCGAGGCCAGCTCGCTCACGCGCATGCCGGTGGCGAAGAGAAGCTCCGTGGCGATGTAGGCGGTCAGGTCGGCGAAAGTGAGCTGTCCATCGTGACGGAGAAGGCGGCGGAGGTCGGCGCGGGCGATCACCCGAGGGAGGCGCTTGGGCATGCGGATGCGGATGCGCGCGCCGCGGAAAGGGTCTTCGATGCCGCGTCCATCCTCTTCGAGCCAGTGGAAGAACGAGCGGAGCGTGGCCAGGTGACGCTTGACCGACGCCTCCTTCAGCGCGCGCACGTCGAAGAGGTGGCGGACGTAGTTGTGGATCACGGTGCGGTCGCACGACGCCACGGCCGCGCTCCCGCCGAGAAACTCGGAGAAGCGGTTGAGATCGAGCTCGTAGGCTCGGGCCGTGTGCGGCGAGAGCTTCCGAATGGATTGACAGTGGCGAATGAATTCGGACGCTGCGCCTCGAAACTCCACGTGCGAGCCACCTCCCAAAATTGACCGGTTTGCGGACGTTATCCGACGCGGAGCGGTTACGCGACCGGAGTTGTGTAGGTATGGCTGGTCGCGGGGGTCGGGAGCCGGGGTCGGGGATTGGTTGTCGGTTGTCGGTTATCAGTTGTCCGGCTTCGGCACTCGTGCTCTTGCGACCTCGACAACCGACAACCGACAACTGACAACCGATAACCGATAATCAACCGTCAACCGACAAACCCAATCACCCCAGCAACATCTCCAGATCCTCAACCTCCAGCTTCCGCAGCACGCTGTTGTCCTCGGAGATGATCGATTCGGCCAGCTCGCGTTTTCTTGCTTGCAGCTCGAGGATCTTTTCTTCGACGGTATCGCGGGCGATGAGGCGGTAGGCCACGACCGGCTTCATGCGGCCGATGCGGTGGGCGCGGTCGATGGCCTGGGCTTCGACGGCGGGGTTCCACCAGGGATCGAGCAGGAAGATGTAGTCGGCGTTGGTCAGGTTGAGGCCGAGGCCGCCGGCTTTGAGGCTGATGAGAAAAAGCGGCGGTCCGCCGGCGGGCTGCTGGAACTGTTCGACGAGCGTCTGGCGGTCGCGCGTCTTGCCGTCGAGGTAGAGATAGGGGATGCGCTCCTTGTCCAGCGTGTTGCGCACGATCTGCAGGAACGACGTGAACTGGGAGAAGACCAAGGCGCGGTGGCCGGAGTCGAGAACCTCGCGCAGCTCCTCCATGAGCAGCTCCACTTTCGCGCTCGGCGCATCGGTGGCGTGGTCGATGAGGTGGGGATCGCACGCGGCCTGACGGAGACGCAGCAGCGCCTCGAGGATGTGCATGCGGGCCTTGTCGATGCCGCCCGTCTTGATCCTACCCAGGAGCGCGAGCCGGTAGTGATCACGCAGCTCCTCGTATTGCGTCTTCTGCTTCCCTTCCAGCTCGCAATAGAGCGTCTGTTCGATCCGCTCCGGAAGCTCGGGAGCAACCTGCTCCTTCGTACGGCGCAGGAGCAGCGGACGCAATCCGCGCGCGAGCGCATCGCGGCGCTCGGGCGGCGTGTTCTTTCCGGCGAAGGTGCGGTTGAAGGCGCGCGCGGGGCCGAGCAGACCGGGATTGAGAAACTCGAAAAGGCTCCAGAGCTCGCCGAGGTGATTCTCGATCGGGGTGCCGCTGAGCGCCAGTCGGTGGCGTCCGCGCAGGAGACGGCTCGCTTTCGCCACCTGGCTCGAGGCGTTCTTGATGGCCTGCGACTCGTCGAGGATGATGGTTTCGAACTCGGTCTCGGCGAGCCGGGCGATGTCGAGCCGCATCGTGGCATAGGTCGTCAGTACGAGATCGACTCCGTCGAATTCGTTCTTGGCGCGCTCGCTTCCGTGATGTTCGATCACGCGCAGTTGCGGTGCGAAGCGTTTCGCCTCGGCGGACCAATTGAAAAGCAGCGAGCGCGGTGCGACGACGAGCGACGGGGTGGTGTTCCCGCTCGCGCGCAGCCCTTCGATCAGAGCCAGCGCCTGCACGGTCTTGCCGAGACCCATGTCGTCGGCGAGACAGCCGCCGAGGCCCGTCGTGCGCAGAAACTCCAGCCATCCGAGGCCGGCGCGCTGATACGGCCGCAACTCGGTCAGGAGCGTCGGCGGTTCCTGGCGCGGCTCCGGCGCCGCTTCCGTGATCCGCTGGCGGAGCTCGATGAAGGCATCGTCCATCGTGCGTGGTTTCGACTGGAGCAGAGAATCGATGAGGAGCGCCTGCGAGGTGCGGAAGCGCACGCCGTCGCCTTCGCGCTTGCCGAGGTCGAGCACCGGAGCCAGCGACTCCGCCCATGAGCCGGGGACGATGCCGTACGAGCCGTCGGGGAGCCGCAGCAGCGAGCGATTGGTCGCGGCCGAGGCCAGGAGCTCCGGAAGGCCGATGCGTACGTCGTCGAAGGAGGCGTTGACGTTCAGGTCGAACCAGTCGATTCCGCTGGAGATCTCGATGTCGAGATCGCCGGCGATGCGCACCTTTGCGGCGTCGATCTCGATCGTCCATCCCTCGGCGGTCAATGTCCGGGCGACGTTTTCGACCTGGGCGAGCCGGACGCGATAACCGTCCCAGGTCGAGATCACGCCGAGTGAGCCGAGTCGGCCGCGAAAGCCGGCTTCGACGTCACGGTTGCGGCGAATCAGCCTGCGCCCCAGCGTTACCTGCGACTCCTCCGAGCGGCTGGAGATGCGCCATTCGTCGTATACGAAGAAAAGGTCGCCGGTCAGTTCCGATGTCCAGGGCTGGTTCTCGAGCGCAAGGATAGGGAGCGGCCGTACGTCGACGAGCGTCCATCCGAGCTCCTCGGGGAGGGCGATGTTGGCGATCGGCGCGCGGAGCAGCGCTTTCCGGAAACGGTCCGCGTCGGCGTGCGGGATCTCGACGGAACGATTCGCGCGTAACGCGCGCAGCCACGATCCGCGTCCTCCGTCGTCGAATCGCGCGGCGCGCCCGCCGGCGATGAGGATGCCGGGAAAGGTTGCTTCAACGTCTTCGAGCGGCAGCGACTCTCCCTCGCGCTCGATCGTGGCCACGACGCGGTATTTCGACGCCGCGGCGTCATTGACGATGGCCACGTTCAGCGTCCACGGCGGCCCGTCGTCCCACGCGATCATCCGCGGATCTTCCCGCGTCTTATCGAGGATGCCGAACTTCCCCGCCCGGGAGAGCCGCTCGATCCACCACGCCGCGGTCGTCGAAGGGATGTTGACCATCCGCTCCACGGTGTGCGCCCACGTGTGCTGATTGAGGAGCGCCAGGCTCTCGCGGTCGAAGGGATCGAGGAGATGCAGATCATCGAGACGAATGGAGAGCTGCTTCCACTTTCCCCACTCGCCGTTTTTCTTGTGGGAACGGCCGATGATCTGGAAGGTCAGTCTCTGCGATCCCGGAAACGGTTCGATGGCATAGACGATCGTCTCGGGGACGCCGCGGGCCGGGGAGAGGTTGACGGGCGGGGCGGGGCCGATGGCGTCGAGGAAGCTCTGCCACGGCGGGCGCTGGGCGTGAGACCCCAGGCCCCGAGGAGATGTCAGCTCCTGAGGCTCGTAATCGTCATAGACCTCTTCGTCGATGCCGTCGTCGAGCTCATAGGGGCCATCAAAGCTGGATGCCAGGAAGAGATCGCGTTCCGGGAGCATACGCCGGGCACTGGCGGAACGAATGACGGCCCAGATGTGCTTGCACTCCTGTTCATTGTCGAGAAACCAGGGACAGGTGCACTCCACGTGGAGCTCGTTGCCTTCGATCAGCAGCGTGACGTAGTAGAGCTGGCTGCCCTGAACCTGCGCCTCGATCGCTCCGTCCCCAACCTTCTCGATCCGCCGCACGCGCCCTTCCGCGTAGTAGGCATCGCCGCGCGAGAGAGTCCGTGGCGCGATCAGCCTGCGAAGCGCATTTTCGGCGAGCACGGCGGCAGAAACGAGAGGGGACCGGTGGCGATTCCGCCGGAGGCTCGCCCGGGGCTTCTTTACGTTGAGCGCGGGCGGCGAGACGCCAGCGCTCCTGCGTGTAGGCAGGCTGGTACCTCGAGAGCTTTTAACCACAGAGACACAGCGCGGCGTAGCCGCAACCAAACGTGGCTAGCGGCAAGGGCATGGCAAGCACCGCCCCTCATCCGCCTTCGGCACCTTCTCCCCCATCTGAAAAGCGCTGGAGGAGAAGGGCTCTCGATTAGGAAGTTGCGAGCTCTTTTCGGGGCGACGTCATGTTTGCGAAATCTTCGCGTCACGCGCAGAAATTAGTGAGGGGGCCGTGCTTGCCGCGCCCTCGCCGGCATCCGCGTTTGGTTGCGGCTTCGCCGCGTTGTGCCTCTGTGGTTAAAAGCTGTTGGTTACCAGCCTCCGCAACTCCGCCGCATTGAACGCCGGCCGCGAGCAGCGGTTGCTGCTGCAGACGAACGCTGCGGCTCTGGTCATCGACGGATACTCGACCTTCGATCCAGGCAGCGGTCCCTCGGCGCGATCGAGCCATTCGAGCTGCTTGTAGCTTTGTGGGAGGCCGGCGGCGGCAGCAAACAGCGCACGGGCATTCGGATCGCCCTTGGCGCCGACGACGGTCACATGCAGCGGTTGCTCGCGCAGCTCCAGATCGGCGAGGAGCACATTGCCGACGGGTGCGAGCGTCGCCACCTGCGGTGCGGTGAGGTAGCGCATGGCGTTCTTCGCCATCGACTCGTGTTCGGCATCGCTATCGTAGTGACGGAGGAGGTTGGCGAAACGGGCCACGTCGCAGTTCTCGTCGCGCTGGCGGGTGGCGTGGGGGGCGGTGAGGTAGCCGGGGTTGGCGCGGAACGTCATCTCGATGAATGCGGCCGCCTCCTGCGCGCGGCGCAGCCAGATGCGCTCGCCGGTTGCGGCGTAGAGGGCGAGGAAGGCGCGGCCCATGGAGAGTGTGTCGCCGAGGAATGGGCCGCCTGCGTTGGTGGCAGGAGCGAGCCCGTGCTGGAAACCGCCGTCGGGGCGATGCAGACGTGCGGTTACCCACTCAGCCGCCGTGCGCGCCTCGGCGAGCGGACGGGCATCCCCGCTGCTCATCGCCAGCGTGGCCAGCGCCTCGATGGCCCAGCCGTTTTCGCGGGCGTAGACGTGCTTGTCGATGCGCGGGATTCCCCTGGCGCGGCGTTGGGCATCGTTGAGCGCGAAATAGTCGCCGGCGTGGCGGCCGTCGACGAGATCGGCGTTCTGGCTGGTATAGAACGTCCCTTCCGGCGAGCGCAGGAACGTTACCAGGTAGCGCCGGATGGCCTGGGCCATGGCCAGATCGCGCGGTTCATGCCACAGCGCATAGGCGAGCGAGGCCTCGCGCAGATTCCCAGCCTGCATCGACATGATCTTTTCGAAATGCGGCTCGTTCCAAACGCCGCCGGTCGAGTACTGATAGACGCCGCCCCAGGCCGGATCGAGGAGATTCCGTTCACCATCGATCGTCTGCCGGGCCATCTTCGCCGCCGCGGCATCGCCGCGCCGCGCGCGGGCCAGCGCGTACTCGATGCTCGGCGGATCGAGGTACTTGTGCACGAAACCCCAACCGCCGTACCGCGCGTCGTAGCGGTCGTTGTATGTCTTTTCCAGCTCTGCGCGGAGTTTTGGGCCGAGGGCCGCGTCGTGATTGAACACCGGCGGCGGTTCCTTCACCACGGATGGCCCGGGCGACGGATCATCGATGATGTCGGCATCGGCGGGATGTAGCCGGAGCGCTTCACGATCTCGCTGCCGTCGGCGGCGAAGACGATCGTGGCCGGCCAGCCATAGTCCTCGTAGCGATTCGACAGATCGGGCCGCGAATCCTGATCGACGCGCACGGCGATGTAGCGCTGATTCATGAGCGCGATCACGCGGTCATCGCTGTAGGTCATCTCGTCCATGACGTGGCACCAGTGGCACCACACCGCCTCGAGATCGAGCAGGACGAAACGATGTTCCCGTTTGGCCCTGGCGAAGACATCGGCGGACCACTGCTGCCATGGAATCGCCGGTTTGGCGGAGAGCGGAAGGGCGATGGCGAGCAGGAGCAGAAGGCGCTTCATGCTTCATCTACGCGGAAACGGCGGGCGCAGATTGGCGGCGCCACGGAGCGCCGGCGTCTCGCCGCTGAGGTTACGAGCGAATATATGGTGTCTGGCGGGGCGGAGGCGAGACGCCTCCGGGCCAGCCGGCGAGACGCCAGCGCTCCGGTTTCCAAATTGGTTCTTATTTTGCTCCCTCATGACCTCCGAGCGCGTCACGCTCGAAAGGAGACTGTCATGCCGGAGAAGGAAACACTGCGCAGAGCGCAGGAAGACAAGCGGGAAGGGAAGGCGCCGTCGACGCAGGCGGGGGAGTTCGTTCGCGAGGAGATCGATCACATCCGCGAAGGGAAGCATGGAGCGCGGTCGACGAAGCAGGCCATCGCCATCGGCCTTTCCAAAGCGCGGAGGGCCGGCGTCAAGTTGAGTCCGCCCGCGAAAGGAAAAGCGTCCTCGGAGACGCGGCGCAGTGCGGCACGGGCGCTCGAAGCCGGGAAGCACAAGACCAAGCCCTCCGCGAAACGCTCGCGCGCTACGGAAAACGTGCTGCGTCACGAAGGTCACGCCGCTGGCTCGAAGCTGGCGCTGTCTCGTCAGGCACACGCCGCCTCCCGCAAGCGCAGCGCGGCGGACCGGTCGGCCTCGGCGCGCAAAGCGGCGCGCACCCGGGCCCACGAACGCGCGTAAATCGGCGAGATCGGAATCGTTGGCGTGGCTCCGGCCATCGCCAACGCCGTCTATCATGTTGCAGGAGCGTTTTAGGGACCGGTTCGAGGCGGGGCAACTCCTCGGCCGTGCCGTAGCCGAGCGCGTTTCTGATCGGTCGAACCTGATCGTGCTGGCCCTTCCGCGCGGCGGCGTCCCGGTCGGTTACGAGGTCGCCCGCGTCCTCGGCGTGCCGATGGACGTTTTCATCGTCCGCAAGCTCGGCGTTCCCGGTCATGAAGAGCTGGCCATGGGGGCGATCGCCAGCGGAGGCATTCGCGTCATGAACGACGACGTCCTGCACTACGTCCCGGTCTCGAAGAACGCGATCGAGGCCGTCTCCGCACGCGAACTGGTCGAGCTGGCGCGGCGCGAACGAAGCTATCGCGGATCGAAACCGCCGCTCGACGTTCGCGGCAAGACCGTCATCGTCGTCGACGACGGCCTCGCCACCGGCTCCACGATGCGTGCCGCCGTCCGGGCGCTCCGCAAGGAGAACGCCGGCTCGATCATCGTCGCCGTCCCGGTGGCGGCACGCGAGACCTGTGAAGAGTTTTTCCGCGAAGTCGACGACATCGTCTGTCTTCGCACGCCGGACCCCTTCCAGGCCGTCGGCCTCTGGTACGACGACTTCAGCCAGACGACGGATGAAGAGGTTCACAAACTGCTGGCCAGCCAGCCCGAACAGAAAAAGGCCGCCCGATGAATCGCGTGAGGCCGCTATTGCCAGCATTCTTCTTGCACGCCGAAATGGGTGAATTCCAAGAAAGGAGACTGTTATGGCAGAACCAAGAGAAGACCGCGAACAGAAGACAGCTTCATCATCGGAAACGACCGGCAGGCAGAACCGTCAGCCCGCGAAGAATGCGCGTCCGTCGACGGAAACCGCGCTGAGCAGACGCAACGACTACCCGCTCTTCCGTTCGCCGTTCGAGATGTTCCGCAACATGTCGCAGGAGATAGATCGCCTCTTCGGCGCCGGTCTCATGCCGTCGTGGGGCCTCAGCACCGGGTTCGACCGGCCGGAAGCGCTCTGGAACCCACAAGTCGATATGTTCGAGCGCAATGGAAAGCTTGTCGTTCGCGCCGATCTGCCGGGCCTGAAGAAGGACGACGTAAAGATCGAGCTTCGCGATGACCTGTTGACGATCGAAGGCGAGCGGCACGAGGAGCACGAGGAAAAGGATGAGCGTTTCTTCCGCTCCGAGCGCAGCTATGGCAGTTTTTACCGGGCCATCCCGCTTCCGGAAGGCACTTCAGGCGAGCACGTCAACGCCACGTTCAACAACGGCGTACTGGAGATCCTGATGAACGTACCGAAACAAAAGGACCGGGGCGGACGCAAGATCGAGATCAGCGAGGTAAAGAAATAGGAACGAATGCTCGCTCTTGACGAAGGGTTGGTTCACGTCGAGATCGATTCGATCGCGCTGGACGGCAATCTCCTCGTGCCGTCCGGCGCAACCGGCATCGTTCTTTTCGCGCATGGTGAAGAGGCGCGCGACAACGTTACCGCCGAGCTTCGCTTCGACATCGGGATGCTCGCCGATCGCCTCCTCGGAACGGTCGAATGGCTTCGTGCGCAGCCGGAGCTACTCGAGAAACGAATCGGCCTCTTTGGCGCCAGCACCGGCGGCGGTGCCGCCCTCGTCGCCGCTGCCGCGAAACCGAAGCTGATCGAGGCCGTCGTTTCGCGCGGCGGCCGTCCCGATCTCGCCGGCGCGGCTCTTCCCCGGGTCGAAGCGCCGACGCTGCTGCTCGTCGGCGGCCACGACACCCAGGTCATCGCCTTGAATCGCCGGGCCTATGACCAGATGCGATGCGAGCGCCGCCTCGAGATCGTTCCTGGCGCCACGCACCTGTTCGAAGAGCCGGGCACACTGGAAACAGTGGCGGATCTGGCGCGCGGCTGGTTCACGCGCTATTTGCGGTGATGATGTGCCATGCCACATTGGTCCCCCCGCTTGCCTTGTGCAGTGACTACAACGTACGGTTCATCACCCAGTCCGTCTGCAAATCACTGCCTAGAGGAAACGGTTGTGTAGTGCATTGAACGAATCCGGCCTTACGGTAGAAGGCGATCGCGCGGAGATTGCGTTCCCAGACGCCGAGCCAAAGCCTTGTGCCGCCAAGCGCGCGGGCGTGGACAGTGACGGCATCCATCAACGATTGTGCGATGCCCCGGCCGTGATGGAAACGATCGACATAGAAGCGGGCCAGTTCGACGTCGCCGTATATCGCGCCGGGCGTGTGGCGGAGTTGGGCGTAGGCGATTGCTTCGCCCTCTTGCTCGCCGAGGAGCGTGACGATGCCGGCTGTCTCGAGCTCGCGCCGCTGCTGTGGTTCGCCGAACGCGGCGCTCGTATACGCCTCCATATCCTCGGCACGATTTTCGGCGGCGAATGCGTCGACGAAGGTCTTCAGCGAAAGAGCCGCCAGCGTGGCAGCATCGGCCGGCACGGCCAGTCGGACGATCACGGCTTCGCAGCCCTCTTCACGTAAATCACCTTCTCCACCGCGGCGTGAACGACGCCGGCCTCATCGACCAGATCGACGTGATACGTCCGGTCGGCCGAGCGGCCGTCCGCCGTTGCGGCGCGGATTGCCTCGATCTCAGCCTCATCGATGAGGAACGTTGCGTAAAGCGTCGTCCGTCCCGGCTTGCGGAAGCGGATCGTGGCCACCTTGTCCCAGACGATGAAGTCGCGGCCGAGGATCCTGATCAGCATGATCATGAACATCGGGTCGACGGCGCCGTACATGCTGCCGCCGAAGATCGTCCCGACGACGTTGCGCGTCCGCCAAGAGAGGGGGAGGCGGATGCGCACCTCGCGAAAGTCGGCGGCGATGTACGTGACGCGGGCGCCTGTGCCGCGGTAGGCGGGGAAGAGGTTGAACTTCCAGCGCACGAGACGGGAGCTCGACGACTCAGGCATTGGTGACCCTCATCCACGGCGGGCGGAGACGGACGATCTTGGCGAAGACGGGACATGACTCGTCGTGCGCGCCGGGAAGGTAGCCGATGCTGAGGAGGAACGAGCCGGTGATCTCGCCACCCGTGAAGACGAAGGTTTTCTTGAACAGCCGCACCCAGTCGTCGCCGCTACTCGGATGATGCGACTCCAGCCATTCGGCGAACGAGCCGTGCGACTTGCGGAACTGGATGATGCGGCGCGCATTCTCGATTGCCGCGTCGATCTTCAGCCGGTTGCGGATGATGCCTTCATCCTGCAGCAACCGCTCGCGCTGTTTCACGGTGAATCGCGCCACGCGGTCGATGTCGAAGCCGCGGAAGGCCGCGCGGAAGTTCTCCTGCTTCTTCAGAATCGTCAGCCACGACAACCCCGCCTGATTGATCTCCAGCACGAGGCGCTCGAACAGCCGGTCATCGTCGTCGATCGGAAAGCCGTACTCATGATCGTGGTATGGGCCGTGGAACGGATGACCGCGGGCGATGTCACAGTAGCTGCTCATCCCACCATTCTCTCCTCCAAAGTCGTCGAAAACGACTGGCCGTCGACGTCGAGATAGAGCTGACGTTCCGTGATCGTCAGGGAAAGAGCCGCTCGCCGCGGCAGGATGGCCGCGACCTTTTCGATGAATCCACGGCCGAAGGTGTAGATCGGGATGGCCTCGCCGCCATGGATCTTCTTGCTGGCGAGCTGGTCGAGCACGATGCGGGGATCACGATGCGTGTAGACGGCCACGCGGCCGGCCAGCTTACTGCCGCGGTGAAGGCGGTCGGCATCCGGAGCGCCGACTTCGATCCAGGCGGTGATGCGCCCGGTCAGATCGCGCACCAGCACCGCCGGCTCATCGCCTGCCGCCACCCCCTCGGTCAGCGCAATCCCTTCGGTGTATTCGAGGCACCACGCCAGAACGCGGGTGAGCATGTACTCCGCGGTCTCCGAGGGTTGTTGGGCCACGCGCAGGTCAAGCGTTTCGTAAACGCCGCGGTCGACGTCCGAGAGCTGAATGTTGAAACGGTACATCGTCGCGGTCAGTGCCATGAGACACAGCATCTCACGCGAAGCCGCGAAGCCGCGAAGCTCAAGTCCCCTCTTCATCGATGTGAAACTTATGCATGGCGCGATGGAAAAACGGGGCGAGCAGCACGCCGAGAAGGGCGACGAAGATCAGGCCGGAGAAGAGGGCGTAGAACGATGCGAAGATCTTCGCCGCATCGGTCTTCAGGTTATCGACCGGACCCATTCCGCCGAGGATCATCGACGCGTTGAGGAGCGAATCGACCCAGTTCAGTCCCGCCAGGAAGTGGTAGCCGGCCATCCCCACGTACAAAGCGATTGCCGCCGCGCCGACCGCGATGCCGATGTGCCCGAACACCCGCTTCACGAACTGGGCGCGGGAGAGCAGCGGTTGCAGACGGCTTTCGTACATGGCGTGATTAGACCACTGCGGGCGGCTTCGCCGCGTTGTCGGTTGTCGGTTGTCGGTTGATTCGGTTCGCGGTGCTGTCAGAGAGTAGGTTCAACTAACCGACAACCGACAACCGACAACGCGCCTACAACCACCTGGCAATAGATCGCCCGGTTATTTGTTATCATCGGTCGTCCACGTTCCAATCGGAAACCATCAATGAAGCGACTGCTGCTCTCGATCGCCGTAGCCCTCGCGTTTGCTGTGCCGATGCGCGCGGCGGACTCATCCGACATCCTTGTCACCTCGCTCGTCAGGCAGGCTCCCGGTTTACGCGCGGATGTCCTGAAACTGGCTCTGACCGCGGCCACGCGCGCGGAAGATCGTGGGCTCGTTCCCCGCCGCGACCTGCTGACCGTCATCGACTACTCGCTGCCGTCATCCCAGCCGCGGCTCTTCTGCTTCGACCTGACCGCGCACAAGCTGCTATTCCGGGAGCTGGTCGCGCATGGCAAAGGAAGCGGAGGCGACGTCGCCAATTTCTTTTCCAACAGCCCCGGCAGTCTTGCAACCAGCATTGGCCTTTTCGTCACCGCCGATACCTACGAAGGGGGCAACGGTTACTCGCTCCGCCTGCGCGGCCTGGAAGAGGGGATCAACGACATGGCGTGGGACCGCGCCATCGTCATGCACGGTGCGTCGTACGTCAGCCAGGAAGCGGTGAAAGTGCTCGGCCGCCTGGGCCGCAGTTGGGGTTGTCCCGCCGTGCGGCCGGAGATCTCGCAGAAGATCATCAACACCATTCGCGGCGGCAGTCCGGTCTTCGCCTACTACCCCGACAAAGGCTGGCTCTCATCCTCGGCGTTCCTGCAGAAGGTAGCCGGCGCCGTAGCCTCGGTGCGCTAGCCGGCACGGCCGGCTGCGCTGGTTGCCAAGGCTCGGCCACCATCGTCGACCGTTAGTCTGCCGCGCGGAGTCCTAGCGAAACGTTCCCGCCTCGTAGTCGCGAATGGCCTCGAAGATCTCTTGCCGCGTGTTCATGACGAACGGTCCATGCGCGACGACCGGCTCCCGAAGCGGGACGGCGTGGCCGAACAGGATCAACGCATCGGTGACCGCCTCGATGGCGACCTCGTCGCCGTCGTCGTTCATGTCGAGGAGATGAAATGCGTCTCCCATCGTCAACCCGCCGCGCACGACGTAGAAGAAGACGTTCTTACCACGCGGCGCCGGTAGCGCAATGCGCGATCCCGCCTTCAGTTGGGCCGTCATCATGGGACGTTCGTGAGCGATTCGATCGGACCGCGATGGCCGTTCCAGGTTCCGGAGATCTGGTTGATCGTGACGCCGTCAACGGTGAATGACGGGATGCTGTCCTTCTGCAAACCGCTGTAACCAGGCTCTGTGAACTTCAGACGTGCCGGGAGATTGATCCAGAGCTGGAGGATCTCCAGCGGCCCTCCGCGTTCCAGGAACTCCGGCGGCGAGACCTCCTCGTGCTCGAGCCCACGCCCGGCCGTCATCCATTGCACGCCGCCGTGCTCGATCAGGCTCTCATGTCCGCCCGTATCGCGATGCGTCAGCGAACCATCGACGATGAAGGTCACCGTCTCGAACCCCCGATGCGGATGCGGACCAAACGGCAATCCGCGATTGCCCGGCGGATAGACCTGCGGCCCGTGATGATTGAGAAAGAGGAATGGATCGATCTGCTGGATCTCCCCGTTCGGCAACGGACGCCACGTGTGCAGCTCACCGATGTCGTCGCGGAGGGCGGGGTAGCGCTTGCGGAGAGTGCGGGTCATGGGCCAAAGGCCTTCATCTCATTGCGTTTCTTGCTGTTGTTCAATGGACGGCATATACCGTTCCACGATTTCCTCGCCGCAACTCCTTCAGCTCGCGATTGCACCACACTACGTAGCCGGGGATTCCTATTCCAGCGTACCGTCTGAATCGTCGACAGCACGTTACCGAGTCAAATCGACCAGACGTTGGATCTCATCGGGCGACCTCCGCTCTCGCGCTGTGTTCCAGACCGGGACCTCGGTCCTCCACCACGGTGCAAGCGGGGTCGTCTGAATTGGCGTGTTCCAGCGGCAGGTGACGGCCGTGAGCTGGTCACCGTTGCCGACAAACGCCACGTTGCAAAAGCGCTGGCCCGACGAGGCGAACAGTCCGATCAACGAGCCGCTGCGAACATCAAAGAGGCGCACCGTTGCTTTGTCGATCACGGCGACGCGCGCGCCATCAGGATCGAACGCTGGCGCGGTATCCGCGCCGCGCACCGGCAGCGTCTGCAGTAACTTGCCGTCCGGGACGCACCAGATGGTCACCGGATCGCCGTGCGCCGCGATAAGTAGCAGGCGGCTGTCGTTGCTGAAAACGAACGACGAGTCCGTATGAGCGGGAGAGTTCAGCGACTCGGTGTAATCGAGGGACGAGAACGCGACCGGCGACCACGCGCCGGTGAGCGACACCAGCCGCAGCGCGCCCTTCCTGCTCGGCATCCTCGGACAGTCGCCGACGGCAAGCCACAGTTCGTCCGGGCTGATTTCGTAGAAGCAGGCATTGACATGGACGACGTGGCGGGTTGCACCGCTGGGGACCTCGTAAGCCGCTATCGAACTGGCCGTCTTGATCATCAGGAGATTGCCGAGGGGAGAGAATGCGAGGCGGCGGACCGCGCCGTCCGCGGTGATCACGTGGGGCTGGCCACCGAGGAAACGTCTGATGAGGACGTTTCTCTCTCCTTGTGTCGTCGCGATCCATTTTCCGTTGGGACTGACCGATGCGAGCGTGCCGAGGTGCTCAGGTTTCAACTGCGCGCGTGAGATGTCGTAGGCAAACGTCTGCTGCTCAATTTCGATGACTCCTCGGACGCCGTCCGCCGAGGCTGCGCCGCGAAACGACGGCTGTTGAGGCGGAAGATCGAGGCTGCCGAGCTCGTTTCCCGTCACCGTGTCGAGCCGTGTAAGACTGCCCTTCACCGCAACGACGAGGCTGCGTCCGTCGGCGGCCACCGCCACGTTCGCGTTGTTCTCCGCGCGGACGTGTGTCGTGATTCGGTCATCGGGCGCAGCGCTCCAGATGTGCACCACGGGATCGTTCTGCGCGATCGCAAGCAGGCGCTGCCCGTCGGCCGTCCAATGCCCGCCGGAGAAGTAGCCTTGCAGCGGGCGCGTAGCGATGAGAGCGCCACTGTCGACGTCATGAATGTACACGTCATGGTCGAATCGGGTGGCAGGGTCTAATAATCCTCCTACCACCATCAGCCGCAGTCCGTCGGGAGAGACGCGGAATTGGTCGCCGGGAATCCGGCGGAGAGGAGTGGACTCCCACCTCTCTTCACCGTCCAGATAGCCCCAAACGAGGACCTCTCCGTATCCGCTGGCGGCGAGCCGGCGGCCGTCGCCGGCGAATTCAAGATGTCGTAGCCATGGGAACGATGGCTTGACCTCCGACGCGCTGTTGGCTTGGGCGCGAGTGACCGAAAGGATGGCAATCGTCGTACCCGACTCTGCGTCGAACAGCGCGATCTGTTCGCTGAACCGCGACGCGACGGCGAGTCTCGAGCCGTCGGGCGAGAGCGCGGCCACCGGGGCTATGGCTCCGGCGGAAGGAGTAGCTGGACCGAATGCGTGCGCCAGTGTGGCGGCGTCGAACGTGCGCAGCGGTACCGCGTCGGTCATTCGGAAGAGGGTGATGCTGCCGTCAGGGGCTGCCACGGCACCGACACGGCGTTTAGCTGCGAGGAGCAGGTAGCTATTCGCGCACGGGAGGACGTTCTCCTGGCATCGCGCGCCCGGACCCAGCGACGTGGCATTCCCGCTGTCGACGTCCAGCAGGTAGGCATCCTTCCCGGCGGTGACGAGGACGCGCGTCCCCTCGATCGGCGCGGCGATGTCATGTACCACCAATCCCTCGGTTCCACGCAGATCCCGCAGCCAGCGTCCGTCGCTTGTCCGCCACACGCTGAGGCCATGCATGCCGGCGGTGAGCAGCAGCCGACCCTTATCGGCGAAACGCGCCACCGTCGTCGTCTGGCCCTCGCTTGCGCCGGGGCGCCGTAGCGTGGCGATCGCGCGACCGCGTAGG
>WNFG01000587.1_pt1 | contig 60089 bp, 70 predicted proteins | sample 5400431 | NCBI WGS metagenome assembly WNFG01 (sample SAMN13153346, study PRJNA577476) | soil metagenome | isolation source: 120 cm saprolite under Douglas fir tree site 2 hole 3 replicate 2 | place: USA:California | collected 2015-04-18
CTCGAGCTGCGGCACATGCACATGCTGATCGGGTTGTTCTTCGGGCTCGGCACCGGGACGATCTTCACTTTCCTCCCGACCTTCGGCGAGGACCTCGGCATCACGAGCGTCGGCCTCTTCTACACCGCATACGCGGTCGCGGCCATGCTGGTGCGGGTGGTGGGCGGCAACCTGATCGACGTTCGCGGGCGGCGGGCGGTGATCATCCCCTGCATGTTCGTCCAGGCCGCCGCGACCTGCATCATCGCCCTGGTCGCCATCCTGTTCGCGCCGTCGCTCGGGCTGCCGGTGCTGCCGTTCATCTTCCTGGCCGGGTTCCTGGCCGGCGCCGCCCACGGCTTCCTCTACCCGGCCATGTCCGCCCTGCTGATGGACGTGACGCCCGAGCGCCGCCGCGGCAGCGCGGTGGGCATCTTCAGCTCGGTGATCCTCGTCGGGAGCTCGTTCGGGGCCATCGCCTTCGGCTACGTGGCGCACGGCCTCGGGTACGCGGTGATGTGGAGCGCGCTCACCGTGCTGCTGATGATCGGCTCCTTCCTGAGCGTCCGGCTGCGCGTGGGCTACGCGAAGCCGGCGCCGGCGCCCGCGCCCGCGTCCTGAGCCGGGGGCGCGGTTGACTTGCCCTGGGGGCGGGCCGATACTGGCTCGCACGACGCCGCGTGGGAGGCCCCGTCGATCATGGTGAGACGCAGCCAGTATCGCCGCCTGGTGCCGGTGCTCGCGTTGGGCGTTCTGCTCGCGGGCGCCCGCAATCCGGGGGAGATGCCCGCGCCGCCCGCGGCGGGCCCGCAGGAGGTCACGGTGATCGGCGTGTTCAGCGATCAGCGCGGCCAGCACGGCGTGATGCTCGAGGGCAAGCGCGACAAGCGGCGGTTCCTGATGGGGATCGGGGCCGCCGAGGCCACCGCCATCGCGGTTCCGCTCGAGAACATCACGCCGCCGCGGCCGCTCACCCACGACCTCTTCCTCACCCTGTTCGGACGGCTCAAGGTCTCGGTCACCAAGGTGGTGATCACGGACCTGCGCAACAACACCTACTACGCGACGGTGCACCTGATCTCGGGGGGGACCGCGATGGAGCTCGACTCGCGGCCGTCTGACGCCATCGCGCTGGCCATCCGCGCGAAGGTGCCCGTCTTCGCCGAGGAGCGCGTGTTCGAGAAGTCCGAGCGGGTGCCGGGCAGCCCCGGCGGCCCGGGGGAGCGGATCTAGCCCCATGTCGAGCGAGACCCCCCGCGCCGGCGCGCCGGCCCTGCCGCCGCACAATCCCATGCAGAACGTCGAGGGGCAGCAGTGGACGATCGAGCGGCGCCTAGGCGAGATCTTCGGCAAGCTCGGAGAGAAGCACGCCGATCTCACCGGTCGCGTCGAGGTGAAGGTCAAGCCGGAGACCTCGTTCACGGATATCGGCGGTCTCACCGAGGCCAAGGGCATCGTGCGGAGCTTCGTCACCGCGCTGACCGATCCCGAGCTCTACCGCAAGTGGGGCATCAGCCCGCCCAAGGGCCTGCTGATCTACGGGCCGCCCGGCACCGGCAAGACGCTGCTGGCGCGCGCCCTCGCCACCGAGGCGGGGGCCGTCTTCTACCACCTGAAGCTCGGCACGCTCACCTCCAAGTTCGGGCCCAATACCGGCGAGCTGCTGCAGGAGATCCTCGGCCTGGCCCGGGAGCAGGGCCGGGGCGTGGTCTTCCTGGATCAGGCCGACGCGCTCGCGCTCGAGCATCTCCTGCCGCCGGCGCAGGCCCGCGAGGCGGGCGCGCGCATCGTGGCCGCGCTCTGTGAAAAGCTCGATACCTTGGAAGATTTCTCTCGGATAGTCGTGGTGGCGGCGACCAGCCGCACGGACGCGGTGGATCCCTCCCTGGTGGCCCCGGGCCGCCTCGATCGCCTGGTCGAGGTGCCGCTGCCCGACGCGGCCGCGCAGCAGCAGATCCTCGAGCTGACGCGGACGCGCGCCGAGCAGGCCGCCGACCGGCGCCTGGTCGGCGATCTCGACTACCGCTCCCTGCTGCCGCCGATGGGCGGCATGAGTGGGGGCGAGCTCCGCGATCTGCTGCGCCGCGCGCTCGAGGAGAAGGTCCACGCGGCCGGGCAGGGCCAGGACGCGGGGCTCGTCACCACCCAGGACCTGCTGCGCCAGGTGGACGTCTATCGGCGCATCCGGGCCGTCGTCGAGAAGATCCGCTACGGGCAGTACCTCTAGCCCGGGAGCGAGGCCCGGGAGCGAGGAGAGATATGCGCACCCATCGAGGATCCGGGCACTGGTCCGGTTGGCTGGCCGTCGCGGCGGGGCTCTTCCTGGCGGCGGGTCCAGCCAATGCCCAGTGGGACAAGCTGCTGAAGGGGCTGGGCGGGGAGGGGAGCCAGGGCGCCGGGCTCTCGGACGCCAAGATCGGCGCGGGGCTCAAGGAAGCGCTCCAGGTCGCCACCGAGAAGACGGTGAGCCTCACCGGGAAGACCGACGGCTACTTCGCCAACCAGGTCATCAAGATCCTCATGCCGGAGAAGCTGCGGAGCTTCGAGACCGGCCTGCGCGCGGTGGGCTACGGCGGGCAGATCGACGAGCTGGTCCTCGGCATGAACCGGGCCGCGGAGCGGGCGGCGCCCCAGGCCAAGCAGATCTTCTTCGACGCCATCGGCGAGATGAGCTTCGACGACGCCCGCAAGCTCTTGAACGGCGGGGACACCGCGGCCACCGAATACTTCCGGTCCAAGACCACGCCGCGGCTGGCCACCGCGTTCCGGCCGGTGGTCGAGCGGTCCATGAGCCAGGTGGGGGTGAGCCGGCAGTACAAGGACCTCGTCGGGCGCTTCGATTCGATCCCCTTCGCCAAGTCTCAGGCTTTCGACCTGGACGGCTACGTCGTGGACAAGGGGCTGGGCGGGCTCTTCACGGTGCTCGGGGAGCAGGAGAAGCAGATCCGCACCAACCCGACCGCCCGCGCCACCGATCTCCTGAAGGAAGTCTTCAAGCGCTAGCGCGTCGATCAGCCCCGAGTGGTACCATGGCGCCGCGTCGATGCCATCGGTCACCCGCGTGCGCGTGCGCTACAAGGACACCGACACCATGTCGGTCGTCTACTACGGCAACTACCTCACCTACTTCGAGGTGGGGCGCGTGGAGTACCTCCGCGAGTACGGCTGGCCCATGTCGGCGGTGAACGAGCGCGTGCACCTGCCGGTGGTGGAAGCCTTCGTGAAGTACGTCAAGCCCGCCCGGCTCGACGACCTGCTCGAGATCACCTCGCGGGTGAGCGAGTGCAAGCGGGCCAGCTTCCGGTTCAGCTACGAGATCCACAACGAGACCAAGGAGCTGCTGGCCACCGGGCATACCGTGCACGCCTGCTGGAACCCGGCCACCGCCAAGATGATTCCCATCCCGGACTGGCTGAAGGAGATCATGCCCGATGCCGACCTCGACCCCGTCACGCCCCGACGCTGACCGGCGGCCCCGGCCGATCGCGGAGATCGCGCGCGAGCTCGGCCTGGGCGCGGAGGAGTGGATCCCCTACGGCCACGACAAGGCCAAGGTGCGCGTCGGGGCGCTGGTCGCCCGCCGCGACCGGCCCGACGGCAAGCTGGTGGTGGTGTCGTCCATCACCCCGACCCCGGCCGGGGACGGCAAGACCACCATGACCATCGGAATTGGGCAGGCGCTGCACCGAGTAGGCGCCCGGCCGGTGATCGCGCTGCGCGAGCCGTCCATCGGGCCGACGCTCGGCATGAAGGGCGGCGGCACCGGGGGCGGCAAGTCGCAGGTGGTGCCGATGGACGAGATCAACCTGCACTTCACCGGCGACTTCCACGCGATCACCTCGGCGCACAACCTGCTCGCCGCCGCCATCGACAACCATCTTCACCACGGCAACCCACTCGGCATCGACGTCCGCCAGGTGGCGTGGAAGCGCATCCTCGATGTGAACGACCGCGCCCTGCGCAACGTGGTGGTCGGGCTCGGCGGGCGCCTCGACGGCGTGCCGCGCGAGGCGGGCTTCCTCATCACCTCGGCCTCCGAGATCATGGCCGCGCTGTGCCTGGCCGAGGACCTGATGGATCTCAAGCAGCGGCTCGGGCGGATGCTGGTCGCGCTGACCGCCGACGGCCGTGCGGTGACCGCCGACGCGCTCGGCGTGACCGGCGCGATGGCCGCGCTGCTGCGCGACGCCATCCACCCGAACCTGGTGCAGACGATGGAGGGCACCCCCGCCCTGGTGCACGGGGGGCCGTTCGCCAACATCGCCCACGGCTGCAATTCGGTGCTGGCCACCCGGCTCGCGCTCAAGCTCGGCGACATCTGCCTCACCGAGGCGGGCTTCGCCACCGACCTGGGCGCCGAGAAGTTCTTCGACATCAAGTGCCGGCTCGCCGGGCTCAAGCCCGACGCGGCCATGATCGTGGCCACCGCGCGGGCGCTCAAGTACCACGGCGGCGTGCCGGTGCCCGAGCTGGACCGGGAGGACGTGGCCGCACTCACCAGCGGACTCGATAACCTGGAGGCGCACGTGGAGGCGGTGCGCCAGTTCAAGGTGCCGGTGCTCGTCGGGATGAACCGCTACCCGTCGGACACCGAGGCGGAGTACGCGGCGGTGCGGGAGCGCTGCGCCCGGCTGGGCGTGGCGGTACACGTGGCCGACGTGTTCGGGCGCGGGGGCGAGGGCGGCGAGGAGCTGGCCCGGGGCCTGCTCGCCCTCCTGGCCCGCGAACGCTCGGCCTTCGCGCCGCTCTACGCGCTCGACGACCCCATCACGGTGAAGCTCGACACCATCGCCCGGCGGATCTACGGCGCCGACGGCGTCGAATACCCCGAGCGGGTCGAGCGTCAGATCGCCCAGGCCGAATCGCTCGGCTACGGGAGGCTGCCGATCTGCGTCGCCAAGACTCAACGTTCGCTGTCCGACGACCCGACCCTGCTGAACCGCCCGCGCGGGTTCAAGATCACGGTCAACGAGATGCGGATCTCGGCGGGCGCCGGCTTCCTGGTGGCCATCACCGGTGACATCACCACCATGCCCGGGCTGCCGCGCCGTCCCAACGCGGAGAGGGTGGACGTCACGCCGGACGGTGTCATCACGGGGCTCTTCTAGGCCTATGCTATACTTTGCGGCGGCCCCGGCGGAATTCGGGCCGCACGTATGATCCAGGTCGACAATCTGACGAAGCGCTACGGGCCGGTCACGGCCATCCACGACGTGTCGTTCAACGTGGACAAGGGCCGCATCGTGGGCTTTCTCGGCCCCAACGGCGCGGGCAAGTCCACCACGATGAAGATCCTCTCGTGCTTCATGCCGGCCAGCGGCGGCACCGCGCGGGTGGCCGGCTACGACGTGTTCGCGCAGTCGCTGGAGGTCCGCCGGCGGATCGGCTATCTCCCGGAGAACGCCCCGCTCTACCCCGATCTCTCGGTCGCCTCCTATCTCGACTTCGTGGCCGAGATCAAGGGGGTGGGGCGGGCCGCGCGGCGGGGCCGGGTGGCCGACGTGATGGAGCGCTGCTTCATCGGGGACATGCAGAACCGGCTGATCGGCAAGCTCTCGAAGGGCTACCGGCAGCGGGTGGGGCTGGCCCAGGCGCTCCTGGGCGATCCGGAGGTGCTGATTCTGGACGAGCCCACCATCGGGCTCGATCCGCGGCAGATCACGGAGATCCGCGCGCTGATCCGCTCCCTCGCCGGGCAGCACACCGTGATCCTGTCCACCCACATCCTGCCCGAGGTCTCGATGGTGTGCGACAGCGTCGTCATCATCAACCGCGGGCGCATCGTGGCCCAGGGCACGGAGTCGGAGCTCGTCCAGCAGGCCTTCCCGTCGGCGCGCATCGAGCTGCGGGTGGCGGGCGCGGGCGGCGACGTGGCCGGCGCGGTCGCCGGGATCCCGGGGGTGGTGGGGGTGCAGCCCCTCGCGGCCCGTGACGGCGGCGTCGGAGTGCTGGTGGAGGCGGCGCGCGAGCGCGACGTGCGGCCCGACCTGGTCCGCCTCGTCAGCGCCAAGGGCTGGACGCTGCAGGAGCTGCACCAGGTCGGCATGAGCCTCGAGGAGGTCTTCATCCGCGCGGTCGCGGGAGAGCAGGAGCCGCACGAGCCGGTCCCGGCGGTGGAGGAGACGCGCTGATGCGCTGGCGGCCCGTGTTCAAGAAGGAGATGCGGCTCTACTTCGGCTCGCCGGTGGCCTACGTGGTCTTCACCTTCTTCCTGCTGATCTCCGGCTGGTTCTTCAGCCAGATCTTCCTCTTCTACAGCGACGCCTCCATGCGGTCGTTCATGCAACCACAGATGGGCCAGAACCTCAACGTGGTGGACAACGTGATGCGCCCGCTCTTCACCAACATGAGCGTGGTGCTCCTGTTCTTCATCCCGATGCTGACCATGCGGCTCTTCGCCGAGGAGAAGAAGGCGGGGACCATGGAGCTGCTGCTGACCTACCCGGTGCGGGACGGCGAGGTGCTCGCCGGCAAGTACCTGGCCGCCCTCGCGCTCTACCTGATCCTGCTCGGCCTGACCCTGCTCTACCCGGGGCTCGTCGCCTACTTCACGCGGGTCGAATGGGGGCCGATCATGACCGGCTACCTGGGGCTGATCCTGACCGGGGCGGTCTTCCTCGCGGTCGGCGTGCTCATCTCCTCGCTGACCGAGAATCAGATCGTGGCCGGGTTTGGCACCTTCGGGGTGCTGCTCGGGTTCTGGGTCATCGGCTGGGGCGCCGAGTTCGCGGGCGGTAACATGCGCACCGTGCTCCAGTACCTCTCGATCGGCGACCACCTCGAGGGCTTCACCCGCGGCCTCATCGACACGAAGGACCTCGTGTACTACGTGACCGGCGTAGCGCTGGCCCTCTTCCTCACCCTGCGATCGCTCGACTCCAAGCGGTGGAGGGGCTAGCCCGATGAGCTGGCTCAAGCGCCACACGGTCACCGCGGCGGTGATCAGCCTCCTCCTGGCGGGCGCCCTGTGGCTCTTCTACCCGGGCGTGCCCGCCCAGTGGGTCTTCCTGAGCCTGGGCGCCGCCCTGCTGCTCCTCTCGCTCGCCCTCAACGCGGGCGAGGCGCGCTCGGCGATGGGCACTCGCACCGCGCGCTACGGAGCGGGCGCCGCGGTGATGGCGCTGCTCGCCCTGGGCATCGTGGTGGCGGCCAACGCCATCTCGGTCCGGCACCACGTCCGCTGGGACTTCACCGAGAACAAGCGCAACAGCGTCTCGCCCCAGACGATCCAGGTGCTGCGGACCCTGAAGGCCCCGGTCAATGCGATCGCGTTCTATCGCTCGGACACGCCGGGCAAGAAGACGGCGGAGGACCTGCTCACCCAATACGCGACCTACTCGGGCGGCAAGTTCACCTGGCGCCTGGAGGACACCGACCGGGCGCCCGCCCTGGCCCGGCAGTACGCGGTGGAGAGCTACGGCACCCTGGTGCTGGAGGGCGGCCCGGCGGGGCAGGTGCGCACCGAGAAGGTGCAGGACGCCGAGGAGGAGAGGCTCACCAACGCCCTCGTCAAGATCACCCGCGCGGGCAAGCGGGTCGTCTACGTGCTCAAGGGCCACGGCGAGCGCGAGATCGGGAGCACCGACCGCGCGGGCTTCAGCCAGGCCAAGGAGCAGATGGACAAGGCCAACTACGAGGTCAAGGAGCTGTTCCTGGCCCGGGACCCGAAGATTCCCGACGACGCGGCCATCGTGATGGTGCCGAGCCCGAAGACGGATCTCTTCCCGCAGGAGCTGGCCGCGCTCGACGGCTACATCGCGAAGGCGGGCAAAGTCTTCTTCATGGCCGCGCCCTTCCAGGCCGGGACCACCGTGAAGTACCTGACCAAGTACGGGGTCGTGGTGGAGGAGGACGTAGTGATCGAGCTGAACCCGATCGGCCAGCTCTTCGGGGTGGGCCCGCTCGTCCCGGTGGTGGGCCAGTACGAGCCGCATCCGATCACCAAAGACATGGGCGGGGTCATGACCCTGTTCCCGCTCACGCGTTCGGTGGCGCCGGCCAAGGCGCTGCCGAAGGGTGTCCAGGCTTCGTCGCTGGCCCTGACCAGCCGCCAGTCGTGGGGCGAGACCGACAAGAACGTGTTCCAGACCGGCAAGGCCACTCCGGATCCGACCGAGAAGACGGGGCCGCTGTCGGTGGCGCTGGTGGCCACGGTGGACGCGCAGCCCGATCCGAAGGCGGAGGGCGACGCGGCGAAGAAGACGCCGAAGGCCCGCCTCGTGGTGGTGGGCACCGCCGACTTCGCCTCCAACCAGTTCCTGGGCGCGCAGGGCAATCGCGACTTCTTCCTCAACATCGTGTCCTGGCTCGCGGAGGAGGAGGATCTCATCTCGATCCGCGCCAAGGATCCGAAGCAGAACCCGGTGGTGCTGACCTCCGGCCAGTCCAACCTGGTCCTGGGCCTGCCCCTCCTGGTGCTGCCGGGCGCGGTCTTGCTCTGCGGCATCGCGGTGATCATGCAGCGGCGCCGCGCGCGCTAGCCCATGGCGCGCGGCAAGACCCTCGTCGTCCTCCTGCTGCTGGCCGCTGGCCTCGGCGGCTTCTTCTACTACGACACCTACTGGCTCAACCCCAAGCGCGAGAAGGCGGAGTCCGCGAAGGGGCGCATCTGGACCGTCGAGCCCAAGGACGTCGAGGGCGTCACCATCGCGCGGAAGGGCGAGACCGTCCGCCTGAAGCGCACCGCGGACGGCTGGGAGATGCTCGAGCCCCTGCGAGTGCGGGCCGACCGATCCGCGGTCGATGACATGATCACCGGCCTCGCCACCGCGCGCATGGACCGGGAGATCGATCCCAACCCGGCCAAGCCGGCCGACTTCGGCCTGGATCCGCCGGAGGCGGAGGTGCGCCTCGAGGTCAAGGGCGCCGCCGCGCCGCTCGTCCTCCGCGTGGGCAGCAAGAACCCGACCGGGGTCTGGGTCTACGCGCGCGAGGGCGCCAAGCCCGCGGTGATGACGATGTCGGAGAGTGTCGCGCGCGACACCGCGCGCCCGGTGGCCGATTTCCGGGACCGCAGCGTGATCGCCTTCGACCGGCGCAATCTCACCGGCCTCGACCTCGAGGTGGCCGGCGACCACGTCAGCCTCGCCGCCGACGAGCCGGGCAAGTGGCGCATCGTGAAGCCGCGCGCGCTCCGCGCCGACGCGGACGTGGTGGCCGACTTCCTCGAGAAGCTCGAGGGGGCCAAGGCGATCGAGTTCGCGGACGACGCGCCGAAGACCCTCGCGCCCTACGGGCTCGACAAGCCTTCCCGGGTGACGGTGTGGCTCGGCCGTGACAAGGACCGCTTCTCTCGGACCCTGCTGGTGGGGCGCCCGGTGCCGGAGAAGAAGGGGGTCTACGTCAAGCGCGAGGGCGAGGCGGGCGTTCTCCTGACCGCGGAGGCGGTGTGGACGACGTCCCCGAAGACGGTGGCGGTCCTGCGCGACAAGACCGTCGTCACCTACGCCTACGACAAGCTCACCAAGGTCGAGCTCGCGCACGGGCGCGGCGTCGTCACGCTCGAGAAGGACGGCACCGGCTGGAAGCTCACCGCGCCGGAGGCCCTCAAGGCCGACTCGTCCGCGGTGACCGGGTTCTTGTGGAAGATCCGCGACCTGCGCGCGCTCGGCTTTCTCGCCGAGACGGCCGCGGAGGCCCCGCGCTTCCTGGGCCGGCCCGAGGTCACGGTTCGGCTCTGGGAGGAGGGCGCCAAGGGGCCGAAGACACTCCTCCTGCAGTCCTCGCCGGAGCGCCGCGGCGGGCAGCCCGCGGCGGTGGCCGCGGTGCAGGGGGAAGGGCCGGTGATGCTGGTCGAGGGCAGGATGCTCGTGGACCTCGCGCCCGGCGTCGCCGAGCTGCGCGACCGGGCCCTGCTCCCCGCCTTCGACATCGGCGACATCAAGAAGGCGCGCGTGGCCGCCGGCGACAAGCCTCTGGTCGTGGAGAAGAGCGGCACGACGGAGTGGAAGGTGGTGGAGCCGGCGCGCGGGAGCACCAAGGAAGGCCGCGTGGCGAGCCTGCTTCTGACGCTCCGAGGCCTCAAGTGGAAGGAGATCGCGGCCAAGGGCCCGGACGACGCGGCCAAGTGGGGCCTCGACAAGCCCGAGCTGGAAGTGACCGTGTTCAAGGACGGCGGTGCCGAGCTGGCCACGCTCCTGGTCGGGCGCACCGACGGGGCCGTCACCTACGTGAAGTTGAAAGCCGAGCCCGGCATCTTCGCGGTGTCGAGCAAGGACCTGGACGACCTGCGCAAGGCCAGGACCGAGATCCCCTCCTGACCCGGGCTTCCGCGGCCGGGGCGGCGGTGGCAGAATATGGCCATCGGAGCGACCGTCGGAGACGCATGAGAATACTCGCCGTCATCGCAAGTTTTGCGCTGCTCGCCCTGGCGGGGCCGCTTCGCCCGGCGGCCGCCGGTGAGCTGCGCCCAATCGTGCTGGCACCCAATCCGTTCGCCATGACGCCGCCTCCCGCGCCGCTCGGGCCCCGCCCCGCGCCCAGCGTGCCGGTCCGGCCGCCCCACGGCCATCCGGGCCGCCCGCCGATCTTCTCCACCCCGACGGTGGCCTGCTGCGTGGGCTACTGGGCCTACCAGTGGGTGCCGACCGCGTCCACGACCTACGTGTGGGTGCCCGGGTACGTCACCGCGGAGGGGGTGCTGGTCGGCGGCGGGTACCAGCCGCAGATCGTGGCCGGCGGCTACTACCAGCTCGTGTGGGTGAACGGGAACTGATGGGGGAGTCGCCGCTCTACCTGAAGCAGATCGAGCTGGGGCCGATGCAGAACTTCGTCTACCTCATCGGCGACCAGGCGAGCCGCGAGTGCGTGGTGGTCGATCCGGCCTGGGAGATCGACGGCATCGCGGACCTGGTGGCCAAGGACGACATGCGGCTCACCGGCGCGCTGGTGACCCACACGCATCAGGATCATGTGGGCGGCCACCTCTTCGGCCACGACATCCCGGGCGTGGAGGAGCTGCTCGCCAAGCACCCCATGAAGGTCTACGTGCACCAGGACGAGCGCGAGTTCCTCAAGGGCTTCGGCTCGGACCTGGTACAGGTGCGGGGGGGTGACACGCTCCAGGTGGGGCAGATGCCGCTGACCTTCATCCACACCCCCGGGCACACGCCGGGCTCGCAGTGCTTCCTGGTGGACGGCCGCCTCATCTCCGGCGACACGCTCTTCATCCGCTCGTGCGGCCGCACCGACCTGCCCGGCAGCGACCCGAAGGAGATGTACACTTCGCTCACCCAGCGCCTGGGTGCGCTGCCCGAGGAGACGGTGGTGTTGCCCGGCCACAACTACGGCGGGTCGCAGACCACCATCGGCGCCGAGAAGCGCGAGAACCCGATGATGCGCTTTCCGTCCATGAGCGATTTCCTGCGCGTCATGGGCGGCGGCCGCACATAGCCGCGCCGGCCCTCCTCGTCGTCAACCCCGCGGCCGGCGGCGGCCGCACCCGGCGCCTCTGGCCCTCCCTCCGCGACACCCTCGCCCGGCAGAACTTCGCCTTCGAGATCGTCGAGACGCGAGCGCGCGGTCACGCCACGACGCTGGCCGCCGAGGCCGCGCGAGCCCGCGTCCCCCTGGTGGTCGCGGTGGGGGGCGACGGCACGCTGAACGAGGTGGTCAATGGCCTCGCCCCCCTGCGCGAGGAGTATCCGGTGACCGTCGGTGCGCTCATGACCGGCCGCGGGCGCGACGCCTGCCGCAACCTGGGGCTGACGCGGGATCCCCGGCGCGCGGCGCGCCGCCTGGCGGAGGGGCGCGTCGTCTCCCTGGATGTCGGGCTCGCCCGGTGGCCGGGCGGTCACCGCTACTTCCTGGGCTGGGCCGGCGCGGGATTCGACGCGGTGGTGGCCGAGCGGGCGGGCGCGCGCGGCGGCCGGCTGACTTACCTGCGCGCGGCGCTGACGAGCCTGCGGGACTACCGGCCCGTCGAGATGGCGGTTTCCCTGGACGGTGCCGACGCCTGGGCCGGCCCCGCGGCGAGCGTGGTGGTGTGCAACGGCGCTTCGTTCGGCGGGGGCATGCGCATCGCGCCGAGCGCCCGCCCCGACGACGGTCTCCTCGACGTGGTGTGGCTGGGCGTGGTGGGACGCCTCGAGCTGGCGCGCTGGCTGCCCACGGTGTACTGGGGCGGCCACCTCGCCAATCCCCGGATCCAAACTAGGCGCGCGGCCCGGGTGCTTGTTGCCGTGGGCGCGCCGCTCCCCGTCCAGCTCGACGGCGAGATCGGTGGCCACACCCCGCTCGACGTGGAGATCTGCCCCGGCGCCCTCCGCCTGCTCGTGTAGCGTGCGCTAGAGCACCGACATGCCGCCGTCGACGAAGAGCACCTGGCCGGTGATGTAGTCGGAGCAGGTGGCGAAGAAACGGACCGCCTGCGCCACATCGGCGGGCCGGCCGTGCCGGCCCATCGGGATGCGCGCGGCGAGGCGGCGCACCGATTCGCGGGGGAAGCCCTCGGGCAGCAGCACCACGCCGGGCGCCACCGCGTTCACCTGGATGCGCGGGGCCAGGGCGGCGGCGAGACCGCGGGTGAGCATGACGACGCCCGCCTTGGAGACGCCGTAGGGCACGTAGCCGGCCCAGGCGCGTACCGCGCCGACGTCCGCGATATTGATGATGCGCCCGCCGCGCCGGCCCATGGCGCGGGCGGCCGCCTGGCTCACGAAGAACGGCGCGCGCAGATTGACGGCGAGGAGCCGGTCGAACTGGGCGGGGGTAGTGGTGAGCACCGGCGTGCGGAAGAAGAGGGCCGCGTTGTTGACCAGGATGTCGAGACGGCCCAGCCGCCTCACCGCGCCCGCCACGAGTGCGCGCGCCTCGCGCGGCCGGCTCACGTCGGCGCGCAGCGCGGCCGCGCGCACGCCGCGTGCCTCGAGCTCGCGCACCGCGGCGCGCGCCTCCGCCGCCGAGCGGCGGTAGCCCACCGCCACGTCGGCGCCCGCGTCCGCGAGCGCGCGCGCGATCTCGAGACCGACGCGCACCGCGCCGCCGGTGACGAGCGCCACCTTGCCGGTCAGTTCCTTGACTTGCCCTGGGCCGTGTGGTCTCATCGATTCGACATGTCGGGTAGTTTCCGAAATTGGATGAAGGTTCGGTTCATCACCGGGCTGTTCTCCACCGTTCCCGCGATCGCCACGGCCTGGCTGCTGTGGGTGTTCTGGAACGCGATCGACGATTTCTTCTCCCCGGTGTACACCCAGATGCTCGGCCGGCGTATCCCCGGCCTGGGCTTCCTCACCGCGGTCGTCATCATCTTCATGATGGGCACGATCGCCCGCAACGTGGTCGGCCGGCGCATCCTCGCCCGCATCGAGCGCCTCTTCGAGCACGTGCCGATCTTCCGCAGCATCTATCCCTCCGTGAAGCAGCTCCTGGAGTCGTTCTCCCCCCAGCAGCGCAACTCCTTCAAGGCGGTGGTGCTCGCCGAGCATCCCCGCAAGGGGGAGTACGTCTTCGGCTTCGTCACCTCCGAGCTGCTGCTCGAGGGCGTCGAGGGCAAGCGCGCCATGGTGACCGTTTTCGTGCCCACCAACAACCTCTACCTGGGCGACGTGATCATGGTGGCGAAGGAGGAGACGCTGCCCACCGGCCTCACGGTGGAGGAGGGCATCCGCATCATCCTCTCCGCGGGCACCGCCACTCCGCCCCGACTGCCGCGCGAGCGACTCTGATCACCGGGCGGGCGGCGCTCCCGCCAGCCAGGCCCCGATCACCTCCCCCAGCGGATAGAGCTTGCCGAAGAAGAAGTGGTCCGCCCCCTCGACGATCCGCTCCTCGGCGGAGGTGATGGCGGCCAGCCGGTGGAGCGCCTCGACCGGGCAGTAGGCATCCGCGGTGCCGGCCACCAGCAGCAGACGCCCGGGGCTCGTCTGCAGGAAGTCGAAGTCGTACATCCCGAGCGGTGGGGCGATCAGCCCGAGCGGCGCCTCCAGAACGCTCGGCCGGGTCGCGCGCGCCGCCATCGCGGCGCCGAACGAGTAGCCCATCACCCCGACCCGGCTCCCAGCGGGCAGATGGGTCGCGAGCGCCGCCATCGCCGCTCTCACGTCCTCCTGCTCGCCCCGTCCCTTGTCGTGGACTCCTTCGGAAGTGCCCGCCCCACGGAAGTTGAAGCGGAGCGTGGCGTAGCCGGCGGCCTGCGCGACCTCGGCGGCCCGGATGACCACGGGGTTGTCCATGTCGCCGCCGTAGAGGGGATGGGGGTGGCAGACGACGAATCCTCCCTTGGGGTTCGCGAGGGGCGCGAGCCGGGCCTCGAGGGCGGGACCGTCCGGGACGCGGATCGTGAGGGCTTCTTCCATGGAATTCCGACCTTAGGGGGTCCGCCCGGAATATTCAAGGGCCAGCCCGCGTCTCAGCCTACGAGGTATACTTTTGATGATGCCGAGCCTCGGATGTCTCTGGAACCGCCCCCGCCTCGAGCGCCTGGTCGACGGCGCGCTCGGGCCCCGGGCCGGGCGGGCGGCCACCTCTCACGCGGCCCGGTGCCCGCGCTGTGGCGGCGAAGTCGAGCAGCTCACCCGGCTCCGCCTGCTGATCCGGAGCTCGGCGCCTGACGTGGCCGACCCCGATTGGGCCGGCTTCTGGCCCGCGGTGCGGGTGCGTCTCGCCCGCGAGGCGCCCCGGCCGGTTCGCGAGTCCTGGTGGCTGCCGGCCTGGAAGCCGGTCTGGGGCCATCCGCGAGTGGCCCTGGGCAGCCTGATGGTCTCGGGCGTCGCGGCCGCCCTGGTCCTCTGGCCGAGCCCGCAGGTGACGGGGCCCACCTTTGCGGCGCCGGTGGTGGTGCAGGACGTCTCCTCCGGCGATCCGGACCGCAGCGTGATGGTGTACTCGAGCCCGGATGACGAGGTGACCGTGATCTGGGTCTTCAACCCCGGGGAGCAGGACGAGCAGTCGTAGCGCTTCGTAGAACTTCGTAGGATGGCCGCGCCGTCGGCGCGGCTCCCTCCTGGCTACTTCTTCAGGCTGGCCGCCTACTCCTTCAGGCCGGCCAGCCGTTCCTTCGCGAGGGGGGCTTCTTCCGATTGCGGAAAGTGCTCGACCAGATACTGCAGCCGCGCCTGGGCGAGCGCGGTCTGCTTGAGCTCCACGAGGGCGAGGGCTTCCTTGTAGAGCGCGGTCGGCACCTTGCTGCCGCGCGGGTAGGCGACGACCACCTTCCGGAACTCCTGCACCGCGTGCTCGAGGTTCTCCCGTGCCTTGTCGGGCTGGCTCGCGGTGGCGCGCGCCATGCTGAAGTAGGCTTCCCCGATCCAGTACTGCGAGCTGTCGGCCAGGGGCGAGTCCGGGAAGCGCCGCAGGAAGTCACGGAAGCCCGACACCGCGAGCGGATAGAGCCCCTTGCTGAAGTCGAGGTAGGCCGCCTGGTAGCTTTCCTCCGCGCTGGCGCCTCCGCGGGCCGGCGGGGGGGCCGCCGCGACCGACGGCGCCGGGCCGGCGCCGGAGCGCGCGGGCGGGGGGATCGGCGCCGCGCCGCCCGAAGGAGCCGGGCGCCCGAGGGTCTCCACCCGCTGGGACAGCTCGTCGACGCGGGCGGAGACGCGCGCGACCTCCGCGGAGAGCGCGTCGAGCCGCGCGTTGAGCGCAGCGCTCTGCTTGCTGCTCTCCGCGCCCTGCTCGCGGGTGCGGCGATCGAGCTGGCCCACCACGGTCTCGGTGTCCCCGCGGCCCCGGTGCACCGCGAGCGTCAGGGAGTTGAGGTCCTGGCGGACCTGAGCCACGTCCTGCTGCAGGGCCTGGCCGGACACGTCGGCGCAGCCCGCGGCTGCCGTGAGCGCGACGGTGAGGAGCGTCCAAGCCGCGAAGGGGAGCCGGAGGCTCCCCTTCGCGGTCGATCTGGACAACGCGATGAACTCCGTGTCGATCAGCGGGCCTTCACGAGGAAGTGCGCCCGCCGGTTCTTGGCCCAGCATGCCTCGCTGTGCTCGGTGCAGGTGGGCCGCTCCTTACCGTAGGAGATGATCGTGATGCGGTTGGCCTGCACGCCCTGGCCGACCAGGTAGTTCATCGTCGCCTTCGCGCGCCGCTCGCCGAGCGCCAGATTGTATTCGTTGGTACCGCGCTCGTCGCAGTGGCCTTCGATGAGCACCAGGTTGTCGTTGGCCTTCAGCCACGTCGCGTTCGTGTCGAGGACCTTGGCGTCGCTCTGACGGATGTCGTACTTGTCGAAGTCGAAGAAGACGTCCTTCAGGTTGTCCGTCTCGCGGAACTCGCTCGGGCTAGGCGGCGTCGTGCTGGGCGCGCCGGTCGCGGGCGCGGCGGGCGACGGCGTCATCGCGGGGCCGGGCGTGCCGGACGTGGAAGGCGCCGCGGTCGAGGGCGCGGGAGCGCCGCTCGGCGGAGGCGCGGAGGCGGCCGTGGTGGCGGGCCGCTTCGCGCACCCCGCGAGGAAGAGAGAAAGAACGAGCACTGGAACGACCAGCAGCGCGCTTCCCCGTCGATGCGCCATGAGTCAAATCCTCCTAGGTTTCATGCGCTTTGTGATCATTTCACGCGACCAAATTATCCTATCACGGAAGGCGCGGCGACCAAGAAGCACTTGTGGACTCCCCGGGTGCCCGCGTGAGGGGCTGCTGCTCCGTGCCGTCGGCGAGCATGGTAAAGAGCTGATACCCGCCCGCCAGCCGGTTGGACTGGAAGACGAGATGGCGGCCGTTCGGGGCCCACGAGGCGCCCTCGTTGTTGCCGGGGCCGGCGGTGAGCCGGCGCAGGTTCGACCCGTCGGGGCCGATGCCCCAGAGATCGAAGTTGCCCTGGCGCGACGTGAAGAGGATGGTGTCACCCTTGGGGGACCAGCGGGGCTGGGTATTGAACCCCGCCTGGGTGAGGCGCCGCACGTTCGCGCCCTCCGCGTCCATCACGAAGATATGGGCCCCTCCCGCCCGCTCGGACACGAAGGCGATCTCGCGTCCGGTCGGAGACCACGTGGGCTCGGTGTCGATCCCGCTGTAGGTGGTCAGCCGGCGGAAGGCTCCGGTGGCGAGGTTCAGCACGTACACCTCGGGGTTGCCGTCGCGGGAGAGGGTCAAAGCTACCGACCGCCCGTCCGGGCTGAAGGCGGGCGAGGTATTGATGCCGAGGAAGCCGGCCAGGACCTGCACCGGCCGGTTCTCGAACGGGAACATCCGGTAGAGGTACGGGTAGCCCCGCATGTACGACGTGAAGGCCAGCGAGCGGGTGTCCGGGCTCCACACCGGGGAGATGTTGATGGAGTTGTTCGACGTCACGCGCGCCGCGCCCGCGCCGTCGTAGTCCATCAGGCTGAGCTCCTTGCTGCCGGAGCCCGAGTTCACGTAGGCGACCTTGGTGTCCGCGACGCCCGCCTCGCCGGTGAACTGCAGCACCACCTCGTCGGCCACCTTGTGGGCGAGCCGGCGCGTCTGCGCGGTGGGCAGCTCGATCTTCTTGGCGCCGATCAGCCGGAACTCGGGCGAGGTCAGGTCGTGCAGCCGCATCTCGAGCTCGGCGCGGTCGCCCCGCAGGGTGAGCACGCCCTGCAGGCCCGCGTGGGCGCCCGCCGCCGCGAAGTTGGCGAAGGCGGCCCGGAGCGCGGCGGGATCCCCGGCGGGGATCGGCGGCACGTCGGAGACGACGCTGAACAGGCTGGAGAACGTGAGGTCGCGGGCCGTCACCTGGGACAGGCTCCGTCCGAGCCCCTGGGCATCGGGGCCGCCCACGACCGTGAAGTGCGGGATCACGATGTTGAGTTTCTTGGCACCGGTGGCCAGCACGTTGAGCAACACGTCGGCGGCCTGCGAGCGGGCGGCGGGCGGTGAGGAGAGCGCGCCGCCCAGCGCGGCCAGCAGCACCAGCCCGACGAGGAAGCCGAGCGGACGTCCGGGACGCATCATCTTGTTCATGATTCACCCATGTATGTGTCAGCCACGACGAAGGTCGAAGGTGAACAGGATGCGGAGGGAAGGCTTCGTCCAGTCGTCGGGCAGTTTCGGGAAAGGGCCCGCGGCCATGACCGCGCGCAGGGCGGCGTTGTCATAGAAGGCGTTGCCCGAGCTCTTGTGGATGGCGGGCGGCTTGATCGAGCCGTCGCGCAGGATCTCGACGTAGACCTGCGGTTTCTGCTGCGGGTCGTTGGGCTGGTTCTGACGCTGCCACTCCTGCTCGACCTTCTGGAGCACCTGCCGGAGGTACCACGCGTGCGGGAAGTCGCCCACGTCGAGGGTGAGGGCGCCGGTCCCGGTCACGGAGCCGGTCGGCGCGCCGAGCGACGCGGTCTCCGGCGGCCGCGGCGATTCCGCGGTCTTCTCGCCCCGCGGCGTGCCGGCCGGCGGCGTCGCCAGCGACGGCAGCTCCTTCTCGCCGGGGCGGGGCAGGGCGGCCCGGGGCGGCAACGGCTTGGCCGCGGGCAGGGACGGAGCGGGCAGGCTCGGCGCTTCCCGCTTCGGCGCTTCGCGCGGGGCGGTGGCCTTGGGCTCCGGCTCCGGCTCGGCCGCGCGCGGCGCCACCGGGGCCTGCGGGCGCGCGGGTAGGGTCGGCGCGGCCGGCGCATTCGGGGTGCCGACCGCGGCCACCATCGGCACCAAGTTGACGACCTGGATCTTCTCGGGTCGCCAGCCGCCCCACATCACGAACGCGGCCATGCCGCCGAACACCACGACGTGCGCGACGGTGGAGAAGCCGATGGCCGCCAGCGGCAGGCGCCGCCGTCGCAGCGCCGGCCCCGGTCGTCTCAGGCCGGGATCGGGAAGCGGGCCCAGGGAGTAACGGCGGGCGGCCATCGTCGAGCTCATCGAGCGCGGATCGGCTCCGTCACCATGCCGAGCTTCTCGATCCCGGCGCGGCGCACGCGATCCATGGTCTCCACCACGAGGCCGTACTGCAGGGCCTGGTCCGCCCGCAGGTAGAGTGTCTTGTCCTGCCGGTTCTTGAACAGGTCGCGCAGCGCCTGCTCGACCGCGCCCAGGGCCACCGGCTTGTCGTTGATGTAGATGGCCTGCTCCTTCGTCACCGTCAGTACCACCCGCTCCTCGACCGCGCTGGGCTTGCCCGAGCTCTTGGGCAGATTGACGTCGATGCCGCGGTACATGAGCGGCGCGGTGAGCATGAAGATGAGGAGGAGCACGAGGATGACATCCACCAGCGGGATGATGTTGATCTCGGACATGGTCCCACCGATGCGGTAGCCGCCGCCGCTGCCGTAGTCGGGCGTGTCGACCCTAATGGCCATCTTTGGGCACCCGTGCCATCTTGTGCACCGGACGAGCGAAGGCGTTCAGCAGGTCCAGCGTGAAGCCTTCCATCTCCATCGCCCAGTGCTTGGTGCGGTTCACGAAGAAGTTGTAGCCCATGACCGCGGGAATGGCCGCGCCGAGGCCGGCCGCGGTGGCCACGAGCGCTTCCGAGATGCCGGGGGCCACCACCGCGAGGTTGGCCGAGCCCTGCTGGCCGATGTTCTGGAAGGCGGTCATGATGCCCCACACCGTGCCGAACAGCCCGATGAACGGCGCCGAGCTGGCCACGGTGGCGAGGAAGGGTAGGTACCGCTCCATGCGCGCGACTTCGGAGGAGCCGGCGCGGCGGAGCGCGCGGCTGGTCGCGTCCAGGCGCTCGGCGGGCAGCCCTTCATCCGCGTCGTCGAGCACGTGGTCCACCAGCTCCGCGCTGCCGTAGGCGGTGACCAGCTCCTGGCCCGCCGCGACGTAGAGCTGGGCGAGGGGGCTGTCGCGATGCTTCTTGGCCGCCCCGTAGACCACCGAGAAGCGGCGCGCTTCCCGGAAGATCTGCCGGAAGCGGAGCGACTCGCGCCGGATCTTCCGGAACTCCCACCACTTCTCGACGATCAGCGCCCAGCAGATGACGGAGAAGGTCGCGAGGAGGAGCAGGACGAACTTGGCGACGGGACCGGCGCTGAGGACGAGCTCCGCAACGCCGCCGTTGGCACTTCCTGACCCTGGCACCCGGGGGTCTCCTTGTTAAGTGAATGGTGAACGATGCGGGAAATCGGTTGATTTGATGATACCGGAGCCTTTTTCAGAGTGTCAACAAATTCGCCCCGAAAACCCCTGAAAAGTCGCTGAATTATTGACAGTCTCGGGGTCCGGCCGTATAAGCCTTCTATGTTCCAGTCGCCGGGCGCCATCGCGGTGCACGTGGGCCCCATCGCGATCCGGTGGTACGGCGTCCTCATGGCGACGGCCATGGCGCTCGGCCTGTGGCTCGCCCACCGGGACGCGCGGCGCCGGGGTCTCGATCCCGAGCGCCTGCTGAAGGCCTCCGAGCTGGCGCTGCTGGGCGGCCTGATCGGCGCGCGGGTCTACTACGTGGCGTTCAACCTCGACTACTACAGCCAGTTCCCCGGTAAAATCTTCGCGCTCTGGGAGGGCGGCCTCGCCATCCACGGCGGCGTGCTGGGCGGCATCCTGGTGGGTGGCGTCTACGCCTGGCGGCGGCGCCTGCCCCTGCGGCAGTACCTCGACGTGGCCGCGCCCAGCCTAGCGCTTGGGCAGGCGATCGGCCGATGGGGGAACTTCTTCAACGAGGAAGCGTTCGGCGGGCCCACCGATCTGCCCTGGAAGCTGTATATCTCGCCGACGCACCGGCCGCTGCCGTTCGCCAAGGCCGAGTTCTTCCATCCCACGTTCCTCTACGAGTCCGTGTGGGACCTCGTGGTGTTCGGCCTGCTCGCCTTCGTGCTCCGCGACCGTCTCTCGCGGGCCCCGGGCGCGCTGTTCCTGGCCTACGTCGGTCTCTACTCGCTCGGCCGGCTCTTCACCGAAGGTCTACGAACCGACCCGCTGATGCTGGGCTCCCTCCGAGTCGCGCAGCTCGTGAGCCTGCTCTGCATGGCCCTGGCCCTGGTGGGGGTGCCGCTGCTGCTGCGCCGCCGCTCCGTCTGATCGGCTCCTTCCCCCCGGCGGCATGAAGCGCTACGCGAGCCGCGACGGACGGCTGCGTCTCTTCGTGGGTGACAGCCGGCGCCTGGCCGGCATCGCCACCGGCAGCGTCGGGGTCATCTTGACCTCGCCGCCCTACTGGGTGCGGGGGCGGGGGCGCGCGCGGCCCGAGCGCTACGCGCGTGAGCTCGCGTCCGGGTTCGCGCCTGAGTGGCGCCGGGTGCTGGCCGACCACGGTGACCTCTGGCTCGTGATCGGCGACCGGCACGACGGGTTCGAGTGGGTGGGGGTGGACGCGCTGATCATCAACCGGCTTCGGCGAGCCGGATGGTCGCTCCAGTCCAAGGGGCTCTGGGCGCAGGTGGGCTCACGCGAGCGCTGGGACAACCGGGTGAACTACCTGCTGCGCTTCCGGAAGGCGGGGCATCCGGTGCGGCCGGGCGGGGACACCCTCTGCTGGATGCTGCCGCTGCCGCGCTCGCATCCGGAGAGCCTCTGGGACGCGACGCCCGATCCGGTGCTCCGCGCGGTGCTCGCGCTCTCCGCCCGCCGGGGCGCGGTGCTCGATCCGTTCGCGGGCGCGGGCACGGTGGGGCGCATCGCGGCCGCGCTCGGGCGCGAGTGGATCGGGGTGGAGCGCGATCCGCACATGGCGGCCCTGACCGCTCGGCGGCTGCGCCTCCGCCCGGTCAGGGCGTGAGCTTCGAGTGGACCAGCCCGCGCAGCGAGGCCTCGTCGAAGGCGGTGGCCTGGCGGCTCGGCGCGCTGGCCTCCGTCTTGAGCCCGGTCTCGCTCAGGATCACGCAGATGACCGCCTCGGGATCAATCGCCTTCTCGACGAGGAGCCGCCGCAGCACCGCGAGCGCGGCTACGCCGGTCGGCCCGGCCCAGATGCCCTCGGTGCGGGCGAGCAGGGCCTGCGTCTCGAGGATCTCCTCGTCCTCCGCCTCGCCCGCCACGCCCCCGGTCTCGTTCAGGATGCGCAGCACCCATTCGCCCTTCCGGCCCGGGTTGCCGGCGGCGAGGCCCTCGGCCACCGTGTAGCCGATCTTCACCGGCTCGAGCGCCCGCTTGCCGCGCCAGGCGCGCGTGATCGCGTTGGCCCGCGCCGCCTGCGCGGCCACCATCAGGGGCCGCCGCGCGATCCAGCCGAGCCGCTCGAGCTCGACGAAGCCGCGATGGGTCGCGATAAAGGTCTCGCCCACCGCCACGGGAGCCACCACCACGTCCGGGGCCCGCCAGCCCGACTGCTCGGCGATCTCGTAGGCGAGCGTCTTCTTGCCCTCGTGCTTGTAGGCGTTGCGGGAGGCGCCGCAGTCGAAGAAGAGCCGCTCCTCGACGAGCCGGTCCCAGAGGGTGATCAGGTCGTCGTAGACCCCCTGGTAGAGGACGAGATCGGTGGCGGTGGCGGTCATGTGCAGGAGCTTGGGCGCCGAGGTCCGCTCGTAGGCGAAGATCAGCGAGCGCAGGCCCGCGCGCGCCGAGTACGCGGCGATGGACGAGCCCGCGTTGCCGGAGCTCACCACCGAGGTGGCGCGGAAGCCGAACTGGAGCGCGGCCGCCACCGCGGTGGGGGACGACCGGTCCTTCACGGTGCCGGTGGGATTCCCGCCCTCGAACTTGACCTGGAGCCGCCGCACCCCGAGGCGGCGGCCGAGCGCCGGGCAGTCGAGCAGCGGGCTCTGGCCCTCGCCGAGGGTCACGCGGTGGGCGGGGTCGGCGATGGGCAGCACCGGCGCGTAGCGCCAGAGGCCGCCGCCCGTGAAGACGCCCGGCCCGGCGCGGCGCAGCGCCTCCCAGTCGTACGCGAGCTCGAGGAGTCCGCGGCAGGCCGTGCACTCGAGACGGTAGTCGAGGGGATATTCGGTCCCGCACTCGATGCAGCGGAGCGTAGTGGCGAATGACTCCCGCATCACCGCTCGAGGATGGCGATCATCGCCTCGATGCGGTGGCGCAGGGTGTGCTCGGCGAGGGCCCGCTTGCGCGCCCGCTCGCCGATGTCGCGCGCCTCGTCGGGGTGGGCGAGGTAGTAGTCGAGCTGCTGTCGCAGCTCGCCCAGGTCGCGGTACACGATCGCCTCTTCCCCCGCGGTAAAGAGATGGGCGAGCTCGTCCTTGGCGTCCACCACCTGGCACGCCGCGCTCGCCGCGAGCTCGAAGGCCCGCGTGTTCACGCCCACGATGTCGTTCATCGGGTGATGGTGGTTCAGCGAGAGGGTCGAGCCCGAGTACACCGCGAGCTTGGCCCGCCCCCACACCGGCCCTCCCGCCACCATCGCGCGCACCTCGGGGGCCTCGACGCGGTCCCAGCCCCCGCCCCACAGGCGCAGCGGGTAGCCCGCCAGCTCGCGCACGAAGCGCGCGCGGTAGGGATAGGCGTTCCCGACGAAGCTGATCGGCGCCGCGAAGCGCCGCGTCTCCTCCGGGGTCAGCTCGATCGGGTGGTGCTGCTCGGGCACGCAGTACATCGGCAGGTAGTGCAGGTTGCGCAGGCCCGCCAGCTCGAGCGCCCGCAGCGCGTAGCGCTCCTTGGTGAAGAAGGCGTCGTAGGCCTCGACGCATTCGAAGGGGATCATCCACAGCGGGTTGTCGGGGAAGAAGTTCACAAAGCGCGTGTCGAGCCGGGCCTTGACGCGCCGGATGAGACCGGGGGTGACCGGGCCCCCCTTGATCACGAGCACGAGGTCCGGCCGCCAGGCGAGGCAGGCGCGCTCGAGGCGGCGGAGGATGAAGATCTGGTAGGTGGCCTTGGTGCTGCGGTTCTTGTAGAGCGGGTTATCGCGCCGATAGGCGAAGGTCCGCACCTCGTGGCCCATGGCCACGAGCTCGTCGCGGAAGTCCATCCCCATCAACCCGGGGCGGGCGAACGGCAGCACGATCAGCCAGCGCACGGGCGAAGCGTATCACACCGATGCTGCGCGTCAGGCGAAGGCGGGGAGCACTTCCTGGGCCAGCAGCTCCAGCTCGCGCATGATGTGGCGGTGCGCCATGCCGGGGAAGAAGACCCGGCAGATGAGATGGGTCGTGCCGTACTCGCTGACGAAGGGCCGGAGCGCGCGGACGACCTGCTCGGGCCCGCCGATGAGGAAGCGGTCCTTCATCAGCCCGTCGAGGTCGGTGGCGATGGAGGCGTCGATGAACGGATGCCGCCAGCCCCCCGCGTACTCCTTGCGGTACGAGATCATGATGTGCTTCTCGGCCAGCTCGCGCGCCTCCCGGTCGGTGTCGGCGATGATCACGTCGCGGGTGAGCGGCCATTCGGTCACCGGCTCCGTCCTTCCCGCCGCCTTCCGGTTGGCCAGGAACTGCTGCTTGCCGGCGAGCAGGCGCGGTAGGTCGGCGGTCGGCCCCGGAATCCAGTTGTCGGCCAGGGTGGCGGCCCGGCGCAGGGTGATGTCGCCCCACCCGCCGATCCAGACCGGAGGATGCGGGCGGCTGATCGACTTGGGCTCGAGCCGGCCGGTCACCTGGTAGTAGGCGCCCTGGAAGGACACCGACTCCTGCGTCCACAGGGCCTTCATGATCGCGAGCTGCTCCTCGAAGCGGGCGCCGCGTTTCTCGAGCTCGGCGCCGTAGAGGGCGAACTCGTCCGGCTTGTAGCCGATCGCGATGCCGAGCACGAAGCGCCCGCCCGACATCACGTCCAGCATGGCCGCGTCCTCGGCAAGCCGGACCGGATGGTAGAACGGCGCCACCAGGATGTCGGTGCCGAGCCGCATGCGGGTGGTCCGCGTCGCGAAGCCCGCGAGCACCGGCAGCGGCGAGGGCCAGTAGTGATCGGTGACCGAGTGGTGCTCTTCCATCCAGACGGAGTCGAAGCCGAGCTCCTCGGCGCGCGTGACCTCCTCGAGCGCCTCCCGGTAGTAGTGCCCGCCCTCGATGGGGATGAAGCCGATCTTGAGAGCGGCCATTATGCTACTTGTCGCTGGCCAGCTTGCCGTTCACGCCCCAGTTCGTCTTCTCGATGTCCTGGAACACCACGTGCACCTGGTCGGCGGTGGTCTTGCCGATCTTCACCATCGCGTCGGTGATGGCGGTCACGATCTCCCGCTTCTGCTGGTCGGTGCGGCCGGCGTACCACTGGACGGTGATATTGGGCATGGGAGCCTCCTCGGTGGTCGGGGTTACTTGAGTCGCCGCAGGTCGTCGGGGAAGTTGGAGGTGAACGAGTAGGATTTGACGAGGCCCTCGGCGTTGAAGCGCACGATGAGGTCCTTGCTGACCGCGCCCGCGCCGTCGCGCTGGACGTACAGCCATCGCCACGTGGGATCGCCGTTCTCGAAGCCGACCTGGTAGGGCTCGCCGAGCATGCGCTGGAGCCCCCATCGGTCGCTCCGGCCGGTCACGATCCAGTGCGCGTCGGGCGAGGGGAACTCGCGCCCGATCTTGATCGAGACACAGCCGGCGAAGAGGCCGAGCGCGACCAGACCGACCAGCCAGCCGGGCGCGCGCATGGCGCGAATTATGGCACCGGAGCCGGTGAGGGCGCAACCAGCCGTCCGCTCGACTTGAGCGAGGTGCTACCATGCCGGCGTGGAAGCGTTCACCCTCGACGAGCGCCGTGCCCTCGCGCCCTACTTCACCGATCTCGACGGCCCCGTCTTTGCCCTCGTCAACCTGCCGGAAGTGGTCAAGGGCGCGCTGTTCGCGCGCTACTCGCGCTCCGCCAAGTCCCTCCGCCGGCTCTTCCTCGACGAGTTCCTGGAGCAGGCCGAGGGGCCCGCGGCCGTCGGCTCCATCGGGACCACCCGCGCCGACCAGCTCTACGAGCGCGTCTTCAGCGAGTACGGCGACGATTCGGTCGCCCAGCTCGGCGGCGTGCACCTGGCCTGCGAGGGCGCGTCCAATATCCTGACCAAGGTGCTCGAGTGGGGGCGGCTCATGGCCTATCTCGAGCAGTCGACGCGCTACGTGCCCTACACGGACCGGCCGGACGGCCGCTGGAAGTATCACGTGCCGGCGGAGCTCCAGGACCATCCACTGCGGGAGCGTTACGTGGACGTGCTCGATCGCGCGTTCGAGAGCTACGCGCGGTGGATCGATCCGATGCGGGAGTACTGGATGCGGCGGTTCCCCAAGCCCCCCGCCGACACCGACGCCGCCTACCGCATGACGATCCGGGCCAGGGCCCTCGACAGCCTGCGCGGGCTCCTGCCCGCGGCCACGCGGTCGAACGTGGGCATCTTCGGAACCGGCCAGGGCTATGAAGCCCTCCTGCTCCGCATGCGCGCGCATCCACTGCGGGAAGTCCGCGACTACGCCGATCTCATGCTCGCCGAGCTGCGGAAGGTCATCCCCGCCTTCCTGAAGCGCCTCGAGCGTCCGGAGCGGGGCGGGGTCTGGTCGCGCTATCTCGCCGAGACCGCCCTGGCCACCGCGGCGGTGGCGGCCCGGGTGCTGGAAGGCGTCGAGCCCGAGCGCCGGCCCGAGGTCACGCTCACCGACTTCGATCCGGACGGCGAGGTGAAGGTGGTCGCGGCCGCGCTGTACGCGGCCTCCCGCCTGCCGGACGACCAGCTCCTGGCGGTGGCGCGCAAGCTCGGCCCGGAGGAGCGCCGCCAGGTCCTGGAGGCCTACGTCGGCCGCCGGGAGAACCGGCGCCACAAGCCCGGGCGCGCCTTCGAGCGCACCGTCTATCGCTTCGACGTGCTCGGCGACTACGGCGCCTTCCGCGACCTGCAGCGGCACCGGCTGCTCACGCTCGAGTGGCAGCCGCTCTCGACCCGGCACGGCTACGTGACGCCGGACGAGCTCGCGGAGGCGGGGGCGCTCCCGGAGTGGACGCGCGTCATGGAGGAGTCCGCCGCGCTCCACGACGCGCTGGCCGCCGAGACGCCCGCGGTCGCGGCCTACGCGGTGGCCATGGCCTACCGGGTGCGCTTCTACATGGAGCTGAACGCGCGCGAGGCCATGCACATGATCGAGCTGCGCACCGCTCCCCAGGGGCATCCGGCCTACCGGCGCATCTGCCAGGCGATGCACCGCCTGATCGCGGAGCAGGCCGGGCATCGGGCGCTCGCGGCGGCCATGCGCCACGCGGATCACTCGGGCGCGGAGGGAGGGCGGCTCGAAGCGGAGCGCGCCGCGGAGCGCCGGCGCGGGAAGAGCTGACGGGCGGCGGTTCCCCGCCGCCGGACTCTACTGCCCGCTGATCGTCACTTTGGTGGTCGCGCCGTCCACGCGGACGGCGGCGGCGTTCGCCGCGATGGACGCGGTATTGCCGGCCGCATTCTTGATCGGGTTCGTGATGGACAGCGGGCACGTAGCACCCATGGATCCGGCCGCCGTCAAGCACTACTTCGAAGGCGCCTGGCACCAGTAGTCCCCGCCTCTCGCGTCGCCGCTTGACACGCCCGCCGTCCCGCCGCATACTCCGACCCGGATCATTGGTCAAGCGACCAATAACAACCCCAATGGCACGGAAGCGCGGCGCGGCGTGACCCCCAAGCTCGGCATGGCCCCGGTGCGGCGCGAGCAGATCGTCCGCGCCACCATCCGATGTCTGGCCCGCTGGGGCTACGCCGGCCTCACCATGAAGCGGGTGGCCGCGGAGGCGGCGGTGAGCCAGGGCATCCTTCACTACTACTTCCGCGACAAGGCGGCGATGCTGGCCGCCGCCGCCCGGCGCGTGACCGTCGACCTCGACCGTCGCGTGGCCACCGAGGCGCGCGGGGCCCGGGACGCGCGGGAGCGGCTGCGGGCGGTGATCCGCGCGTGCCTGCGCACCGCGGTCGACAATCGCGACTTCTGGACCGTGTTCATCGAGTTCTGGGGCGAAGCCTTCCACGACCGGCGGCTGGCCGCGGTGAACCGCCAGGCGTACGCGCGCGCCCGGCGTCTCATCGGCGCGGGCCTGGCCCAGGGCATCTCCGCCGGCGAGTTTCGCCAGATCAACGTGGAGGAAGCCGCCGTGGTGGTGCTGGCCCTCCTCGACGGCCTCTCGCTCCAGCTCGCCTTCGACCGTGGATTGATGACGCTGCCGCGCGCGGCCCGGGCCGCGGAGACCGCGCTCGTCCGCTACCTCGCGAACGGAGACCCGACATGACCATGCCGCCCGAACACGCGAAAGCCAAGGCCTACCTGCTCGAGAAGGGCACCCAGGCCCCCGTCGCCCAGATCCGCGAGCGGGTCGCCGATGCATTCGCCGCGCTGGACACCCTGCTGGCCGGCGTCACGGAGAGCCAGGCGCGCCGAGCGCCCGGGGGAGGCGAGTGGAGCGTGCACGAAATCCTGGACCACCTGGTGGAGACCCATCCCCGGGCGCTCGAGGAGATGCGCGCGCTGCTCGAGAACCGCCACTCGCCGGTGAGCCCCATTCCGGCCGGGCTTCAGTCGGCGGATCCCACCGCGCGGCGGTGGGACGACCTGCGGGGCGAGCTGCGCCGCCTCCACGCGGACGTGCTGGATGTGCTGGCGAAGGCGCCCGACCGCATGACGGAGGTCCGAGCGCCCATCATCATGGTGATCAATACGCGGCGGGCCGACGGCGCCGTGACGCCGATGCAGTGGATCGAGGAATGCGACTGGAAGGCCTGCGCCATCATCTTCCGGCTCCACGAGCTGGATCATTTGAGCCAGGCGCGGAAGACCCTGCGAGCGGTTTCTCGTGACGCGGGTTGAGGCGTCCGGGTTCGGCGCCTCGTCGCCGATTCATCCCCCGTAGCCCCAGTTCCAGCACGGCAGGCGGTCTTTCCAGAACCAGTCGTCGCACAGGGCCTCGTCGCCTCGCGCCTCGAGACCAATCGCCGCGAGTTCCTCTCGCGCGTGGAGGCGCAGCTCCAGCGCTGGCGCGAGATGTTGGCCCCCCACCGCGGCGCGCGCGTGGTGAGCTACCACGATAGCTGGCCGTACTTCTACCGCGCGTACGGCCTCATCGAGCTCGGAGTCATCGAGGATCGGCCGGGCGTGCCCCCGACCCCGCAGCATCTGGCCAATCTCGTCCGCCAGATGAAGGAGCAGAGCGCCCGAGTCGTGGTGCTCGAGAGCTGGTATCCTCCTGACACCGCCGCCGCAGTGGCGCGCTTGGCCGGGGCGAGGCTGGTGGTCGTTCCGCAGTCGCCCGGCGCGGTGCCGGGCACCGAGGAGTACATCGCCCACATGGACTATCTGGTCACAAGGCGCTGGCCCGCGGCCTGGCCCAGCCGGACTAGGCGTGAAGCGTCAGAGGCTCGAGGACGTGCGGCTCGGGGTGGGATGGCGGTGCCGCTATCGGAGCGCACCCAGGTCTACGGGGCGTACCGCTTCCTGCGCGGCCGCGTCGACGCCGGCGTCGGCCGCGGCCTGCTCCCGCGCGAGCCCGACGCCACGGATTTCCGTGCCGGCTTCTCGATCCGGCTGGACTAGCTTCTCGCGAACTCCTCTTTCGCTCTCTTCAGCTGCTCCGGCTCGGCCAGCAGGTCGAGCGCGGTCATCGCCAGCGCCTTCGCCGCCGCCACCATCCCGGTCCGCGCGAGCGGCGACTTGGCCCACTCCGCGAACTCGCGCGAGTGGCCCGGCACCCCGTCGGGGGAGATGCGGATGTAGGGGTGGATCGTCGGGAGCGCCTGGCTCACGTTGCCGCAGTCGGTCGAGCCGTACCCCGCCTCGCCGTCGTCCGGATCCACCGGGAAGGCGATCCGCTCGAGGTTCCGGGCGAAGAGCTCGGCCATCGCGGAATTGGCCTTCAGCGGGTCGTGGATGATCGCGTCCGCGGTCACCTTGACCGTGCAGCCGGTGGCGGTGGCCGCGCCCTCCGCGGCCGCCTCGAAGCGGCGCAGCAGCTCGCGGCAGTAGTCCTTGGTGGGGGCGCGCAGGTAGAACTCCGACGCGGTGTGCTCGGGGATGATATTGGCCTGGTCGCCGCCCTTGGTGATGATCCCGTGCACGCGCGCGTCGGGGCGGAGCTGCTGCCGCATGGCGTCCAGCGAGACGAAGAGCTGGATCATCGCGTTCAGCGCGTTCACCCCGCGCCAGGGCCAGGAGGAGGCGTGGGAGGCCCGGCCGAAGAACTCGCACGTGGCCTTGATGATCCGATGGCGGCGCCCGCGCCGGTGCCCGCGGTCGCGATCACGTTGTGGCCGCAGGCGTGGCCGATGTTCGGCAGCGCGTCGTACTCCGCCATGATCGCGATGGTCGGCCCGGGACCCCGACCGGCGATGGTGGCGCGGAACGCGGTGGGCAGCCCGCCGACGCCCCGCTCGACCGCGGCCCCCTGCTTCGCGAGGAAATCGGCGAGCCAGGCCGACGCCTTGTGCTCCTCGAAGCACAGCTCGGGGTTGGCGTGGATCTGATGGCTGATCTGCTCGAGCTCGTCGGCGAGCCGGTCGACGGTCTCGGCGACCCGGGTCTTGGCGTGCTCAAGCGGACTGGGGCTAGCGTGAAGGCTCATTCTTAGCTCTTCGTGGGGGAGGACATCGCGTCACGGTAGGGCCTCTTCGCGCAAGCGCTCATCGGGGTGTCCTCGCGAACTCCTCCTTCGCGGCCTTGACGCGGGCGGGCTCGGCGAGCAGATCGAAGGTGGTGAGCGCCATGGTCTTGGCCGCCGCGATCATACCCGCGCGGGCCAGCGGCTTCACCGCCGCGTCCGCGAACTCGCGGGTGTGGATGGCCATCCCGGTGGGGGCGATCGCCACCATGGGCTGGATCGCCGGGATCACCTGGCTCACGTTGCCGATGTCGGAGGAGCCCAGACGATCGGGAATGGGCGCGCCCTCGGTGAGGCCGGCCGTCTTCATGTTGGCCGCGAAGAGATCGAGCATCACGCGGCTCGACTTCATCGGCTCGTAGACGCTGTCGTGCGGGGTGACCTTGAGGGAGCAGCCGGTGGCCCGGGCCGCGCCCTCGGCGGCGGCGGTGACGCGCTTGAAGAGATCCCACATCGTGTCGATCCGGGGGGCCCGCACGTAGAAGATCGCGGAGGCGTACTCCGGGATGATGTTGGCCGCGGCGCCGCCGTTGGTGATGATGCCGTGGATGCGGCAGTCCGGTCGCACCTGCTGCCGCAGCATGCTGACCGAGTTGTACATCTGGATGACCGCGTCGAGGGCATTCACGCCCTCCCACGGATCGGCGGAGGCGTGGGAGGCCTTGCCGGTGAACTCGAAGGTGCCGCGGGCGATCCCGAGGAGGTCCTGGTGCAGGATGGTGCGGTCGAAGCCGTGGATCATCATCGCGCAGTCCACGTCTCGGAACACGCCCGCCTTGATCAGCTTCACCTTGCCGCCGCCGCCCTCCTCGGCGGGCGTGCCGATCACCTGGATGCGGCCCTTGGGGAGCTGGGCTCGCACCGCGGCCAGCGCCGCGCCCGCCCCCGCGCCCGAGGTGGCGATCACGTTGTGCCCGCACGCGTGCCCGATGCCGGGCAGCGCGTCGTACTCGCACAGGATCGCGATGGTGGGGCCCTCGCCGGTCTCGATGGTGGCGCGGAACGCGGTGTCCACCCCGCCCACCCCCTTCTCGACCTTGTAGCCCTGCTTGGCCAGGAAGTCGCTGAGCCAGCCGCAGGCCTTCACCTCCTGGTAGGCCAGCTCGGGATGATCGTGGATCTGGCGGGAGAGGGCTTCGAGCTCGTCGCCGAGGCGGTCGACCGCCAGCGCGATGGAATCCTTGATGGTGGTCATGAGGGCCTCCACGATGGAATCGGAACCGGCGCGAGCATACCCTCCCCGCGCGTCCTTGACAAGGCGCGGACCCGCTCCTAGACTCGCCGCGAACTCGGCGAGACCATCCGGCCCCCTGGGGAGTCGACCATGCTCCGGTATCGGGTCCTCGGACAGTTCCCCTCGCCCCCCCGCCCGCCACCTCGATGGCGGCCCGCCGAAGTATGTGTCTCGCGCTCCTCCCTCCGAGCCTTCCGTGTGTGTCTGCCCGGCGCGAGCAATGACGCTCGCGCCCGGAGCGCACCAGTGTCCCAGGAAGGGAGGACTCGATGGCACGAGTAATGGACAGGGCGGGTGCGGCCGCCACCGATGATCGCCCGATCCACAAGGTTCCGGATCCCTTTCCCCTGACCCTCGCGGGCATGTTGGCTGCCCTCGGCCCGCAGGCCATCAACTTCGGCATCTCGGAGGCGGCGAGGCCTACCTGCTCCCGAACGTCTCCGCCCGCGGCACGCTGCACATGCACTGGCTGATGACGATCTCGGTGGTGCTCGAGACCGCGCTCGTCTACGAGTGCATCAAGTACAGCGTCTGCACCGGGCGCTCATTCTTCGCGGCCACCAACGACCTGAAGCCCTTCGGGTACTTGCCCATCCCGAAGCCCGCCGCGATCACCCAGAAGCTCACCCACATGAGGCTGCCGCCGGGCTGGTTGAAGAGCGCCAGCGCGTCGGTCTTGGGCAGGGAAGACCGGGAAGGTCCCCTCCGGCGTTGAGGTGCCCATCCAGATGGCCACCATCGCCCAGGGCGTGATGGGGCCATGGCGGGCTGGCTCATGCTGCTGTTCATCATGGTGACGCTGTACGACGCGCAGTTCCCCTTCTACGACACGTTCATCGGACGCACGACCTGCGACGCCATCGCGGTGACCGGGCGGGCCCGCCGTCCGTACCGCTTCTACTATTTCGTGGTGGTGACGGTCGCGGTCGCGGCCGGGTTCTACCTGATCACGGTGGCGCAGCCGTTCATCTTGTGGATCGGCGTCGCGATCTCCGCGCTGGTCTACCGGTCGATCGGCGCCTGGCAGATTCTCTTGCTGAACAACCGGCGTCTGCCGGACGGATTCAAGGTGAGCAAGCTCAATACGTGGCTGCTCTGGATCACCGTCGTCACCGGCCTCGGCGGCGTCGGCATCTGGGCGGTCACGGTGCTGCCGGGCGAGATCGCCAAGCGATTCGGCGGATAGGAGCCTTCCTCCCGGGCGGCCCGGATCAGGGGCCGTCCGGGAGGTCCATCCCGATGCTCGCCTACCTGTGGGCCCTCCTGATGCTGGTCTGGCTCGGAGCCCTGCTCTTCGGTCTCTGGTGGGTCTGGCCCCATTTCGAGCGGATGCAGTTGACCGGCGAGCTGGTCGCCGCGCTCTTCTGGCTGATTATGGGCGCGCTGGCTTGGATCCTCGCCCTGCGCCTGGGGGTCGCCCGCTACTGGCCGCGTCGGCGGTAGCCGGCCCCGCGCCGCGCCCGGGCGGCACTCAGGGCGATTGAGCGCAGAAGAGAAAGAAGAGCGGCCGGGTGGCGTCGAGCGACCCGCCGCGGCCCGGCTCGTTCAGGCAGCGGACGGTCGGCGAATCCGAGGAGCGGCGCGGGGAATCGACGGTGGCGCAGGCCGCCAGGGTAAGGGCGGCACCGAGCGCGATGGCGGTTCGCACGGGGACGATGGAGCGCACGGGGGAGAAGGGTACCACGACCCCGCGGGAGCGGACGACGGGAGCGGACGACTCAGCTGGACGGCGTGAGGGCGGGGTCGCCGGCCGGGACGCCGCCCGGGAGCTCGATCACGAACATCGCGCCGCCGCCGGGGCGGTTCTCGGCCCAGAGGCGCCCCTCGTGCTCGGCCACCACGCTGTGGGCGACCGACAGCCCCAGGCCGCGGCCTTCGCCGGGCGCCTTGGTGGTGAAGAACGGGTTGAAGACGCGGGCGAGGTCGTCGGGAGCCACGCCCGGCCCGTCGTCGGCGACCTCGATCCGCACACCGTCGCCGGCCGGCCGCACCCGGATCGCGAGGATGCCGGAGCCGCGGGAGGCGGACATGGCCTGCTCGGCGTTCTGCACCAAGTGGAAGAGGGCCTCCTGGAGCTGGTTGCTGTCGGCCGAGATCTCGGAGACTTCCTCGAACTCGGTCTGCACCGTGATGTGGGCGCCCTCGAGCCGTGACTGGTGCAAGGAGAGCACCTTGTAGATCTGGTCGCTGACCTTGCAGCGCGCGCGGCGTAGCGGCGAGCGCTCGGCGAAGAGCACCAGCTCCCGCACGATATTGGCGGCTCGCTTGGTGGCTCCATCGATGACCTTGAGCCCGGTGAGTACCGCGTCGTGGTCCTGGGACTGCAGCAGCAGGTGCACCTGACCCAGGATGATCATGAGCGGGTTGTTGATCTCGTGCGCGACGCCGCCCGCCAGCTCCCCGACCGCGGCCAGCCGCTCGGCCCGCACCACGTCGGTGTGGGAGCGCCGCAGCTCCTCGAGTTGCAGGCGCGTCTCCGTGTAGAGGCGCGCATTGTCGAGCGCCAGCCCGATCTGGTCGGCGCTCGACTCGAGCAGTGCGACCTCCTCGTTGGAGAAGCGCTCCTCGGTCTGCCGGCCGAGCGAGAGCGTGCCCAGGATGCGGTGACGCGCCCGGATCGGCACGCACAGGAAACCGCGGATGCCGTCGGCGGTCACCGCGGCCCGCGCGGCGGGCAGGAGATCGGGCGCGCGCCCGGCCTCGTCCACGCGGCGCACGCGGCCCGCGGCGGCCACCCGGCCGATGAGGCCCTGGCCGATGGGCAGCATCTCGTTGACCTCGCGCAGGCGATCCGAGAGGCCGCGCTCACCGCGCAGCAGGAGCATCTTGCCGTCGGAGGAGACGAGGTGAAGGCTCGCGATCTCGTGGCCGGTGACGTGCGTGAGGGCGCCCAGAGACTTCTGGATGACCTCGTTGAGATCGAGCGAGCGGCTCACCGCCTCGGTCACCGTGCGAAGGATCTGCAGGTGACGGATCAGCGACGACGCGCCGCCTAGTCCGCGACTGTTGACTCGGGCCATTGTGAGATCGTCTCGGCTCCCCATTGCTGGTATGCGTTGATGGCGTTTCTGCGTACCAAGCAAGCCAAGTGCCACAGAGAGCGATTGAATAATACCATGTATTCTAACTATTTACACTCTGCTTCGACGGGCCCAGAAACGGCCACCGATACGGTCCCGACACACTGTCAGGTCAGACCATGGGGAAACTGCCGCGCGTGGGCGATTCGGCGCTCGATCGCGGGGTGGGAGTAGAGGAAGAGCTCTTCGAGGCGGTGGGGCTCGCGCTCGGCCAGATTGAGCGTGGCCAGCCGCTCCATGGACCGGATGAAGGCGCGCGGATCCGGGATGGTCTGGAGCGCAAAGCGGTCGGCCTGCCACTCGACCCGGCGCGACCAGCCGTTGGCGACGGGCAGGGCGGCCAGGCTCACGAGCATCAGGATCAGGCCGAAGAGTGGCAGCCCCGCGATGTCAGCGGGCCCGTCGAGGCCGAGCCACCCTACACCGCACCGCAACGCTAGATCGGCGATCCAGAAGGTGACGAGAGTCAGGGCGCCCTGGACCAGGAGCCCGCGGCGGATGTCGCCGTGGAGCTGGTGAGCCAGCTCGTGGGCGAGCACCGCTTCGATCTCCTCCGGGGTGAACTCGTCGAGCAAGGTGTCGAAGAGCAGGATCCGCCGGGTGCGTCCGAGGCCGGTCACCGCCGCGTTCGCGGTGCGGCTCTTGCGCGACTGGTCCACCACGAACACGCCGGAAACCGGCACGCCGACCCGGCGGGCGAGCGCGAGCAGCCGCGTCAGCAGTAGGCCGTCGGGGAGCGGGGTGAGGCGATAGAAGAGCGGCACCAGCCAGATCGGCGCGACCAGGGCGAGCAGGGCGTAGCCCGCGAGGAAGATGGCGGCGCCCCAGAGCCACCACCAGGGTGTCACCCGCAGCAGCGCGTAGATGATCAGGACGGCGAGCAGGCCCAGCATGCCGCCGATCAGCCCCGCCTTCACCGCGTCCCAGAGCCAGCGTCGGAACGGCTGGTGCAGCAGCCCGAAGCGGCGCGGCAGCCAGTACCCGCCGAGCCAGTGAAGGGGCAGGGTGACGAGGCGGTACGCGCCGGCCAGGACGAGCAGGACGATGCCGAGCTCGAGCCACCACATGGTGGTCCACCGCGCGACGTACTCGGTGAGATGCGTCGCCGCCCGTGTCTCGATGAGGACGAGCAGGTAGGTGACGGAGAGGGCCAGCCCGAGCAGGGAGAGGGCGAGCTGGCGCCGGTGGTAGATGCGCGCGCGGGCGCCCTCCTCGGGCGCCGGGGTCAGGGCCATGACCCGAGTGTCCCACCGACGGGGAGGCGCCGCCAACCGCCGTGTCCATTGTGCTACACTGGCCGCCAATTCACACTCAGGGAGCCGACATGTTTCAGTCCGTCGAGGACGTCCAGCAGCAGTTCAAGAACGCCCGCTACATCGCCAACCGCCGCATCTCCACCGTGGTCTTCCTCGCCGCGCGCATGGGACGCCCCGTGCTCATCGAGGGGCCGGCCGGCGTGGGCAAGACGGAGCTGGCCAAGACCCTCGCCGAGGTGACGGGGCGGCATCTCATCCGGCTCCAGTGCTACGAGGGGCTCGACGAGGGCAAGGCGCTCTACGAGTGGAAGTACGCCAAGCAGCTCCTCTACACCCAGCTCCTGAAGGAGCGGATCGGCGAGCTGATCGCGGACGCGCCGTCGCTGCCCGACGCGGTCGCGCGCATCTCGGGCCAGGACGACGCCTTCTTCTCCCATCGCTTCCTGGCGCCGCGCCCGCTGCTGCAGGCGATCGAGTCCGTCGATCCGGTGGTGCTGCTGGTGGACGAGATCGACAAGGCGGAGCCGGAGTTCGAGGCGTTTCTCCTCGAGGTCCTGTCCGACTTCCAGGTCTCGGTGCCCGAGCTCGGCACGATCCGGGCCACCCAGATCCCGCTGGTGGTCCTCACCTCCAACAACGCGCGGGAGCTGTCCGACGGCCTCAAGCGGCGGTGCCTGCACCTCTTCATCGACTTCCCGCCCGCCGACGAAGAACTCGCGATCATTCGTCTGAAAGTTCCGGAGGTCTCCGAGCGCCTGGCCCAGACCGTGGTCACCGCGGTGCAGCGCATTCGCGGGCTCGAGCTGCGCAAGGCCCCCTCGATCTCGGAGAGCCTCGACTGGGCGCGCTCGCTCGTCATCCTCAACGCGGAGACGCTCGACCGTGACCTGGTGGAGTCCACGCTCACCCTGCTCGTGAAGCACGAGAAGGACCTCGAGCGGGTCAAGGGTGCCCTCGACAAGGTGCTGGCCGACCTGGGCTAGTCGCCCATGAGCGGGAGCCCGTCCGGCCTCACCGAGTTTCGCGAGCTGTGGTTCCCGAGCCCGCGCATCCGGCTGCCGGAGCTGGGCCCGTCGGGCCCCGTGTTCATCGAGGGGGGCCGCTGCCTCTCGGGCGCGCTCGGCGAGTACACCAAGCTCTGGATCTTCGCGGCCGGCCGCTGGCACTTCTACTACGTGCACCCGTCGCCACGTGACTTCTTTCTCGCCACGATGCCGGAGGCGGTGCCCCATCTCCTGCACCCCGGGGAGATGACGGTGGAGACCTTCCGCCAGGGGCTCGCCTACAAGATCGTGCTCGGCCTGCGGTGCGCCGAGGGCCCGGTGCGGGTGCTCCACCTGGTGGGCGACGTGACCGACGTGGCGCGCGCGGTGGAGCGCGACGAGGACGCGCCGGCCGGCCCGCTCGGGTGGAAGCTCAAGATGACGCACCTGATCTCCCAGGGCTCGTTCCACGGCCTGATCCGCCTCGAGGACGGGCGCCTGCACCCCATCAGCCGAGACGGCGGCGAGGACGTCTTCAAGTCGTCCTGGGTCCACTTCACCCGATGAACTGCGCCGGTCCGATGAGCAGCGCCGGAAGCAAGAAAGCTGGTCACGGGACACCCGGATGGCTTGCCGGTCGCGCGGACGCCCCGATGAGCGCTTGCGCGAAGAGGCCCAACCGCCGAACTGTCGTCATCCACATTCAAGCGAGATAAGATGAGCGCTTGCGCGAAGAGGCCCAACCGCCGAACCGTCGTCATCCACATTCAAGCGAGATAAGATGAGCGCTTGCGCGAAGAGGCCCAACCGCCGAACCGACGTCAGCCATATTCAAGCAAGATAAATGGACCAGCGAATACTCGAATTCATAGGCGACCTGCGGCGGGCCGAGATGCGCATCTCGCCGAGCGAGGCGCTCGACGCCCTCACCGCCTCGACCGAGATCGGCCTCGAGGACCGCGAGACGTTCAAGAGCGCGCTCGCGACCACGCTGGTCAAGGAATCGCGCGACCTCGTCACGTTCAACCGCATCTTCGATCTCTACTTCCTCGACCTGCAGGCGCTCGGGGAAGGCCTCAAGAAGGCGCTGGGCCCGGAGGATCCGAAGATCCGGGAGATGCTGGACCGGCTGACCTCCGAGGCGGGCATGGAGCTGGACGAGCTCACCGAGCTCCTCCTGCAGGGCGAGGGCAGCGACATGGAGATGGCCATCCGCCAGGAGGGGCAGGGCACCGGTCTCGAGCGGCTGATGTACTTCCTCCAGGTCGGCTACTTCTCCCGCCGCATCTACGACAAGTTCGACTGGGAGGCGATCGAGCGCGACCTGAGCCGCATCATGCAGCTCCTGGAGGCCAAGGGGCTCGACCCGGGCATGCTCGCGCGCATCCGGAACTATCTCGACCTGCGGCTCGAGGCCTTCCGCCGCATGATCCGCCAGCACGTGGAGCGCGAGCTGGAGCGCCGGGCCTTCCGCCAGGGCGAGAAGCTGACCCGCGAGGTCCTGACCGACAAGCCGCTCTTCGCGCTGTCCGCCGACGAGGTCGCGCAGATGAAGGCGGTGGTGGCTCGCTTGGCCCGCAAGATCAAGGACGCCCTCGCGATGCGCCAGCGGCGGGAGGAGAAGGGGCGGCTCGACACGCGGCGGACCATCCGGCAGAGCCTCCAGTACGGCGGGATCCCGATGGAGGTGCGGTTCCGGCGGCGGCACCGGGAGAAGCCCAAGCTGATCACGCTCTGCGACGTGTCGGACTCGGTGCGCAACGCCTCCCGCTTCATGCTCCAGCTCGTGTGGAGCCTGCAGGACTGCTTCTCCCGCGTGCGCTCCTACGTCTTCGTGTCGGAGATCGCGGAGGTCACCCAGGCCTTCAACACCTACCCGGTGGACACCGCGATCGACTGGGCGCTCAAGTCCTCCTCGGTGGACTATCACTGCCGCTCGGACTTCGGGTACGCGTTCAGCCGCTTCGTCAAGACCGAGCTCGAGACGCTCGACCGCAAGACCACCGTGCTGATCCTGGGCGACGCGCGAAACAACTACAACGACCCGCAGGCCTGGGCCATCCGGCAGATCCGGGAGCGGGTAAAGGGCGTCATCTGGCTGAATCCCGAGGGGCAATGGGGCTGGGGGATCGGGGACAGCGTGATGCCGCTCTACTCGCCGGCCTGCGACATCGTGAAGGAGTGCCGCACGGTGGGGCAGCTCGTCCAGGTCGTCGACCATCTGGTTCATTCCTGGTGGCGCCGCGGCCGCTGATCGCGCTCCTGCTCCTGGTCTCTTCTCTCGGCGCCGGCCCGAGCGCCGCGTCCGCGGCGGAGTGTGTCGCCCTCGACAATTTCTCCCAGGGCCGGCTCGGTGAGTTTCCCCCGGAGTGGAAGCCGCGCAAGGAGTCGGGCCGGTCGGTGTACTCCCTCCGGGAGGAGGGCGGGCGGCGGTTCCTCCGCGGCGTCGCCCGCCGCATCGGCATCCAGGCCGGCCGCGAGGTGGCCTGGAACCTCGAGGCCTATCCCATCCTGGCCTGGTCGTGGCGGCCCATCGAGTTCCCGGCGAACTCCGACGAGCGGAAATCGGGCACCAACGACAGCGCGGTGTCGGTGTATGCGGTGTTCTCTACCTCGCCGGTGTCGGTGAAGAGCGTCAAGTACGTCTGGAGCCGGGTGGTGCCGGCGGGCACCCATCTCACGTCGAGCGCCGGGAACACCCAGGTGCGTATCTTGCGATCCAGCGCCCAGGCCGGCCAGTGGGCCGACGAGCAGGTGAACGTCCGCGAGGACTACCAGAAGTACTTCGGGGGGAGCGAGGTGCCCAAGCCGGGCGGAATCGCGGTGCTCACCGACTCCGACGACACCAAGAGCAGCGCGCAGGGCGACTACGCCAACTTCCGCGTCTGCAAGCCGTGAGGCGCGCGACCGATGGCTGACGGGGCCGATCCGTTCGAGAGCCTCTTGGCGCGCCTGACGCGCGGGTGACCCTCCTCCTCAAGCTGGTCCTGGTGCCCGGGCTCATCGCCCTGGTCACCCTGGCCGGCCGGCGCTTCGGCGCCCGCCTGGGCGGCTGGCTCAACGCCCTGCCCCTGGTGGCGGGGCCGGTGCTCTTCTTCCTCGCGCTCGAGCAGGGCGACGCCTTCGTGGCACGGGCGGCGCAGGCGACGCTGGCCGGGCTCGCCGCGGTCGCCGCCTTCTCGGTGATCTACGCGTGGACCGCGGTGGCGCGAGCCTGGTGGGTTTGCGTGCTGGTCGGCTGGACGGCCTTCGCGGTTCTGACCGTCGCGCTCCAGGCGGTGGCCTGGACGGCGGCCTCGAGGCTCGCGCTCGCGCTGGCCGCCTTCGCCATCGCGCCCTTCACGCTCCCGGAATTTCCTGACGCGCCGATCCCGGCCCCCGCGCCCGCCTGGGACCTGCCCCTGCGCATGGTGGCGGCCGTCGCGCTGGTGCTGGGGGTCACCGGCCTGGCCGCCTGGCTCGGCCCGCGGCTCTCCGGCGCGATCACCCCGTTTCCGGTCGCCACCACGATCCTGCTCGCGTTCACCCACGCCCAGCAGGGGGCCCCCGCCGCGGTGGGTTTCCTGCGGGCGTTCCTGCCCGCGATGTGGAGCTTCGCGCTCTTCTGCTTCGTGCTGGCGGTGGGCGTCGTGAGGCTCGGGCGCGATCTCGCCTTCCTGCTGGCCCTCGCCGTGCACCTGGCGGTGCAGGGCGTGGTGTGGCTCGGCCTCGACGCCCCGGCTAGCCGGGGAAGCGCCAGACGCGGCCCTCGGGCGGCTCGTCGGTCAGCGTGAACTGAGGCAGCGCGAAGTCCGGGGCCAGGTCCTGGAAGACCACGCGGACCCGCTTGCCGATCGCCACGTTCGGCTCGGGCTCGGGGCGGAACTCCGGGGTGACCAGGTTGGCGATGACGCGCAGGGCCTCGTCGGGGGTGGGTGTGCCGCGCTGCTCGTCGAGCTCCACCAGCACCACCGCGTAGGGCGTCCACTCCTTGAAGCCGGGCTGGATCGCGTGGTGCACGACCTCGTAGGAGTAGATGTGCCCGCGCCCGCTCACCGGCTTCCACTCCCACTCGAGCGACATGCACCACGGGCAGCCGTGGCTCGGCGGGTACCGCATGAGCCCGCACGCCTTGCAGGCGCGCAGCATCAGTCGGTGGTTCGTGCGCGCCAGCTTGAAGTGCTCGCGCCACTCGGAGTCGTTCTCCGGGATCACCAGGTTCATGCCGCGGTACTCGACGGAGGCCATCGCTAGTTCCTCATGATGAGGGCGGAGCCGGTCGGCGGCATCGCCCAGCCGAGATTCATGGTGATGTGCGCGTCCTTCACCTGGCGGCACTTGCCCGGCGAGTAGTCGTAGCTGTGCGTGCCGTCCTCCCAGCCCGGGCAGTAGTCGTCCACCTGGCCGCGGAGCTGGCGCACGTTCTCGATCACCATCGAGATGCCGTGGGTGTAGCCCTCGCAGAGGTGGCTGCCCGAGGTGTTGTTGGGCCGCTTGCCCCCGAGCTCGATCGTGCCGCTCGACACGTAGCGCCCGCCCTCGCCCTTCGGGCAGAAGCCGTACTCCTCGAGCTGGAGCATCGTGGTGAACGTGAAGGCATCGTAGGACCCGGTCACGTTCACGTCGTCCGGCGTGATGCCGGCCTGGCCGAACACGATGTCCTTGGCGTGGTAGCCCGCCACCCGGGTGATCGGCCCGTGGGCCCAGTGGAAGTCGGTGCGCGGCTTGTTGACCCGGCCCGCCACTCCCATGATGTAGACCGGCTTGCGGCGCAGGTCGCGCGCGCGCTCCGCGCTGGTCACGACCAGCGCGGTCGCGTTGTCGGTCTCGAGGCAGCAGTCGAGCAGGTGCAGCGGCTTGCAGATCCACCGGGAGGCGACCACGTCCGCCACCGTGACGCGGTCCTTGAGGAACGCCTTCGGGTTCTGCGAGGCGTGCTTGCTGTGGGCCACCCGCACGTGGGCCACCTGCTCCGAGGTCGTCCCGTACTCGTACATGTGGCGCATGAAGGTCGGCGCGAAGTTCTGGCCGGCGCTGCGCATGCCGAAGGGCACCTGGGCCAGGTCGAGGCCCCGCACCGGCTGGGCCGCCCGCGCGCCGGTGCCGCCGATCCGGAAATCGGAGTAGCCGTTCATCGAGCGGAAGATCGCCACCGTGTGGCACATGCCGGTCTCGATGGCGCCCATCGCGAGGCCGACGAGGGCCTCGGTGGAGGAGCCGCCGCCGAAGACGTCCATGTAGAAGTTGAGGCGAATGCCCAGATCCGGCGCCACCCAGTTGGCAAAGACGGAGTCGCCACTCTGGTAGGACATCATGCCGTCCACGCCGTCCTTGCCGAGGCCGGCGTCGCGCATGGCGTTGCGGACCGCTTCCACCGCCATCGCGCGCGTGCTGCGCGCGGACTGACGGCTGTACTCGGTCTCTCCCACTCCGACGATGCAGTACTTGTCCTTGAGCGATGCCATGGGGGTCCTCCGCGCCGCGACTCTACGCGAGCGCGGCGGGGGGCGTCAAGCGAGGGATCGCGAAGCGGGCGGCCGGGCAAAGGTGAGGAGGATCAGGGCGAGCGCGTTGAAACCGGCGCTCAGCCACCAGGCGAGCTGGTAGTCGCCCGCGCGGTCGTAGATGAAGCCGGCCGCGAGCGGTCCCCACGCGGCCATCGAGCCGGCCAGCGCGAAGAGCAGCCCGGCGAGGCTCGCCGCCTGCTCGCGCCCGAAGAAGTCGGCGACCGCGGCGGGGAAGAGGGTGGAGCCCGCGCCGTAGGAGAATCCGAAGACGAGCGACGCCGCGTAGAGCGCGGGCAGCTCGTGGGCGAGGGCGAAGCCGACGAACGCGGCGGCCTGCAGCACGAGGGCCACCGCGAGCGCGGCCCGCCGCCCGATGCGGTCCGACGCGCCCCCCATGAGCAGACGGCCGACCAGCGCGGGGGCGCCCAGGGCGCTGACGAGCGTCGCGGCCAGCAGCGGCGAGATGCCGAGCCCCCGGGCCATCGGCACCAGGTGCACGAGCGGGATGAACACCGGGATCCAGGTCGCGCCGAAGACCGCGAAGAGCAGCCAGAACGCGCGGGTCCGCATCGCCCGTCCGGCCGTCCATCCCTCCGGGCTGGCGGTGGCGCCGCGGGGGCGCGCGTCGCCGTCGGGACCGAGGCCCATCGTCTCGGGGTCGCGCCGCATGAGGACGGCGAGCCCGTTCAGGGCGAGCAGGACCGCGACGCCGAAGACCACGTAGGCCCCGCGCCCGCCGAGCCGGCTCACCACGAAGTGGGCGATCGGCGGCAGCGCGAAGGTGCCGAGGCTGCCGCCCGCGCTGGCCAGCCCGATCGCGAGGCCGTGAACGCGTAGAGCGAAAAGACCCCGGAGAGGCTGGCCCGGCTCCAGCCGAACTCGTCGATGAGCGCCGCGAAGAAGACGCCGAACGCGTACTGGGTGCCGTAGGCCATGAAGAGGATCAGGAAGGCGCCCGCCACCACGATCCAGCCGTAGAAGAGGCGGGGCGGCCCCGGCCGAGCGCCGGGGCTAGCGACGGGCATCGTCGTCGCGCTTCTCCGCGGACCGCTCCGTGTCCAGAATCGGAGGGAGGGTGCCGGTGGACTCGGTGCTCTCGATGCGAACGATGCGGTTGAGTCGCGCGACCGCGTCACGAATGCGCCCCGCCGCCTTGCGGCTGGTGCGCGCCCAGGTCCCTTCCTCGCTCTCCGCGGCCAGCCGGTCTTCCAGCATCTGGCTGTAACCCATGATGATCGCGAGCGGGTTGTTGATCTCGTGGGCGGCGGCTTGTGCGAGTAGATTCACCGATCGGAGAGACGCCGCTTCCCGCCGCGCCTCCTCGCCCGCGAGCCGCTCGGCCGCGTCGCGGTAGATCACGATCTCGTAGCGCCGGCCCCGGTATTCGACGGCGCGGCGCGAGCAGTCCACCGCGAGCGTCCGCCCGGAGGCGGTCAGAAACGGCACGCTCAACGCCCGCGCGAGACCCGTTCCCCGCGCCTCGGGCGACGGCTCCTCCCGGGCGGCGCGGCCCCGGGATTCCGGCCAGAACTGGCGGGAATCCCGGCCCAGCATCGCGTCGCGCGCGAAGCCGGAGAGGTCGCAGTCCGCGCGGTTGCAGTCGAGGATGCGCTGGGTATCGGCGTCCACGATGCGGACGGCGTCGGTGGCGTCGTCGAGGACGGCGCGGAAGCGCTCGCGCTCCTGCGCGAGCAGCCGGCGCTCGACGATGCTCTGCATGAGCAGGGCGAGCATGGGGAGTCCGACCACGGTCAGCAGGAGATAGGAAGGCCATACGCGCGCGAACAGGGTCCGGCCGGGCTCGCCCCGCAGCTCGAAGGCGCCGAAGGTGATGAAGAACGTGCCGACCGCGAGCACGAAGGCGTGGTGGATCCGCACCCGCTCGGTCCCCCCCGCCCAGCGGTGCGCCAGCCCTCCCGCCACCGCCACCGCGAGGATGGCGACCACGCCCGCGGCCGCGCCGCTGCCGCCCAGGTAGATTCGATAGACGACCGCGGCGAGCCCCGCGATGAGCCCGGCCCCCCAGCCCTCGAAGAGGCCGATGAGGGCGATCGGGATCGCGCGCCCGTCGACGAAGGAGCCCTCCGTGGTCTGGATGCGGGAGATCATCAGCACCACCGCGATGGCGCCCCAGACCAGGCCCAGCGCGATGACCCAGAGGGGCCGGCGGCGCGGATCGTCCGGAGCGAACCAGCCGTAGGCCAGGGAGTAGAAGAGGACACCCGAGACGGCGATGCCCGTCGCTTCGAGCAGATGGTGATAGTCCATCAGCTCCGGCCGACCACCGCGCGCCCGTTGGGCCGGGGCAGCAGCTCGCGCAGGAACTTCCCGGTGTAGGACGCGCCGACCTGCACGATCTGCTCGGGCGTGCCCTCGGCCACCAGCTCCCCACCGGCCGAGCCGGCCTCGGGGCCGAGGTCCACCACCCAGTCCGCGGTCTTGATCACGTCGAGGTGGTGCTCGACCACGAGCACGGTGTTCCCCGCGTCCACCAGGCGGTTGAGGACCACGAGGAGCTTGCGCACGTCGTCGAGATGGAGCCCGGTGGTGGGCTCGTCGAGGATGAAGAGGTGGTCGGTGGTGGGGCGCGCGGAGAGCTCCGCCGCGATCTTGAGCCGCTGAGCCTCACCGCCCGACAGCTTGGTCGCGGGCTGGCCCAGCCGCAGGTAGCCGAGGCCGACTTCCTGGAGCACCTTGAGCCGCCGCTGCAGCACCGGCTCGGAGGCGAAGAACTCCACCGCCTCGTCCACCGTCTGCTGCAGCACCTGGCTGATGTCCCGGCTCTTGTAGGTGACCTGGAGCACGTCGGACCGGTAGCGGCGACCCTCGCACTCCTGGCAGGTCACGTACACGTCCTCGACGAAGTACATCTCGAGCTTCTGGAAGCCGTCGCCCTCACAGGTCTCGCAGCGGCCCCCGGGCACATTGAACGAGAAGGCGCCGGGGCCCAGCCCGAGCGCCTGGGCGCGCGGCAGGCCCGCGAAGAGCCGACGGATCTCGTCGAAGGCCTTCACGTACGTGACCGGATTGGAGCGGGGCGTGCGCCCGATCGGCTCCTGGTCGATGAGCCGGATGCCCTTCAGATGCTGCAGCCCCCGCAGCTCGTCGTGGGCCCCCGCGACCGCGAAGTCCACCTTGAAGTGCCGGGCCACCGCCCGGTAGAGCGTGTCGTGCACGAGGGTGGATTTTCCGGAGCCGGACACCCCGGTCACGCAGGTCAGGGTGTGCAGCGGGATCCGAACCGTGACGTCCTTCAGGTTGTGCGCGCGGGCGCCCTCGAGGACGAGGGTCCGGCGGCCTTCCCGGCGGGCGAGCGGCAGGGGGATCGTGTCGCGGCCGCTCAGGTAGCGCGCGGTCAACGAGCGCGGGTCCTTGCGGAACTCCGCCTGGGTGCCCGCGAACACCATGGCGCCGCCGCGCTCGCCCGAGCCGGGCCCCATCTCGATCACGTAGTCGGCCGCCTCGATCAGCGCGCGATCGTGCTCGACGATCACCACCGTGTTGCCCCCCGAGGCGAGCTCGCGGCAGAGCTCGGCCAGCCGCGCGGTGTCCCGCGGGTGGAGCCCGATGGACGGCTCGTCGAGCACGTAGAGCGTGCCGGTGAGCTGGGCGCCGAGCTGGTTGGCGAGATTGATCCGCTGCGCCTCCCCGCCGGACAGCGTGCGCGTCTGCCGCCCGAGGGTGAGGTAGCCGAGGCCCACGCGGAGCAGGAAGGAGAGCTTGGCCCGCAGCATCTTGAGCACGTCGCGCGCCACCCCCGCCTCCCAGGGGGAGAGCGGCAGGGTCGCGAAGAGCGCGTCCAGGTCCTCCACCGTCTTCTCCCCGAGCTCGGCGATGCTGGCCCCGCCCACGCGGACCGCGAGGGCTTCCGGCCGCAGCCGCCGGCCCGCGCAGCGCGGGCACGGCGACTGGCTGCGGTAGCGCGAGAGGAAGACGCGGACGTGGAGCTTGTAGCGGTACGACTCCACCTCCTCGAAGAAGCCGCGGATGCCGGTGAGCCCGCCGCCGCCGTCGTAGACCCACTTCCGGTCCTCCGCGGACAGCTCCGCGTAGGGACGGCTCACGTCCACGCCGCGCTTCTTGGCCGCCTTGAGGAGCTGCTTCTGGTACCAGCGGCCCGAGGGGTGCGACCAGGGCTCCACCGCGCCGTCGGCCAGGCTCTGGGTGGGATCCGGCACCACCCGGGCCTCGTCGTAGCGGAGCACGTTGCCGAAGCCCTTGCACTCGGGACAGGCCCCGAGGGGGTGGTTGAACGAGAAGAGCAGGGGCCGCGGCCGCGCCAGCGCCACCCCGCACGCCGGGCAGTGGAAGTCGCGGCTCACCGGGACGACCCCGCGCTCGAGGAGATCGACGGAGGCCCGGCCCTCGCCTTCGGCGAGCGCGGTCTCCAGCGAGTCGGTGACGCGGCGGCGGCTGTCCGGGCCGACCACGACGCGGTCCAGCACCACCACCAGGCGCGCCGGGTCGAGATCGGCGGGCACGCCACCCGGGCGGGCCGTCACCTCGGCCAGGTCCAGCACGGTGTCACCCGCCTTGACCCGGGCGAAGCCGCGCTGGAGCAGGGTGGCGAACAGGGCGCGTGGATCGCGGCCCGGCTCCGCGGCCAGGGGGAAGCAGATCAGGGCGCGCGCGCCCGGGTGATCACGGAGGAGGGCGTCGGCGACCTGGTCGGCCGAGTCGCTCCGCGCTTCCGCCCCGCAGGTGGGGCAGTGCACGCGGCCGATCTTGGCGAAGAGCAGGCGGAGGTAGTCGTGCAGCTCGGTGGCGGTTCCCACCGTGGAGCGCGCGGTGCGCACCGGGTTCTTCTGCTCGAGCGCGATGGCGGGCCGGATGTGCTCGATGCGGTCCACGTCGGGCCGGTCGAGGCGCTCCAGGAACATGCGGGCGTAGGTGGACAGCGACTCGATGTACCGCCACTGGCCCTCCGCGAAGAGCGTGTCGAAGGCCAGGGAGGACTTGCCCGAGCCGGAGACCCCGGTGATCACGGTGACGCGGTCGTGGGGGATGTCGACGGAGACGTTCTTCAGGTTGTTCTGCCGGGCTCCCTCGATCCGGAGCCAGACGGGCTGGGACATTCGAGCGATCCTCCTGAGATGGGAAGTCTACGCGACGGCCCGGGGGCCTTCAATAGCGCCGGCCGGCGCCGGGCCGCGCGGCGCGCTTGACAGGCGCCTCGCGAGCCGGTACTCTCCTGATCCGTAATGAGAATCATTCCTAAAAATGGGCCCTCCCGGAGATCGGAAGGCGCCGAGACCGACCTCCGCGCCCGCGGGCTCCGGCTCACCGGGCCGCGCCGCGTGGTCCTCGACGTGGTGCGCGCGACCGAGTCGCATCCCACCGCGGAGTGGGTCCACCGGATGGTCCGCCGCCGCCTGCCCCGCGTGAGCCTGGGCACGGTGTACCGCAACCTCCGGGTGCTGGTGGCCGAGGGGCTGGTGAAGGAGCTGTCGGGCCCGCACGCGCGCTTCGACGGAAACCTGAGCGAACACCACCACTTCACGTGCCTGGCCTGCGGCCGGATCAGCGATGTGCAGGCGCCGACCAGCGACCCGCACGCGCGCGCCCTCTGCGGGCGGGTTGCCGCCCAGAGCGGCTTCAGCGTCACCCATCATCGAATCGAGTTCTACGGCCGCTGTCCCGAGTGCCAGCGCCGCGCCGGCGGCAGGGCGCGGAGCCGGCGCCCGACGCGGTAGCTCGGCGGGCCGCCGCCCCCGAGCCGCCGTCACCATCAACCGAAAGGAGGACGTCACCATGGCAGGAAAGCCTCTGAAGGGCAGTAAGAGCGTGGACAACCTCAAGGACGCCTTTGCGGGCGAGTCGCAGGCCAACCGCCGCTATCTGTACTTCGCGCGCGTCGCCGACATCGAGGGGTTCCCGGACGTCGCGGGGCTCTTCAAGGACACCGCCGACGCCGAGACCGGCCACGCCTTCGGCCACCTCGACTTCCTCAAGGAAGTGGGAGACCCGGCTACCGGGGAGCCCATCGGCAAGACCGAGAAGAACCTGAAGGCCGCCGTCGCGGGCGAGACCTACGAGTACACCCAGATGTACCCGGGCATGGCCAAGACCGCGCGGGACGAGGGGTACCCGGAGCTGGCCGAGTGGTTCGAGACGCTCGCCAAGGCCGAGAAGTCGCACGCCGGCCGCTTCACGAAGGGCCTCAACCAGGTCGCGGGCAAGGAGCCGGCCGACGCCATCTAGTCGGGCCCTCGATCAGACTCGGGCCGGGCGCCGGCTCCCACGCCGGCGCCCGGCCCCCGGCTCGCCGCTCCGATCCCCACTCGCGAGAGGACGATGACACTCGACATTCGCGTCCCGGAGTTCTGGCAGCTCGACCGCGTCGACACCGAGCTGCGCCGGGTCTACGACATCTGCGCGGGGTGCCGCCGCTGCCTGCCGCTCTGCCCCTCGTTCCGGGTCATGTTCGACCGGCTGGACGTGGACTCGGTGGACGGCGACGTCGAGAAGCTACCCGCGACGGACGTGAAGGAAGTCGTCGATCTCTGCTACCAGTGCAAGCTCTGCTACAACCACTGCCCCTACACGCCGCCGCACCGCTGGGCGGTGGACTTTCCGCGCCTCATGCTGCGGGCCCGCTCCGCGGAGGCGCGCGCGAAGGGCGTGACGCTCCAGGACCGCTTCCTCGGCAACACCGAGCTGGTCGGGCGCGTCGGCAGCCTCACCGCGCCGGTCTCGAACTGGATGAACGCGATGTGGGTGAATCGCAAGTTCATGGAGAAGGCGGTCGGCATCCACGCCGCGCGCAATCTGCCGCCCTTCCACCGCGAGACGTTCTCGCGCTGGTTCGACGGGCGGAAGCCGCGGCCGCGGACCGCGCCGCCGCGCGACCGGGTGGCGCTCTTCACCACGTGCTCGGTGGAGTACAACGATCCCGTCACCGGGAAGGCCGCGGTGGCGGTGCTCGAGAAGAACGGGGTGGACGTGGTACTGCCCGCGCAGCGCTGCTGCGGGATGCCCTACCTCGACGGCGGCGCGGTCCCCGAGGCCAAGCGGCTGATCGCGGCCAACGTCAAGAGCCTCGCCGAGCACGTCCGGCAGGGGCGGGAGATCGTGGTGCCGGGGCCGACGTGCTCATACATGCTCAAGCAGGAGTATCCCTGGCTCGACGGCTCGGAGGACGCGAACCTGGTCGCGGCGCACACGCGGGACCTCTTCGAGTACCTCGCGGCGCTGCACGAGCAGGGCCGGCTCGACACGAAGTTCCCGAACGCGCCGGGCACCATCGCCTACCAGCTGCCCTGCCACCTGAAGGCTCAGAACATGGGGACCCGCTCCGCCGACGTGCTGCGCCTGACCGGGGCGCCGGTGGAGGTGATCGAGCGATGCTCGGCGGTGGACGGCACCTGGGGCATGAAGAAGGAGTACTTCGAGCTGTCCATGAAGCTGGCGGAGCCCCTGTTCCGGGATGTCGAGCGCGCGAAGCCCGATCGGGTCGCCACCGACTGCCCGCTCGCCGCGCTGCAGATCCACCAGGGCACCGGGCGGACCGCGCGGCATCCCATCCAGATCCTGGCCGAGGCGTACGGCCTCGATCCGGAGAGCCCGGCGTGACGTCGCGGATCGGCCTCGGCGACGTCATCAACTTCTTCGAGTACGAGAAGGTGCGCGAGGAGCGCCGGCGCCGCGTGATCGCGCTGAAGCAGAAGCGGCGCGTCGAGGTGGGACCCTATCTCTCGTTCGTCTTCGAGAACCGGGAGACCTTGCTGTTCCAGATCCAGGAGATGTGCCGCGCGGAGCGCATCATCGACGACGCCCGAGTGCAGGAGGAGATCGACGTCTACCGCGCGCTGCTCCCCCGGCCGGGGGAGCTCTCGGCTACCCTTTTCATCGAGATCGCCGACAAGGACCAGATCAAGCCGGTGCTCGATCGCTTCATGGGCATCGACACCGGCCATCACGTGTGGATGGAGATTGCGGGCGGCCTCCGGGTGCCCGGGGTCTTCGAGGCGGGCCACTCCGACGAGGAGAAGGGGAAGCTCGCCGCCGTCCACTTCGTGCGCTTCGCCTTCCCGGCCGAGGCGGTCAGCGCCTTCCACACCTCCGCGGTGGAGCTGGTGACCGATCACCCCGCCGCGCGCGCGCGCGCCCGCCTGTCCGACGAGGCCAAGGCCGAGCTGCTGACCGACCTGACGGCCTGACCAGCGCGCGCCGCGCGGCGCGCGTCTACTGCATAATCCAGAACCAGACGTAGTAGACGAGCGTCAGAACAAAGCCGAACCAGAGGGTGCCCTTCACGGTCGCGAGCGGCTTGGCCGCACCCTTGCCCGGGGTGCCCACCAGCCCGTTGATCTCGACCAGCACCATGAGCGCGAGGGCCACGATCCAGAAGAGGAGCCCGGACTTCCCGACCGTGAGGCTCGCGAAGTGATTGGCCGCGCCCATGAAGAAGAGCATCGGAATCGAGAGCACCACGTTGGTGCGGGAGGCCAGCCCGCCCCGCGCCCCCGCCGCGGCCGCGGCCGGGTTGGCCGGCTTGCCCGCCGCGGTGTCGAGCGCGTTCTGGATAACGATCTTGTTCCGGGGCCAGATCACGAACCACACGTTGGCCCACATGATCGACCCGAGAAGGCCGCCCAGCAGGATCTTCCAGGTGCCCGGGTCGTTGATGCCACGGAGCCCGAGCCAGTAGTGGAGCAGGTAGATCCAGCCGGAGAGGAAGGTGATCATCGCGCCCCACCGGAACCACCACATCACGCGGGGCAGCAGCTTCTGCTGCGCGCCCGAGCGGACCCCCGGCTCGGTCTCGGCGAAGAAGGGAACCTGGGCGAAGTTGAGATAGTACAGGAGGCCGATCCAGGTGATGCCCGCCAGGAAGTGAATCCAGCGCAAGAGGAACAGCCAGCCCTCGGAGCTCATCAGTGCCATCGTCACCCTCCCGGGAAAGACCGCGGATCAGTCACTGCATCGAGCCCTCAGCCTAGTCAGGCGTCGTCCTTGTCGTCATCCTCATCCTCGTCGTCGTCCTCCTCGTCGTCGTCGAGGTCATCGTCGAGATCGTCGTCGTCGAAGTCGTCATCGTCGTCGAAGTCATCGTCGTCGTCATCGTCGTCGTCATCCGCGTCGTCCGCTTCCGCGTCGTCCTTGTCCTTGTCCTCGTCCTCGTCGTCCGGCGCGAGCAGCGGCTCCTGCTCGTCTTCGATCCACGGGTGATTGCCGAGGCTGGCCATGTGAAGCTCCTCCCGAGGTGAGGCCTGTTACGCTGGGCGGGATTATAGCAAAGGGGTCTTGGGTGTCCACGCCATTTTGGCCGTTTCGCGCCACTTATCCACTTATCCCCACTCATCCACAACACGAGATTTGCACGCGCTGACGCGGCTCCGCGGGCGAGGCGACGCGGACGTGCAGGGCTGGCGCCTGGCGCGTGCGTGTCACCTTCGCGATGCCTGATTGAACGCGGCGATTCGCGCCTGCCCGCGCCCGCGCCCGCATTTCCAGAGGGCGCCGCGGTGCTTGACGACGGCTTCGAGCAACGCCTAGGATCCGACGGACCGCCGTATCCACCCGCGAGGAGAATAGATAGAGATGCCGCTGTTCGCCGTCGAGCGTGATCTGAGCCAGGTGCCGCCCGAGGATTTCCGTTCCAACCTGCCGGGCCTCGTCGCCGCGTGCGCGCGGCTGCAGGATCTCGGGAAGAAGGTGCGCTACATCAGCAGCGCGGTCTTTCCCGCCGAGGCCCGCGGTCTGTGTCTCTTCGGCGCGGAAGAGCCCCAGTGGATCCACGAGGCGAACGAGGCGGCCCGGCTGCCCTACTCGCGGATCTTCGCGGTCCTCGATCTAACGCCGACCGGGGTCCGGCGCGATCTCTCGCGGGGCCGCTGGCCGGTGCGGGTCGACGCGACCCCGGCGGTGCCCCACGAAGGGACCAATGGCGGGTCCCCGTCGCGGCCCACCACGCGGGTGGCCGACGAGCTGGCGCGATGGTCGGACGAGGCGCGCCAGCTCATGCGGGTCCTGGGCGGCTGGCTGGAGGACGCGGGCCGCCTCCAGGCTGACGTGGGGGCGCTCGAGAGCGAGCGGGGCGCGCTCGCCGAAGAGGTACGACGGGTACGGGAGGAGAACGACGGGCTGCGCGCGGAGCGGGATGACCTGTCCGACGCGCTGCAGACGCTCGCGGGCCAGGCCACCCGCACCGCCGACGAGGTCCTGCGGCGCATCGGCGGCCGGCGCGAGGCGCCCGGGAGCCTCGCCGAGCGATGAGCGCGGACTTCACGGGCCGCCGTCGGATCCTGGTGGTGGACGACGACGAGCGAGAGCGCCAGGATACGTCGCGCATCCTTGGGGAAGCCGGCTACGCGGTCGATACCGCCGCGACGAAGGCGGACGTGGTGACCCTGCTGAGCCAGCACGGCTACGATCTGGTGCTGGCCGACCTCAAGATGCCCGGGCTCAACGGGCCGGCCTTCTACCAGCTGTTGAAGGAATCCTGCCGGACCGCCCCGCCCGTGATCTTTCGGATCGAGCGCGGGTACACCCCCGAGTACGCGAGCTTTCTCATGCGGCTCGCCGCGCCCGTGCTCATGAAGCCGGCGCCGGCGGCCGACCTGTGCCTGGCGGTGGAGCGCCAGCTCCCGCCGAGCCCGGCCGCCCCGCAGGCCGCGTCCTCCCTCGCTTCCTGATTCAGGAGTCGAGCCGCACAATTCGGGGTGCACTCGGGGCGGCGTGGTAGAATCCCTGCCTGCAAGTCGCTGATCTGATTACCAAGGCGGCGTAGCTCAGGTGGCAGAGCAGGGGTCTCATAAGCCCCGTGTCGGAGGTTCGAGTCCTCCCGCCGCCACCATCATTCCAAGCAGCTAGCCGGCAGGTTTTTCGCGGCCTTTCCTGGAACGTGACCGGACCGTGACTGCTCATGAGGGCGCCCACTCGGCTTACGGCTTCGGGTTCGGGAGGCGTCGTGCTGACCGCCTTGCAGCTCGACAAGTGGCCTATCTCGTTGTAAAATCTATCTGTTTCGAGCTGACTCGGCCTGCCCAGGAGGAAGCCGCACGATGGCAATCAGTCCCAAGATGCTGGCTCTTATCCAGAAGATCGAAGCGGCTGACGCGGAGCACTTCGCTCGTCTCCGCAAGAGCGCGAAGCAGGAGAAAGAAGCAAAAGCGCTCGCGAAAACGCGGGCCGCGAGCCGCGCGGCCGAAGCCCGCTCGGTCATCAAGAAGCGGAAAGCGTCATGACACCGCTGCGACTCCCTTGAGCCTCGTGGCGTCAGGCTAGCGGCCCGCGTCTACTCGATCCAGCGGTCCACGTCCGCCTGCATTGCTCGAACCCGCGCGAGCGGATCATCAAGCCGGTTGCCGTGCTGCGTGAGTACCCAGTCTGCCGCCCCGGGAACGAACGGCCCTCGTCTCAGCCTGCTGCCCACGGTTTCCCGCAGGCTTCGATACCAGCTCCCTCGGGGTCTTGCCCGTCCTGTTGGGCGCGCCATACGAGATCGCCGCGACTGACACACCTTCCCAGGACCAAGAGTGCGCGGTGCCGACGCCGCGCCATCCGGTGGAGCAAAAACATTGATGCGACGAATACGAGACAGCCAACAACAAGAAGCCCGTAGCCAAGCCAGCGAAAGAGGTGTGCGGACTGACCTGCCTGCGGAGCCATGATCGCGGCCCCGCCGACGATCATGGCGACCGCTGTCGTGACAGCTTGCCAGCCGCCTGCCCAGGAGAGGCTCATTCCGGGCCCGTGTCGGAGGTTCGAGTCCTCCCGCCGCCACCACCTACGGCTCGCGGTTCAGCAGGCGCTCCCGCTCCTCCCACTGTTCCTGGGTCCGACGCAGGCGTCGCCGCTCCGTGACGGTGTGGACGACGCCGACGAGGGCGGTGAAGACCACGGCCGCGAGTCCGACGAGGGCCAGGGTCATGGGCGCGAGGGCCGCGGCGTCGAGTTCATAGCCGCATCCTACCGTACGGGGTAAGTCATTGCCAAATAAGCGGGCAGCTCGGTTGAAGTCGGTCGGCCGCTCCGCTAGACTGGTCCTCCGTGACCCAGACCTCGGCCCGCCCCCTCGCGCGCTTGTCCGTCGTCGACCTCACCGCCGGGCGCTCCGGGCCCACCTGCAAGGCCAAGGGAGAGACGACATGAGCGACTACATCCTGGTGGAGCAGGACGGGCCCATCGCCACCGTCGTGTTCAACCGGCCGAAGATGCGCAACGCGATCAACCTGGCCATGTGGTCGGAGATCGCCATGGTGACCGAGCGCCTGTCCAAGGACGACTCGGTGCGCGCCATCGTCTACCGCGGCGCGGGCACGGAGGCCTTCGCCTCCGGCGCGGACATCTCCGAGTTCCAGGACAACCGCAAGGACACCGCGACCGCGCTCAGCTACAACAAGCAGACCGAGGCCGCCTACTCCTCGATCCGGGTGTGCCCGAAGCCGACCGTCGCGATGGTCTTCGGCTACTGCATGGGCGGCGCGATGGCGCTCGCGATGGCCGCGGACTTTCGCTTCGCCGCCGCCGGCTCCAAGTTCGGCATCCCGGCCGCGCGGCTCAGCATCATCTACGGGCTCGATCCGGTGCACCAGCTCGTGGATCTGGTGGGGCCGGCCTACGCCAAGGACATCCTCTACTCGGCCCGCACCGTGGAGGCGGAGGAGGCCCTCCGCATCGGCTTCATCCAGCGTCTGGTCCCCGCCGCCGAGCTCGAGGCGTACACCTACGACTACCTGAAGAAGATCGCGGCCAACGCGCCGCTCTCGGTGCGGGGGACGAAGGCCCAGGTCCGGGCCATCTTCGAGGGCATCACCGACGCCCACCGCGAGAACCTGCGCTCCCTGGGCATCGCGACGTTCGACAGCGAGGACTACAAGGAAGGCACGCGGGCCTTCCTCGAGAAGCGGGCGCCCCGGTTCCAGGGGCGGTAGCCTCTGCGCGTCACCGTTCTCTCTTCGACCCCTCTCAATCCGCTGGAGGGGAGCGGGACCTTCGTCGGCATCGCGGGGCTGGCGCAAGGGCTCGCTCAGCTCGGGCATCAGGTTACCCTGCGCGCGCTCGGGCGCCGCACCGGGTTCCACACCCTCGACCGCTGGCTCTACAACGCGGGCGTCGCCCTGCGGCCGCCGCGCGAGGCCGACCTGGTGCTCGGGGTGGATCTCGACGGCTTCATGTGGGCGCGCCGGCGCGCGCTGCCGTTCGTGGCGAGCCTCAAGGGCATCATCGCCGACGAGCTCAAGAAAGAGCGGGGCTGGGTCCGGACCCTGCTCTCGGTGCAGGCGCGCTGGGAGCGTCGCAACGTCGAGCGCGCCGACCTCGTCGTCGTCACGAGCCGCTATTCGGCCGAGGTGGCCCGGCGCGAGTACGGGGTGCCGCTCGAGCGAATCGCGGTGGTGCCGGAGCCGATCGACCTCGAGGTCTGGGACGACCAGTTCTGGCGCGCCCCGCGGCGGCCCCGCAACGGTCCGGTGGTGCTCAGCGTGGCCCGCATGTACCCGCGCAAGCGCCTGTCGGACCTCCTGCACGCCGCCGCGGTCCTGCGCGCACGCGTGGCCGGGATCCAGGTGCGCATCGTCGGCCGCGGCCCGGAGTGGGACGCTCTCTCGCGCCTCCACGCGGAGCTGGGCCTGGGCGATGCGGTCGTGCTCCTCGGCGATCTGAGCCGCGAGCGGCTCGCCGAGGAGTACGTGAACGCCTCCGCGTTCTGCCTGCCCTCGGTGCAGGAGGGCTTCGGCATCGTGTTCCTCGAGGCGATGGCCGCCGAGCTGCCGGTGGTGGCCTGCCGCATCGCGGCGGTGCCCGAGGTCGTGCTCGACGGGACGACCGGGCTGCTGGTGGAGCCGCGCGATCCCGGCCCGCTCGCGGAGGCGCTCGAGCGGCTGATCCGCGAGCCCGCGCTGGCCAAGCGCCTGGGGCAGGAGGGCCGCCGCCGCGCGCTCGGCTTCTCCCCGCGGCACGTCGCGGAGCGCTTCCTGAGCGCGGTACACTCCACGCAGGACCGGCTGGGACAGCAGGCGCGAGGAGGCTGACCGCCCCATGGTGTACGCGACCCGGAAGTTCACGTTCTCGTCGGGCCACCGCTACTGGCGGCCCGAGTGGAGCTCGGAGGAGAACGCGCGGGTGTTCGGCTCGCTCACGGTAGCCCACGGGCACAACTACGCGCTCGAGGTGACGATCCGCGGCGAGATCGACCCGCGCACCGGCATGGTGATGGACCTGGGCGAGCTCAAGCGCGTGGTCGGCGAGGCGGTGGTGTCCCGCTTCGACCACGCGGATCTCAACCAGGACCCATTCTTTCCACCCGGCACGATCCCCACCACCGAGAACCTCGTCCGCGCGATCTGGGACCTGCTCGGCCCGAAGCTCGGCGCCGAGCGCCTGCACCGCTTGCGGCTCTGGGAGGATCCCACCTTCTACGTGGAGTACCTCGGCGGGTGAGCCCCTTCGCGCTCACCCGGTCGTATCACTTCAGCGCCGCCCACCAGCTGGCCAATCCCGCCCTCTCCGACGAGGAGAACGCCCGGATCTACGGTCAGTGCTTCCGTCAGCACGGGCACAACTACGGGCTCGAGGTGACGGTGGCGGGCGCGCTTCATCCCGCCACCGGTATGTCGGTGGATCTCGGGGTGGTGGACACCGCGGTGAAGACGGCGGTGCTGGACCGCGTGGACCACTACGATCTCTCCGCCACCGTGCCGGAGCTCACGGGCGTGATCACGACCGGCGAGAACCTGGCCCGTGTGTTCTACCACTGGCTCGAGGACGCGCTGCCCCCGGGCGTGCTCCGGCGCGTGACCCTGGTGGAGACCGCCAACAACGTGTTCGAGTACTCCGGCGAGACCCCCGCCGACGAGGTGACCCCCCGATGATCGAGCGGCTCATTCACGACCTCCTGAAGGAGATCGGCGAGGACCCGACGCGCGAGGGCCTGGAGAAGACGCCGGCCCGCGTGGCCAAGGCGTGGGAGTACTTCACCTCCGGCTACAAGCAGGACGTGCACGAGGTCCTCAACGAGGCGCTCTTCACCGAGGAATACGACGAGATGGTGGTGGTGAAGGACATCGACCTGTATTCCATCTGTGAGCACCACCTCCTCCCATTCGTTGGCAAGTGCCACATCGCCTACATGCCGTCGCGCAAGATCGTCGGGCTCTCCAAGCTGCCGCGGCTGGTGGAGATGTTCGCGCGCCGGCTGCAGGTGCAGGAGCGGCTCACCACCCAGATCGCGCACACGCTGAACGAGGTGCTGCAGCCGCGCGGGGTCGCGGTGGTGATCGAGGCGATCCACATGTGCATGCTGATGCGGGGCGTGGAGAAGCAGAACTCCAAGGCGGTCACCTCCGCCATGCTGGGCGCCTTCCGCGATAACGCGGAGACCCGCGCCGAGTTCATGGAGCTGATCCGGTCGCGCGGCGGGCTGGTCATTTGAAGCTCGCCGGCCAGGTCGCCGTCGTCACCGGGGCCGGCCGCGGCATCGGCCGCGCGGTCGCGGTGCGCCTGGCCCGCGAGGGCGCCGCGGTGGCGCTGGCCGCCCGCTCCGCGTCCGAGCTGGACGGCGCCGCGCGCGAGATCGCCCAGGCGGGCGGGCGGGCCCTGGCCGTCCCCACCGACGTGCGTCAGGAGGCCGCGGTGGAGGCCCTGGCGCGCCGGGCCCTCGCCGAGTGGGGGCGGGTGGACGTGCTGGTGAACGCGGCCGGCCTCGCCACCTTCGCGCCGGTGACCGACTCCAAGCTGGACGACTGGGACCAGATGCTGGCGGTGAACCTCCGCGGCGCGGTGCTCTGCTGCCGGGCTGTCCTGCCCGCCATGATCGCCCAGCACCGGGGCACCATCATCAACGTGGGCTCGGTGGTGACGAGCCGGGCGCTCACCGGCAGCGCCGCCTACACCGCGTCCAAGTACGGGCTGCTCGGCTTCTCCCGCGTGCTGGCCGAGGAGATGCGGGCCCACGGGGTGAGGATCGGGGTGCTCTCGGCCGGCGCCACCGACACCCCGCTCTGGGACGCCATGCCGGCGGCGCCGGCCCGGGAGCGCATGCTGAGGCCCGACCAGGTGGCGGAAGCCGCCCTGCTCATGGCTTCCCTGGACCCCAACGCCACCCTGGAAGAGCTGACCCTGCTGCCCGCGGGCGGCATCCTGTGACCCGCCCCGCGGCCCCCCGGCAGGCCCCGCAACCATCTGCTATACTGAGCCCGCAGTCTGATCCCCCGCGCCTGCGGGGCAACCAAGGAGGCACGAATGCTGACGTTGACTGAGACGGCCGTCAAGAAGATCTCGGATCTGCGGCTCGAGGAAGGCAAGCCCGAGTGGGGTCTCCGGATCCGCGTCGTGGGCGGCGGCTGCTCCGGCATGTCGTACGAGCTCGGGTGGGACGATACCCCGGTCGAGGGCGACAACGTCGTCGAGACGAACGGCGTGAAGGTGATCGTGGACTCCCACAGCGCGCCGTATCTCCAGGGCAGCGAGATCGACTACGTCGACAACAACATGCTGGGCGCCGGGTTCGCGATCAAGAACCCGAACGTGAAGTCGTCCTGCGGCTGCGGCTCGTCGCACCAGTTCTAGTCGGCCGGTCGGGGCCCAGGCTCGCTCGATGAAGGTGCAGGTCCGGTTGTTCGCCCGCTACCGCGAGGAGGCGGGCCGCGATCATCTGGACCTGGAGCTCGCGGACGGCGGCACCGTCGAGCGCGCCTGGGAAGCGGTCACCCGCCAGTACCCCGTCCTCGTTCCGTATCGCCCCTACACCCTCTTCGCCCTCCGCAACGACTACGTGGGAGCCGATCACCCCCTCGGGGACGGCGACGAGCTCTGCCTGTTTCCCCCGGTGAGCGGCGGCGCGGCCGAGCCCGGGCAGGACTGGATCGAGGTCACCACCGAGCCCCTGTCGGAGCGCGCGGTGGCCCAGGCGGTGGAGCATCCGGGGGCGGGGGCGCTGGCCCTGTTCTCGGGCGTGGTGCGCGATCAGACCGGCGGGCGCCGGGTGAAGTTCCTCGAGTACGAGGCCCACGGTCCCATGGCTCTCTCCAAGATGCGCGAGATCGGCGCGGCCATCCGGAGCCGCTGGCCCACCATCACGCGGATCGCGCTCGTGCACCGCATCGGCCGCCTGGAGATCGGCGAGTCGAGCGTCATGATCGCGGTGTCGTCGCCCCATCGCGCCCAGGCTTTCGAGGCCTGCCGCTTCGCCATCGACACCCTGAAGGAGACGGTGCCGATCTGGAAGAAGGAGCACTTCGAGGACGGCGAGGTCTGGGTAGGGCTGCAATCTGGATAGCCTTGTCGTCCGCGTCCAGGACACCATTCGCCGTCACGGGATGCTCCGTGGCGGCGAAGCCGTCTTGGTGGCCGTCTCGGGCGGCCCCGACTCGGTCGCTCTCCTCGACGTCCTCTACGCGCTTCGGGAGTCCCTCGGCCTCACGCTGACCGCCGTCCACGTCCATCACGGCCTGCGTCCCGAGGCCGACGCGGAGGCCGACGGGGTCCGTCGCCTCTGCGAACACCTGGACGTGTCGTGCCATGTCGAGCGGGTCACGGTACGCCGGGAGCCGCCCTGGGACGGGCTCGAGGCGGAGAGCCGTCGCGCCCGCCACGCCGCGCTCGAGCGCGTGGCGCGTGTGGTCGGGGCCGGGCGCATCGCCACCGGCCACACCGCCGACGACCAGGCCGAGACCGTGCTGATGCGGCTCCTACAGGGCGCGGGCCCGCGGGGGCTGGGCGGCATCGCGCCGGCCCGCGGGCTCCTGATCCGCCCGCTGATCGAGACGCGGCGGAGCGCGATCGAGGAGTACCTGCGCGAGCGCGGGCTCGCCTGGGCCGAGGACCCGAGCAATCGCGACCCGCGTTTCCTTCGCACCCGCATCCGCCACGATCTGCTGCCCT
>WNFG01001747.1_pt2 | contig 60053 bp, 61 predicted proteins | sample 5400431 | NCBI WGS metagenome assembly WNFG01 (sample SAMN13153346, study PRJNA577476) | soil metagenome | isolation source: 120 cm saprolite under Douglas fir tree site 2 hole 3 replicate 2 | place: USA:California | collected 2015-04-18
TCCTGCAATGGGCGGCCTGGTTGTGGGGCTGGCGTTGCACTACTGGGTCCCCGGTGCGGTTGGTAGTGGCGTGCCCCAGGTGAAATTGGCCTATGCACGGTACGCCGGGCGCGTACCCTTTCGAGACGCGATCGGCAAGTTCGTTCTTGGTATCGTGCAAATCGGCAGTGGAGCATCGTTGGGACGCGAGGGTCCCACAGTCCAGATCTGCGCGGGCGTATCCAGCTTGCTGGCTCGGCTCTCCTCACTTTCGCGGCAAAGCCAGCGACGCCTGACCCCGGTGGGTGTGGCAGCGGGAATCGCTGCCGCCTTCAACGCTCCCATTGCCGCCGTGACCTTTACCCTAGAAGAGATCATTGGCGACCTGGATCAGACCATGCTCTCCGGCGTGATTGTCGCTGCCGCCATTGCTGCAGCCATCGAGCGTGGCATCCTGGGCCAGCATCCGGTCTTTGAGATACGCCAGGCGTACACGCTGGGGCACGCCACATCGCTAGTGTCCTACGCGGTTCTCGGCCTGCTCTCTGCCGTGGCTTCCGTGGCATTTACGGATTCGCTTCTCGGCCTGCGGGCATGGTTTAAGCGATTTACGCTGATGCCCAAATGGGTGCATCCCGCGATGGGAGGAGCTTTGACCGGAACGCTGGCGGTGCTGGCGCTCGGGTGGCTTAAGCAGCGGGGGATTGCGGGTGGAGGTTATCCGACCCTTGCCCTGGCCCTGACCGGGTCTCTTCCGGTGAAAGTCATGATTGGTCTCTGCCTGCTGAAGCTGGCCGCGACGGTCTGCTCTTACGCCAGCGGTGGAGCGGGTGGAATTTTTGCCCCCGCCTTGTTCATCGGCGGCATGCTGGGAGGAACCATTGGATATGTCGATGTCAACATCTTTCATCATTCGGCGGATTCCATCGGGGCATTTGCCCTGGTTGGCATGGGCGCGGCCTTTGCAGGAATTATCCGTGCTCCGATGACGTCAGTCGTGATCATTTTTGAAATGACTGGAAGCTACGGGCTGATCCTTCCCTTGATGATTGCAAACATGAGTGCATACGGGCTCGCACGTCATTGGCGACCTCTTCCAATCTACGAAGCCTTGCTCTTGCAGGATGGAGTCGTACTGCCGCATGGCAAACCGATAACGCCTGAGAATGCCGAGGCCGAACTGCAGGGTGAGGTACCACCTTAGCCACAGGCGGTCGGGATAGTTGGCGTAACATCGCGTGCCGAGCAGCAGAAAAATCTACGACGGACATGACCAGTTCTGAACTGGTCGCTGTGAACAACTGCATTTCATACGTGAATGGAGTCGACGAGGGTATCAAGCTCGAAATAGGCTTTCTCAACGAATCCGGTCACCCCCAACTGCTTCCATATTGCGTACCCATTGGGGTGAAGCGCGGACAGCCGTTTTTGGTTCTACTGAAGTACATCCGCGACAATCCCGCGAAGACACATGAAGCAACCGCGATACTATTCGGACACGCAATGAAGGATGCCTTTCCATGTCCCGGACAGCATTAGGCTCTGGATCAACTTGCCAGCGACAGATGCCGACATTGCCACTTTCGAGAATCAGCTCAGCGTGGGTGTGCGCCGGGCGCACAGTGGGTAATTTCGACGGGAACACCGGGTTGGGTGGTCTTGGGTGTCTTTTGGCCCGGCAGTCCCCTGTGGCAAAGACGGCAGTATTTCTGAGCTCGCGCTCGGCGCCTTTCAATTTTGTCCTGGCGCCTACATTCGTCGGAGCAAAAACACGATCCCAGCGCAACCCGTTTTTCTGAGATTTGGGATCTGCAGCGGACACAAAAGCGGTCAATTTATGACATAGAGCGTTCTTCTGGAAGCCAGGAAATCTGGAATCCACGTTCTTTCCTTCGAGAGATCGCCAACGCCGGGAATAGCTAATTAGCTTTTCCACTCCCTTGTGGCACACTCATCAACAGTTGCTTGTTCCCTCATATATACCGCCGTACTCCGCTGTGATACCGCTCAATCAGCGAGAATCGGTTCATTGGAACCTTGGCTTAGGGATGTGGGTTATACGTATTTGCACCGGCACTCATATCAATCCCTGTTAGATCAACGGTGCCTCCGCGCGGTATAAAGCCAGCCGCCGCCGAGCCCGCGCCTTGAGCAAGTGCCGGGGCAAACGTGTCCCAGAAGCCTGGCGTCTTTGCTGCGGACGTCGCCGAACCTAACTGATTTCCAGATCCACCCGTCCCTGTGCCGTATAACCCGCTCTGCACTTCTGCAGGAAGAGCGGAAGCCTGCACACCGTACTGATTGATGGCCGTCAACTTGTCCAACCGTCCCGCATCCGCCCCGGCAAGTTGGCTGGTAACGTCACGCTCAGACTGTCGTTTGGATTCCGCTACCGTATCTGCGTAGCCTGCGGTGTTTTCCCCTGTCCGCATGGCGTTCAGGGCCAGATTTCCCTTGAGGCTGGTTTCGCCTGCGGCCGCCGTGGTGTTAGCGAGCACGTTTTGTGTTTTGGCGTATTCGCCGCCCTCGCCGTAGACCTTGCGGCCATATTTCATAAAGCTGTCGAGGTTCCGCGAGTGGTCCCCAAGAGACTTTAGCGTTCCCGCGCGATCCGCCGTAGCATTTGCTTGGTCGGCGGCGCTCTGCGCCATGCCTTGTTGCGCAACTTGACGAGATTCTGTCCGGCCCATGTCTTATTCCTTTCCGTTGTCTTGAGTCTTGTTGCGCGGGGGTTGCGGATTTTGCAGGACTTTGCCGGCATCTGCCGAGTTAACCTGCTGAGCTTGTTTAGAATCAGTAACTGGTTGGAGACTTAGGATCTGGCGGGTAAAACCGTGGGGGTTCGAGTCCCCCCTTTCGCACCAACCTCCATCTCCTCGCTAGGGATGGCGCGGCAGCGCCTACCTCGTCAACATCCGCAAAGACGCGCCAGTTAGAAACTGTGGCCTGGAAACCGTGCCGGGTGTACGATTGCTCGTGCCTTCTTAGAAGACGGAAGAGTTAGCGGTATTCTGTCGCGAGTCTTCAGCTTGTAACGAAATGTTCGGCCAGACCCGGGGATCGGTGGGCACATTCTTTTCTCGGAGGCGGTGCGCAAAAATCAGCAGGGCGCCACGCTCTCCGCACATGGTTCTCGGCCAAACTTGAGGAGGAGCCATGTCGCTCAGCCCGAAAAAATCTAATCCGCGTCACCACGCCTACAAACAGTTTTCCCGAGTCGCCGGGTTGTTGCTGTGTTGCGCCATCGCAGCCCTGTCTCAAAAAGTGCCCCCGTCCGACACCACGCTGCCGAAATATGATCTGCTCACCGAGAGCAAGACCAAAGGAGTGGTCGAGGAAGTAAAGCTGGTTCCGTGGGGAACGAAGAGAGAAGTCAGCGAGCTCATCCTCAAGATTGGGGATGACAAGGTTCGCATCTCGGTGTGCCCTAAACCGTTTCAAGAAGAAATGGGCATCAGCTTCAGCAAGGGTGACGAGATTGCCATTACCGGTTCAAAGGTCAAGCAGGAAGGGACAGAAGTCATTCTGGCCCGCGAGATGATAAGGGGGACGGACACGCTGATGTTCCGCGACAATAAAGGTAATCCGGTGTGGAATGAGCGCACCGGGAAGTGATCGCCTGAGATCGGGTTCCTCTCAACGACTTTTGGAAGAGCGGGAAGAGAGCGACTCCGGTGCGTAGTAAAAACGCCCAACCTACAAGATTTTCCCGAGGCGTGTTATGTCGGCGTCGTCCTATATTAACGTCACTGTCCCTACATTTACTTCAACCATCGGAGGCGAATACACACATGCGCGGAATTGCACAACGAATCTTTTTGTCGGTGTTGTTGCTGGCGGGAACTTCGACGCTTCTATTCTCACAGGATCCTGGTCCTAAGCAGGACATGAAAAACGCCGGCCACGAGACCAAGCAGGCGGCCAAAGATGCCGGTCATGCCACGAAGTCCGCCACAAAGAAGACCGGTCATGCCGTTAAGAGAGGGACCAAGAGAGCAGCTCACAAAACCGCCAGAAAAACCCGTGAAGGCGCCGAGAAAGTTGAAGACAAAACTTCGCCCCAGTAAGAATTCTGCTTCGTGCGTCCACCCGGTTTCGGCGCTGGTTTCCGAACGTCAAAAGGCCCCGACATGCATCGGGGCCAATCCGTTCACAGTTCGGAATAAATGCGATTGCCGACTCGGCGACTAAAACCGCCGCCGGAGGGCTGTGCGGCTAGCCGTCACTTTTCTTTTTGCGGGCGACCCAGTTTGTGGCGACCCAGCACTTGCTCATCTACGGCATCGCACAACTCCTGCGCAAGTTCGAGGATCTTGTGGTGCTCAGTCTCACGAAGTAGCTCTTCCGCGAGCTGCCGCCACGGCTTAGGGGCCAGCGGCGTATGACGATCGCCGGCACGACGATCAATTGTGTGATCTTCCGTCATCCCGCACCTCACCGATACAAGCTTGCAAAGCCGGATGGTTACAATTCCTGCAGCATTCGCTTCGCGTCAACCGGGTCGATGCCGGCCATCTTCCAGAAGAACCATCCGGAAGGCGGGCCAGCCATCTTGCCCATTGCAATCAGGCAATCGGCCGGAGGCTTTTGCAATCCCCGCTCCCAGCGGGAGATTACCATTGAAGAGCAGTTCAACCCTTTGCCGAAATCAAGCTGGTTCAAGCCTAAACTCTTGCGAAGCGCCTTGATGCGCCGTGCCCATGACGGTAGGGGGGAGGCGACAAATTGTAGGGGACGAGCCATTCCTCCCCGTAGTCTAACAAATCGATCCATAGGAGAGAACACACCTCTTCCTGAGGCGCTTTTAAGCCGCAGCGCCCGGTCCCGATTCGAACTCTGAACAACCAGCGGGAAAGCGCCCGCCGCCGGCAAATCTGAAACGAACCGCCCCTTGAAAATGGACGGCAGTTTAACATCAACAGTAAACCGCCCAGAGCCAGAGTTTACCATCTCTGGTAATCAAGTCAACCCCATCGAGTGAATAGCCGGGCCCAGACGGCGGCGACGGGAGAGATTAAAGATACGGTATCGAGGGAGTGTAGAAGGCCGCACAGAGATTGCTGCGGTGCGCGCCAGGAATTTTTTAATTATCCAGCAAGACCGGGGAGGTGGCTAGAACTCCGGCGGCCAGTTCCAGATCGTGCAAATCTTCGCGGCTGAAGTCTTGGGCAAAACGGGGATCAAGCCCCTTGCGCGAAATTTGAATCACACCCAGCACGTTCAAGTCCCGGTCCAGGATGGGGACCGACATCAACTTCTGGATGGGAGCCGGCCGTACTTCCTCGTTGTCAGTGCCGTTGGGCTTGATGGTTTCGAAGATACTGGCGTGTTTGACTTTGGCAAAGTTATTGAAGATTTCGGCCTTCTTGCTCAGCGCCGTGTGGGCGGCGACCGCTTTGCTGGAAAGCGGAATCGCTCCTGTGGTCCGCAGGTGCTCGGGAAATATGAAACGCAAAAGGCCTCCTTCCAGCCGAAGCATCGCCACTTCCGTATATTGCACGTGAAACACTTTCGCCAGAACCATGCAAGCATCGAGCGGGGTTACGCCCTGACCAAGCACGGATCCCAAAGGGAGTAAATTCTCGGGGAGAATGATTTCTTCAGTTGCTTCCTGATCGTTGGTTTCGGCCATAGCGGGCACATTCTCCATTTTGATGGAGCACTTGAACTCTATCGCACTTTACGCGCCACACGGTACTTCCCAAAGTAACCAGTACTGCGCATATAAACCTTTTGTTTTCAATGTCGACGTGGTGGAGTGACATCCGTCGGAACAACTCGGCGAGCACCAGACCAGCCAATCCATCACGCTTCCGACAGTTTGTGTCATGTGCACAATTTCTGCGACCCTCGACGGTGCCCTCTTCCCTTCCCGGCCACAAAGTCATTACACTGCCAGCCTATGAGCATTCCTACACAACCGAACGTCAAGCTGAACAATGCACCCGACTATAAAGAGAGCTACGCCAATAGCGTGCAGATGCGCGTGAACATCTGGGATTTCTTTCTCGTCTTCGGCACTCTGCAACAGCAGACTGAGACCCAGGTCGAGATCCGCAACTTCCAGGGGATCTATCTGAGTCCCCAGCAGGCAAAGGCTCTGCTCGGACTCCTGCAGCAGAACGTCGCGGGCTACGAGAGCGCGTTCGGCGAAATCAAGCTTGATCCGCGTATGAGTCCGACCGGTCCGGTGCACTAAGTTTCTCTTGCTCTGACTGATTTGGGTAGCATTGGCGGCCCAAGCAGCCACACGACGAATACGTTTGTGCTCAGGTAAGATTTCAAATCTCATGCGATCTTCCAGTCCGCACCCTGCCCTGGTCTTCGCCGTTATTTTCGTCTTTATTTTCCTGCTGCACATACCTCTGCTGCAGCTGCCCTACTTTTGGGACGAGTCCGGTTACTACGTTCCGGCCGCCCGCGACATTTTGCTTTCCGGAGGTTTGATTCCTCACTCGACGCTCTCGAATGGCCATCCGCCGCTGGTGCTGGCCTGGATCGCCCTTTGGTGGAGGGGGGTTGGCTACGCCCCGCTGGTAACCCGCTCGGCCATGGTGGTGGTCGCAGCTTTTTCGCTGCTGGGTGTGTTTCGCCTGGCCCAGCGCGCCGCCAATACGCAAGTGGCAATCGCTTCCACGATTTGTACTGCGCTGTATCCAGTTTTCTTCGCGCAAAGTTCGCTGGCGCAGGTGGATCTTGCCGCTGCTGGGCTTATTTTCTGGGGCTTGTGCGCTTACATTGAAGACCGCCCGGCGTCTGTGGCGGTATGGTTCTCGCTGGCCGCGCTTGCGAAAGAAACCGCTATCCTGGCTCCGGCAGCGCTCGCAGCCTTGGAAGCGATTCGCCTGATGGCACCGCGTCTGCGCATGCCGACCCGAAAGCTCGAAGTTGTAGGAGTCGAACGCATCGGATGCGGTGAGAATCGGCGGCCTGTCTGGAAATTGTTAGCCCTTGCAGTTCCTCTCGCGCCTCTGATGGCTTGGTATACATATCATTTCGTTCAAACTGGTTACGTCTTCGGGAATCCCGAATTTTTCCGCTACAACGTTGCTGCGACGCTCAGTTTCCCACGCTTCCTGCTCGCACTCGCTCTTCGCCTGTGGCAGACATTTGGCTACTTGCATTTGTGGCTATTGACGGTGGGAATGCTGCTGGCGATGCTGCTGCCTCCGGTGAAGGCCTCCGGAGTCGAACGCCAGAGGATCGTCATTCCGGTGCAAGTGATTTTCATCGCTGTGATCGCTGCCTATGTCGTGGCAATGGCGTTAATCGGAGGCGCCGTCCTGGCCCGATATATGCTGCCGGCAGTCCCGTTGGTGATCATTCTCGCGGTCTCGACTCTTTGGCGACGGTTGCGTCTTTGGTTGATTGCCATCGTCTTCATAGCACTCTCTTTCGTTGCCGCGTGGTTCTGGAATCCTCCTTACGGATTCTCGCCTGAGGACAATCTGGCTTACTGCGATTACATTCACCTGCATGAGGATGCAGAACGCTTCCTCGAGGCACGTCATCCCATGGCCCGGGTGCTGACCGCGTGGCCCGCCTCCGACGAACTGACGCGGCCCTGGCTGGGTTACATTACACGGCCCATGCAGGTTGTTCGCATCGAAGATTTTTCGCTCGACGAGGTGCTCTCTGCGGCCGACTTTCGCTCGAACTTTGACGTTGCGCTCATTTTTTCGACAAAGTATGAGCCCAGGAGACCGCTCCTGGATCGCTGGAAAGCCTGGGAAAAAGTGAAAACAGAATTCTTCGGGTTCCACCACGATTTGCCTCCAGCCGCGGCCGCGCACATTCTGGGCGGGCATGTGGTGTTTTCAGAAGGGCGCAAAGGCCAGTGGGGGGCTGTAATTGAGTTAGACCGTGTGCAAGAGGCCAGCATTTGGCTTGGGCGCCTAAATGCGGCCAGACCGCGCTAAAGACGTGCTTTTGAGGGATTTGAGTGCTATAGTTTCATCCCGCTACCGGTGACGTGGCCTCTGTATTTCGCAAATTCAAAGTGGTTTCAAGAGGGGGGAAAATGGCACTCGCACGGTGGTCAAATTTCATCACCAGGTTCGTAACCGGCTGCGGTGTTTTTGCAGTGCTGGCCAGTGTGGCTTGGGCGGCCAATCCGGTACAGGTGATTTATGGCTTCGCTGGATCCGCGGATGGTGAGTACACCGACACCGAATTGGTTACCGACAGCGCGGGCAATATTTACGGTACGTCGGTGCAGGGCGGTACCTTCGGCAGTGGGACAGTCTTTCAGCTCGCGCCGTCAGCATCCGGCTGGACTCACACGGTGCTTTACAGCTTTACTGGTGGCGCGGATGGCGGCGAACCTTACAAAGGCGTCACTCTTGATGCTCACGGAAATCTGTATGGAACCGCGGTGACCGGCGGTAGTGGATCCTGCGAGGGCGGGTGCGGCGTAGTCTTCAAGCTGACCAATTCCGGCGGGTTGTGGACCCAGACCGTGATTCATAGCTTCACCGGAGGCAACGATGGATCAGGCCCCGGCGCTCCAGTGGTGTTCGACAAGCGCGGCAATCTCTACGGTATGACTCCCACCGGCGGCGCGAACGGTGTCGGCGTCGTGTATCAACTGAAGCCGACGAACGGTACATGGAAGCTGAACGTAATTCATACGTTCACCGGCGGCGCGGATGGCCTGGGTGGCTCGGCCGGGCGGCTGATATTCGACGCGGCCGGGAATATGTATGGCACGTCTACCGTGGGCGGCGTCAACGGAAAGGGCACGGTCTTCGAACTGACGCACACTGCAGGCGGGTGGGTGTTGAAGACTCTTTACGCCTTCAAGGACACACCTGACGGCGCACTGCCCTACGGTGGCCTGATTTTCGAGGCAGGGAATCTGTACGGCACGACTTACTATGCGGGTGCCAATGACTTTGGCACCGTATACAAGTTGACCCACGCAAACGGCTCCTGGAATGAGCGAGTGCTGTACAGCTTCAAAGGCGCACGCGACGGAAGCAGTCCGATCAGCACTCTCGTCTCTGATGCCAAGGGAAATTTGTACGGAACCACGAGTGATGGTGGCTCGGGATGCAGTTGCGGCACAATCTTCAGGATGACACGCGCAGCCAACGGGACATGGACAGAGACCGTGGCCTACCGCTTCCCCGGCACTCCGGGAGCTGGCTTTGCCTACAATGGGATCGTGGCTGATTCAGCCGGCAACTTGTACGGGGCTACCGTGCATGGCGGCGCCAGCAATGACGGCACGATCTATAAGTTCACGCCGTAGCACGTTCAGCGGCGGCGAGCGCGAACGAACGTGACATCGCAATTGTTTTTGGAAACCGCCCGGGGAGCCGTTGCTCATGCCTCCCGGGCTTTTTTCCGCCGAGGCGCATCGCCTTATAGAGGCCGGAACTCACGTCTGCATGAGGTGGCAGGAGTGTGTTTTGATTACCAGCCAAACGTCGCGGCCTGGCACGAGCTGAAGTGAATCGCGCGCGGCTAGTGTGAGATGAACTTCCAACGCGACGCCGCAATCTACGCGCGCCGAAATAATCACATCGCGGCGTTCCAGCGCGACGATGCGGCCTGGAATGATATTTCTGGCACTGAGTCCCACGGGTGCGGTAATGGCCAGGAGAATGTCGCCAGCGCGAATTCCCACCCGAAGCTGCGCGCCTACTTCCGCACGCACGAGCGGTGTTTCCAGTTGCACCGGATTTCCCGGCTTTCCAGCCAGGGAGCAGGTCATCGTTCCCCGGTCCGCATGCAATGAATCCACCGTCGCGTCCAGGATATTTTCAAAGCCTGCCAACTGCGCAACCGTCTCCTGCCGCGGAGCAGCAAGAACCTCATGCGGAGTGCCTTGTGCGAGGATTTTTCCGCCGTCCAGCACAAGAGCGCGCTCCCCCAAGGCAAATACTTCGTCCCGGCTATGCGTGACGTAAAGAATCGGAATGTTGTGAGCTTCGTTCCAGGCTCGGAGATCGTCGACGATCCTCATCTTGGTCGCGGCATCGAGCGCGGCGAGAGGTTCATCCAGAAGCAGAACCTCGGGATCGGTCACTAGAGTTCGCGCCAGGGCGACGCGCTGGCGCTCTCCTCCAGAGATTTCCTTAGGACGACGCTTCGCCAGCACATCGATACGGAATGCGCCAAGGATCGACGCCGCGCGGTCTTTGCGTTCATCGCGCCCTAAGTGTGACAGACCATATTTCACATTTTGCTCAACTGTGTAATGCGGAAATAAGGCGAGATCTTGAAATACATAACCGACGCGACGCTTCGCAATTGGTAGATCGATATGCTTCTCCGTATCGAGCAACACTCGCTCTCCTGCGGTAATGCGCCCCTTCTCCGGCACTGCTAGTCCGGCGACGCAATCGAGCAAGGTGGTCTTCCCAGCTCCAGACGGACCGAAAAGGATGGTGAATCCCGGAGTTGCATGAAACTCGACGTCCAGGGCAAAATCGCGCTCTTCCGAACTGAGGCGCTTGTGGACGCGAACGTGGAGTGTGCGGTCCCTCGCTTCGCCGGATCGCGGCGAAAGCTCAGCGAGAGACTGGGAATCAGCTTGCAACCGTTTGCGAGCGCTTTCGGCAATTTGCGTGCGGTTCATCACTCTTTATTTCGAAGCCCGACAGGATTTCGAAGCTCGACAGGTTGCCTATTTCGCTGGCCCAACAACCCACGGTTTCCGGTTCAAACCATAGACCAGGGCGAGCACGGCAAAACAGAATGCTAACAATACCAGCGCAGTCTGATTTGCGGCATCGTACTCCGATGCCTGCACATGGTCGAAGATATCAATTGAGATTGTGCGTGTGACGCCGGGGATGTTTCCGCCTACCATCAGCACGACGCCAAATTCTCCAAGAGTGTGCGCGAAGCTCAGGGCGGTGCCCGTGATAATTCCGGGTACAGAGAGAGGAAGAACTACCCGAAAGAACGTCCGAAGCGGAGATGCTCCCAGCGTGGCCGAAGCCGAAATCAATCTGCGATCGACGCTCGAGAATGACGCTGCGAAAGGCTGCACCGCAAACGGCAGACTATAAAGGATGGACCCGATCACAAGTCCGCTAAAGGTGAAAGCCAGGGTGTGCCCGGTGAGCGATTCCCACCAGCGTCCCAGCGGGCTGCGAGGCCCGAGCGCCACCAGCAAATAGAATCCGAGGACCGTTGGCGGAAGCACAATCGGCAACGCCACGATCGCTTCGATCAGGAACTTCCAGCGCCACCGCGAGAACGAGATCCAATAGGCGACCGGGAGTCCCAGCAAAAGCAATATGCTGGATACAACCACCGCCAACTGCAGTGTGAGCCAGAACGCTTCCCAATCGATTGCCATGATTGATACCGCCGCGTGAGTTGTCCTCAGGCCAAGAGTCGGTCCCTACTTTTGCGCGGTTTCCTTTTGTTCGGGAACGGTGAATCCGTATCGACGCAGCAGGTCGGCCACTGGTTTGGTCTTTATGTACTCCACGAACGCCAGCGCTTCCCTTTTGTGGCGCGAATGCTTGATCACGACCACCCCTTGTTCGAGCGGAGGATACGCCTCCGCTGGAATTTCCCAATACTTCCCCTTTCCCTGCATTGCCGGAGAAGCAGCAAAAGACATTGCGACGAAACCAACCTGAGCATTGCCCGACTCCACAAACTGAGCCGCCTGCGAGATACTCTCGCCCAGGACCAGCCGGTCCGATACCTGTTCATAAAGGTCGACATGTTTCATCGCCGCGACGGCAGCCCGGCCGTACGGCGCATGTTGCGGATTCGCAATGGCAATTTTCTTTACCGACGGATCCGACAGGATATTCATTCCTTTGTGCTCGACATCGAGCGGTGAGTCGACCGGAGTCCACAGCGCCAGCTTACCGATGGCATAGCGATAAAGACTGCGGCTCTCGGCGTCGCCATGGGAAATGAGCTGCCGGGGATAATCCATATCGGCCGAGAAAAATACGTCGAACGGCGCATGGTTACGAATCTGCTGCGTGAGTGCTCCCGAAGCGCCGAAAGAGAGCTTCACTTTCACCCCTGTCTGCTTCTCGTAATTTTCGGCAATCTCCTTCAGCGCCGCGCTAAGATCGGCAGCTGCGGCTACCGTTATTGATTTAGGCTCCTCATCCACTGCCCTATCAACTGCCACTACCCAAGCTGAAGTCAGAACGAACAGCGTAGCTACCCAACAAGCAAACTTTCTCATACCAGGATCATCCCCCAAGCCGCCGCATTCCCAGGTCGCGGACCGATTCCAGATTGTACAGGCCCATCGTAGTGGCAGCGCAATGCAGGGCATCCCTCATTTTCCCGGATTGGTGTTCCCGAAGTGGTCCGTTTTCAGCAGTAAGTGGCGCTTTTACATTGACCGTGCCTCCGGCAGTTCCGATACTGCTTATGATCGAAGTTTTCATGCCCCGCCGCCGTTCTCTCTCTATTCGTGCCTGTTCGGTCGTCCTGAGTTGCTTTTCCGCAATTTCGATTGCCCATGCCCAGGGCGCGAAACAGACTGTGCTTGGCACTCCCATCGCCAGTGCGGACCGTGATCATGTGAAAGAGCGGAGCACATGGTTCTTGCGTGGCCGCGTGGTTCCGCAAAAACCGTCGGCGGAATTGCGACGTCAAGCCTACGAAAAGAAAATGCGGCTGCGCTCCCAGCGCAACAGCTCATCCGACGAAATGAGTTCGCAGCGGTCTTCCTTTGGCGGGTCTCTGCCGTCTTCAACCGCGGGCCTCTGGACTCCGCTCGGCCCCATGCCGGTAGCTTCTGACGCCTCGGGCACTGGGCTTCAGGATTACCATCAGGTCTCCGGACGCGCGACGGCAGTTGCGATCGATCCTGCCGATGCCAGCGGCAACACCGTGTTTATCGGGGGAGCGCAAGGGGGAGTGTGGAAATCGACGAATGCCGCCAATAGCAGTGCCTCCGGCGTGATCTGGACCGCGGTCGCAGACGATCAAGCCACCCTCTCAGTGGGATCGATCGCCATTCAGCCCGGAAACAGCGATCCGGCCAAGACTGTGATTCTTGTCGGCACGGGCGAGGCAAACAATTCCGCAGACTCGTATTTCGGTCTGGGCATTCTACGTTCGAACGATGCAGGAAACACGTGGACACTCATTCCCACTGCGAATAATGGCGCACTCTCCTTCAGCGGCCTGGGCGGAACCCGCATGGCCTTCAGCACCGCAAATACGGTTGTGTCTGCGATGGGTACGACGTCAGAAGGCACAGTTGACGGCTCTGTTACCGCCAACACAACCCGCGGACTCTACACTTCCACCGATGCCGGCCTGACCTGGACCTATAACGCCCTATTCGATCCGGGGAACCAGGCTACCGACGCCACGTCGTCCACTTCCGTTGTCTACAACGCGACCGCCGGTCTCTTCTTTGCCGCAATTCGCTATCACGGCTTTTACTCTTCCCCGGACGGCACGCATTGGACACGTCTAACCAACCAGCCCGGTGGGGGCGTCCTCAACGCTACAGCCTGTCCGCCGCAATCCACATCGAACAATCAGGCTTGTCCGATCTACCGTGCTGAAATTGCTGTCGTACCCGGCATCCCCGGACGCAACGAGATGTATGTGTGGTTTATCTCGCTCGATTCTTCCGGCAACCCGGTCAGTGAGGGCCTCTGGCAGAGCCTCAGTGGCGGCACGGCGTGGACCCAAATCGTTGACGGTGGAATCACAAACTGCGGCGACCCCAATGGTTGCGGAGTGGAGCAGGCTTATTACAACTTTGCACTGCTGGCCCTTCCCAACGGATCCGCCACCGATTTATATGCCGGTGCCATCAACCTCTATAAGTGCTCGATCAATGTCAGCAACCCGACCTGCAACACTTGGGGCTTTATGAATCTCACACATGCGTATGGATGCATACCCATCGCATCCCCCGCGCACGTGCATCCCGATCAGCACGCGCTGGCCTTCATGATTCCAAGCGCGGGCACCGACTCCGGCAATGCGCTGCTGTACTTCGCCAACGATGGCGGCATCTATCGCGCGCTAAACGGCTTCAGCGGACTGAACACCGGCTCGTGTGGCGGGACGAATCAGTTCGATGACTTGAACCAGAACCTGGGTTCGATGACGCAGCTCGTGAGTTTCTCGCAGCATCCGACCGATCCCAATACTTTACTGGGCGGCGCGCAGGACAATGGCTCTCCTGCGACTTCCTCTGCAACTACGAGTACGGCGTGGATCAATGTCAATGGCGGCGACGGCGGCTTCAATGCCATTGATCCCGGCGTACCCACGAACTGGTTTGTCACGAACCCTGACATTCCTCCGGGAGGGCTGAATCTTCTGGAGTGCTCCAGCGGGGTGAACTGCCGCCAGGGAGATTTCAATGTAGTCGTCGGCAGCGGCGATGTTGGCGGGGACGATGGCGCGTTTTACTTTCCTTACCTTCTCGATCCGCAATCGTCATCGGCGTTGCTGGTGGGCACATGCCGGGTATGGCGCGGACCACGGTTGGGCGTCGCATTCACTCTGTTGAGCCCGAATTTCGACACCTTGGGCAGCGGAACCTGCGCGGGAAGCGAAATCAATCTGGTGCGAGCGCTCGCCACCGGTGGCCCCAGGGACGGCAACGGCTCGCGGGTCATCTATGCCACGACCGATGGTTTCGGTCCGCAGACTGGGACGTCACCTTCCGGCGGGCATGTCTGGGTCACGACCAACGCCACGGCCGGCACACCTGCGTTTGCCGAGGTGACGCAGAATATCAATCCCGATCAGTTCCCTGTCTCCAGTGTTGTGATCGATACATCGGACTCGACCGGTGACACTGCCTTCGTCACGGTGATGGGTTTCACCGGCGGAGCCGGGCATGTGTGGAAGACAATCGACGCTGGCATCACTTGGACGGACTTCACCGGTACCGCCAGCAGCGCGTTGCCCGACTCTCCGGTGAACGCAGTTGTCGTGGACGCAAGCGCACATATCGTGTATGTAGGGACGGATGTCGGAGTTTTCCGGAGCGGCACGGGAGCGGCGAGTTGGGCTGAAGTTGGACCAAACTCCAGCGGCGGTCAGGCCGGATTCCTGCCGAACGTCGCCGTGACCGCACTCGGCATTTTCAATTCCGGCGGCCAGAAGCTTCTGCGAGCTTCAACCTACGGACGCGGTATCTGGCAATTCAACCTGGCCGCCGATTTTCAGATGGCGATTTCCAATTCGCCTAAGACTATCTTCCCGACACAGGCCGCTATTTTCAACGGCACAGTGACCGCGCTGAACGGATTCGCGAATTCCATAAGGCTGAGCTGCGCGGGCGGCGCGAGCAGTCCGCCTAGCCTTTGCACTCCGTCTCCGCTTGTCCTCACTCCGACAACGAATACGCCGTTCACCATCACCGCTGGCGGCATAGTTGGAGACTACGACTTCAACGTGCAAGGTGTCGGTTCTGATACGAACAGTACCACTCACCAAGTGGGCTTGACGTTGCATGTGATCGACTTTGGTCTGACTACTCCTTCGCCAGCCACAGTCACGGCGGCTCCCGGCACTACAAGTTCACCAGTGAATTTTCAGGTCACGGCTGCGGGATCGTTCAATCAAAGTGTCACAGTTTCATGCAGTGTGAATATCCCAAGCGGCGGCTGCAATCTGACGCCCGGAGTCACGGTCAACCCCACCTCCAGTTCGCCGGTCAACATGATGGCAAGCATCGTTGTGCCTTTGGGAACGGGTGGAGGAAGCTATACCGCCAGCATTCAGGCTAGAACCTCCGGAGCACCCTCGCCGCTGAACACTTCGTTCACGGTGAATGTTTCGACTACGGCGGATTTCGTTCTCACCGAGCCTCTCCCTTTTCCCACAGTGAATGCGGGCAGTACCACGACCAGAGGTTCCATCACGGTGAGCGCGATTAACCTTTTCGCCGGTACCGTAAACCTGACGTGTTCGCTAGTGTCGGGAAGCGGCAGTTGCAGCGTAAACCCCACATCAGTAAATTCCTTCCCTGCCACCGTCAGCGTTACGGTGAATGCCATGACTCTTGTGGCGGGAAGCTACCAGCTCTCTGTCCACGGGAACGCCGGGGCAATCACGCACACGCTGGTGGCCCCCTTCAACGTTGGCGATTATCAGCTTTCTGGCGTGCAATCCCTCAAGATTGCACCGGGCGCCCAAGGGACAGCAAACCTCCTCATTACTTCGACGACGTTTTACAGTGGCAGGGTCAACGCGAACTGCGATGTCACTTCTGTGCCGGGAGCGATCTGCACATTGACCCCCGCGAATCCGATCACGGTCGGCGCCGGGATTTCCGTGCCCGTAGTGGCGACGATTAACGTACCCAACAACGCTGCACTCGGGACATACAATATCAACGTCACCGCGCAAGATTCGACTGGCACGCCCAGCCACAGCCTTCCGATCACGCTGACGGTCAGCCAGGACTTCGGCATCACTTCTTCGACGCCCAGCCGAACAGTGGTCCCCGGCCAAACTTCTGCCCCTTACATTTTGACGATTCAGCCAGTGGGAACATCTTTCAACGGCGCTGTCACTCTTTCCTGCCCCAGCGGGCTGGCCGTGACCCAGCCGCCAGGAAATATCGACGCCGGCGCGCAGGCCACCGCCACGCTAACGATAACTCCGGGACCTTCGCACAGTTTTCAGGTCAATGCCACCTGCGATGCCAGCGCCCTGTCCGGGGCGATTTGCACGTTAACCCCGCCTAATCCAATTGCGGTCAACTCAGGGATTCCGGTGAATCTCACTGCCATCATCAATCTTCCGAACAGTGCAGCACCCGGAACCTACTTGATCGGGGTCAACGTGCAGGAAGTGGGAGGCCCGATCATGCAGAGCCATTTTCCGCTCACCGTGATTCAGGACTTCTCGATCAACTCCGCAACTCCGAGCCAGATGGTCGCAGCAGGGCAAACCACGGGAGCTTACCAACTGACGGTTTCACCGGTGCCGACGGGTTCCTCTTTCACTGGTGCGATCACGCTATCCTGTTCCAGCGGACTTCCCGTCGGAACACAATGCAACTTCAGTCCATCCACTCCGGTCGTGCCGGGTAGCACTTCGGCGGCGGTCGTAATGAGCATTTCGACCAGCACAACGACAAGTGTGGGCACGTACACGATCAGCGTTATTGGAGCCTCGGGCTCAATTTCGCATTCGACGACAGTGTCTCTCATAGTGGTGAGCAGTGGCAGTTTTCAGCTTAAGGCTATCCTGCCCTTCCCCAGCAGCGTTGACGCAGGATCAAAGCAATCAGCCAAGGTGTCTCTTACCCCCAACTATAGCGGCTCAGTTAATGCGAGTTGCGCTGCCGGCGCACCAGGGTTTCAATGCTCGGTGGCTCCGGCAAATCCCGTGGCAGTCAGCGCGGGTGTGGCAGTAACTCTAACTCTCGCACTAAATATTCCGAACACCGCAGCACTGAACCCTTCGAATCTATACAACGTTAACCTCACCGTAACCGATTCATCGGGACAGCCGAGTCGCACGCTACAGCTTCCGCTAACCGTGATTCAGGATTTCTCGGTCAACGCAGCGACGCATAGCCAGATGGTGGCCCCCGGTCAAACGACGGGCGCGTATCAATTGACAGTTGCGCCCGCGCCCACGAGTTCCTCTTTCTCTGGGGCGGTTACGCTGTCCTGTTCCAGCGGACTGCCCGCCGGGGCGCAATGCATATTCAGCCCCTCCACACCAATCACCATGACAGCAAGCGGTTCGGCGGCGGTCGTGATGAGCATTTCCACTCCGACGACTGCACGCCTGCAAAGGCCAGGCAACCGCAGCCCTATTTTCCTAGCGATGTGGATGGCATTACCCGGGATCGTAGTCGTTTGCGGAAGTTTCGGTAGTGTATCTCGACGCCAGCGCGGCCCGCTCGGCGCTATCGCGGTGCTGTTCCTGCTATCTCTGACCTCCTGCGGTGGCGGCACCAGTGTCGCCAGCGGCGGTGGCGGGGGCCGTCAACCCACGAAGTACACCGTCACTATCAGCGGCATCTCCGGTTCGCTGAGTCATATCACCACGGTGGACCTTTTGGTCTCACACTGAACAGTCTGATCTGACGTGAAGCCCCCTGCCCCGGTATCATCATCTGTCGCCCTGATGCCAGATGGCGGACCCATGTCCGGATCATCTCGAGACCGTCGCCTAAATCCTTCATGACCGATTCCCGTTACAACGTCATCGTTATCGGCGGTGGCATAGTTGGCCTAGCGGTGGCGCTGGAAATCACGTGCCGCTTCCCTCACCTGCGTCTGCTGGTGCTCGAAAAGGAAGACCGCGTCGCACGCCACCAGAGCGGCCATAACAGCGGCGTCATCCACTCGGGCCTCTACTACAACCCCGGCTCGCTGAAGGCGCGGCTCTGCGTGGCTGGAGCTGCGGCGATGATCGAGTTTTGTCGCGAGCACGGCATCGCACACAAAGTGTGCGGTAAGGTAGTCGTGGCCACCCGCTCGGACGAGTTGCCGCGGCTCGAACAACTGCGCCAGCGCGGTGAGGCCAACGGACTCGTTCGACTGCGGCTGATCGGGGCGGAAGAGCTACGCGAAATCGAGCCTCACGCCGCTGGCCTGCAAGCTCTACTCGTACCTTCTACCGGTGTGACCGACTACGTCGCCGTGTGCCAGAAGTATGCGGAACTCATTTCCAATGCGGGGGGAGCGATTCTCACGTCAGCCCTCGTCACCGACCTGAAACGCCTCGCCGACGAAATCATCGTGGAGACTTCTCGCGGCGCATTTTCTACGACATCGCTCATCAACTGCGCTGGACTCTTCAGCGATCGCATCAGCCGCATGGCGGGCGATGATCCGCAGGTCATGATCGTCCCCTTCCGCGGCGAGTACTACGAGCTGATCCCCGAGCGCGCGGCGTTGGTTCGCGCACTCATCTATCCTGTGCCCGATCCGCGCTTTCCATTCCTCGGCGTACACTTCACATGCCGGATAAACGGCAAGGTGGATGCGGGCCCCAATGCCGTCCTCGCGCTGCGGCGCGAAGGCTATCGCCATTCCGACGTAAGCCTGCGCGAGCTGGGTTCGTTTGTCGCATTCCCCGGATTCTGGCGAATGGCGGCGCAGCACTGGCGCAGCGGTCTCGACGAGTTTCATCGCTCGCTTTCGAAATCGGCGTTTGTCCGGGCCTTGCAGAGATTGCTGCCTGAAGTAAGAGAAGAAGACTTAGTACCCGGCGGCTCCGGAGTACGGGCTCAAGCTCTCAAGCGGGATGGGGCTATGGTGGACGACTTCCAGTTCGTGCAGTCAGGAAAGATACTCCACGTGCTCAACGTCCCGTCCCCCGCCGCAACCGCTTCGCTCATGATCGGGCGGACGATCGTGGATACAGCGCGCGTCAGTTGCGACTGGGTGAAGCGATGTTAGAAGTCGCTCCCGTTACTTGAAATCTTTGGTAACCTTCGGCTAGGGGTTTTCCCGTATTCAAAGAAACTGCGCTCTTTCGATATTGTATTTAACGGCGATGAACTCCGAGGAACTAATCAAAGACCTGTGTATCCGTGCCATCAATGCAGAAGGCGATGACTTTCCCCTGGCTGCCGAAGTCCTGCACGCGGCCCTAAAGGCACACATTAAAAGTGTGAGAGTCATGGCTGCTGGTGCGCTTCTCCATCCCGCTGACCCATCATCCCATTTGCCACAAGCTTAAACCGCTTGAGACATTTCAACTGCGAAATGGAATGAAGCAGATATGTTTGCGGGGATGACGAAGGGTGCGCCCAAGCAGGAATTCAAGGCATTGTAACTGCTTGAAAAGTCTGGTGAGCGCGGCAGGACTCGAACCTGCGACCCATGCCTTAAAAGGGCATTGCTCTACCAACTGAGCTACGCGCCCACGATTATTCAATCTAACACAGAAGAAAGAACTTAATGTGTGACGAGAACAGGCGCGGCGCCCCTCTGCAACGCCCGTATCAGTTTTTAATGTCAGTGATCAGACGACTGTTCGGTTTTTTGGACAACTGTCCTGCTGCGGGTCTGAGGACAAGTCATGGCAGTCGCAGCAATCATGCAGAATCAATGAGTTAAGGCAGTCGTCAGATGGAGCGTAAAGTGCCACGGTAGAAGGACGGAGATGACTGGTGAAGAGAATCCTTCTTGTCGAGTACATCGAGAATTCGACGGAAGCCCAGCACCGCGACGACGCCGAACTTCCCTGCTTCGATCTCTTTGCCCTCTCGTAGAAAGACGACGTATGACACCAGACATGGCATTTGAATGCTTCTACGGGACCACTTAAGCATTGAGAGAGCCGGCACACCCTCAGAGAGTAACTTTAAGTGGCTACTTTGGAGCGGCAGATTCTCCGCTACGCTTCTGGTCCCTTTCTTCCAACAGACGACTGAGCTCCGTGACGATTGCATTAAACTTGTCCGGCTCGTGCTCTCTGATGGCGAGCTCGCAAAGACTCCGCCACTCTTGATTGGTGTTCGATTGTCGGGAGTCCATGAATGACCTCCGTCGATCTTATTAAAAGGGCAACAAGCACGGATGGGGCGGGATTACGGAGATGGTGACAGAGTCGCCGAAGTTAGGCGACCTTGCTGTGGACAACTGCCTCGTGGGCTTTCGGCTGGGCACAGCTGGCGCACACCGGCAGCCGAAGATTCCACGTCATTCCACTTCCCGAAAGCCAAAAGTGGAATTCCCTGTACTGCATCGGTGAGCCACAACTCTTACACCTCACGTTTTCCCGACGCTGAAGCGATTGAGAATTGAGAAAATCCACAACCTGCTGAGCCACCGCTCCGTCCGAACTAATGATGTTTTTCATGACGACCTTCTAAAGGTACTGCGCGTTAAATGTACTGCTTGGGATCGCGTTTGTCGGTGCGCCAGCGCACGGCAGTTTCAGGCCTGAAGGATATCCAAATCAGCGCGATTCATTTCGCCAGGTTCGAGCCTGCCGAGTGATTACTTCGTAGCATTCGCAGGCGGCGTCTTCCAGGTTGCGCCTGTTGACAACTGTTACCGCTCCGCGTGTGTATGTGATCAGACCCGCCTTTTGAAGAATTCCAGCGCCGACGGTCACACTGGCCCTCCTGGTACCAAGCATGTGCGCAAGAAATTCCTGCGTCAGTGGCACTATCTCGCCACCAATCCGGTCCTGGCTCATGAGCAGCCAGCGCGCCAGCCGCTCCGGGACTTCATGAAGGCGATTGCAGGCAGCCACCTGCATAGACTGCATCCCTAGTTCTTGAGAGTAGCGGTGCAGGCTTTTTTCCAGTTGTGAGCATTTGTGCAGCACTCGCACCATGTTTGCCGCACTCATGCGAAATGCGGTACCGGCGACCTGAACCACGATGCGAGTTGCACTGGTCCTCAAGCCCACCACCAGCGGAAGGCCAACCGCTCCTTCCTTTCCGGTTAGTCCTACTTCAACGCTCTTGCCGTCGGCCGTCACGCTCAGAATGGAAGCCAATCCGCTGTTCACGAAGTAAAAATAGTCGATCGGCTCTCCCATTTCATTTAACAGATCACGGGTCCGCATTTCGACGAATTCCAAGTCTGAGAAAAACGAATCGCATTCTTTGCGTGGCAAACCGAGCAGAATTTCGTTGTGGATAGAGTTCCCGTCACGAGCGGCGGGAGGTGACTTCGGATTAATCTTGGGTGAAAGACGAGACGTTGTCCCTGCCATAAGGAATCCTTGCGCTCGGAGTGCTGTCCGATTTCGCAAGGCTCGTGGCCGGAGCGTGACAGGAAAACTGCTAACGGATGCCGCCCCTTTTTCCGGTCCCTGTCTGCGGCGTGCTTGGAAAAACTGCTAGAAAGGACCAGTCCACTTTAGTCCTTCGTAACAATTAATACTAGACTAGGTTGTTAATTAATCTGGATGGGCTAATTTAGGTTGTCCCAATCATGTACGCTAGCGTACAGTCCTGGGGGTATTGTGCCGTTCCTCCTGAAACATGAGAATTGGACAAACAAGACAAGAGAAATCGGGCATATGTGAAAAAACTTCTGATCGTCGACGATAGCCCTGCCATCCGGCACAGTTTGCGCATCCTCTTGGAGAACCGACCTGATTGGGAAGTCTGCGGCGAGGCAGAGAACGGCCGTGTAGGGATCGAAAAAGCCTTGCAACTCTGCCCCGACCTGATTCTTCTGGATCTCTCGATGCCTGTGATGAATGGTTTTGAAGCTGCGCGCGAACTGCACAGGCTGCTTCCCAAGGTGCTACTCGTAATGTTTACCTCTTTTATTGGCGCCGAGATCGAGGAGGAGGCGCTCGCGTCGGGCATCGCGTTCGTAAAGTTCGGATGGTATTGAATCGCTGTGCGGAAGCATACAGGCTCTGCTCAGGGCAGCGTAGAAGGTTTACCCGTGAAAGGCCCGCGAAAAGCCGGCATCGCCCCTCCGGAATGGTCGCTCAAAATTGAAAGCGTCCGTCAGGATCGTGGGCTGAGCCAGGCGGATTTCGGTCGCCAGGTAGGCGTATCAGCGATGGCGGTCTCCCGCTGGGAGCGGGGCGTCGCCGAGCCTGCGGGAGAGACGTACATCCGTCTGGGAAATCTGGCCGGTGACTCGCTCTGCTGGTTTTTCTGGAGTCGTGCAGGTCTTCGCCTGTCGGATGTAATGCGTGTATTACCGGAGGCCAACAGGCGCCTTGCCCAAAGCAGAATTTCGAGTGTCACTCTTGTCCATGCCGGCAGCAGCAAGAAACATTCATGGAAGAAAGCAAGCCTCGTCGCTATACCACTCCTTCCGGTGCATGCAGGAACACCCGGCTTTAAGGGAGACAATATTGATCTTGCGGAGATACCGCCGGAATCGGTGTTGGCAGCTCCCACGGAGTGGTGTCCAAATCCCGGTTCCACGATTTGCCTTCGAGTGAAGGGTAATTCGATGTCACCGCTGATACTTGATGGCTACATCATTGCGGTTGACACCTCCGATACAGAACCCATTAGCGTGACGGGGCAAATTGTCGTGGCATCGCACAAGGAAAGAGGATTGCTGGTATCGCGTTTGATCCGATTTGACCACATTGACGCCCTGGTTTCAGACCAGCGAGAATACGAAGCTGTTCCCGTAGCTGCAGGTTCGGAGTGGCGGATCGTCGGCAGAGTCTTGTGGTGGACAGGGAGGGCAAGGTGACGTCGCTGGACAACGAACAGAAGATCAATTCTCACCCAAGAGCGCGAGCTGTTTTTGCCAGGCGCCAGGCTTGGACTTTGGGCAATCCGCGGAGCATAGCCACCATCTTATGGGGGCCATGCTCTGTGGATTTCTAACTGCGGGATTTCTGCTCTCAGCTACTTGGGTATGATTGCTCCGAAGTAGCCGTCCGTGTCATTGGGGCCGGCGGTGAAGAAGAGCTGGTTTGTCTTACCATTGCTGACCGTTCCTCCACCAAACTCAATCCCCCACAAGCCAGGGATCGTGATTACCTTCCCCGTGGTGGTCTTGAGTGTGCCCAGTGCTTTGCCAGTGGTCAGATCGAAGGCGTGGATAGTGCCGGTGGGGGTGTTGTTCGTTACCAGCAAGGCACCGCTGAAAGTTCCGAAATTGGTGGGAGCCACCGCCAATCCCCACGGCTGGTTGAGCGGAGCACCGTGCGCGAAGTGTTTCACCAATGTGCCATCTTCGCCAAAGATGTCAATGTAACCACCCGATCCGCCCGTCGTACTGGCAAAGGTCACGTAAAGCTGTCCGCCGATGTCCTGGATCCCGAAGGGCGCGAACCCGGCCGGAATTGCGCTGTCAGTGAACGACTTTACCAGGCTGAAGTTGCCGTTGTAGACATCCACTTTGTTGTTGGCAGAATCGGCGGCATACAAGAAGTTCCCCGAGGCTTTACTGGTGATGGCCAACCCGGTATAGACGGCACCTGCCTGGGTGGCACCGATCAGCGCCAGCGTTGGGCTAAAAGAAGACCAGCCGCTGATGGTTCCGTCCAGAGTCGCAAATAGGAAAACCGAGGTCCAGTTGCGAATCTTGAACTCCTGCGACCCGTTATACACGATACCGGTGGGCGTGCCCTGACCCGTACCGCTGGCTGGCGGGATCACCACCTGCAGGCTCTGAGGATTTCCTTTTCCGTCATAAAGTGTGGACCAGCCTGAAGCTTCATCGCTGACCCAGAAGGGTGCTCCGGGGCTGTAGGCCAATCCCCAGGGATTCTTCAGCAGAGGATCGGTGTGCGGGGCTTTGCCGGACAGGTTCGAAACGAGACTCATGCGTTGATATCCGGTTTGCGCCACGGCAGTGGTGCAGACCACTATGAGCATTAAGGCGAGCGAGACCCTCAGATTGATAACACGAAAACGGTGCATGCGGAGTTCTCCTTATGTGTAGTCCTATTTTGGGGGAAGAGTCAGTACACGATGTCCTGTGCAGATTCGGCCTGGAATTTCCCTAACCTGCCAGTCGTGGATGCTACTGCCGGCTCGCGGCAAAGATGTCAAAGGCTTGTCAATTCTGCTGTGTGACCGGTCACCCTGGGATGAGTGCAGGTGGATGCGCCGGCGCAGTGGGTCTCAGGTGAGAACGATGAAGAGCGCGGCTACGATCTTGTTCCGCGCTTGGATTTCGTTCTCGACGCACGTTTGCTGGCAGGCTTCCGCTTCGGAGCCCTGCTCGCTGCCACCGCACGGTGAGTCCGAGCTCGGCGTTGCGTCTGGGATTTAGATTTTTGTTTCGGTACTGCCTCGCCTACTCTCGCCGCCATTGCGTCAGTGACGGAGGACAGGCTGCCAGTGACTTCGTGCGTAACCTTAGCAAATGTCCCAGCTGCACGTCCCAGCCGTCGCGCCACAGTGCTGAGGAGAGGCTCTTGCCCGGGGAGTTTCTTCGTTTTTGCCATCGCGTCCTCCAGGATCTTTATTAAATTTCCGATACCAATCCGCATCAGGACAAAACGAAGTCCCGGCTGCAAACCGGGACTTCTCAGTAACTACGCTTCGCAAGAACTAGGAAGCGCGGCGCTGACGGTCGTTCTCTTCTTCGTTCTGACCCTGTCCGCCCTTCTTGGCCGGATCATTCTTCTGTTGCTGGCCGCTCTGCTGGCCACCCTGCTGACCGGACTGGCCGCCCTGCTGACCCTGCCCGGATTGTCCACCCTGTTGCTTCTTGTCCATATCGTCTGCCATGGATACACTCCTTCAAATGCAGCGCAAGCGCTGCGGATTTACCTGTATCTGTAAAGTTAGTTGCCGCAAGGGATTGCGGGGTTGGGAATGAAAACGCGCCCCGAGTTTACCAAAACTGTTATTTGCTGCGATTACAGCAGGCAGTTATGGGTCTCTGCATGGCACCTGCCGCGCGTTGCACTGTGAGACAAGCAGTTTGCGTGACCGATCACGGCCATGGGTTCAAGCTTCCAACACTTTTTGAAATACAAAGGCCGCCCTCGCGGGCGGCCTGTTAAAAACTGAACCGAATCGCAATTAATCTCCCGCCACCGGCTCCGCGACTTGCGGCTTCGGCGCGTGCGTGCCGTTGCCATTATGCCCGTTGCCCTTGGATTGAGTTAGCGCGCCCAGCGGAATGAATCCGTTCTCGGCAATCACCGGCTTTTCCTTTAACACTACCTCGCGATAGAGCGAGGCCATGCGCGCGTTATAGGCTTCGTCATTCTTCTCCGGCCCGCGGGCTTCGCCTTTCGCTTCGGCGACCTGTTTCTGTTTTTGATCGCGCGCGCGCGTCTTCTCTTCGCGCGAGTTCTTCGCGATGCCCAGCTTGTCGAGATCGCGTTGCAGTTCGGTGGTCACGATATTATCTCGAAGAAGCAAAGAGTGTGCCTTGTCTTCCATCTGCACTTTCTTGCCGCCGGCGAAGATCTCGTGGCGTCCATGCTCTTCGTACCATTTGGTGAGCGTGGCCGTCATGTGCATCTTCTCGATAATGTTGCGCCATCCACGCCCGTGTTGTACGCGCAGAATGAGATTTCGCCTTCCTGCGTGGCGTAAGGAATAATGCACTGCTCAGTGCGCCGGAAATCGTAATTGAACAAATCCTGGAACCACATGCCCGCGATGAAAAGGAAGTTCCAGCGATCCTGCCGGCGCTTCATGACATCGTCCACCGTGCGGTCCGGACCGACCTTGCCATAGTTCTTGCCTGTCGCGTTGAAGTTCTTGTCGAACTTCTTCAGCAGATCCGTCAGCTTAAAGTGGGTCGGCGAGTGGAACGGATCGTAGTTCTTAACCAAACATAACGCCATCCCAACGACCGTCAGGAATTTTCCGCGCGCCGCATCATTTACTTTCGCGATGTCCCGCGCCAGCTGATCGCCCTTTAGGAATGCTGTAACCGGCACCGCTTCCTTGGTTTCCTTGTCGATCATCACGGCCATTCCTGTGCCGCAGTTCGGGTGGCAGCCGCAACTCAGTTGGCCCCAATCATTTTTCACGTCGTTGACGTGCATCAGATCGGCCCAGTCGCTGAAGGTACCCATGAAACTGATCGGAAACCAGTCGCGGCTTGGTTCGCCGAGGCCGGTTTGATTCTTTACGTCGTGTGCGAGGTGCGAGAGCGTGTAGCGCTGCGCGACGCGGCGATCGTCGGTAACAGCTTCGTCGCGGCCGGTAAAGCTTACCGGCTGGAACGACAGGAAGCCGATGGTCTTCGGATTGTCGAGCGCGAATTTGATGATGCGCCCGACCTGCTCGTTGTTGATTCCGTTGACGATGGTGACGACCGGAACGATTTCAACGCCCGCCTTGTGCAGGTTTTCGATGGCCTTCAGTTTCACGTCGAACAGGTTGCCCACCATGCGGTGCGCGTTAGCGGCATTACCGATGCCGTCAAACTGCAGGTAGGCGTAGCGCATGCCGGCTTCAACCGCCTGTTGGCAGAATTCGAAGCTTTTGGCAAACTCGATGCCGTTGGTCGCAGCCTGCACGGAGTTATATCCGACTTTGCGGGCGTAGCGAACCGCGTCGAGGAAGTACGGAGAGAGCGTAGGCTCCCCGCCGGAAAACTGCACGCTCATCTGCCGTCGCGGCTTGATGGTGATGGCATTGTCCAGCATGGTCTTGATCTCTTCCCATGTCAGTTCGTGGACAAAGCCCACCTGGTTCGCGTCCATGAAGCAGGGATCGCACATCATGTTGCAGCGGTTGGTCAGGTCAATAGTCAAGACCGAACCACGGCCGTACTTCACGGTAGACGATCCGTGATGGTGCAGCTTCTCGTCGGCATGGGCAGCGATGTCGCGGCCGGGGAAAACGTCTTCGAGATGCTGCGAGAATTCAGGATCAATCGACATCACATCTTCAAAGTGACCGTGCGTCGGGCAATCCTTGACCATCAGGATCTTGCCATCGCGTTCGATGATCTGCGCCTTGATCTCGCCGACCTTTTCGTTCATCAGCACTTCGTGAGGCAGGTGGCCGTCGAGAATCTGCTGGCGAATCTCCGGAACACACTTGGGGCAAAGCGAATCTGTGGTGCGCGGCCATCCCAATGGCGGCTTCGACTTTTCGTAGGACTTAAGCAGCGGCTTGTCGGACCACTTCGGCGTTGGCGAAGGGTTGGGCTTGATACGATTCAAGCGGTCGAAGACAACCCAAGCCCCCTTGGCGGCGACGGTGACTGCTTTTTCCACATACTTGATCGGCTTGCGCATAGTGGCTCTTGGCTCCTGGCTTTTGGCTATTAGCTCTTCGGAGGCCTGGCTAAAGTTCCGCCTCTCGGAACGCGAATCCTGAAACAGTTCCGAAACGAATCGCTAACGCTTTTTTCTTTGAGGCTGGCTCAAAGCTGTGACGCTATTGCTTTGGCCCCTGGCGCCTCGGTTGAACCTGAGACATCCCCGCAGGCTGAAGTTCCGAGAATTGACCCGGTTCTTACAGTTTTCTTTGGGTGAATGACTGGCTCTATCCTATTGGAGGCCTAAGGCGAGGCGCATTCATATCCCAATGAACGGTGCAAAATTGGGGTTTAGCGGTGGCGTGGGGGATTGTACGGAGTTAAGTTGTTGAAAGGAAAGGACAGGCGTGTCCGAGATTTCGCTAAGAAGCGAAAAAGTAAGGTGTAAGGTGCGCACCGCTAGCCAAGCCACCTAGCCACGCGGCAGCACCCTAAGTTTCCGGAGCCGCCACTTTTTACTTTAGGCGAATCGGCCGGCGCGGGACCAGCCGAGGTTCAGAGCAATTTGTGAAGATCTTGTGAAGATCGAAAAAAAGACTCTGGGGAGCTTGTCGTCACTTGAGGAAGAACCTAGAATTGGTGGCACTCTCAGAGTGCGCGGCTAGGACGGCAATTGTCCGGGTAGAACGCCGGTTCTCGCAGCTTTGAGTTTGTGCTCTTCGTCCTCGATTTTGATTTCCTTCGCTGGATCATCAGATGAACCGGCGTGCTTATCCCTGCTACTAAAAAAGGAAATGCCATGCGAAGCATTCGTCTTAATCCACTCGCAGCTGTAATGATTACCCTCTTATCGAGTAGCTGGAGCTGGGGACAGACTCTGAAGGTCCGACCCGCGGAGGAGCAGCATCCTGCAGACACCAGACAGGTTATGACCACTGCCCCGCTGGTAACGGTACCCATGAATGTTTCGGCCGGAACGCCGATTAAAGTGGCGCTGGATTCAGAAGTGCGCGTCGAGACGGTTGGACAACTAATCCACGGGAAGACGACCGAGCCGGTATATGCATTCGACAAGCTGCTGATTCCGGCAGGGACTGCGGTGAACGGGAAGATCGTAGCGATTGACGGCGTCCCAAAAATGGTGCGTGTCAAAAATGCGCTGAATGCGAACTTCTCTCCCGTGCGTAATGTGCGCCTGCATTTTGACGAACTGGTGATGGCCGACGGGCACCATGTGCCAATCCAGACGGTGGCGTCCCCGGCACCAAATGAAATCTTGCAGTTTGTTTCGGCGAGTGACAAGGGAGAGAAAAAGAGGAAACCGGCCGAGACCGCTTCGAGCGAAGTAAGTGAGGCGAAGCATGAGATCAAGCGTCAGTTGAACAAGCAGGTCAACCAGCGATGGAGCAACCTCAAGCGTCAGGTTCGAGAACCAGTAAAAACGGTGAAAAATTACGCGATAGCGCAGTCGCCGGTTCATCGGCAATATTTGCACGCCGGGACCAGCTTTAACGCCGATTTGCTGCAGCCCCTGGATTTTGGGACAGAGGCGGTGAAGCCGGAAGCACTGACGAGCGTAGGAGCGCCTCCGCCCTCAGGAAGCGTCGTGCACGCGCGGCTGGTAACACCGTTGAATTCTTCGACTACAAAAAAGGGTGAGCCGGTCGAAGCCGTAATTACGGAGCCGCTGGTGGTTGCCGATCATTTGATTTTGCCGGAAGGAAGTGTGATCAAAGGTTCAGTCGTACAGGTGCAACCGGCCCGGCGGCTATCGCGCAATGGGCAACTGCGGATTCTATTTCATGAAGTTGCGCCGCCCAATGGAATCGAGCAGAAAGTGGAGGCAAGCCTCGAAGCCGTGGCAGTTGCCAAGGGCGCGCATTTGAAGTTGGATGCGGAAGGTGGAGCTCAGGTGACAACGCCGCGGACACGGTATTTGACGACGGGCATCGCAGTTGCGCTGGCCACGGGCGGGTCTGGGGATGGCGACGCCGGAGCAGCCGGTCAGAGCGTGGGCGAGGCAGGTAAAGGTGCGGCTCAAGGAGCATCGGGATTTCGTCTAGTGGGAACGGTGCTGAGCTTGACTGCGCGCTCACCAGCGTTATCAGCGGCCTTGGGTGCTTACGGGGCGGCGAGTTCGATTTACTACCACTTCCTGGCGCGCGGGAGAGACGTGGTCTATCCCAAGGATATGGCGATGATCGTCGGCCTCGGCACGCGTGATTCGAAACCGAAACTGTCGATGCCGCCAACGTCGAGTATTCCTGTTTCGCAGTCACCGGTTGAGTCAGCAACAGCACCGACTGAGCAAGTCTTGGCCTTCTAATCGCGACTGTAAGTCGCCGCGACTCTACGGATTGACCACAATCTTCCCGAACATCGCGCTCTTCTCCAGACATTCATGTGCTGCCCGCAATTCTTTCAGCGGGAACACGCGGTCGACAACTGGCTTCAGTCGCCCGGCAAACACGTGCGCTAATACCTCATGCAGTTCGCCCATGGTACCCATGTAAGACCCAAGAAGGGTCAACTGCCGCGAATAGAGAAATCGTAAATCGATTCCCACATTCGGCCCTGTGGTCGCCCCGCAAGTCACGAGTGTGCCATTTGGTTTCAGCGATTTGAAACTTTCGTCCCACGTTGCTGCCCCAACGTGCTCGACCACAATATCCACGCCTTCCTTATTCGTGATCTTGCGCACTTCTTCGGAAATTTTCTGCTGGTAGTGATTAATGCCAAAATCGGCGCCCAGGGCCCGCGCCTTCTCCAGTTTCGTTTCATCGCCCGCGGTCGTAATCACGCGACAACTAAACAGCTTCGCAACCTGGATCGCCGCGGTCCCCACGCCCGAACCCGCTCCCAAGATCAGCACCGTCTGTCCCGGACGCACTGCCGCTCTTCCCACCAGCATGTGCCACGCAGTGAGAAACACAAGTGGCACGCTCGCTGCCTGGTTAAAATCAAGGTGGCCAGGAATCGGGATCACATTGGCCGCCGGCACTGCGATCAGCTCGCAGTTTCCACCATCGACCGCATTACCTAGCACAGTAAATTCGCGGCACTGGTTCTGCAGCCCGGCCACGCACTTCGCGCAGCGTCCACAAAAGTGCATCGGTGCCAGCAAGACCCGTTGTCCCGGCTTGAATCCGCTGATGTACTCCCCGATCTCCACAACTTCCCCGGCCAGGTCGCTGCCAAGAATATGGGGTAGTTTCACCCCAGGCAGCCCTTTCCGCACCCAGACATCCAGATGATTTAGCGCGCAGGCTCGGACGCGCACCATCACTTGATCCTTGTGCGGCTGGGGATCTGGGACGTCTTCGTAAGTCAAAACTTCTGGCCCACCAAACTGATGAATGCGGACGGCTTTCATAGGGCGTCCCTCCTTTTAAGAGCGCTGCATCTAAGATAACGGAAGGGTTGGAATCAGATCCGCCCTCCTTGGGATTCGCTATGGTCGCGTTAGAATAGGCGCAATGGACATCTACGAACAAATCGTGCAGCTCCGCCGCGAGGGACGCCGCGGTGCTGTCGCCACGATCGTCAATGTCCGTGGTTCGATTCCTTCGTTTCGGACCGCCAAAATGTTGGTTCGCGATGACGGGTCCATTGTCGGAACGATCGGCGGAGGCTGCGTCGAAGCCGAAGTCTGGCAAGCTGCGCGAGAAGTGATGGAATCGGAAAAGCCCCGCACCCTGACCTTCGACCTCAACCAGGATCCAAAGTACGACACCGGTCTGGTTTGCGGGGGCACGCTTGAGATATTCGTGGAGCCCGTCTTACCTCCAGCGTTGCTTTATGTTTTCGGCGCAGGCCACGTTGCCATCAATCTTTCCCAGACGGCTGCCAATGCCGGATTTGACGTGATTGTCGCCGATGACCGCACTTCCTTCGCCACCAAAGAGCGTTTCCCATCGGCTCGCGAGGTTCATGCGGAAGACTTCGACCAGGCCATGCAGCATTTGGATCCCAACGAATCTTCTTATATCGTCATCGTTACCCGCGGCCATCGAGACGATATGCGTATCCTCCGCTGGGCCGTTCAAACTCGTGCCCGCTATGTCGGCATGATCGGCTCCAAGCGCAAGGTCATTGAGATTTTCAAGACGCTTCAGAAGGAAGGTGTGCCGGCCCACCTTTTCGATCGGGTGCATGCGCCTGTTGGTCTCGACATCGGAGCCGTCACTCCGGAGGAAATCGCCGTAGCCATTACCGCTGAATTGATCGCGATTCGGCGACACGCGACCGCTGCGGTGCCGCATATGACCTGGTTCAAAGGCAAAGGCGTAAATGTCGATGAGAAATCAAATCGGGAGTTGGAAACGGCCGCAGAAGTGGTGGACGACAATGAAGGAAAGGCCTGATCTTAATCCCACGTTTTTAATTACCAATTGCTCTCACCTGGTTTCCAATCTTCACTTGGAAATCGGCAATCGAGACGTTTAATGTCCCGCGCCCCTAGCTTCGCAGGAGTGATTCTCGCCGCCGGGGAATCCTCGCGCATGGGAACCGACAAGGCGCTGCTCCCCTGGCCAGCGTCTGCCGCCGGACAGTCACCTTCGGGGCACACGTTTCTTTCCGCAGCCATCCATTCCTTTTCGCTCTCGACTGATTTCGTGGTGGTCGTCGCCGGCACAAATGAGTCCGCGCTCACGCCCATCGCTTATGCCAATGGCGCATCGATCGTCATCAATCCCGATCCCAGCCGTGGACAGTTCAGTTCCCTGCAGGTAGGCCTGCGCGAAGTGCTCAATCGCGGCCGCGATGCCGCCATCATTACACTGGTCGACCGCCCGCCCGCAAGCATCGCGACGGTTCAGAGTTTGCGGGTGGCCTTCGAAGCCGCTGGAAATGAAGTCTGGGCCGTCGTTCCGGAATTTTCCGGTAAACATGGTCACCCTTTTCTCATCGGGCGGGAAATGATCGAAGCATTCCTTCACGCCCCGCCAACCTCAACAGCGCGCGACATTGAGCATCAGCATCAGGAGCGCATCCGATATGTCCCGGTAGATGATCCCAATGTGACGCTGAACGTCAACACTCCCGATGACTATGCCAAACTCTCAAATCTGACTTCCAAGTAGAGTGATCTGCAGCGGAGAGTTTTTTTCCACCCCTTGGCTTCGGACCCCCACTCCCGTTATCTTGGAAGGTCCGCGACTGCGGCGATTGAATTCAAATTGCGAACTGACTCCGCACCTTCGTTCCTCGATTCTGTCCTCAGCCTCCAACCCCGCGTCGCAGCTTTTGATTGTGACGGCACGCTGTGGTCCGGTGACGTCGGCGAAGGCTTCTTCGATTGGGAACTGAAGCGAGGTATCGTCTCCGAGGCCATCGTCAAGTCGATGCGCGCCCGCTACGCCGACTACAAGGCCGGCAAAGTCTCTGAGGACGACATGTGCGGCGAAATGGTTACCATGCACCAGGGGATGCCCGAATCAACCCTGCTGCGCGCCACCAACGATTATTTTGAAAACTCATTTCCCGGACACATCTTTCCTGAAATGCGCGAACTCGTTGAACGCCTGCAGCAGGGCGGCTGCGAAGTCTGGGCCGTCTCCTCGTCGAACGAGTGGCTGATTCGCGCCGGGATGAAGCATTTCGGAATCCCCGAGAACCGCCTCCTCGCTGCGTCGGTAGAGATCGAAGACGGCATGATTACCGACCGCATCGTTCGCCTTCCATCCGGGCCGGGGAAGCCCCGCGCCTTGCGCGATGTGGACGCGAAAGACATTGACGCCGCGTTCGGCAACTCCCGGTGGGACACAGAAATGCTCGCCATGGCCAAACATGCCTTCGCGGTCAACCCGAATCCGGATCTTGAAGCGATTGCCCGCCAGCGTAATTGGACTGTCTACTTCCCGGACGGCACGAAGCACAAGTAGTTTCCCCGCTTGGATGCTGCTCCTTCGTATAGCCCGGTGGTCGTCCGTTTTACAATGTCGTTGCGATGTATTCCGCTCCAACGCTTGATCACTTTCAGAACCCGCGCAACGCCGGCGATGTTCCCGATCCGGATGCGGCGGTCGAAATTGAAAACCCCGCCTGCGGAGACGTGCTGAGACTGACACTGAAGTTCAGCTCCGGGCGCATTTCCGAAGTACGCTTCAAGGCCAAGGGATGCGTCCCTGCCATGGCTTGCGGTTCGGCGCTGACTGAACTGATTTCGGGAAAGACAGTCGATGACGCACGCAAACTGCGCCGCGAAGACATAGTTGCCGCCGTCGGCGGCCTCCCGCAAGCCTCCACCCATGCCGCCCAACTGGCTCTGGATGCCCTATCCGCGGCTTTGAATCTGCTTGCGGTCTGACCCACGGCTAGGTTTATAAAATTCCTCAAGTACCGAGTCCTCAAGGCAACTGGTTGAGATAACAAGATCCGCTTTTGTTCTGGGCCGGAGGTGTCGGCGGCGTCATCCAGGGTGGGAAATTGAAGTTGAAGAACTGCGTCATATTGATCTGCGCCGCGTCCCGCTTGGTCAGTGAAGCCAGATTGAACCGGGTCTCGATTAATTTCAAAATCGCGGTGAAGTCCGCCACGTTGTGATTCACGTAATGCTTCTTTGCATAGGGAGAGACAACGATCAGCGGCAGCCGGTAACCGGTGTAAGTGAAATCGCAAGTCGGACCGGTCGTCTGGGTGCAAATATCGCCCGGCAGCAGATCCTTGGGCTTGATGCCGTCCGGACTCACCGCAGTATGAGCCGCCACGTGGTCGTACAGGCCACCGGCTTCGTCGAAGGTCAGAATGAAAACGGAGTCCTTCCACGAACTGCTCGTCATCAGCGGGTTGATCAGGGACGAGACGTAATTCGCACCCAGCTGAATGTTGATCGGGTACTGGTCCGAATCCGACCCGTGTTCATCGAGCCCCGCGTTTGACGCAGGTTCGATAAGCGCCACCTGCGGCAAGGTTCCGTTCTGCACGTCTGTAAAGTACTGCGAGATCGGTACCAGGCTCTGCGGATATTGCGAAGGAATCGTCTGTCCCCACTGAAAATTTTGCACGTAACTCAGCGTGAGCAGACATTGCGGGGTCGGATTAGATTCACACGGGCTGTTCGCGGGATTGACGTAGATCTTCCAGCTGATGCCCGCGGCTTGTAGTTCCTGGAAAATTGTTGTAGCCGTCAGCAGCGCCTGGTCTCCACTGTCTGTGCCGATGGGATAAACATATCCCTGCGAAGTCGCAGCGAGAAGATACTCTCGATTCGGTGAAGTCCTCGTCATGACTGGCGAAAACCAGCGATCGGAGGTCGCGAACTCGGAGGCCATGTAGTAGTAGTAGTTCAAGTCGGTGTCGTCGTAATACCCCATCGCGCGAATTCCATTCGTGTCGTAAAAAGGAGGGTTGTTGTTGCGCGCGTCGTGACCCGAAGTGAAAACATAGCCGTCGAGAGTCGGAGTCGCAGAATACGGATTGACCCGATTCCAATCCTGATGGCTCTCGTTCCAGGAAGGACTGGGGTTCTCGATACATTGCGTGATCAGGTGGTACGACGTAACTTGCGGACTGTTGCTATCGACGATGCAGTCATTCGGCGGCGGATAAGCGGAATCGCATCCCGGATTGGCCGGAGGCGGCCCATAAAGCGGCGCGAGGCCAGAGGTTGGATTGAATTGCGGAAGTCCGTCGAAGGACCGATCCGAAAACTTGTTTGCCGCCCAATATGCTCGCAAGGCGCCGAAATAGTGATCGAGGCCGCGATTCTCCTGCGCCATAAAGATAATGTGGTTTAAAACACTCACCGTCTGCGACACGTTGAAGGTCGCGGTTACGGATTGATTCGTATTCATCGTCACCGTGCACGTGCTGGCTGTGCCTTTGCAGGCGCCTCCCCACCCGGCGAAAAATGCGCCTTTACCGGCGGTCGCGGTCAGCTTGACCTGGGTTCCCGAAGCGAATGAAGCGGTGCACGTTGGAGCGCATGTAATTCCGGCGGGATTGCTCACTACCGTCCCGGTTGCGCTGCCCATTAGTTGTACTGTCAATTGAAAAGAGGTGGCAGGAACTGTCGCTTGCGGATCAACGGATTGCTGCGGTGCGGCTACGCTTTGTGTGAAGCTGCCCAGCACAAATATGGCATTGAAGCAGGCCGCGACAAAAGTTGTTTTCCGCCAGAACACAATTACCTCCGCAACATTGTGCCATCGAATCTCAATGAGATGGCAGCGGGCATCAATCGGTTGGCGGATTTGTTGCAGGAATACGATCTCTTTAGGGACTGGCCGGCCTGGCTCACGCCATCAACCCCGCACTATTTTCAGTGACGAAAGGAATCCGGCAGATTACCATCGGGCACAATTCCTCGGTTCCGAATCCTGCTGCGTGAGTTAAGATTTCTCTGATGCCGGTTGCTGCGAGAATCGAGGAAGTTCGTACCCAGGTCGCCGAACTGGCACAGGTGTCGCCCTCGGCCCATGTCTTCATGCACAAGATGGTGAAGCTTTTGCACGAGCGCATGCTCAAGTACAACTGGGTAGGCTTCTACATGCTCGAACTGGGCGCGCAACCGCCCATGCTCGTGCTCGGCGCCTTTGAAGGCGCGATGACTCCGCACACACGAATTCCGCTCAATCAGGGAATCTGCGGCGCCGCCGCTTCCAGTGGCCGGACGGTCATCGTCGACGACGTCAGCAAAGACCCACGTTATCTTGCGTGTTCCCTCGAAACTAAGTCGGAAATCGTCGTTCCCGTCTTTGTTCATGGAAAGGTCGTGGGCGAGTTGGATATTGACAGCCACTTCCCTGCCGCGTTCACTCCCGAAGATCAGGACATCATTCAATACTGCGCCATGCTGGTGGGAAAGAAATTGGAAAAATCTGGTGAATGAAGATCGAGGAAGGGGCTAAGTTCGGACTCCGGACATTTGGCTGAATTCCTCGCTTCTCCTCTTCCACCCAATGCGCGACCAGCTCCCGCGACCGCTCGCCACTCCTCCGGTATACTGATTGAGCATGCCGGTTCTTAAGAACATCGCTGCCATCGCCAAAGGCATGAGCATCACCTTCATGGAGATGTTCCAGCCCACCACCGTCGAGAACTATCCCGATGGCAAGGGTCCGCTTCGCGGGGCGCGCATCGAGGCCCGTTTCCGTGGGGCCCACGTGCTCCAGCGCGACGAAAATGGACTAGAGAAGTGTGTGGCCTGCTTCCTATGCGCCGCTGCGTGCCCGTCCAACTGCATCTACATTGAAGCCGCGGATAACACAGCTGAGAACCGGGTAAGCGGGGCCGAGCGTTACGCCCGCGTCTACAACATAGATTACAATCGATGTATTTTCTGCGGGTATTGTGTAGAAGCTTGCCCGACTGACGCAATCACGCACGGGCATGGGTTTGAGCTGGCGTCATTCAATGTCAGCGATCTAATTTACCGCAAGGAGCAAATGCTGGCCCCCCGGCCAGCACACATGGGAGCAAACGTCGTATTCAATCAGGCCGACGTGAATGGCGGGGCTCCGGCGGAGATGGTGCCGGGGAGCTAGCTTCGAGACCAGTTTCGAGTTCGATCGCGAATTACGATCGCGAATCACGCCGGTCCTTGGGGCCGGCGTTTGTGCATGGAGCAGTCGTTGGCCGATCGTCGTTGGTCGTTAGCACAAACCTGCGACCAGCGTATTTTCAGCAAATATCCGGATCCACGAGAAACGACTGAAGACATTTACCGATGAGCGATTTCCTACAAACCGTGAAGGAGCGCGTCGTGGTTTACGACGGCGCGATGGGAACCAACATTCAGACGCGGAATCCTACTCTGGACGATTACTGGGGCAAGGAGAACTGCAGCGAGGTGTTGGTGCTGAGCCGTCCCGACATTATTCGAGATATCCACGCCGACTTCTTTAAGGTTGGTTGCGACGTCGTCGAGACCGACACATTTGGTGGATCGCGCATTGTCCTGGCGGAATTTGATCTGGCGGATCGAGTTCGGGAGATCAATGTCAAGGCTGCGCAACTGGCGCGTGAGGTAGCACAGCAGTTTTCGACCAGCGACAAACCAAAATTTGTGGCGGGGTCCATGGGACCGACCACTAAGCTGCCTTCGCTGGGGCACATCGGCTTTGATGCAATGGCGGCAGCCTATGAAGAACAGGCCGCTGCGCTGATCGAGGGCGGCGTGGATGTACTGTTGATCGAAACCTGTCAGGATCTGCTGCAGGCCAAGGTCGCAACCGTTGGCGTGCTGGAGGCGATGCGGAAAGCGGGCAAGCGGCTGCCGGTCACGGTGCAGGTCACCTTGCAGGAAACAGGGACGATGCTCCTTGGCACCGAGATCAGTGCGGCGCTCACGTCGCTCGAGCCGTTTGATGTGGACATCCTTGGCCTCAATTGCGCGACGGGACCGAAGGAGATGAACGATGCCGTCCGTTACCTGGCATTGAATTCGACGAAGGAAGTCTCCGTTCTGCCCAATGCCGGCCTGCCATTCAATGAAGGTGGGCACGCAGTATACAAACTTAAGCCGAAGGATCTGGCCGAGTATCACAAACATTTCGTCGTAGACTACGGCGTCCGAATCGTTGGCGGATGTTGCGGCACAACTCCAGAACACTTGAAAGCAGTGGTCGACGCGGTCTCCGGCATCGAGCCGGCCCGGCGCGAGGTAAAACGAGCGGGCGCAGCATCCAGCGCCTACACGTCGATTCCCCTTGATCTCGAGCCCAAGCCACTGATCGTGGCCGAGGAAATGAACACGACGACTCGCGTCGAGCATTTCCGCAATCTGGTGCAAGCGAAGAAATACGACGACATTTTGGCGCTGGCCAAGAAACTGGTGAACGATGGTTCGCACATGCTGGACCTGTGCTGTGCCATCGTCGGCGAAGACGAGAAGGGTTACATCAGTTCGATCCTGGACAGGATTGCCACGCGTGTGCCCGCCCCGATACTTGTCGACTCGACCGAGGCCGACGTCATCGAAGAGGCTCTGAAGCGGATTCCAGGGCGGGCGATTATTAACTCCATCAATCTGGAAGATGGGGAGAAGCGGACTTCAAAAGTGTTGCCCATGGCCAAGCGCTATGGCGCAGCCGTGATTGCCCTGACCATTGACGAAGATGGAATGGCGTTGACCGCTGAGAAGAAAACGGCGATCGCACACAGGATATTTGATCTGGCAACGAAGAAGTATGGCCTGCATCCGACGGATTTGATTTTCGATGCCTTGACCTTGCCCATCTCCACCGGGCAGGAAGAATACCGCACGGCAGGGGTAGAAACGCTGAAGGCGGTGGAACGAATAAAAAAAGAATTGCCTGGAGTGAAAACGATCCTCGGGGTCAGCAACATTTCCTTCGGGTTAGATGCCTATTCCCGGCGGGTCTTGAATTCCGTATTCATGCACGAGGCGGTCGACCACGGCCTGGATATGGCAATTGTCAACTACACGAAGATCTATCCCCTGTACAAGATTCCGCAGGAGGAAGTGGAACTGGCGCGGAAGTTGATTCACCGCGACGCCAATTCTGACGGCGATCCCCTGCAGAAATACATGAATCACTTTGCCGGCATGAAGGGCAAGCCGGCGGCTTCGACGACCGCGCATGTGGAGACACTTTCCGTCGAAGACAAGCTGAAGTTTGCCATCATCAACGGCGAAAAATCGGTGGGCGAAGGCGCGGGCAAGAAATCGCTGGAGCAGCTTCTGGAAGAAGCCCTATTGCAGTATTCGGCGCTGGAACTGATCAATACCGTGCTGCTCGATGGAATGAAGACTGTCGGCGACCTTTTCGGTGCGCGCAAGATGCAGTTGCCGTCGGTGCTCGATTCCGCCGGCGTGATGAAGCAGGCTGTCGCCTATCTTGAACCTAAGATGGAGAAGAAGGACGGCAACCAGACGATTATTAAGGCTGCCCTCGAACACGGGGCGGACGCGATCGGGCTGAGTGGACTGCTGGTGAAATCGACCCTGGAGATGAAGTACGTGATTCAGGATCTGGAACGGCAGAAGTTGGAGTTCCCGGTAATTTGCGGCGGGGCGGCGTTAACTCGCAAGTATGTTGAGGACGACTTGCGGCGGGAGTATGCGAACGCGGTGTTCTACGCCGACGATGCCTTCGCCGGACTCCACATCATGGAAGATCTGAAGAGCGAGAATGGAGCGCGGGATTCGCGTCTGCGCGAGGGACACACGGTAAAGGAGTATGCCAAGGCGACGGCGGTAGACGAGGAAACAGGACCGGTATTTGCCGAGAGAAGTCCCGTAGTGACTGATGCACCCAGTATTCCGACGCCTCCTTTCTGGGGAGTGCGGGTGCGCAAGGATTACGATTTGCATGAAGTCTTCAAGTACATCAACGAGACGGCGTTGTTCAAGAATCAGTGGCAGTTAAAGACCGCCTCGCAGTCCGATTATGTACGGCTGGTGGAGGAGAAGTTTAAACCGATAAAGAAGCGCCTGGAGGATGAGGTCGCTGCCTCCGGCTTGTTTGAGCCCAAAGTTGTGTACGGGTACTTCCCGGCACAGAGCGACGGCAATGATGTTGTGATATATGAGGTCGAGCAGGCGACCTCGCGCTTGGCCGGACAGCCGGGTGCGGCGGCCCCCACACCAGCACGCGAACTTCTGCGCTTTACGTTTCCGCGCCAGAGGGAGGGGCGGCGTCTGAGCATCGCGGACTTTTTCTCGGCGAAATCTTCGGGAAAGATGGACGTGATCGGGTTTTCCCTGGTGACGATCGGGGCGAAAGCATCGGTTGAGACGCAGCGCTTGTTTGAGGCCGGGGAATATACAAAATATCTTTACCTGCACGGGCTGAGCGTCGAGACCGCGGAAGCGCTGGCGGAGATGCATCACAAGAAAATGCGGGAAGAGTTAGGAATATCGAATGAGGATGCGCATGAAATTCGAGACTTGTTCCACCAGAAGTATCGCGGATCGCGCTATTCGTTTGGCTATCCAGCGTGCCCGAATCTGGAAGATCAGACCAAACTGTTCACATTGCTTAAGCCGGAAGAAAACGTGGGAGTCCGACTGACTTCCGGATTCCTGCTTGAGCCGGAGCAGAGCACTTCGGCGCTGGTGGTACATCATCCGGGTGCGAAGTATTTTGTGGTGTGAGCTTTCGGCTGAAGCTCTGAAGAGCAGCCGGTGCGTTGCTCGGACCACTATTTGGAGTTAGCTGTCTTCCAGACGTAGAAATTAGTTTCGTCGGCCAGGGTCTCGATTGTCAGCCCCTGCGTGGTTGCCGCCCGGTGGACGGCGGAACGCAAGTTTGGAAGTCCAATCCCTCCGACATCGGCAAGTGGACCTTCGAGTGGCGAGTCTACTGGCGCCGGTTCCAACTCTCCAAATCCCTTGCACGACCTCATGATGCTTTCCCCGCCTGCCTCTGTCGAGCGCGGCGAGGGTAAAACCTCCGCGCCCCTGCTTCCCGCCAACAACCCGGACACTGGAAGCGGCATCTTCTCCTTCATGATTCGGAAAATAAAGTCTGGGGAGTACCGCCTCTATTCACGCAAGAAGGACGCAAAGACGGGCAAGCGTCGAAATCTGGGGACGTTCTCCTCACTCTCGGCGGCGAAGAAACACGAACGTGCGGTGCAGTTCTTCAAGAAGCGGTAAGGGATCGTGCCCTTCCCGAGATTCGTGCCTTTCTTTTTTTACAAATTGAAGACACAGCTTTGACAAGTAATAGCTTCGGCTCAGGCATTTTCAAGACAGTCCAAATAACCTACAAGCCTGGCGAATCAGCAGGACGCAGGGACGAAGCCTTCACGCCCTCCGTCACCGGGAGGGAATGGGGAAAAATGGGTGTTCGCACCGCAGGGGGTGCGAGCGCCCGTTTTGCTGTTCCGCACGTCAGGGGTGCTTGTTTTAGCACTGCTGCGAGAAAGCTCCTTCCAAATCAAACTGTTACAATTTCGAATTAGTCCCACACACAGATTTCTCCTTTCTTCGTTTCGCTCAGGTGGTGGAATGACAAGCCTGTGGGATGAAGCTCAGGCTTGGAGATGAAGGCTGAAATTTAGCCAAATTGCAAATCGGGAAAAACCGGCGCCATGAAATGTCCTTTTTGCGGTTTTGCCAATGACAAGGTTGTAGATTCGCGCGAGAGTAAGGAGGCGGACTCGATTCGCCGCCGGCGCGAGTGCCTGAAGTGCGGCAAGCGCTTTACCACCTACGAGCGCATCGACGAAATTCCTTACATGGTGGTCAAGAAAGATGGGCGCCGCGAAAAATTTGACCGCCAGAAGGTGCTCAATGGTCTCTTGCGGGCGTGCGAAAAGAGGCCGGTACCGATCGGCAAGCTCGAACAGATCGTGAACGAGGCCGAGTCATTCGTGATTGAGTCGCCGGAACGCGAGCGGAAAACCAGCGAGGTCGGCGAGCTGATCATGAATCGGCTTCGACGATACGACAAAGTCGCCTATGTGCGATTTGCCTCGGTCTATTTGGATTTCAAGGACGTGAAAGAGTTCATGGATGAGTTGAAGGATCTGGTCAAGACGAAGGAAGCGGCGGACGTTAAGAGTTCGAGTGGGAAACGTTCGCGGTGGGCGCGGAGGCGTTCGAGAGATCGGGCGAATATATCCCCAAAGAATTAATTGACTCGATCGAGCGCACCCGCGTGGCCCTAAAGGGTCCGGTCACGACTCCGATAGGCGGAGGATTCCCCAGCATCAATGTCGCGCTGCGCAAGAAGTTCGAGTTGTACGCGAATTTCCGGCCGATCCGGAACCTGCCCCATATTCCGACCCGATATCCGGATGTTGACCTGATTATCGTGCGCGAGAACACAGAGAGCCTCTATTCCGGACTGGAGCACGAGGTCGTGCCGGGTGTAGTTGAGAGTTTGAAGATTATTACGGAGAAGGCCTCCACGCGCATTGCCAAGTTCGCGTTTGAGTATGCCCGCAAGAACCAGCGCAAGAAGGTTCACGCTATTCACAAAGCGAATATCATGAAGTTGTCAGACGGACTTTTTCTGCGCTGCTGCCGCAATATCGCCAAGGGTTTCCCCGAGATCACGTATGGCGAGCACATCGTCGACAATACTTGTATGCAGTTAGTGATGAATCCCTATCAATACGACATGCTGGTGATGGAGAATCTGTATGGCGACATCATCTCGGATTTGTGCGCCGCGTTCGTAGGCGGGCTCGGTTTTGTACCCAGCGCGAATCTTGGCGATGAATGTGCGATTTTTGAGGCGGTGCACGGATCGGCTCCGGATATTGCCGGGAAGAATCTGGCCAATCCCACGGCGCTATTGCGATCGGCTCTGCTCATGGTGCGGCATCTCGGGGAGCACGAAGCTTCTACTAAAATTCGGAATGGGCTGGAACGCGTCTACCGCCACCATGAAAAACTTACCCGCGACATTGGCGGTAAGGCTGGAACTTCAGAGTTTGCCGATGCCGTGATCGAAGAGATGGAGGCCGCGGGCGTTCAGCCGGCCGCCGCCGCCGAATCGTCGGCATAGAATCCATCCCCGGTGGTAGCGAATCGACTCTTGGAGTTCAGTTCACCAAACTTTTGCATTGCGCCATTGACTCTCGCGACAGATGGGAGTAAATTCGCCCGTTCTGGGGTTTCTGGGGAATGGCGAAGACAACGCGCCGTGTGGGGATAGTTCTATTTCAGCTGGGCGGGCCCGACACGCTGGAAGCTATCGAACCATTCCTTTATAACCTGTTCTGCGACCCCGACATTATTGACTTTCCCTTCGCCCGAATCGGACGCAAAGCCCTGGCCAAGCTGATCTCTACAACCCGAGCGCGTAAGGTGCAGCGTCACTACGCGACCATTGGGGGAGGCTCACCGATCCGGCGGTTTACCGAGCGGCAGGCGCGCGCGCTTGAGGCTGAATTGGCGAATGCGGGCGTGGATGCGCGGTGTTTTGTGGCAATGCGTTACTGGCATCCGTTTACCAGCGAGGCCATTGCGCAATTGCGCGCCGCTGCGTGCGATGAAGTCTTGCTGTTGCCGCTATATCCGCAGTATTCGTCCACCACCACGGGCAGCAGCCTGAACGAGTGGCGGCGGCTGTTCCGCGACGAATTACCGGTGTATCAGGTGGACCATTTCCACCAGCACCCAATGTATCTCGACGCGGTGGTGGAGAAGGTTGAGGAGGCGCTGCGGCGTTTTCCTGTCCCAGAGCGGCCGGAGATCGTTTTCAGCGCACACAGCGTGCCCATGGCGGTGATTGAGAAGGGCGATCCGTATCAGCGCCAAATCGAGGAAACGGTGCAGCTTTTGATGAAACGCGGCGCGTGGCGCAATCGCCACCGGCTCTGCTATCAGAGCAAGGTGGGGGCAAGTAAGTGGCTGCAGCCGTCCCTGCACCAGGCGCTGCATCAGCTGGCTGCCGAGCGGGTGAGTGAAGTGTGCGTTGTTCCTGTTGCGTTTGTTTCCGATCATGTCGAGACCCTGGGCGAGATCGATCACGAGGCTCGCGAGGAAGCGCGGCAACTCGGGATAACACATTTTGAGATGAGTTCCGGCCTGAACGATTCTCCAAAATTCATCGGAGCTCTGGGTCGGATAGTGATGGACGCCCTGGGAACGACGGTTCAGTCATACCCTGCGATGCGTGGGGCGGGTAGCATAGCATCGCCGGTGTTAGTGGCGGCTGACTAGAGGTAGAAGTTTCAGCGGCACGAAAGCTGCAACGACAGAAACATTCGTTAGATAAAGAATCGGGAGGGCAACTCATGACGGTTCCGGAGGGCGAAAAGCCCGTTCCGAATCCGGAGGCGGTGAAACCCGCGGCCAAGGCTACGGTGGATGCCACGAAGTACGTCGGCACACCGGCCGTGGGGACCTCGAAGGCAGCGGCGTCCGCTGGACTGAACTCGGCGGGTCCATCGAACACAGAGATCGACCAGCGCCGGCGCCGGCTGGTATGGGTTGGAGTAACCGCTTTTCTAACAGCCTGGTTCCTCGCTTTCTTCCGCTTCTTCCTGCCTCGCACTCTTTTCGAACCGAACACAGTTTTCAAGATCGGCTATCCTTCGGAATTCGCGTTAGGGGTGGATACAAAGTTTCAGCAAAGATTTCGTATTTGGGTGGACCGCACACCTGACCGTGTATTCGTTATTTACGCACGATGTACGCACCTGGGCTGCACGCCTGACTGGAAGCCGAGCGAGAACAAATTCAAGTGTCCGTGCCATGGCAGCGGGTATGACAGCGAGGGAATTAATTTTGAAGGGCCGGCGCCGCGTCCGATGGATCGGGCGCACGTGGAACTTGCACCCGACGGGCAAATCATTGTCGACACCTCACGGCTGTACCAGTGGCCAAAGGGACAGCCAAGCAAATTTAACGATCCAGGAGCGTTCTTAACCGGAGTGTAGAAGAGTTCAGGACTCATCATGGCTGACGAAAACAATCCGAGCAGTACAAACGGAAAGAACGGAAACAAGGGCGTGTTGGAGAAGGTTGCCGCGGGCGTTAAAGAGGATTTTCAGGCGCTCAAGACCGACATCCCTTCGAAGGCGAAGGATCAGATCGAGGGACTGAAAGATCCGACCAAGACCCAGGTCTACACGTCCATCTTCCGCCACAAGCACGACGACACACCCCGCAATCGCGCGCTGGGCGTGCTCTCGAACGTGTTTCTACATTTACATCCGGCCAAGATCAACCGGGACGCGGTGCGTTACAGCTATACCTGGGGCATGGGGGGAATCACGTTTTATTTGTTTATCGTGCTGACCTACACCGGCGTGTTGCTGATGTTTTACTACCACCCCAGCAAGGTACAGGCGTTTCGCGACGTGCTGTATCTGGAACACGACGTGCCCTTCGGCAAGATTCTGAGGAACATGCATCGATGGGCAGCCCACTTGATGGTCATTGGCGTGTGGCTGCACATGTTCCGGGTCTTCCTGACCGGATCGTATAAGAAGCCACGAGAGTTCAACTGGAATATCGGCGTGCTGCTGCTCGTATTTACGTTGCTACTTTCTTTCACGGGGTATTTGCTTCCAGACGATCAGCTGGGATTCTGGGCCGTCACCGTCGGAACGAATATGGCGCGTGCGACTCCTCTGTTGGGGCATGAAGGGCCGTTCGGCTCGATGCTGGGGATGACGCCGTATAACGACGTGCGCTTCGGCCTCTTGGGCGGATCAATCGTGGATGCGAACGCGTTGCTGCGATCTTACATCTGGCACTGCATCGGGATTCCGATTGTGGCTTCGGTGCTGATGATCGTGCACTTCTGGCGAGTGCGCAAGGATGGCGGAATTTCCGGGCCGGCTCCGGTCATGCTCGAAGCCGAGGCTGACAAGCCGCGAAGAGGACCGAAGGCGGCGGGAGAGTAACGCCGCCGAAAGAAAAAGCAGGTTCCTCACTGGGCTTCGCCCGGTTCGGAATGACAAGAATTTTGAGCTATCGACACCGAGAACAATTATGGACTGGCGACAACTTTGGGAGATTTGCTCGGCTCCGGACAATGTGCCGATTGTGGGCTTGATTCCACTGCTTGGCTTCTACATATATCTGGCGGTGAAGCAGGCGCGTGCCAACGATCAACTCATTGAGCAACTCGAAGGTGACGCCGCCCTCGCCAAGACACACCACCGCAAGACTTGGCCGTTTCGCGCCGGCTGGCAGAAAGAAGTCCATGTCTGGCCGTTCCTGCTACGCATTGAATTTCTGGCTGCAATCATCGTTACCATCATTCTGATGGTGTGGTCGATCACGCTGAACGCTCCGCTCGAAGAGCCGGCGAATCCTAACCTGACGATGAATCCGGCAAAGGCACCGTGGTACTTCCTCGGATTGCAGGAGATGCTCGTCTATTTTGACCCGTGGATTGCGGGCGTTGTAATGCCCACGATGATCATCATCGGGCTGATGGTGATTCCGTACATTGATACCAATCCGTTGGGCAGCGGTTATTACACGTGGAAGCAGCGCAAGTTTTCAATTTCGACTTTCCTTTTTGGCTTCATCGTTCTTTGGGTCGCGATGATTATCATCGGGACATTTATTCGCGGGCCCGGTTGGCAGTGGTTCTGGCCGGGACAGACGTGGGACCACAACCGGTTGATCTATGAAGTGAACCGGGATTTGCCGGATCTTTTCGGTCTTACCTCGAACATGGCAAAGGCACTTTTCGGCGCCGTCGTGGTGGGCGGCTATTATGTGCTCGGCGGGCTGCTGGTGTATTCGCTGTTCCGGCGGCGCATGGGAAAAGATTTCCAGCGCATGAGCCTGCTGCAATTTTCATTGATGCAGTTTCTTTTGCTCACCATGGTCGCATTGCCCTTGAAGATGGCGCTGCGCCTGTTGTGGCACATCAAGTACGTGTGGATTACGCCGTGGTTCAATGTGTGAGAACGTCGTCGGCCGCTGGTCGTTAGCCGTTGGCGAAGACCTGCCGACTGTATTTTACGAAGAGTTGCCAACGACCAACGACGAAGGACCAACGACCGGTTCCGGAGGAAGCGTTGCCTGAACAGCCGATCCCCGAGCAAGATCCGATTACAAGCAAGTCCTACGCCGCGCACTATGTGATCGCGACGGTGATACTGATCGCCACGCTGTTCTGGGCCTTGTGGGACGAGGCTTGGGGACAGCGGCCGTGGAAGGCGTTCCAGGAGCAGTTCAAGGACCGCTACAGCGCGTTCCTGAACACGACGCAGTCGAAGTCGGCAACCTCGCAGAACGAGGTTGAGAAGAACCCCGACTACGCTGCTTTAAAGCAGTCCTACGAAAGGGTGTACCAGGAATCGAAGGCCCAGGCGGAAGAGTCGCGCAAGAAGCTCGACGACGCCACAGCGCGGCTTTTGGCGGTGCAGAGCGTATTCACCGACCGGCGCGCGTATGTGAATGCTCTGACATACGAGCTTGAAACCAGCAGCAGCGCGTCGTCAAAAGCGAGCAAGCAGAAGGAAGTCGACTCGTATAAGAACGAGCAGGCGACGGTTGAGTTTCCTGACGGAAGCAAGAAGAAATTCACCTTCCCCCAACTGGAGGAAACCTACAACGAAATCCGTAATGAGCGGACTCGGCTGAGCCTGGAACTTGGAGATGTGCTGAAGCCGGTGACGGCGGCGAAGGCGAAGATGGATGAGTTCGTCGCCGACCACATGATCGACCTGACGCCGGCGCAGATCGAAGGGTTGAAGAAGAAGACCTCCGACTGGGATCCGGCGATTGTGCAGATCAATGTGGCCGAGGCGAACATCGTGGACCGGTGCGAGTCCTGCCACATGGGTGCGCGCGAACCGCTCAAGATCACCCCTGCGGCAATGACCGCGAAAGGCAACAAGAAGCCGGACGAGTACGCGCAAGCGTTCGTCAGTCATCCCGAGCCCGAGTTGCTGAAAATTCATGATCCGGAAAAATTTGGATGTTCACCCTGCCACCAGGGTAATGGCCGTGCGACCACCAGCGTAGAGAAGGCACACGGAAATTACGAGCACTGGTTGTGGCCGCTCTATCCCAAGCGAAACTCGGAAGCCGGATGCCAGACTTGCCACGCAGCCGATATGGTGCTGGCCAGCGGCGATGTGCAATGGCAAACCATCAACGACGGCAAAGACCTCTTCCGGCAGAGAGGCTGCATGGGATGCCACCGGTACGAAGGTTATGACAAAGAACCGGAAGACTTGAACTCAGTTGGCCAGCAGATCAAGCAGATTGAAACCCAGAAGAAGGAGAATGTTAAGCAAACGGCCTATCTGATGAAGCAGGCGGATTCAGCCGCGTCGAACGAAGAAGCCAACCAGTTAAATGATAAGGCTGTCGCTCTCAGGGTCGAAAACAGCAAGCTGGACGGTCGCTTGCAGCAGTTGGATTTCCAGTCGCACAGTCTGATGCAGGACCAGAAAAAAGTTGGCCCGAACTTGAAGGATGTCCGGCTGAAACTGAATAAGAACTGGATTCCGGTGTGGCTGAAGAAGCCGTCCGACTTCCGGCCTACGACGAAGATGCCGAACTTCCGCTTGACCGATCATCAGATCCAGGCTATTTCAGCCTACATCTGGCAATCGGGCTTCACCGATGCGCCGCCGAAGCACAAACCTGGCAACGCTGCGCACGGCAAAGAATTGTTTGAGACTCGCGGCTGCCTGGCCTGCCACTCCATTGGCGAAGGCGATCAACTTCAGGGCGGCACCTTTGCTGCGAATCTCACGCGTGTGGGCGAGAAAGCGAATTACGACTACCTGGTGCGATGGATTCACAACGCGCGCGAGCGCACACGTCCGTATTGCCCGTATGAAAAGAAGGACATCGGTCCGGAGGATTACGCGAAGAAGGGACTTCCCTACCAGTTCGATCTCGCTCACAGCCAGTGTCCAAACGACGGGCACGAACTGCAAGTGCAGAATATGACCGTGATGCCAAGTCTGCGGTTGAGTCCAGAGGATGCGGAAGATATTGCCACGTACCTGATGACACAAAAGAAGCAGGAACCGTCGTCGTACGCGGACTCGTCGTTCATGGATGATCCGGCGTTGAAGGCCGAGGGCAAGAAGTGGGTGCGGCACTTTGGCTGCTCCGGATGCCACGAGATTTCCGGCTTCGAAGATGAAGGACGCATCGGAACCGAACTGACCTATGAAGGCAGCAAGCCGATCGAGCGTCTGGACTTTGCGCTATTTACCGAGGTCGCGCAGCACGGCGGGAAAAACGCTGAGCCAATCAAGGATAAGGATGACCTGGCGCGATTGCCCGAGGGCCCCGCGACTGAGGCTTGGTACGACCATAAGGGATTCTTCGAGCACAAACTAGCTGAACCCAATGTCTATGACCAGGGCATGGTCAAGAACGAGACGGAAGCCATGCGCATGCCGAACGCGCACCTGACGAAGGATCAGGTGCTCGATCTGACGACCTTCTTGTTAGGCAGCCAGGAAACTTCCCTGCCTGCAAGTTATCAATACAAGCCGGGCGACGCGCGGCATGACATTCAGGAAGGCTGGTGGATTGTTAAGAAATACAACTGCATGGGTTGCCACCAGTTTATTCCGGGGCAGAGAACGATTTTGATGGGGTTGAAGCAGTATCAGGACGTGCAGGAGCAGTTACCTCCGAAGCTTTTGACCGAAGGCGCACGTGTCGATCCTGAGTGGCTGCGGAGGTTCCTGTCGAATCCTGCGCTGAGCACGACGGATGCAAACCGGAACGGCGTGCGCCCTTATTTGAAGGTCCGGATGCCGACTTTCTCGTTCTCAGATAATGAATTGCGGAAGCTGGTACGCTTCTTCGAGGCTCTGTCGCAACAGCCGCTGCCGTACATTCCGCAGCAGACACCGGCGCTTACGGCGAAGGAAAGTGACATGGCGCGAAGCCTGTTCTCGAGCACCGCCGCACCTTGCCTGAAGTGCCATGCGACTGGCGATCCCGCACACGACAAAATTGCCACGGCACCGAATTTCCTGTTAGCGAAGGAGCGGCTGAAACCGGACTGGGTGGAGCGCTGGATCACCGATCCGCAGTCTGTCAGCCCTGGGACGTCGATGCCATCGGGGCTGTTCCGGCAGCAGAATAGTCAGTGGGTATTTGCGGGACCGACGCCACCATCGTTCCAGGGTTACGCGGGAGATCATCGCAAGCTGCTGACCGATTATATCTTTCAGCTGACGCCCGAAGAACAGCGAAAAGTCGCCTCATCGATGGCGCGGGCCAAGACGGCCAAGGCAGCACCCGCGAGCATCCGCAAACAGGCAACCGCGGACTCGCAACGAGCAGCGAGCGGGGGGTCGCGGTAGAATGATGGGCTTGATGGTCCGCGCAAGCGAAGAGCAGGTTCCTCCGCCTCCGCTGCACTCGGCGTTCGGAATGACAGAGTTTTTTTCATGAAGTGGATTCCCAATCCAAGAAAGGGCGACATCATGAATACGAAAACAAAATGTTGGGCAATGATGACGGTGAGCATGCTGGCTCTATTGAGTCTGCTGCTGCTGGCGGCTTGTAGCAAAAAGGAAAACACGGAGCAGTCGAGCAATACCCCGGCCGAGCAGGCCGCGCCGGCAGCGGCGGCCACTCCCATCGACCCCGCCACAGTTGCAACCGTCAATGGCACAGTAAAATTCGACGGTACCGCGCCGAAACCATCCAAGATTGACATGAGCCAGGATCCCGCCTGCAAGGGGACCAACGAGGCGGAGAACATAACCGTCTCTGGCGGAGACCTCGCCAATGTATTCGTGTATGTAAAAGACGGGCTGGGGAGCCGGACGTTTGACGTGCCCAAAGACCCGGTCGTTCTGGATCAGAGCGGCTGCAAGTATCATCCGCACGTGCTTGGTGTGATGGCCGGCCAAACAGTCCAGATCAAGAACGACGACCCTACGACGCACAACATTCATCCCACGCCAAAAGACAACCGCGAGTGGAACGAGTCGCAGCCGCCATCGTCCCCCGCAATTGAGAAAAACTTCGCGCGCGAAGAAATCATGTTGCCGGTGAAGTGCAACCAGCATCCATGGATGAAGATGTATGTCAGCGTGGTGAAGACGCCGTTCTATGCGGTCACGGACAAGTCCGGCAAGTATGAGATCAAAGGGCTACCGCCGGGCGACTACACCATTGCTTTCGTGCATGAAAAATTGGGCGAGCAGGACCAGAAAGTCACGGTCGGACCTAAAGATACCAAGACCGTGGATGCAAGCTTCAAGGCTGGCGCCGGAGAATAACAGCAGTCCGGCTGGTGCTTTGTAATGTAAAATGGCTCCTTCAGCGGCGCAGGCTGCGCGGATCGTGGCTTGCGCCGTTTTGAACGGGGCAGTTTAGCTGTCCTGCCGGTGACCTTCCTTACCCAAGGGGCAATACTCTGAGAGGCATCGCGACACCCTACAACCGCGGGCACCACAGGCTCGCAGTCTTGCTTGCCGGCTGGACGTTCGTGCTGATCATCGCCGGCGCGCTTGTCACCAGTAACGATGCGGGGCTTTCGGTTCCGGATTGGCCGACGTCTTTCGGTTCCTGGTACAAGATCCCAAAGCTTGTCGGCGGCGTCAGATTCGAGCACATCCATCGCATGATCGCCCAGGGTGCCGGGCTGCTTACGATCGCGATGGCAATCGTAACCTGGCGGGTGGAAAAGCGGCGCTGGCTGCGGACGCTAGCCTTCGTTGCTCTGGGAACTGTAATCGCGCAAGGAATCCTTGGCGGCATCACGGTTCGGTTCTACCTGCCGCCGGCAGTTTCCTCGGCGCATGCGGCGCTGGCGCAGACCTTCTTTTGTATTGCTGTAGCGATGGCCCTGTTCACTGGACGCAATTGGGTGGAAGAGCACCCGCGCGTTGAATTTGACTCCCGTACGCCGAGCCTGTTCACACTGACACTGCTGTCAATCTTTGTGCTGTATGTGCAATTAATTCTGGGCGCGATGTTCCGCCATCACGGGCTGAGCTGGTGGCCTCATGTGGCAAACGCAGTGATTGTCTCGTTCGTTCTGGGGTGGACGGCGGTACGGGCACTCTCGGTCTATTCGAATGTTGAAGCGGTGCGGCGGTTCGCGATTCTGATGCTCTCGCTGGTGATTGCGCAGTTATGCCTTGGATTCACCGCTTTTCTAACGCGCGTCGCCTGGGGCAAGGATTCGATTCAGCCCGAACTTCCTATGGTGATTTCGACAGTGGCACATGTCGCGGTGGGAGCCCTGTTGCTGGCTACGACCGTGATCTTGGCCGTCCAGGTTTGGCGCCACGTTCCGGCCGTTGCCGAAGAAAGAGTGCCTCAAGCACAACGGGATCCTTCCGCCGCATGAGCATAGCCAACCCACCTCTCGTTCTGGCTCGCAGCCCCGCCACTCTAGCGCGCGACTATGCCGAACTTACCAAGCTGAGAGTCACATCCCTGGTCGTGATGACGGCGTGGTGCGGATATTACTTCGGCGCGGCGCGGTCGGGCATCTCTTCCCTATCGTGGGGGCTCGCTCAGGCGCTTGTAGGAGTCGCCTTGGTGGCAGGTGGTGCCGCCGCGCTCAACGAGGTAATGGAATTCGACATTGACGCGCGGATGCGGCGCACGGCAGGACGTCCGTTGCCCACAGGGCGCATGAGCCGGATGCACGCGACGATTGCCGGGCTGGCGATGATTCTGGGTGGAGCGTTGTTTCTCGGCCTGGTGATGAACGCCCTGACGGGTTGGCTCTCGCTGGCGACAGCGATAGTCTATCTGGCAGCTTATACGCCACTTAAGAAAGTTCATCCTATTTGCACGTTCGTCGGCGCTTTCCCGGGGGCAATGCCCGGCGTGCTCGGCTGGACAGCGGCGCGCGGACGTCTGGAGTGGGGCGCTGCGGTGATGTTCGCCATCGTGTTCTTCTGGCAGTTTCCGCACTTTTTTTCGATCGCATGGCTCTATCGCGAAGACTATGCGGCAGGAGCGGTCCGCATGTTGCCGGTGGTGGAACGGGACGGGCGCTCCACCTCTCGTCAGATCGTGGCGTACTCAATCGGGCTGATTCCGGTGACACTGGCCCCGACCCTGCTAGGAATGGCGGGCAAAGTCTACTTCGTAGTAGCCCTCGCGATGGGGCTCGCCCTTCTGTACGTCGGGTTACGGCTCGCGTTCCTCGATGCGCCGATTACAGCGGCTGTTTCGAAGCAGAGGGCCCGACAGCTATTGCAGGCGACAGTCTTCTATTTGCCTGTTTTGTTCATTGTGATGATGCTGGACACCGTATCGTCGTAAACTGGTAATAGAGTCGTCCCCAGGAATCACATTGGTCTCAAAAGTTTCCGCATTCGCTGACGCCGGGCTGGAAGTGGAAAAAACTTCCACTGCGGCCGTCATTTCTGTTCAAAATCTTGTTCATCGATACGAGAACCGCACCGCCCTCAATGGAGTTTCGTTCGAGGTGCGTCCGGCGGAGTTGTTTGGCCTGCTGGGTCCGAACGGCAGCGGGAAGACGACGCTCTTCCGCATTCTTTCAACGCTAATGATTCCCAGCGCCGGTCGCGCTCTCGTGATGGGATGCGATGCGGCGCAGGATCCCGCCCAGGTGCGTCGGCAAATCGGGGTAGTGTTCCAGGCGCAGAGCGTCGATGCGAAGCTCACCGCTTATGAGAACCTCTGGCATCAGGGACATCTATATGGCCTGCGCGGATCGGGGCTGAAGGCGCGGGTGGGGGAAATTCTGGGCCGCGTGGGACTGGCGGACCGAGCCACGGAACGCGTGGAAACATTCTCCGGCGGGATGCAGCGGCGGGTCGAGCTAGCCAAAGGACTGTTGCATCATCCCGGAGTGCTGTTGCTGGACGAACCAACAACCGGACTGGACCCGGGTGCCCGACGTGACTTGTGGCAATATTTGCAGACCCTACGTGATGAAGAACATGTCTCCGTGCTGGTGACCACACATCTGATGGAGGAAGCTGAGCGCTGCGACCGGCTGGCCATCTTGAATGAAGGGAATCTGGTGGCGCTGGGAACTCCGTCGGAATTGAAAAGCGAGATTGGCGGCGAAGTTGTAACGCTGGATGCCACGCATGACGCGGGGTTGCTGGCGGAGCGTATCCGGGCAAGGTTCCACGTCGAAACGACGGTTCTGGGAAATCAGGTGCGCATTGAGCGCGAAGGCGGACACCGGTTTGTTCCCGACGTAGTGGAAGCATTTCCGGGGGAGATTCGGGCAATTTCGGTAAGCGAGCCGGCGCTGGAGGATGTATTCATTCACCGCACTGGACACAAGTTCTGGAGTGAAGGCGAATTACCAAGCGACAAACGCACATAGCGCTCAGTGTTGTGCCGATGGCGCTACAACAGGAGGAAGCTTGCTTTCCATGTTGCTCTTGATTTCTGCCGTGCTTGGAGTTCTCCCGCTGCTGGGGGTGGTGTGGATTCTTTTGACTCCCATGAGGGCCACTGTGGATGGCCTGTTCATGAGCTTGATCCTGTTGACGCTCTCAGGCATATTCATGCTGAATCTTTATTGGGAGATGAGGGATCGGGGACTGCTTAACTTCCTGCACAAGAAAAAAACCGCGAACCCCGCTAAGGGGCCCGCGACGAAAGCGAGTTGAATTCGTTGGCTACTCAGAGTAATGCGTTGGCTCGAGCGGGCATGCCTGCTTCGGCGGGCGTGATCCTGCCGGCACTCACGCTTTGGTGGCGCGAGATCGTGCGCTTCTACCGGCAGCCGGCCCGCGTGGTGGGTGTGATTGCTTCCCCGCTGGTGTTTTGGCTGGTGATTGGGTCGGGATTCGGCTCGTCCTTTCGCTCGGGAAACGGGCCCGGCCAGCAACACTACCTGGACTACTTTTACCCCGGCGCCCTGATCATGATTGTGTTGTTTACTTCGATCTTTACGATGATGTCGGTGATCGAGGACCGCAAGGAGGGCTTCCTGCTTTCCGTGCTGGTCGCGCCCGTCCCGCGATCGGCGATTGTTCTAGGCAAAATTCTCGGGGGGACGACGCTCTCCGCGATTCAGGGCATGATCTTCCTGATTTTCGCTCCGTTTGCTGGGGTGCACCTCGGGCTAGCACAAGTGTTGCTAGCGGCGGTAGTGGTGTTTCTGGTTTCGTTTTCGCTGACGGCGTTGGGGTTTGCAATCGCGTGGCCCATGGACTCGTCGCAGGCATTCCACGGGATCGTCAACCTATTTCTGATCCCGCTGTGGCTATTGTCCGGGGCGCTTTTCCCGCTGTCTGGTGCCTCCGGATGGATTCGAGCACTGATGCATTTGAACCCCTTGACCTACGGAGTCGAGGCCCTGCGGGCGTTGTTGTATCCCGGCGCGGAAACGTCATTTCCGTTCTCGTCGGCCATGGCAACTTTAGTATTGTTTTCGCTGGTCATGTTCGGGCTGGCGCTTTTGATGGCGAACCGCCGCACTACAAGGCCAGCCGCTTGATTCCTGAGCAAACTCCTTCGCCCAGATCTGGTGACGGACCGTGCCCCAAACGTCGTGGGTGAGCCCTTAGCATGTCGATCGTGAGACTGAAAATTGATGTCTCCGGAACCACCGGCGACAAGGCTTGGAGTGAGATCAAGCAGTTTGACCAGATTCAGAGTGCCGACTTTGGCCCGCAGTTTGGCAGTGGCGGGCGTTGCAATCACGCCCCGGATGCTGCGCACGCCAAGGGCGAATGGATCGGAGCCGAAATCCGGCTCCAGACACCGCTTCTCGCGCAGTACGCAGTTTCGCATTATCTGGAGCAGGAGCGCATACTCGACGCCGACGTTGTAGAGTAGGCGCGAAGCTGGGTATTGGCATAGTGTTCGCTCCGTGCTTCCCTGCTGGGTGTAAACGTCTCTTCTATGTCCGCGAATCCAAATCTAGCGCCGCCTGCCGACTCCGCTCACACGCGAAAGCGCGGTATGTCGCGCATGCAAAAGCTTCTTTTCTTCCTGACCGCGTGGCTCATTTGCCTGATGCCATTCCTGTTCTGGTGGAACACTTGGTTTGGCCGTCATCTCTCCGATCGGCAGCTCGGCGAATATCTCAACGATGCCAAGAAGCCGCGGCACGTTCAACAGGCGCTGGTCCAGGTGGGCGAGCGCATCACGAAGCAGGATGCGACTGCGAAACAATGGTATCCAGACCTGGTGCGCCTCGCGGCTGATCCGGTCGAGGAAGTGCGTAACACAGACGCGTGGGTCATGGGACAGGACGCATCTGGTGCGGGATTTCATGACGCTCTGTTGAGAATGCTCGCGGATTCATCGCCGATGGTGCGTGGAAATGCGGCGCTCTCACTGGTGCGATTCGGCGATGCGAGCGGCCGTCCGCAGATCGTGGCGCTGCTGCAGCCTGCACACATCACCTCTCCGGAGTCCGGACGCATCGTCGACGCGGACAAGCCAGGCACCGTCATCCATCAAGGCGGGTTAGTCGCAAAGATTGCTACTTCTACAGGCTCCGCACAGGCACCGCAGACGATCGAGATCCGCTCGCCTATCCCGGGTCGGATTCGTTCGGTTGCCGGAACCGGCGCGAACATGGCAGCGGGAGCAGAGGTCGCGGTGGTTGATCCTGCAGCTGAGCAGGTGTGGGAGGCGTTACGTGCCCTTTATCTTGTCGGGCAGCCCGAGGATATTCCCGCGGTTCGCCCATACGAGCGCGAGGTGCCAGACGTTTCCAATGATGTGCGACGGCAGGCGGTGGAGACGGAGAAGGCGATTCTTGGCAGAGCGAAGTAGCGTCAGCTTCGGCGAAACCTTAACCACAGAGGCCACGGGGGAACACAGGGTAGATCGCCTTATCGGGCAATCATATCGAGCTTCTTGCTGATAGCTACAAAACTAAATCGCCATCGCTCCCACTTCTTTTTCGACCTCAGCTGTGTCGACCATGGCGATGGCATCCCAAGGACAGCCGTCTAGGAAACAGCCGTCGGGACCTTTGCTGATGCACTTCTTGCAGCCGATACAGAGGATGGGATCGATCGCGATTCGGCCAAACGGCGTGGCGTCTTCGTCGGGAACCCAGAACATGCAATCTTCCACCGGACAATATTCCACGCAGGCGGGCGAGCCGGCGCATCCGGTACAGCACTCGGTGATGACGGCGAGTTCTTTGGGCTTCTTCTTGCGCGGGGTGGAAAGGCCCTTGGATCTGGGTTCAAACTTGAGCTCGTCGGGAACCATCCCGACCGCCCTGGTAGCACCGGGTTGGGCAGGCATCGCGACGATTATACCTCAAGAAGCTATTGGCTCTTGGCCTTTGGCTGTTGGCCTCTTGCTGCCCAGACTTAGGGTTCTCTAGGCCCTGGAGACCCCGCTACCGTCCTTCTCCCAGAATGACACAACCGCCGTTTTGCATTGCGGCTAAGGCAATTCTCGAGGCCTGCTTCTGTTATAGTGAACGCCTGCAAAGGAGCATCCCATGGCAGGAAAAAGCGTCAACAAAGTCATCCTCATCGGCAACCTGGGCAAGGATCCGGAAGTAAAATTCACGCCGCAAGGCACGCCGGTGGCCAAGATCACGCTGGCCACCAATGAGCGATTCAAGGACAAGAGCGGCGAATGGCAGGACCGCACCGAGTGGCATAATGTCGTTCTCTGGCAGCGCCTGGCCGAGATCGCTGGCGAATATCTGAAGAAGGGTGGCAAGGTCTACATCGAGGGACGCCTGCAAACCCGCTCCTGGGACGACAAAACCAGCGGGCAGAAGAAATACATGACCGAAGTCGTGGCGAACGACCTCGTACTGCTCGGCGGACGCGGTGAGGGCGGCGGTGGCGGAGACTTCGCCGGCACTTCGCGCGGTGCCTCGGCAGGCGGCGGGAATAACTTCGACCAGCGCACTCCGGACGCTGAACCCGCAGGCGCGAGTGCCGGGCCGATCACCGATGAGGATATTCCGTTCTAGGTCGAGCTGTCGATTATTTTCCCGGCGCGCGACCAGGTGCATAAATGTCGGTCCCGATAGTCTTAGCAAATTCGCGTGCAAGGTCGAAATTGTTGCGTGGTGAGATGACGAACCTGGAGGCCATGAAGACTTGGCCAGTGTTTTCGCTTTCAACCATTTCGTCGGTGAAGACAACCGGGGAAAGGGAGCGGTCGAGCCGTGCAATCTTCTCCCACGGCGGTTTTTTTGGGTAACAATACATGACAACGTCTGTTGCCAATGGAAAAACCGAGTAAGTTCCGGTCGCGTAGATCCCTGCCTTCAACCACATCGCGTTGTTTCCTGTTCGGAAAGCAGCTGGATTATCGGAAGTAATAAAAGGTGTCCCGGTCATGTTGCGGCCAAATACCCATGTTGCGTTCCGGATCCGACTTGCTAGTCCGTGAACCAGGTTGTCGTCCCAAAGCATATCTATATGGAGGCCCTGTTTTTCAGCAACGGATAGCGGATGTCGCCCTTCGTACTGTTCCACGAAGGTTCCAAGGATTTCCCTTGCATCAGCGGTGCGAAGAAACTGCAAGGCCACATAGGCTGACACCAGCTCTCGATTAATACTAGGGACGTCGATCTTCTCTTCCGGTTCCATCACCCGAAGCCAGTCCAGCCACTGACCTGTGATCTTGGCCACTTCTCCTTCAAGGCGGGAAAACTGCTTTTCCATTGTGAGAGGATCGTGACCATGCTCGACCAGATCCGCAATTTGATAGAAGTGGTTTTCGGCTGCTACACCCTTGGGTAGCGTACGGAAAGTACGGTCTCGGCCACGATCCCATAGCCAAAGATGGCCCGACGCATTAACAAATCGGCGAAGATAGAACTGCGGGACATAGTGATGCAGCTTTGGCTCACTCATACTAAGAGTTTATATCTGTCTAGCTAGGAGACTCATCGACCCCGTTCTTCTTCCTGATTCGCAGCGCCGCCGTGCCGTTCCTACGGGACGAGCGATCTCTGACTCACAATTTTAGCTCTGAGAGGCTTGTTGGCATGGCCCACTTGAGTGCCTCCATAAACCGTCATAACATGAAGGTATGGCCATGACGTCTCTAATCATTTCTCTGCCTCAGGCCTTGAAGCAATATGTAGAAGGACAGGTCGCATCGGGTGATTGGGGCACCCCGAGCGAATACATCCTCGCCTTGATTCGTCAGGACAAAGAACGGCGGCTTCATTCCGTCGAACAGGATCTAATCGCCGCTGCTAAGGGACCCAAGATCGAAGTTGCCGTCACCGAGATAAGGAAGAAGGGTCTGGTTGCAGCCTTGCGCGGTAATGCTGGCCGCAGGTGAAACGCACCCTCCTCGAACCGCTATAATGGGCAGCGGATCCCGATGACCGAACAACTAGCCGAAAAGACTTGCGTCCCCTGCCGCGGCGGAGTACCGCCGCTGAAGGGGAAGGAACTCGAACAGGTACATAAGCAACTGCCGGAGTGGGCTCACTGGAAAGTTGTGAACGAGCATCACATTGTGCGCACCTTCACCTTCCCGGATTTCCGTAAGGCCCTAGACTTCGTGAATAAGGTTGGCGCCGTGGCCGAAGAGCAAGGGCACCACCCGGACATCCTGCTGACTTGGGGGAAGGCAGAGATCACGATCTGGACGCATAAGATCGACGGCCTGACGGAGAGTGACTTCATCATGGCCGCTAAGATTGACCGCCTCGCCTGAGCTAGTTTCTGGCAAGCGACTTCCCTCCTCCGTCGCTGATCTCTAGAGCTTGCCTACCTGTTCCTTTTAACTCTCCGATTGCATCGCAGTTGTCGGTTCGTCTTTCCACGCCCGCATCGCTAGCGCCCACAAGGCTGCCGGAATCAGCATGACCAGTCCTGTGTAAGTTGCGACTGTGCGCGCAGCAATCCCCCAGTCGAGAAAACGTCCACAGAGGTAAGCGCCGATGGCGATCGTCAGCATTGAAAAACCAAGATCGGCGGAGAAGACGCGTCCGCGGAAGCGGTCTTCGGTGTGGAGTTGCAACAGCGTGGTGGAGAAGACCCAGACGGTCGACCCTCCCATGTGCGCCAGCATCGCGCACGCACTCGCGATCCAGACGGTGCGGCTGGCACCGAGAAGAGTGTAACCCAGAGCGATCAAGAGATAGCCGAGGAAGATGCCAAGACGCAATCTCCGGTCGGCGCGACCGGCCCAGCGCGCGAAGACGAGTGGCCCAACCAGCGCTCCCAGGCCGCGTCCGCCCAGGAGAATGCTCATGCCTAGCATGGCTCCGCGTGCGGGATCGATGTGGTGCCAATGCACTGCAAATTCGTGCTCACCCATCACGGTGA